>Ga0209416_1000522_pt1 | contig 39490 bp, 55 predicted proteins | sample RifGroF1_FD_184001 | JGI IMG/M metagenome (GOLD analysis project Ga0209416, IMG submission 184001) | Groundwater microbial communities from Rifle, Colorado, USA - Groundwater F1 (SPAdes) (version 2) | ecosystem: Environmental > Aquatic > Deep subsurface > Groundwater | place: Rifle, Colorado...
CCTCCCGCACAATCAACCGCTGCAGCCGGTCCTCCCCCGGAACCGCCACCTCCACCGTCCCCCCGCACAACTTGCAAAACCCCGTTTCACCCGTCAAAACCCTCACCTCATCCATCTACATACCCTCGTTTCTAGACCCCTTTCCGGCCATCCTGGCAAACCCCTGTAAGCGGCCCCGCTTGCGGCGTTCGCAATCCCGCTTACTCGCTTGTATCGCACCCGCTTACCATCCCGCAAGCGGCATTTCATACCCAAAATACCTAATCATGAAACAGACCAAATTTCTGACTTTTCAGCGCAGGACGCAGTTCTAGCACGCCGTTCTCATAATCGCTCAACGAATGCTCCAAAAACGCCCGCGCCACCTCGCCCACCGTTACACCCTTTTCCTCAGCAATCTCCCGGATCCGCTCATTCAGCGCCTTCGGAATACCCCGGTAAGTCACCTGGCCCTTCTCCAGCCGCTGTTCCCGTTCCCACGTCCTGTCTCGCTTCGCCTTCGGCGCAGGCCCCGGAATAAACGCCTCCGGCCTCGTAGGTTTCCTTCGCTCCATCGCTTCTTCCTCCTTCATCTCATAAAGGTTTCTGTCGACCCTATTCCACGCTCATAATATCTTCGTACAACTCTGGCGTTCGCTCTCCCTTCTCGAACCGCATCCTTAGCCCCACAATAACACTCAGCGCAAACCACGGGCAGGCAGCTGGATTTCTGACGAGTTCCCGGTAGCCCGCCTCGTATCTGTCCAAATGCTCTTTAGCCTTCTCCCAATCAAGTTCACCATCTATCTCGTTCATATTTCACTTCCCTTTTCCCATCCGTTCCAATCCGTTCCCAAATCCGTTGTCAGCTCTCCAGCACCTTATACACCAACTGCGCATACTCCGTCCCCGCCCTCGAACTCCCATCCACCTCCCAGATCGTCTTCCCCATCGCCGCGCACTCCCGCAAAATCGTCGCCCGGTGGATCGGCGTCAGCACCTGGTCACCGTACAGGTCCACCAGGTCCTTGAGCGTAGCCAGGCTCTCCCGGGTGGTCACATCATAAAACGTAGGCAGCACCCCCAACAGCCTCCCCTCCCACCCCAGCTCCACATTCGCCTGCATCGTACTGACCGTCTGCGCCACCGCATCTGCACTCAGAAAATCTGTCGCCGTCGGCACCACCACCAGGTCCGCCGCAAACAGCGCCCTCTCCTGCATCCCCCCCACACTCGGCGAAGTATCCATCACCACATACTCAAACTCCAGAGCCTTCAGCCAGGCCAATTGCTCCTTCAGCTCATTGATCCGCTTGTTCTGGGCGCTCCACAAAAGCTGGATAACGCCGGTAGATTTATCCCCCGGCAGCAGAGTCAATCCTTCCCGCTTCAGATGGCACAAAACATCCATAAGCGGCCGCCCTCCCACCAGGAAATTGAACAGTCCTGGCTCTGGCGTCAACCCCAGCGCCGTCGCACACTGCCCCTGCGGATCCAAATCCACCAGGCACACCACCTTTCCCCTCAGCGCCAGCCCATGCGCCAGCGTCACCGCAGTCGTCGTCTTCCCCACCCCGCCCTTTTGATTCGCAATGCAAATGGTCTTCATTCTTCCTCCCAACGCCGAATCGTCCTGATTGTCTTGTTCAGTGTCTCTTGCGCAAAATCCGCCAGCTCGTGATCAACAAAAATGCAGATACACGCACAATCCCCTTCCCACGCAGGCAGCAAATCCGTTGCGGGAATCTTCTTATGCCGCATCCCCGTACCCCCACAATATTTGCAGTTCTCCCTGGGCTCATGATGAGCCGTAGGAACCTTCTCCCGAATTTCATCCAGCGAGACACGATGCTGCTTGCTCATGCTTCACCCTTCCTGTATAGATCTTGGTGTTTGATTGAGTTTTACGTGATATTCAAGGTGATGAGATGAACACAGGACAAATAGATCGGATATTCGTTCTGTTCCCAGATTCTCATAAGTCCTATGATGGACATGTAAATCAGCCGAAGCAACCAAGTGGGTATTACAAAGTTGACAAGCATAGTCTGCATAGATAACAAGGATTTTCCTTCGCAGTTTCCAATACTTAGAATTCTCGTAAGCATTTCTTCGTTTGATTGGAAATGAGTCTCCCCTCCATTCTTGCAGTACTATTTCGCTGATGGCTTCGTTTAATAAAATGCAAATAGCTTTCCGTAAACCTTCCATCCTGCGTTGTTGACTTTTCAACTCGTATATTCCATCTTTCTCAAGTAGCAATCTTGCAAGAGAATCAACATGGTTAGAAATTCCGGGAATGTCTGTTCCCTCGTACATAAAATACTGGGCAAGTTTTCTATATTCATCGCTCATCCGTTGAAAATCTGCCAAAAGTCTTGAAGCAACATTGCTGACGGTAGTAATTTCCATGCTTATACCTCTTCATATCCAGCAAAAGCATCCGACACCATATGACTGTCGTCTATCAACGCCAAAGAATTCAAGCCATCTGCAATCATTCCAATCACTTCTTGCCACACCGATCCTCCATCATCAGTACTTTTCTCTACCAAGGCCCAACAGATCACAGTAAAGCGATTATTCGTTACCTGGTTTACTGCTTGCCACCCATTAGCCGGAATGATTTGTAAAATTTTTACTTCCACATCTTTTCCCATCTTTGCCTCCGTTCCCATCCGTTCCACATCCGTTGACCCTGTGCGCCCTGTGCTTCCCTGTGCCTGTCACCTATTCACCCTCCCCTCATCCTGGGGTGGGGTAGGGGCCCCCTCCAGCTCCCACAGCAGATCACCCAAATTCCTGTCCCCCAGCAGCTTCGTCCCCACCCTCTCCACCATAATCACCATCGCCCGCTGCTCCAGGTAACCCGCCGCCCGCTGCCACCGTTCGCTCGTCCAACCATCCAGCTTCCTCCACGTCGGGATAATCACCCCCTCCTCCCCCATCACCCCGATCGCCGCCCGCACCAGCTCCACCGCCTGCCCCTCCAGGCTCACCCCTGGGCTGCTCGTCGCCGTCACCCCATTCTTCGAAATAGACACCACCCCCTGCGCCCTCCGCGCCCACCTCGCACCTATCAGGCTGCCATCCTGTCCACCCTGCCCATCCCTGTTAAATCTTCCCCCCGCCGCCAGCGCCAGCAAATGCCACTTATAAGCCTCCAACTGCGGATCCCAGATCTGCGCCGCCGGTCCCTGCCGCGTATCCACAATCGATACATCGATCCGGTCCTTCTCGATCCGCCAATCCACCCACTTCGCCGCCAGCCTGGCCGCCACATACGCCAGCCCCAAAATTGACGCAGCCCCCGCAATCGCCCACCAGGTATTTCGACCCGCCTGCGCCTGGCTCTCCGCCTTCGCCGCCTCCAGCTCCACCGCCAGCGCTTCCAGCTCCATCGCCTCCGGCGTCTCCGTCTTCCAGTACGCCGTCAGCTGCAGCCCCACCTGCCGGGTCGCCTCATCCACCCGCATCTGCTGCTCCACCCACGCCTGGGTCACCCGCGCCTCCGTCTGCACCGCCCCGATCGCCGTCTGCGTCCCCCCCGCCGCTCCCGCAATCTCCGTTAGCCTCAACTCCACTACCGACCGGTCCTCCTCAAACTGGGCCGTCATCGCCGCATACTGCCTGGCCACCTCCACCTCCGTCGCCCTGATCGCCGCATCCGCCGCCAACTGCGTCGCCTTCGCCAGCTCTCCCTCATAATACGGGTCATGACCCTGCAGCCCAGCCGTAGCCGCAGGCGGCTGCAGGGGCTGTTCCACCGCCGAACAGCTAGCCATCAGCCACGCCCCCGCGCACAGCGCCGCAATCACCGCCAACCCACCAACCCACCAACCCACCATCCCACTCGATGTCCTCTTCGCCATCCCTACCTCCTTCCTCGTTCCATCCTGTCCATCCCTGTTAAATCCCTCTTCCCTACCCGCCGAAGCCCAATACCCCATCTCCCCCCTCTCCTCCTCCGTCACCTCCCCCTCCGGCAGCCACGTCGAAAACTCGATCCACTCCTCCGTCTCCGGATTCACCGGATCATCCAATGTCCAGTTGAACTCCAGCCCGTCATAGTCCATCCCTCACCTCACCCGTAAGCCCAGTCGCCTGGGCCAATGTACCTTCGATGAACCTTTCATTCATCAGGTTCATCCGGGTTCATCGCGCCTACCCATAGCATCTAAAACGTACACCGATAACCTCATACTTAATTAAAAAGGTTCATCAATACACTAAAAACAGAGCAAAAACCCGCTTTCCAACCCATTTTTCGCCCCGCAAAACCGGATAATAACCCTCCGCGATGAACCCATGAACCCCATGAACCCCGTTTCCGGTCACCCAAACCAGCATTTAGATAGTAAGTTCGGAAACACGCAATAAGGCAATGCGTGAAACCAAAAAACACTATCAAAATAAAACCCTCCGCCCCAAATCCCCAAAAAGGTTCATCCAGGTACATCGGTTCATCTCCCAAGCCGTGTTCTGTACGGCCCCGTTCTATCCGTTCTCATCCGCCGCCAGCCCCTGATCACCGCTGCCCCCTAACCCGTACTTCAACTTCAACGCCGCAAATTTATCCTCGTTGTAAATCACCACATACCCCGCCGCCATTCTCTTCGATGGCAGTTGCAGCGTCTGCCGGGCAATCTTCCCCACCGTCTGGCTGGTCGTCCCCCGCCGTTTCCGCTTCTTCCCATCGTCATCCTCGCCCTCATCCTCCGCCACATTCATCTCATCCATCAGCTCGTTCACCACCTTCGTAATGTACTTGGTATAGGCATAGTAGATCTCTCCCCACCCCTCGAAAAACCCCTTATTCAAAAATGGCATATATTTCGGCTGCTCCCGGATCGCCACCAGAGCATCCATCACCCTCGCATCCAGCCCCATGCTGCGCTCCAGGATCAGCTCATCATTCAGCGACCTCACGAACGATGTCACATCCCGCATCAGCTCCGGGTCATCCCTCGCAATCGCCTTCAGCGGCATCGCCACCTGGTTCAACCGTGCCGGCACCGCCAGGTCCATCAAATCCTCCGTTACCGCAATCTCCGGCTGCCACTTCGCCAGCCGCCATCTCAACAGCAGGTTGCGGATTTGCAGCGCCTGATCGTAGAACTCCTGGTTCAGATGCAGCACCACCCCTGCCCGCTTCAGCTCCATACTCTCCTTTGCCATAAGCTGCACCGTCAGACACCGGCTGCTCACCGCCTTATCCTTGAAATCCCCCCGCATCGCAATCAGCTTCGGCCCAAAAATGTTGTACACCTTGTTCTCATACGCCCGTGTCCCATCCGCCAGGATCACATCGCTCAGTCGCCACACCGGCGTGCCCTTCATCGCACCCATATTCAAAATCTTGATCAGATCGTTCGCCATATCCCCCCCGTCCGCCAGGTCCATCTCATCCATGAACGCCGTCCCTCGAAACTCGTCCAGCGCCCGGAAGACACTCGCCGCCGTTCCCGCCCCGCCCGTGCTCATCATCCTGTAGCACACGTGCCCAATCCGCTTCATCAGCTCGCTTTTGCCGCTTCCATAGTCCCCCGTCGCCCGCAAATACGGAATCGCATTGAAACTATCGTGCAGCCAGGTCAGCAGCACATAATAAGCCGCCATCCGCCCAAAGAACTTATCGTCCAGCAAGTAGTAGCGGTGGATAAAGCTCTCCACAATCGCCACCAGCTCCCGTGTGCTCTTGAGCTGCCCCAGCTTCGATGGAAACAGGACCGCCTTCAGGATAATCAGGCTGTTGGGCGTCTTCGGGATATACCGTTTCCCCTCCAGGTCGAGCTGGTCGGCCACATCCACCTTTCCCTCCGGGTCTCGAAAAGCGAACTTCGCCACCCCCTCTTCTTCGTCCCACATATACTCCACCAACCACCCGTCGATATACCCCCCCAGTGTTTCGACCACCTCCTCCGCTTCCCTGGTCGCCTTCGTGCTCTCCGACGCCGCCGTCTTCAGCAGATTGTTATACTGACTGATCCCCAGATGCATCCGCCTCGCCAGCTCATCCCGGTACCGGCTCTGCATCAACTTCGGCATTTGAGCGATCAATTGGAACGCAAACAGCGTGGCATCATCCCCCGCCGTCCCCCGCTGCGTCCCTGCCCAGTGCGCCACCATCACCGCAAACGGCGGAGCATTATCCAGCAGCTCCCTCACCGCCTCCCCCGTCGTATCCTTCCCCTCTTTCCCATTCTGTCCATCCTGTAGGCCGTCCCCGGCCGTAACCCTGTTCTCTTCCCTCTTCAACCACACCAAATAATCATTCGCATCCTTCACCTTCTTTCCCCCCTCTAGGGTCTGCTCCGGCCAATAAATAATCCTGCCCATCGGCCCAAACACCTTTGCCAGCGGCCATGGATCGTTCCGGTTCCCCTCCAGCGCCTCAATCCCTGCTTTATCCCGATCCATCCCCAGGTAAAAATCTTTATGACGTTCCCGCAGGTCCGCCATCGTACCGGCCATATCCGCATCCTTCAAACTCGTGCCCAATGTTGCCACTGCCGGAATCTTCCACTCCGCCAGGCTCACCCCATCCCCCGGCCCCTCCACCACCACGCACTCATCCGCCTTACGCCCGTATGCGTGGTTGTAAAACGGCTGCCTGGGGCCTGCCAGCTCCTTATACGGGTTCCAACTCTTCACAACCTTCACCGGCTCCCCCTCTCTCTGGTACTCCTCCGCTCCAAAGATGTTCCTCCCGCTGATGTACACCAGCCGCCCCCCATACCAGTGCGGATACACCAGCCTGGTGCGCCCCATCATCCCGCTGATACTCCCCCACGAGATCCAGTCCTCCCGCACGCTGATCCCCCAGTGCTGTCCCCATCCCCGCACGTCCCCCTTGAACCCCAGTACGCACACCGCCTGCGGGCTCTCCGGGTCGATACTATGCAAGTTAAATTCGCCCCTCATATCCCCAAAAGCAGCAGAAGAAGCCCGCCCCGAGAACCCCAGCCCCGCCTCCCGGATCGTCTCATCGCTCCAGCCCCTGCTGCGCACATATCCCAGCGCGTCTTCATCCTTCCACAGCCAGCACGCCATCAGCCTTTGCGCCACCGCCCAGGTCTCCTCCCGCACCCTGGCCGCCAGTCGCTTTTCCTGGCTCTGCTCACTCGGCGCAAACCGGGCTGGCATATCCAACTTCGCCCGATCCGCCAGCCATTGCAGCGCACTCCAGAAATCCATCTTCTTGCGCGCCTCCAACCAGTTGAACACGTCTCCCCGTTCCCCCGTCCGGTTCCAGACGTAATACCCCTCCTCAACGTTCACCTTCAGGCTGTCGTGCGTCTCGCCTTGCAAATACCTCCCCCCCGCCCGCCGCCTCAAGCGGAACTCAGCCCCCCCGGTCAGCTCGATGATGTCCTCGATTGGGTTGGCCGCCTTGACCCGTTCAATGAAGTCCTGAAAATCTACGTCCAATTTACCCTCCGCCACAAAGCCGTTTCTACAAAACCGCCATGAATTTCCGGCGCCCTCAAATCGGGGGGTGGGGGGTAAGAGCAAATGAAAGGTGACCCCGCTCTCCAACCCCGCCCCCATCGTGTTATCCGACAAAAAAACCGCACCCTAACAGCCCAACCGTCGCCCCAAATGTCACTAAAACCCGCTCATACTGTCGCATAATGCGCCGTTATCCGACCCAACCGCCCCCCTTTTCTACCCACCCCCCGCCCAAAGTGGGCTACGCAGGAAAAAAGCGATTCTGTCTGCTACTGCTTTATCACCTTAACGGACGCCTGAGCTTAGGCCGCATGCGCATGCTGGGCAGTGGCCTGATCAATCGCTTGGTTTCCTCTTCTGACCACAGCGCTCCGATAGCTGCCTGCGCCGCCCTGACATTCCGGCGAATACGGTCCAGTCGCTTGGATGATGGCTGCAGCACATCCGCCACCAGGGACGTACGCCGTATGGCTTGCTGTGTTCGCAGACCTATCTCATCCAGCTCTACCAGGACAGTCCCCAGGGAAAACAAGGCTTTTTCCAATTCGCATCTTACGCGCTCCTGCTCACAAGTCAGTGGCCCGGTCCGAATTCTGCGCATCTTCCACTCCCTCTCTGTACTGTTGTACTTCGGCCAGGTCATCAGCAAGTCGCGCCATGCGGAAAATCCAATCGACCAGGTACGCTAGCATCACCGCCAGCCCTCCCGCCACGATCACTATCCACAATGCCGCCAGCTCATACCAGGAAGCCTCGCAGGCAAACAACACTGACAGCGGAACAGCTATTGCCAATGAACCCAGGATATAGGCTGCCAGACGAGGCAGCTCGCGCCTCAGAAACATTTGCCACGGCAACCAATGCTCCACCAGTAGTAGTAGAACGGTCACCAGAGCCGTCAGTGCAATCGCCCCAGCCTGCATCTCACACCTCCGTCTCACGTTGGTAGATCACCTGTCTGATGTACTTCTCCAACGCCTCAGTCAGCTCCTGTGTAGGCGTCATTACCTGCGTCACATCCTCCCTCTGCTTCCTCCATTCCCGCTTCTTCTTCATCGTCTCTTCCCAGTAGTTGTATCTATCTCGAAACTCAATCCCCACCTCACCCGCGTTGACAATCGCCAGGTTCGGGTCAAGGTATTGATTGCCCGAATAGCGAAAGCTGTAATATGGCTCGTAATCCTCGGAACTGTATTCCACCCGGGAAACACAGTAGAGTGGATCTTTCCAATCATTCAGCTTTAGCCCGTATCTTGTAACAACTACACTGATCGGTGCCAATCGCGGTATTGCCACCCTCGCCTCAAACCGTGCTATCCGATTCAGGTCGTCTATCTCCCCCTCTACCCGCCCGAAAGACGGAACAACAAACGGCTTCAGCACATCCGGGATCCGCTCCAGCACAATCGCATCATACTGGTCCCACCCTTCCTTGCGTTTCCGCTCAGCTTCTTCAGCAGCCAGGCGCGCCGCTTCCTCTGCCCTGAAATACTCCGAAATCCCTTCTTCCATCATGTTAAACAGATCCACATTGTTATCCACCAAATCCAACAGTTCCTTCACATGCTTCTCATCCATCTCCCATCACTCCTTCTTCTGAAAAGTCAAATAAACCCGAGACTCCAACACCTTCGGCGGCCTGCACAGATACGGCTTTGACCGCTCTACCAGCCGGTAATCACATCGCCGCATCGCCTGCTCCAAGTCGTCCGCCAGGCCACTGACCAGCTCACCTGCCGCCCACACACGCAGCCGCACTAGCTCACTCGGCGGATCAGCCTTCTCCTGCTCCACCTCAATCCACTCCCCCTCATCGCTGTCCCAAAACAGCCCGGCAGCCTCCAGCATCGCATATAGTGCCTCCTGGTTCTTCGCGGGCGGATCCATCTTCCGGGATACCGCCGCCGCATACGCTTTTGAGAACTTAAGTGTCATTCTGATTGTGATTTTTCCCGGCATCTCAGTCCTCCTTCGGAAATAGCTTGTATTCCACACCATTCAAAAGTGCGCCAGCCGTCTTCTTGCCAACTCTATAAAATGACAGTCCGTTTTGGTACGCCATTTGGATATAAGCCAAATTCCTCCCTTGCGGATATTCCGATGTCCATTCCCCCCATTGCTTGAAGAAAAACGGCACTGATTCACACTGCAAATTTTCCGCCTCCACGCACTGATCCAGCAGAGATCGCACCCAATCCGGGTGCATCGGCCTGGCATGTGGCCCGCTCTCCCCGCCACAAATCACCCAATCGATCTTGCGAGATTGCACCTCGTGATCATGGGGTGGAATATCGAGCCCTCCACAATAACAATCCATGCAAATGCCGCACAGATAATCAAAAATAGTAACCTTCTCCAACAGCGGCTCACAGCTCACAAACCGCAGAGCTGCCTCCGTCTCCAGCAAAACCGGGATCCTCTCATTCGCACTCTGCTGATCCTCAGCGCTCACCCCCAGCCATACGTTGGGCAGCGGCCACTCAAAATCTGGCGAACACCACCCATGCTCTCCATAGATCGTCTCCAGCGAATGCTCAACATACACCGCCCGCCTCTTATCATTCATGTAATCCCGCATCGCCGTAGCTCGCTTCGTGAGCACCTGGTACGTGTGCCACGGGGTAGCAGCCATCACCGCAAAAATTTCGTCGATAAACGTCTCCTCCCCCAGATCATCGAAAATCGCCGGGTGGAAAAGGTCACTCATCGAATTGACGAAGATCTTGCTCGGCTTCCTCCAATGGATCGGCTGCTCCAGCCGCTCTGGGTGGATCCGCACATCCGAAAACTTCCGCTCCCCCCAAAAGCGCCGCGCAATCCCCTCCGCATAACAATTCCTGCACCCCTCGCTCACCTTCGTGCAGCCCGTCACCGGATTCCATACCCGATCCGTCCACTCAATCGCCGTCTTCCCCATCCCACACCTCCTAAATCTTGTGACACCCAATCGACTGCCCGCGCCCACGCCGGACGACAGTCCTACCCTGATACATCCCAACCGGCGAGCTCTCCCCCGCCGCCTCCCTCTCCTTCGCCTTCTGCACCACCCTCTCGATATTCGCCTGGATCCGTTCAGCCTCCGGCGTGCAATCCTTGCACAGACCCGCCAAATTCAGAAGCCTTTTCCCCTTGCCACAATTCCCGCAATGCTGGCCCTGATCCACCTTCCGGCTGGCCGCAATATTCTTCATCGCACACGACCTGCATCGCCTGCTCGTCTCCTTGATTGGCGCACCGCAGTCCACACACTGCCCCGTCTGCCATGGCTTCTTCTCATCGCCCATCACAGCACCTCCCCATTCCGCCGTGCCTTGTACGCCTCGAGCTGATCCAGGTAATCCCGGCTGCTGTCATACAGCAAGCCATATGGATCCCCTTCCACCTCCGCATCGGGCACCGGATATTCAGCCAGGTCTACATACGCATTGTTCAGCTCATCGTAAATCTTCTCGTTGACCCCCTTCGCCCTCTCCGTCAATCGCTCCAGGCGCTCCCGGTGGCTCTCGATCTGGGGAACAAACTGTTCCACCAGCCTGTCAAACTCCTGACGGGTCTGCTCGAACGCTTCCACCACTTCCTGGTATTCCGTTCTCACCTCGATCAGTTCATCCTCGTGCTCAGAAATGATCTCGCCCCTGATCCGGTCCAATTCGTTCTGCAATGCCTGTTTCGCCTCTTCAGCCCGGTCAAACAGATCCGTGTCGTAGTACCGCAGGATCTCCTGCACTACGATTCGGGCCAGCTCCCCTGGATACAGTGCCTCCAGCGCATCCAGCTCCACCTGCCCCTGCCCGTACGCCTCCTCGAAATGCTCCTTCCGCAGATCGCTGTCCTTTACCGGCACCCTCGGCAGTTGAAATTCCCCCACCTGGTCCGCCGTCAGCACCACCGGCTGCAGCGCAATATCAAATTGATCGTATCCATCCGTTCGCTGGTAAAACTCAATCTTCCGCGCCACGCTGATCGGCATCCCCAACCCTGCCGGATCGAAATCCGAAATATACAGAATCCGTGCGGGCCTGCCCGCCTCCTCAACCCGCTTCAAAAACGAGCGCACCGCCGTGATGCTCAACTCCCCCGCCCCCGTCACCAGGTTCGCCCGGTAGCGCCGGCACACCGGCTCCAGCACATCATTCATCGTCGTCTTCTCAGCCCATACTTCGATCAGATACGGCTGCTGGATGTAGTCGAACCCTCCGCCTGCTTCCATTCTGGGCAGGCTGGGCAAACGGTCAGGCAGCGGGCGCAGCGTGGGCAGGTTGGGCAGCTCGTAATCATACGCTTCCCAGTAATCCAACAGATCCACCACCGGTTCAGGCTCCACTGAATTCCATGCGGCATTTACAATCGCATCCGGGTTCCTCCGGTCCACAAATGCATCCGGGCTCACCAGCCCCAAATACCGCGCCCACTTGCTGGCGTTGTTAAGGAAATCCCAGCATTGCTCCGTATTCTCGTACACCCGCCCGTCCGGCCGCTTCACCGGTGGGTCCTGGCTCACAATCTGGTAATGGATGCGACGCAGGTGTACCCCACGCCCATAACCGAACTGCCGCCATAGTCTGGCAAACCACTCCGCCGCCTCCACCGTGCTGGGCCTGCCCACGTAAAACGGGTCATTATTAGAAGCCAGCGCCAGCAAGTCGGCGATCACACACCCCGTCTGTTTGGCAATTGCCTTGATAGAGTTATAATCAAAAGCGCCCATCTTAAATCCTCCCCACCGCATCCTCAAAATCTTCCCATCCCGGCGTCACATACCGGGCCGTCGTCTCCAGCCGTGCATGCCCCATCAGCTTCTGCACCACCGTCAGCGCTACCCCCTTGTCCACCATCCGCTTCGCAAACGTCGCCCGCAAATCGTGCGGCGTCACTTCTACCCCCGCCAGCCGCCCGATCTCTGCCACCATTCGCTCCACCGTCCGGGTGCTCAGCCGCTCCCCCGTCTTTCCCACGAACAATGGCCCTTCCTTCTGCCCAGAAATCTCCAGCCACGCTCCCACCGCTCGCAGCGCCTCCGTGTGCAGCGGAACCTCTCGTTTCTTCTCTCCCTTCCCCTTCCACACCACCACCCGGCCCTTCCGCTCCCCCATTTGAACATGCCCTACATTCAGCGCCACCACCTCCCCCTCCCGCAGACCCGCATACACCATCAACGCCACCAGGGCCTGCCCTCGCACGGCTAGCCATCGCCCGAAATCCGTGCTGGCCGTATTTGCCTCCTGCTCCACCTTTCGCATAAACCGCTTGAAATCTACCGTGGACAACCACCGTGGCGGAAGCTCCTCCTCCACCCAACGCTGCATATCCGCCTCGTGGTACGGGTTATACGAAAGCAGCCCCACCCCCACCGACCACTCACATAGCTTTTTCAGCGCCACCCGCCGCCGGTTCCACGTCGCCGGAGCCAGATTCGGGCGCTCACCATCCCCACTCTTCTGAGCCAGCGCCCACGCCCGATATCCCCGCAGATCCACCGTCGTAATCAATCCCGGCGCAAATCCGCACCCATTCTCCTCGGCGAACCAGGTCGCAAACGCCCGCACATCCTGCACATACGCCTTCACACTGTTCGCGCTGATCCCTACCCCAGCCAGGTGCCCCCGAAACGCCGCTTCCCACTCCATTGCCACACCCACAGCAAGTTGTGCGTCCATCGCTCTACTCCTCACCCTTCCATCAGCTCAAACACCCACTCGATCAACCCCTCGATAAACCCCAGCACCATCGCAATCATCACCTTAATCTGCTGCATTATTGCTCCCTCCTCTCATCAATAATCCGTCTCAGCTCTGCCCACACATCCACCCCCAGTGCCTGGGCCCCTCCCATCCCCGTCAGCGCCTCGAACAGCGTATCTACGTTATCCGTAAACACCTCCGGCAGCTTCGCCCGCAGAAGATCCAACGCAAACCCTCTCCGCCAATCGCTATATGCCACCAGCATCTGAAGCAGCAAATCCGTCCCCGGCTCCGCCCGCCCCTCCATCCAGTGCACCACGCTCGTGTGCGTCAGCGTCATCGGTAGGCTCTCCGTCATCGTCGTCACAAACTGCCTCAGCGACAGCCCGCTCTGATCCACATACCGTTTCACCACATCCGCAGTTCTCTCTTCCATTCTTCCTCCATTCATCCACAAACCTTCCCAACATCCTCGCCGATTCGCGCCAGGCAGCCCCCTGCTCCGATGGGCATTCCACGTAATTCGCAACGACCACGCACTCCCACGCCCGTCGGGCCACCAACTAAACTCCATTCCACTTGTAAATATATGTTTACATCTGTGAATATTCTAGCACCTAAAGAATAGATTGTCAACATGATTAACCGGAAATGGTAACTTTGATTTACAATCAACTTATGGGCAGCAACGGCTTTCGCTCCATTCTCCAGGACGCTTATGACGCTTGGAGAATTGCCAGGATCAGGGCTAAAGAAAACATCTCCCTGGATAGCTTTGCCGACTACCTTGGAAAAAGCCAATCAACGGTTAGCATGTGGCTGAACAAAAAACGCTCCCCAGATCTGGAGAGCATGCAAACAATCGCCCCCAAACTCGCACAACTACTAGGAGACGAAATCTATGTAAAATTGGGCTTGATGCCCGAAACCGAAACCGACCCCCTCCTCAACTTCGTCAACCGCAACTGGGACAAACTCCCCCCTGAAGCCCAGGAGCAAATCCAACAAATTATAGACAACTACCTCAACCACCCGGGGATTAACCCACTGGGGGATACCGCAGACGAGTAATATCCCCCAAATGTGTAGTACACATGTTCTAACAACTGTGCTATAAATGGTCCTGACACACGCTCGCTGTTCCCGGCAGAAAGCAGGACCATCACAGTGGATCAAACCGACCAACACATCCCCCATCCCACCTGGCGTAACCTCCCCTGGCCCATCCGCCTGCAAATCATCCTCATCATCCTCTACCATAACCGCCAACTGCACCTCATCCTGCACAGCCTCATCTTTAGCATCATCCTCTACCTCATCCTTCCCAGTCACCCGCTCCAAATCCCCACCGTCATCGGTGGTGGCTTATCCATCTCAATCATCGCCCATACCATCTGAAAGTGCACCAATGCAGAAATGCATTTACTGTCACACAAATATCGCAGCCCAGGCCGACTTCTGCTATCACTGCAACCGTCCCCAGGCCATCAAACCCATCCGCATCCCCACCTACCCAAAACCCAAACCCCTCTACCCCAACTTCCTCCTCATCACCATCTCCATCACCACCCTCCTTGCCATCCTCCTGACCATCATCCTCCTCAACCACTAAACGCCATCCACTTAGCCCACAAACCCGAAAGGAGTAAACAGACCATGGCCGAATGTAAATTCTGTGGCAAATCTGGCCTATTTTTCAAGGTAGACCAGAACGGTCTTTGCCCGAAGTGCGCACCTCAGGTAACTTATGCAGTTGTCACATTGGTTGATGAATTGAACAGATATGTACTTTGGCTTCAGCAAAGTGTTTCGGCGCGTGATGCAGATCAATTATTCCAACAGATTATGCGGATTGCCACTCAGCTCTACGAATATGAAAAAAAAGGCATTCCCACACTAAACCCGTCGCCATCATCATATCTTAGGGATAAAGACAAAGAGTGGGATAGATATATATCAATCGGTCTTGAAAGAGAATTTGATCGCCTTCTCAAAGCAGTATTTGACCTAAAAACCCCCAAAGCCAAGATAAAAAGAATCGAGAAATTTGCGACGATAGTTTCTGAATACAAACAGAAGATGACCGACCCTTCAAGCGTGAGTAAAGTTGAGCAAAAAATAGAAAAGCTGCTCAAGCAAACCGAAAATGAATTGGTTGTAAAAAAATCATAGTTCTTGTCCCCCTATTTCAATGCCCAACTCCCCTTTCCCCCCCGGTGCCCACGTCGCTGCCTACCTGCGAGACAGCGGCCACGAAGACCAGGAACTCTCCACCTCCCACCAGGAAGCGAACCTCCGCGCCTTCTGCACCCAAAACGGCCTTATCCTCGCCGAAATATACCGCGACGAAGCCCGCCCCGGCTCCACCACCGTAGGCCGTGAAGCCTTCCACCGTATGATCCACGACTTCCGCACAGGCGCTCACCTCGCCGGTCTCATCGTCTGGAAATTCGCCCGCTTCGCCCGCAACATAGACGACGCCCAATTCTACAAAGCCGACCTCCGCCGCCGTGGCTTCAGAATCTACTCCCTAAATGACACCATCCCCGATGGCCCCGAAGGCAGATTCTTTGAAACCGCTATTGATTGGATGAACGAGCGCTACCTGGAAGACCTCTCCATAGACATTAAAGACGGCCTCAAATACAACTTCACCCACTATGGCGCCGTCCCCGGCACTCCCCCCGCAGGCTTTCGCCGTGGCCCCGAAATCGTCATTGGGCACCACCGCGACGGCCGCCCCCGCACCATCCACCGCTGGGAACCCGACCCCCTCACCGCACCCCTCGCCCGCCGTGCCTGGGAAATGCGCGCTGCAGGCGCATCTCTCAAGCAGATCGCAGACGCCACCGGCCTCTTCAAATCCCTCAACGGCTGGACCACCTTCTTCGCCAACCGCCTGTACCTGGGCATCATGGTTTACGCCGGAGAAACCGCCCCCAACTACTGCGATCCGATCATAGACCAGGCCACCTGGGACACCGTACAGTCCATCATCCAGGCCAACGCCGCCAACCAAAACCTGCGCACCAACAACCACCCCCGCCGCAACAGCGAAACCAGCCCATGGCTCCTCTCCGGCCTGGCTGTCTGCGCCGTCTGCGGCTCCCCCCTCAACGGTGGCGGCCACAAACAAATCAATGGAAAAATCGTAACCTCCTACGAATGTTCCCGCAAGCGCCGCCGTAGAGACTGCGCATCCAAAGCCATCCCCAAAGACCTTCTCGAAACCGGCGTCCTCCAAGACATCCGCAACTACATCCTCACCCCCGGCGTGCTGGCTAGCTGTCAGGCCGTCATCGCCGCCGAAAACCAAACCCAGGCCCAAAACATCCAACAGGAAAAAAAACGCATCAAAGCCAAACTCACCGGCGTTCGCAAGCGCCTCGACAACATCACCGAAGCCCTATCCATGCGCCCCAAAAGCCGCTCCCTGTTGAAAAAGCATGATACCCTTGAAGCTGAAGAAGCCAAACTCCTCGCCAGCCTCAGCGAAACAGAAAAAGCCTCCACCCCAATCACCCTCACCCCCGACGAGATAGACAACATCGCCCCCATCCTACAGGCCCAACTAAGCGGAACCCCGCAGGAAGTCAAACAATTCCTGCGGGGCTGGATCAAAAATATAATCGTCGAACGCGACGGCCGCAACGTCCTCGGCCTCATCAACTACTACCTCCCCCCCACTGACCTGACCCCTCCCTCAACCCCAACCGATGATAATAATGTGTCAATGCCTCGCACTCCTCCTGGGGCGCTGTATCATAGACACATATTCACCCACCCCTTCCGCTATACACTAAAATAGCACCCATCATCCGGGTGCTATTTTAGTGTATAGCGGAAGGGGTGGCGCCCCAGTGCTTTTGCAAAACATCCTATGTAGAGCGTATCACGCTAAGCCCCAGCTCGCCTGCAGCAGGGATACCGGCAGCCACGATTCTCAGCCTCAGCCACGCCTGCGAATTCATAGCTGCGCAGCCGTACCACGCGTCAGAGGCTGCCACAGCTGCTCCGGCTGTGCCTCCCTCTCCCACCGCCCCCTCTCCAATGCCCAATGCCAGTGACGATCCCGCGTTGATCGTGAACGATAGCAGAGTGCTTATTTGGCTGGCATTGCTGTACGCTCCACGCAGGCTGACCGACAGGTTCTGGTCAAAAGCCGGGCTCGTAAATATACGGATCGAGCACCGCCTCCAATCCAGCATCGGGATCATATAGGTGTGCACCGCCGCATCCCGAATCAGGAAGTCGCCTGCCGCCAAGGCAGCCCCACCCAGCGCCACGACGTCGCTGCCTGCCGGCACTGGAGCGCCGCTGGTCATGCTAATGATCCGGTTAGCAGGTCCAGTCAGTAGTACCCGCCGCTGAGTCATCCGCAGATAGCCCACGTCATTGTTATCCACCTCATCCGGCGTCGCCTGGTATTTCCCGGCCGCCGGAAAGATCTGCCCCGCTGCCGCCGCGTCGTCCGTTGCCCCGGTCCCCACCTGCAGGGGCGTCGTCGCGTCGATTGGCGTCCCTGACGCATCCACCAGAGTTGTCACCGGCAGCCAGATCCCCCCCCCGATCTGGATCGCACCCGCCTTCTGGGCAGCGGCCAGTGCGTCTAAAAACTGAAAATATGTTGCAATGGGTGGCATTTCCTTTTCTCCTTACACCTTAAAAATTGAAATATAGTTTTCTTCTGCAGTGGCCGTCAGCACCAGGTTGGCACCGCTGTTCTGGTAACACCGCACATCCAGCGTGTCTCCCACCGCCAGGTACACAAGATCGCTCCCGTTCACCGCAATGGACACCAGGCTAGCCGAACCAAGTGAAGTCCGGCGGTCAAGCTGGCTCACCTGGCCGCCGTTTTTGTACACATACAGCTTAGCCGCCTCCGTGTCTGCCCAGCCGTCATACGGACCAATTTGAATCGCCGCCGTCACATAGTAATAACCACCCACCGGAGCCGTAAACACCCAGCCCGCCCCGGTGGTCACCAAACTGCGTGGATCGAAATCCACCGTGGCAAAATTGACCACAGTGTAAGCGCCCGTGTTCATCGTTGGTGAGGCGGCCGTCTTATACCGTGCCAAAACCTGCGGCTCTTCCCTGGGCTCCACCATGTCCAGCCGGTCCGCCAGCTCGTACAGCTTATTCCAGATTTCCTCCAGGCTCATCCCGCCTCCGCATACAGACCAACCTTGATCGTATCGACCCCGGACCGCACACTCACGCTCACTACATCCACCGTGCAGTCGAATTGTTCACCATCGAATTCCGCCGTAACCACATCCCCAAACCCCCAGTTCTGCCCATATCTGCAGCCATCCATATCCACCATCGTGCCTCGCAGCCTGCGCACCGGTCTCCCCGCTCTGAGCTTAGCCGCCGCCTCGTCAGCCAACGCGGTCAGGTCCTTCGTATTTCGGCAGTCCCTGTACCCCTCGATCCGTCCGAACGGGCTGGACCCGATTCGGACCGCATCACTCGCCGTCGCCGTCGCCCGGTCATCTCCTTTCCCTTCCCCGGCCGCATACACATACGTCAGCTCGCCCTCGTAGTCTTCCTCCAGCTCTGCATCCACCAGATTCCCAAACTCCGGCGACACGATCAGCGGGTGAACCCCATTTGGGAAACTGTGATCCAGCCCGCGCCGGTCAACAAACGTCCTGAACTCGAACGTGCTCTCCGTCACCGGCACAACATCAAAATACACTGGCGTGCCTGCCTGTGCCGCCTTCTGAGCAACCTCCTGCATCACCAATAAAACATTTCTACCGGGAAACGCCTTATCAACGCTCGGGCCCGCACCCCAATCTGCCTGCACGCTCAGGTACGCGCTCCAATCCCGGCTCGTGTCCGTTGCCAGCGCCCCCATGTTCTCTCTGGCAATCGCCTTGATCAGGTCATCCGCCGGCGCACTCTTCTCCGCCTGCGCGCTTCCCGCCGCATACGCCACGATCCGCCGTGTCAGCAGCGAGTTCGCCGACATCGCCCTCAGCCGCACAATCCGCTCCCCCTTGCTGCTCAAGATCTTTGTCGGCCTCCGACTCAAGAACACCCCCTCCAACGTCTCCCGACCGCCAGCGCTCCGGTACACAGCCAGTCGCATATCCCGCCGCTTCAACCACGCATACGGCACGATATTTATCGGCATTTCCAGCACCAGGCGCCCGATTGCGTTTACCACCAACGTGTATTCTAGCAAGCTGTACTGAGACAGCAGCGCCAACCTCACCCCAAATGGATCCAGCAGCCATACGGAGTAATAAACACTCATCTACCTAGCCCTCGCCTGCATGTATCATGCTTACGTGCCAACCTGCCATCATTTCCATCACACACCCACCCCATCAATACTCCAATATCGCTTCCTCCATTTGAGTGTGGCTGTAGCTGCCGCATCATCAACAAACAGCGAGATCGGGTTGTTCCCTGGCATCAGGTGCCAGCGGCCCGTTTTGCTTCCCGGTAATATGCTCCCGATCACGTTCCCGCGGAACGTGCTCATAAACGTTTGCCCCGTTGTCTCCTTCCCCTCCGGCCCCGCGTGCACCATCCGGCTCAAGTCCAGCGTCACCGTTTCTCCCGCCACCAACGTCAGGTTGAAAAATATTGCTTCATTTGTGGCGAAGTTGACCATCTGGTAGATCCGCCCCGGTCCGCTCACTGTCAACACCGGGAACGTATCCGCCTTTCCCCCGTTGATCACCGTCGTCACCGCCGCCGTCGTAGCCGCTCCGGCCGTGTCATAGCCTAGTGTCAGTACTCCTTGCCACACGTTGATATCATAAACAACAGCCGTTCCCGGCAAGTTGATGTCCGGTAACGCCCAGCCGCTGCCCGTCCAGTGTGCCAGACGATCAACTAAACTGACGCCCCCAGCAGTGCCAAAGTTACCTCCCACCCACAGAGACCCGTCGTCGTCCAGCGCCAGCGAGTAGGTATCGTTGTTGATCCCACTACCCAGCGGGCTCCAGCTCACGCCATCCCATTGAGCAACCCCGCGGATGGATGTTCCCCCAGCTGTCGTAAACAACCCGCCTGCATACACAATTCCATCCAGGCCCACCGCCAGCGCTTGTACTCGGTTATCCATCCCGCTTCCTAATGCGCTCCAGGCCGCCCCGTTCCACCTGGCGATGCGCACCGCCCCGCCGCCTCCTGCGGTTGTAAAATCGCCGCCGACATAAATAGAGCCATCCATCCCCTTCGCAATCGAATGTGCACTGTTGTTGAGCCCCGATCCCAGTGCACTCCACGCCGCTCCATCCCATTTGGCGATTCGATTTACAGCCACGCCCCCGGCATTTGTGAGCAGACCGGCTGCGTACAGGCAGCCATCGGTTCCAATGGTCAGGGCATTGCAAGCCCCTGTTACGCCTCCGGGCCCAAGTGCACTCCACGCCGCACCATCCCACTTTGCAACGGTCCCCGTTGCAACGCCTCCGGCGTTTGCAAAGTTGCCGCACGCATATAGCGTGCCATCCGGCCCGATCGCTAGGGACATCACAAACCCATCCATCCCGGCTCCCAGTGCAGTCCACGCCGCACCGTCCCACTTTGCCACGTAATTGACCGCAACCCCGCCCGCCGTAGTAAACTCCCCCCCGACATATAGCGTTCCGTCTGCCGCTCGGGCCATAGCTCCCACCAGGCCGTTCGTACCCGTGCCCAGTGCGCCCCACATCCCCGTAACAGATCGTTGCGCAATATAATTGCAGTTCGCCACACTCACCCTCACCCCCGGCGCCGGACTCTGGACAGTATCGGCTGTCGATCTGAAGAACGGGTCTGGACACAAAAACCTGACCATCGCATGTTCGGTAAAACCATCTACGCTCTGCAGGTCCAATCCTCCATCCAAGACACCCTCGATCTCAATCATGTCTGCATCGGTTTGAAGCCGGAGCGTAATGAGTTCCTGTTCCGCAGTCCTATCCGGCTTGACGACATCGATCAGGTTCTGCCTCTCCTTCAGCATATTCAGCCATTCGGACCCATTCATCAGCAGTTCCAGGATCATCACGCGCGATTGTGGCACAGACCGCTGAAAGTTGCTCCCGCCCAGTAGGGCGTATGGAATACTGACATTTTTGATCGGTGGCATCCCCGCACCGAATGACCGCACAAACACAGGTATATAGTATCCAGCCCCAGCAGCCGAATACGTGGGTACCGTTCTGAACCCATACCACATACCGGGCGTAATCGTCTCGCTAGAAAGCTTGATCATCCATTGATAGATAGCCACTATGCCCTCCGCCCGGCGCGGGCTTTCATCATTTCGAAATCTGCCACAATTGGCTCCATCGGCGCCGAAGTGTTGATCGTCAAACCAAAATGATCATACCGTTGGACCTCTGACCTACCACTTGCCAGCATAGCTCCCACACCCTGGAGCTGGAGCTTGGCCTGCAGCCCCGGCAGTTCCTGGTCGGCTAACTTCCCCATTGCATCCGAAATCCCCCGCAGGCCCAGCTCGAACGGCGTCGGCGATCCCGGAGTAAGCCAGTCTGGCAAACTGAGATTCTCGATTCCTCCGGCCAGGTCATTGATCCACCCGGTTACGGTTTCGATGACAGCAGAAACATTATTAAACGCCGTAGTGAGCTGGTCGCCGATCCACCCCGCCACCGTTTCGATGATCGGCGCAAACGTGTCTGACAGGTAGCTCCCAATCGCCTCAAAGATCGGGAATATATGGTCATTGAGAAAAGTCCAAACGGTCTTGATGGCTGGCAGCAGCACGTTCTCCCACACGGCCGTCAGCACCTCCATCTGCTTTTTGAAGATCACGCTGAACAAATTGCCAAGGGCCTCGAAGAACGGGAACAGCGTAGTGCTCAGCCAGCTCCACACCGCTTGGATCGCTGGCAGCAGCACATTCTCCCAATACCCTTTCAGCGCCGCAATCGCAATCGGAATATTCGTGTCCAGCCAGGTCTTCAGCGTGTCGAAGATCGGCTTCAGCTTCTCTTCCCAAACCTGTGTCAGGAATGTGCGGATTCCGCCCCAGTCATTCTGCCATGCCGCCACGAGCAGCCCGACCGCTGCGGCGATAGCCATAATGGGCAAAATAATAGGTGCCAGGGCCGTGATCGTTCCGACCGCCGCAGTCCAGGCAGCTCCTGCCCAGGCAATAAATGCAGGCACTATTGCTACGATAATTCCCGCCACCAGCCCGGCCAGGATGGGTTGCCAGTTTTCAACGAAAAATGTAAAAATGGGTTCCAACGTAGCAAGAAACGATTCCACCCCAGGCACAAAGCTCTCTGTGATCCAGCTCACCACGCTGGAGATCCCATCTCGCACAGATGGCAGCACCTCATACGCCCATTTCATGAATTGTTCCAACAATGGCGCCAGGATCGGCAAAAGCTCGGACCCCAGCGTCACAAACAATCCCTGTGACATCATTTTCAATTCGTTCATCTGGTACCCAAACTGGATCGCCCCCTGGGTTCCTTCCTCCCCCAGGGCCAGCCCCAACGCCTTTGCTTTTTCCTCAGCCGCCTCCAATCCCCCCCCCGACATAGCGTTCATCACGTCCGACATATCCTTGCCAGACTTCCCAAACAGCTCCATCATCAGGCTGGTCTTTTCGAGGCCATCCGGCATCGCTGCCAGTTTGTCTGCCACCTGGGTCAATATCTCCGTGGTAGGCAATATATTGCCATTGGCGTCCATAAAGTTCACACCCAACCCCTGCAGGGTTTCCCCCACTTTCCCGATCTCACCATCCGCCCCCAATAACCCTCGTGCCATATACGCCATTTGGCTGGTAAGCGAAGATACATCCCCACCCACACCCTGAATGGCCACTGCCAATCCTGCCGATTCGTCCGCGTTCGTGCCCAGCACATCCCCCACGCCGTCAATCGTGTTCGCCCAGTTCTGCACCTGGGCCAGACTGCCCATAGCTGCGGTTCCCAAACCCACAATTGCAGCCGCTGCCCCAGCCAACCCGACTTGCACAACAGTTCCCAACGCCGACGCAACCCCACTGCCCAGCTTATCGGCCCAGCTTCGGGTTGACGTATCTGCATTCTGCAGGTCTGTATCTAACTGAGTTCTATTTGCCTTCAGGAATAAGACCGCATCACCGACTGTTATGCTCATAGTTTCTGACCAACCTTTCTCAGCACCTGGCTAAAGTGAGCCTGTTTAGGAGTGGAAGTACTGCGAGTACTTTGTCCCTTTTGTCCCTGGATGGCCTCGCCGATGACAGACCAAATCGCCACAGCAGTTTCCATCGCCTCCCATCGTTTTCGCCGCACATATGCATCGACCATCCTTCCCACATCCAGTTCCGACATCTCAGCTCTGTCCAGGTGCCATTCCGCCAGCGCTAGCTCTTCCTGGTCGGATTCGTCATACGGCCACGAATCGCGTTGATGATCTCGGAGAAAGGGTAGGCTAGTTTTAGCACCTCCACCAAAGCATTTATCACCTCATCATCATAGGCTTCGGTCTCAATCCTTTCCCGGTCGGCCTGGATCCTGGGGCTGTAAGCGCAGATTATATCCAGTGCCAGTTCCATAGATGACAGCACGGTTTCTGCCACACCCGTATAAAGCATTTGCCCGACAGCCGAAACCAACTGCCCCAGTTCCTGACCATCTCCATTGGTGATCAACTGCCCGGTGAACTGGATAGATCCAATCAGACCCTCAATCGGGTGAGAGAATGTTTCTCGCCAGGCCTTGCTTGGGCGGATAGGTAGTTGCTCCACCTGGTATTCTCGGCCACCCAGGGTAATCAGCACAGTTTTCATAGTTTCTCCACTTTTCAGGGGTAGGGCGTAGATATCCACGCCCCACCCCAATTGCAATTTTAGGTAGCGGGTTCCAAGATCTTCGAGATCTTGAACAGGGTCTGCCCGGCAGATTTCGTCAGGTCCGCCAATGCTTTGATCTGCAGCGGAGTACCGGTGTAATCCTTTTTCCCAAACTCCAGGTCTCCATTCAGCTTCGCAGTGGCCTTCCAGATGAACATCCTCACCGGGAACGTCGCCCCATCCTCATCGATGTACATGCCCTCGAAACCGAACATGCGCTTTGTCAGGGTAGAGACGCCGCCCACGGCCAGCTCCTCTTTCCCAGGCTGGCCTACGCCCGCCGGAGTGTCCGTGACAGTTCCCTGGGTTCCATACTGGATTCCATCCAGATAGAATTCCGCCAGGACCGTTTCCAGGGTCATGTTTTCTTTGATCTTGACCCGATCCACAGGCGCCAGGCTCTGCTCGACCTCAACGTCCAATTCGTCAAATTCATACTTGGATTTCAGCGCCTCCTTGGTAAATCCAAGCTTAACCCACGCGCCGCCCCAGGCAGCGCCCGCGGCGACGGTATCTGCCGGAACCGCAGTGCTCAGCGGAGCAGTCCACACGCTGGCGGGTGATACGATGATGTCGCTTACAATATCGGGCATTTTGCATTATCTCCTTTCTACGGAAGCCTGAATGCTCCCATGGTAATGGTGGCTACGGACGAACAAACCACCCACACATATCCATCCGACTGATTGAATGACAGCGGGAACGGGCCGATTTTCTGCCGGGTGCCGTTTGCTACGGCCACGATCAGGCTTTCGATCGCCATCCCGTCCACTGTACCTGGAGTATCAATGGTCACATTGATCGGCGCCCCAGCCCCATTAGCCACTTCGATGTACGTCTTTCCATCGTTTGGAATCTTATTTCCATGAGTGGCTGTCGGCGTAGTGGGCATTGTGGTTGAGAGCACCCCTGTCTTTACGATCGTTACGGGGTTTATAACTACTGCACTTTCATAACCCATATCGGAATCCTCCTTCTTAGTTTCCTACATGGAACGTGTAAAAACTGATCACGTACGGCCAACCAGTCGCAGGATCCCGGACCAACTGGCCCTGCACCTCACACCTCGACCACTTGATGGACCCATACCTCTGATCGTTGATCCCATCAAACAAAGTCCGGTCGAGCTGTCTGGCTAAAACAGTTGTTTCGCCATAACATCTGAACTGAATGGATGGTCGTAGCACGTGGCCGCTTTCGTCCTGCCCGCCTCCCCGGCGGATCAACAGGATTGCTGGTCCATCTGCGGGAGCATACGTTGGCGGCAGCTCAGTGTCAGCGTAGATCCGTTGGCCCGTCAGCGCCGTGATCGCAGCAATAGCTGCCAGCCAGCTCCGGATGATGGCTTCTACGTCAGTCATGGACTCGCTCCCTGTAGACCGGCTCCACGGTTCCGCTTGCCTGTCCGGCAACCTGCTCACCCGCTCTGTACAAGAACGAGTTTTCAGCTTCCTGGTACACCGCGTAATTGGCTCCCACCACAACCGCCGCCGCCGCATCCCCCAGGGCAGGTTGATCGGCCAGTTCTCTGCGCACAGTCTGCCCCGATTCATTCAGGTAATCCCCCGACTGCCAGTTGTCTCCAGCTTTCCCGTCAGCCGATATCACATACACACTGTTCACCATAAAACCGGTATCGATCTGTCCATTTGATCGGATATTGGCCTGTGCCTGGGCTTGCATCGCAAAGGCCAGAGCCTTCAGCGCCTCGTCAGTAGCCTGACCCACTGTCACCAGCACCTTTTCTATGTACATCCTCACTTCTGCGTCTGCCATTATGGCCTCGTAACCGTTCTCAGGTTCAACAGTAGCCCGCTGGGGCCTGTTCGTGGTTCGCCAATCACGCTGTACAGCGGCTTTGTCTCCAGCTCCTCGCCATATCTGTGCGTGATCTTGACTCGGGATAGATTGGTCACCTCAGTTTCGATCGGCAGCCTCAGCACAGCATCCGTTATTGCCACTTGGGTTCCTTCCATCACCTCGATCCTGGCATTGGGATCGTATCCACACTCGCTGGAGCCCTGCAGCACATACGCCTCACCCGGCACTCCATACACATCCACAATGCCGCCTCCAAAGTCGTACAGTTCACAGGTATCCATCATCGCTGCATCCTGTGCCGCCCGCATCCGGCTCAGCTCATCTGCAGAAAAGGCATCCATCAGTCGTCAACCTCTTCTTCCCCCTGCATCAGCGGCTCCGGCCTTTGCGAGATCGTCTTCACACTCCTCCGGCTCCGGTAATACCGGCTCTGCTTCATCGCCTGTTCGTACGCCTGGCTGCGGCTGTACTGGCCCCCATCCGCCCGAAAGTCGAAATTCGGAGCCAGTCCAGCCGCCTTCTCTGCCCAAATGTCCGCCGCAGCCGCGTTCAGATCATACGTAACCGTCCAGTCCGGGTTTGCCTCCAGCGTTCCGGGTGTGGTTTCACTCTCGATCCACGGCCCCTCCCCGCGTGCGTCCTCCAGCGGATACCGCTCGATATACGCCTGGATGTCCGCATCCGCATACGTTGCTGCGGTCGGCTCCCCCGTCATCCGTCTCACCCGTGCAATCTGCTCAGCCGTAGCGGTCATCGTCGCTTACTCCGCGTCGATCCGGTAGTATTCAACGAACAGCCGCCCCACGAACGCCGCCGAAGCTGCGCTCACCGTGGCGTTCAGCACCTGGGCCGCCGTCCACATGATCTCCGCCGCCCCTGCCGCCGGAGCCAGCAGGTTATAGGCCAGGCCGGTCAGCGCCCCATTGATCGCCTGCGCTGCGATTATGCCGTTATTGGCTGCCCCGGCCGCTCCGGTGCCAATTGCGATATTCGCAGCCCCCGCGCTCGGGGTATCTACGTACAGCGTGGCCTGCTTGATGATCAGCGGCACGCCCTCCGGGTTCAGGATCTCTCCTGCCCCACCGTTGCTGGGCACCGCCTCGCCAGCCAGCGCCAGCTCGAAACATCCAGTTTGCTTTGCCATGACTCATTTCTCCCTGGGCGGGAGTTTCACCCGCCCGTTTTTCATTGGTTCTGACAATCCAGCCCGTTTAGCTGGTGATCTTGGCAATGTTGCCGGTGGCAACGCCGGTGGTGTTGGCCGCGATGGTCACATTCGTCACCAGGCCATTGTTGGTGGTCTCCCACTCGGTAGCTCCGTATTCCCAGCAGTCCAGTGCAAACAAATAGCTGGAAACCGGCAGTGCCGCCCCAATGGTGAACACTTCCGCCTGCACCCCATTGCCTTCGTTCACGAAGAAACAGCGCTTGAACAGGTTCAACCGGCCCACATCCGCAGCCGCTGGCACCAGCACGTGCGCATAGGTCGTGCCGTTGGTTGATACGCAGAAGATGCAGTCCTCGAACAGGTTGTGCATCGCGCCTGCATCGAACTCCAGTCCAGCCCCACCGTCAGGCACCATGATGGTATCGTTGCCGATCACGCAGTGCCTGAAGGTATTGCCGCCGTTTGCTCCACCCACCTTCAACGAGCGCTCACCGGTCACCGCATTAGCTCCAATCCCGCCAGCGAACTGGCAGTTTTCGAAGAAATTCCGGCCTCCGGTGACCAACACATTTACCAGGCCCAGCGCGTTCGATGTTTCATGCCAGAACGAGATGTTCTTGACTACACATCCTGAGCCAGACCAGGTAACGAACGGTGTGGTCGCCAGGGCCGCCGGGGGCTTGATCCGGCTGCGCGGCTCCATCAGCGATGGGGCCGACAGACCGATCAGGTGGGTAAAGCTTTTGTTCCACGCCAATGCGGCTGTAGTGGCATTGCTCGTGCCGTTGCCCACCAGCAGCACCACATCGTTCTTCAGATCCGTGCATTTCGCAAATGCCGCTTCCACCGTGGCCAGCGGAAGCTCCCACTTGGTGCCAGGGTTGGCATCAGATCCGTTGACGGCATCCACCACGAAGATCTTCGAGCCCTTGGATCGTGGCACGTCCACCAGGGCATACTCTACGCTTGCAGGAAAAAGAGACATTTCAAACCTCCTATGATTGGTTGGGTTTGTGAATTGGTTTCGATAATCCGCCTAAAGGTTCTAGGCCGTCAGGATCGCGAACGGGCAGCGAGTGAGCGCTGTCGCATTCACCCGGTTGATCGGGTTGGGCAGGGCAAACCCCAGGCGCACAACCGCCCGCAGCGCAACCATGTCCTGCTGCGCCAGGTTGTACACGATATTCCCCGCCCCATCCTGGATCACGGCCTCGGTCAGGATCTTATAGGTGATGTCCTGGCGGAAGGCATACACCAGCTTGGTCCAATCTCCGGTAATCACCCACGACGTTGCATCCACCACGGAGCCATCCGTGGGGAAATAGATGGGTGCCCCGTCCAGCTCGAAGCGAGCTTTATCCTGCATCGAGCGGTTGAAGATCGGTTCCCCGCCTGCAGCCCGCACGTTGCGCAGACGGCCGCGCATCGCCATCGAAGCAATGTGGCCGGTCGCCATGAACCCGTCCGCTTCCAGGGTCATCAGCAAGCCATCCACCCCTGCTGCGGTCTCGCCCATGATTGCCTCGTACAGGTCCACGTAAACGGCATTGGACACCACGTGTCCGGCTGCCGTACAGCGCGCCAGCAATCCGGCTCCACCCAGGCTCACCGTCCAGGTAGCCGGGATGTTCGTGCCGTAAAATACGGCCTGGGCAATAGCCAGGTTCAGCGCCTCTTCGATAGACGGGCGCACCTCACCCCAGATGTCATAATCTGCATCGTCCAGCACGGCCTCCGGGATCGGCACGATCACCGCCAGCTCCTCGGCGTTGATGTTGACCCCGGCCCAATTCACCTCGCTGGTCTGCTTGATACCGGTATCGGCTGCCACAAAATACGCCAGCGCTAGGGCGCTCATCACCGGCATGCTCCGCTGGCTGGCGCTCATGTTGGGCAAACGCCGTGCCAGTGACAACAGCGGGTTTTGGGCGGCCACGTTTTTGATGATCTCCGCGCTCACCTCGGTCGGAATGAGCGCTGCCGCATCCGCGCGGCTGATGACATTGTTGTAAGGCATGGTACATTCCTCCTGATATTACGATCTTCCTGCTGCCTTGCGGATGAAATCGTTCATCCCCTTGCCGGCAGGCTGGTTTGTATTCGTCCCCGCCCCCGCATTTCCGGGCGGAGCCTTTCGCACACCCCCGAATAACTCCGGGTACTGCGCCTTCATCGTTTCGAAGTTGACCTGCCCGCGCTTGTCAAACATCTCATCCTGCACCGCCACGGTATAAGCCAGCTTCAAATTGGTGACCCCGGCCGCATGGGCCGTCTCATAGAACGCGGTCTTCCGGTCAGCCTCCCCTATCTGGTCCGCCAGTCCGATGAGCTGCTTCTCAGCCTCGCTCCCTTTTTCGGCCTTCCCGGCCAAATCTCGGACCTGCTTCTCAAGAGCCTTGCGAGCATCCCGCTCGCCATCCAGGGCAGTCTTCAGTCCCCGCTCCCATCCCGAGAGCATGGTTTTCACCTCATCCGGCTGCTCCTTCACCCAGGCCTCATAACTCAACGGCGGTTGTTGTTGGCCTTCCTGGCCTCCAGTTCCCTTCCCGCCGCCGTCAGAGTTCTGACCGCCGGAGTTCGAGCCCCCACCTTTATCTGCTTCAAGATTGACAAACGTTTTCCAAAGCATCCCGCTTTCTCCTTTCTCTATCGGGCCTCCCGCCCAGTTTCCCTTCCCAATTTTTCAACTCCCAAACGTACCCACGTACCAACTCACCAACCCACTAATTAACCAACTCCCCCACCGGCGTCACCCGCACGCTCGGACCCCACACCGGGTCCGTATGCGTAGACGCAAAATCCCTGAATTCCACCTGCCCCATCAGCCAGGCGTCGTATCGCTCCGGACCCAAAATGCTCATCTGGATGTCCGTATCTTGCTCCTCAAACCACCGCTGACCGCTGATCGCATCCGGAAGCGGAATACCGGTCACTTTCGGCTGCATGAAGCACCGGTCGTTCGGATGTACATCCATCAGCTCATCTGTTTCGTACTCGGTCCCATCCAGCGCCAGGCACGCGATGCACGTCCGTTCGCTCAAAGCGCACCGGCGAATATATCCTTCCACCACCCCGCTCTCAACAAACGACTGCCTCCCGGCCTCCCGGTACGCCCGGATCTGCTCCGTCCTCGCAATCGTCAGCGCCCGGTCCAGGTTCCCCCCCATCGCCTCCGCCATTAGCCTGGCCGTCTCCCTCGGGTTCCTGCCCAGCGCCGTGCCGTCAATGAGCGCCTGGGTGAGCTGCGCCGCCGTCTCCGTATAATCTCGCATCAATAGCCGGGCCAGTGGCGACCCGTCGCCTGCGAACCCCGTCGCAAACTCCACCGCCTCTATCGGCAGCACGTCGAAATATCCGCCCAACTTCCCCGCATCCATGTAAACGCTCCGGATCATCGCCTCTGCCCCCTGCACACCCATCTCCAGCATATCTCCCTGCCTTTCGGCGATCAAACTCGCTGCCCAGTTCGCATATCCCCTGGTTTCAGCCTTCGCCTGCGCCAGCAATCGCTGGTACCGGTCCAATCGCATCAACCGGGCCTGGTTCACCGCTTCTCCAGCCTGGCGCATCTCCAATACCTCGCCTGCCAGCAAAGTAATTTGACTCTCCAGCGCCTGCTCCACATCCAGCCACCGCCGCGCCATCGTACGCATCTGGTCCGCCTCCTGCAATAGCAAGCGACCCCGAAACTCCTCAATCGTCCGCTCCACCTGGCTCTTCCGATAATCCGGCAACATCTCAATCCTTATCCGTTCTCATCCGTGGTCGGCCCTGCATTGAACTGCCTCTCCGCATCCAACAGCGCCCTTGCCAGGCTTGCCTGGCTGCGCTTTGCTTCCTCTTCCTTATCCTTCAGCATCCCCTGGACGTTCGCCTCGCTCCATCCCTCCACTCTCAGCGCCGTCGCCAGTGGCAGACCGCTCCGCACATTGATCTCCCGCGTCTCCGCCTCCGTCTTTGGTAGCGTCGTCTCCGGCCGGTCGAACTCCGCCACGATCTCCCGCTTCTCAACCTGCAACCCCACCACATTCAGCATGAACTGGCACACGTTCACCCACTCCGGCGCAAACCGATCAATCCTGTCCTGCGCCTTCTTATTCAGCGGCGCCTCCATCGCATAGATCGCCTCACCCGACAGGTTGGACCCTATGCTGAAAAAATAATGCTTCGGCGTCCGGGTAATGCTGCTCACGCTCATGCTCAGGTTCTCGATTGCCTTCAAATAATTTTCCAGCGGCGTCGCATCGAACTGCCCCGCCTGCGTCTGCTGCCCCATCCCGTCCCCTGCCGGAAGATCCCATATCTCGTTCGGCGCGTTCTTTAGCTTCCCCGGGATATCCGCATTGCTGATAATAAAGCGCTGCTTGAACGCACCAAATTCCGCAGCCACCATCATATCCGCCAGCAATTTATTGATCCCGTTCTGCATCGGTATCACATTCTTCAAATCGCCTTTCACCGTCCGCCTTGATGGCCGGAAGTGGAACACCGGCACCACCCCGTACGGGTTGTCAGCCTGCGCCGGGTTTTTCGGCCCGAATGCATTTGCGCTCGAAACGCTGGTCTGTTTCTTCTCGGTTTCGTAGTATTCCAGCCGGTCCGGGTAATAGAGCGTCATCTCCAGCGTCTCGTCGTCCCTCACCCACCACTTCGCCGCCCAGGCCTTCACCCTCGGGTTGTCCGCCCGGTAGAAAACGTGGCACAGCCTCGGATCGTTGTAATACGCCTGCGGCTTCCCGTCTTCATCCGGCCACGCCACCACAAACGCCTCCCCGATCACCAGGCTTGCCTCGTGGACGTCATCGCTCTCCAGCTTCAGCTCTGACCCCTCCCACATTTCCGCCCAGGCCTTCTCATACGCTTTCGGAACCCGGATGCTCCGCAGGTTCACCCGGTCGCGCACGCTGTCGATCACCACCGCGCACCAGTTCTCGGTAAAGGCGGCGTCCAGTCCTTTGAAAAACTCCTCCAGACGTTTCGCCGTGTACATCACCGGCTGGTCGCCATCGTAATACTGGAAAAGCCGCGTATACGCAGCCGCCTTTCCGCTCAGCGCCTTATAGGCCCGTTCCAAATCGGTCGTCATCCCTGATAACTCCTGACTGTCCTCTTACCCTGCTTCTCGATCAGCTTGCTGTAACCCGTGCTCGCTGCATCCACCTGGTCGTCAAACTTCCCTTTCGGAAAGGCCACATGCTCCTCAATAAACGGTTCATTCCAGGCGCCCCGCACCAGCCGCACCATCCCCCCCTCGCATGCGCTGGACCATGGACCCGCTCGCACTTCCTTATCGCCGCTCACCGCTTCAAAATGAGCTACCAGCCCCGCCTTAGCCAGCTTGCGGTTCGTGGCCTGGGCGCTGTCCAGCCCGGCGCTGGCTGGATCTCGCTGGTGCCAGATCACCGTTCTCGGCCCCTTGCGCTGCTGGATATCCAGCTTCCCCGTGCTCAAAATCGTGTCTTCCCGCTTACCCGGCGTCCACTGGCCTCGCACCACGTGCTCCACGTAAATGATTTCATCTTTGCTGATGCTCATCAGCACACCGGCCGCAAAATCGCCGCCTTCACCCGTCGCAGTTCCGGCCTTATCCCAAACCCGGATGCGCTGCACCAGCTCATCCGGCTTCACCGCATCCACAATCGTGAACCATTCCCGCTTGAAGAAGCTCCCGCTCCTTAGGTACGGCCACTGCTGGTAAAGCGCTTCGAAATCGTATGGCCCGACGTTTGCCGCAATCCGCTCCAGATCCTCCTCGTTGTACTTCGTTGGCCACAGCGCCTGGCCCGCCGTACGCCCCATCGGGTCTGCCTGGTCCAGCCACACCCCCTCCAGCAGCTTCTCGTGCTGGTATTGCTCGAACGTCTTCCCATCCGGGATCTCCGGCTCCCGCCACAGCGCAGGCAGGCACAGCACCACCCACCGGTCCGCCTTCGGATCGCTCGCCATCGCCTTCAGCAGTCGCCCCGCCCAATCGTCCTGGTGCCAGCGGGTCAGCATCCCCACCACCGCCGCCCCATCCTCCAGGCGGGTGTACGCTGTCGAAGTCCACCATTCCCAAACCGAGTTTCGCCGCGCCTCGCTTTCAGCCTCTTCCCTGTTCTTGAACGGGTCGTCCACGATAAACAAATTTGCGCCCGACCCCGTAATACCGCCGCCCACACCCGCCGCCGTCAAGCCCCCCCGGTGCGGAGCACCCAGATCCCAGGCGTTCACCGCCCGGCTCTCCTCCGACAGCTCCACGGGCGCTTCTACCGTGGCAAGATCACCAAACACCGCCCGGTAGCGGTCGCCGTCCACCAAATCCCGCGCCGCCCGGCTGTGCTTGCCCGCCAGGTCAGCGCCGTAAGAAGTCAAAATAATGCGCGTATCCGGCAGCTTCCCCAAAATCCACGCCGGAAAATGCCTGCTCGCCTGCTCGCTCTTCCCATACCGGGGTGGCTCCAGGATCAACAGTCGCCCAATCCCCGTTTTCCCCTTCGTGCGCACATACGTCTCTACCTGCTCCAGCATCTCTCCCACCAACCGGTGGTGCGCCGCCGCCCGGTACCAGTTCGGGTACATATACTCCGAGAAATCCACCAGGTGCCGCCGTGCCAGCTCCCTGCCCGCCAGCTCCCGCCGCGCCTCCTCCGGGGATATCGTCAGGCTACTCGGCTGCTGCTGAAGCATCCTCACCCTCCCCATCCGTTCCCATCCGTTCTATCCGTTCCCCATCCATGCCCAGCCAGGCCCTCAGCTCATCATCGCTCTTCTCGCTGATATCGCCTGCCCTGCCAGACCGTTCCACCTCCACCTTACTCTTCGGCGTGTAATCGCCCGTCATCTCCAAAAACAACTTCCGGTCATTGAAGCTCTTGTAATCCGGGTCTCTCGCCGACATCACCAGCGCATTCATCACATCCCTGCGGTGCTCGAACAACGGCGCCGCTTGCACCACCGCCACTACCTGGTCAATCGTCGGATACTTCCGACGCCAGGTATAAATCACCCGCGGCCCCGTCAGTCCCAACACATCCGTTGCCAGCTCCCTCAGCGTCCCCGGCCACCGCCCCTGCTTTGGCGATCCAGCCCATGCGATATAGCACGCCACCCTCCACGGCCAACCCTGCTCCAACAGCCGCACATAATCTTCAAACCACGTCGGTCGCTCATCCTCATCAATCTGTGCAACCCGTGCCTGAAATCCGTTGTACGCCGCCTCGCTGATCCGCCGCGCTTCCTCCGCCGTGATCGACCGCTCCACCGCATCGTCGGCCTCCTCGTTCAGATCAAGGTCAAATTGGAGCTGCACATCATCCCATTTACGGATCGTCATCTCACGCTCCTAGGCAGTCCGCTGCCCCGGGCCTCGGCCCGTTATAGCCCGCGCCCCGTGCCCAGGCGTCCATCTCCACCGCCCACTCATCCAGGCTCACCGGCTGCACCGGCTCAGGCGGAACATACTGCTCCAACCATGAGCGGCGCCCCCAGTCCAGATCAATGTCTAACTCTTCACCGGTGCAACCGAACTCGGCGCCCCGCCTGTTACCGTCTGCAGAAAACTGGTGCATCACGTAGGTGCTCCATCCTGACGGGATTAGCGGCCCGGTGTTCCCGCCGTTCCAGTGCGCAAACCAACCTGGGCAGCGCTGCGATACCCAGGCCTTGTCTTCCGTGCCGATCACAAGTGACCAACAATAATGTGATGTGTACACAACCGGGTAATAACCCAATTCAGCGTGGATGTTCGCTACATATTCCCTTACGATCCAGGCGGGCATGGGGACTTCCACGTCTACCGTGTGTGGAAGAATTCCCCGGCCAGCCGTGGTCTTGTCCAGATATGTCCTGGCCTGGTTCACGCCCGAGACAGGGCGCAGAAAGTGAAATAGCCCAAACGGATAGCCCAAAGCTTGGGCCTGCGCCCGCCTGGTTTCGTAGGTGCGGTCAACCCAGTTAGACACACCTTCCGTTGCCTTCTGGTAGAACGCAGCCACACCCGCGGCGCGCATCACCGCCAAATCCGCCTCCCCGTTCCAGTGGCTAATGTCCACCACTAACACTCGGTCTTCGGGCGGAATGGGCGGCGCATACCCCAATTGAGCGACAGAACGCAAAGCAGCCAGAACCTTGGCTCCACGCGGGATAGCGCCGGCGCGCATCGAGCGGGTTTCTGCAGGATTGTGCTCGCCCAGATCTATCTTGCTCATGGAAACACCACCTGCACTTGCCCAACGATCAGGCTCCAGATAAACACAATCACCGTCGCCCCCAATACCCCCGCCACCCACAGCACACCCTTCACCACCGGCATAAGCGACTTCACCGCCTCCAGGTCCTTCTCCACCTTTTGCACGCTGTTCTCCAGCGACGTCACCTTGCTTGTCTGCACCACACAGTGCAGCGCCCGGCTCTGCACCGCCGCTTCTAGCGCATCAGCCTGGCTCTTGAACTCCCGGAGCGCATCCTGGATTAACTTCTCCAGCCTCGGCAGAGCCCTCAACTGCTCCTCGATCCGTGCCAATCTCTCCCCCATCGCACTCGCCACCGCTCCCTCCCCGGCTTGCACCTCATCCACCGGCACATACACCGGCTCCCGCCGCCGCGTAGATGGCTGCGAACCCATCACAACACTTGCCAATCCGCAGCCTTCACGGGCTTAACCTGCGGGCTGATCAAAAATGCACTCTGGTTCGCAATCAGCGCCGCCACAAATATCTTCACCAGCGCCACCGCCCCCGCCTGGTCGCATGTGCCATCAAGCCCCAGATCACCGGCCACCCTCGTGCAGCTCAGCAAAAACACCCCCACGGTCACCACCAGCAGCGCCACCAGCATCCAGAACCGCTTCCACTTGCCGTCCAGCGTGCCGTACGCCTCCTGCAAGTTCGGCACATACGAAAACAACAGCGAGAGAATCGCCCCCGCAATCCCAGCCAGCATCTCAGCAGACATCTTGACCTCCTTATTCCTTTCTCATTGGATGGAACCTGGCACCGCCAGATAACAAAACGCCCGACGATCCAGGGTGACCTTGGTCACACGATCGCCGGGCGCTCATCTCCGACACCGGCCGGAACTACATCCGGCCTGCTTCAATATTCAGTTACTGAATTTTTAACATAAAAAGAATCCCGCGTCAAGAGTCAGTTTTCGCACCATGTTTCCCATTCTCATCGCAGTGCCCAATGCATAACCAAAAGCCTCCCTTCCCATTGCAAACATCACAAGTCTCTAAATCATCCTCGTCATACCACAGCGGATCATCTTCATACAACTCGCGAAACCCCTCTCCGCCGCAGTTATAACACCCCTCCCAATACAGACTGCAACACCCGCACCGCTTGCAGATCTGCATCCTATCCAGATCCTCCCCGGCCACCTCCGCAAAAAGCCCTCGATCATCTTCTCCGACCACGTCCTCCTCCCTTCCCCAGCTTATTCGCCGTCCCCAGTAGTCCCCTCCCAGATCCCGCGCCTGCCCAGGCGTCAGCACCAGCGTGTTTTGCCCCACACGCACAACCACCAGCCGTTTTGTCGGCTCAATCTCCAGCGTTACCACCACCGTCCTCGCCGTCGCATCCACCTCCTCCGGCCGCTCATACTTCTTATCCGTATTCTCATAATTCAGCTCTTCCATCACACACTCTCCTCGTAGTTCTATTCCTTACCCTTCCTTCATAGGCAGTCATCTGCCCGGGGAAGGTTATGATAGGGGTACCCACTCCCACAATCCCAGCGCCCCTCTTGCTGGCACCGGTTCAGGTAACAGCTTGACATCAGCCAAAATCCACGCGTACCGCCCCGGGGTATAGTCTCCGAATGACAGTTCCGGCTCATCCGGGGGCAGGTATCTATATTCTCCCCCCAGCACGTGTGTAAACGACTGGATTCTCGGTATCTCCACACACCCCACCAGCCTGCACGTTGCCAACACCTTCCCCCTCGGAATATGAAACGGCGTGATCCCCAACCTGCTCAAAATATCGCTGAACGGCTGCTGCCCGCACAGCTCCTGCGCCCACCTCGGGAACCTCTTCGCCGCATGGATCGCCAGTGGCCCCTGGTAACTCGTGGCCCACGATCTCGTTTCAATCTGCTTCGCCCCAACCGCCACAAGCGTGGCCCACGGCTGTATCAACGTCAGTGCCTTCCACTTGCGTTTTGCCAGAATTGCATCATACTCAGCCACAGATTCCCACAGAGTGCTGCACTCCATGCAAGTGCCGTGCTCCCGGCCGCCCATCACCGCTGGCGGCACAGCCCCACAATGTGGGCAGGGTGGATACACCCAATATCGATCCTCGCACCCCAAGCACATCCCGTTTCTCAAAATCGCCGCAGTCCTTCCACAAACCCCGCACTTCCACGTAAGGCTCATCCCTGTTTCCTCCTCTTCCTCACATAATTCCTGCTCGTCACCGCCCTATATCCATCCGGAAACTCTACCAGGCAGCTGTTCATCCTCTTCCCCCACACCAGCACCCTGCACGGCTGCCCAAAATATCTCCCCAGCCTCATCTTGCACCTCCATCTGTACCCAAACCCCGGCAGATGGCTCAATCCGCACCCGGTATGGTTTTAAATCCAAGGTGTACCTGGCAGGAACTCGCCTGTGGTCTGGCCGGATCTCGTGGTTCCATCAATCGAACCACGTATTCAGGCCAGCGACCACATCTCGGGCAGGTCGGGTACATATGGATAGCAGGGGGCGTGCCGTTGTAATCCCCATGTTCTCTGCACCGATAGACATCCTGACTGTAATCAACCCCATCGATGAACAGGTAAGGCATTTCTGCTTCCCCAGGAAGTTCAAACATACTGAGTTGGAAGATCCTGGTTTTATTGCTCTTGCCTTTCGTGACAAATATTTCATCATTCATATCCGTAAACCAGCGATCCCCTTCCCTCCGGATAGAGTTCAAAATGTAACCCTGCTTATCCGCTGGCCTATCCCGCAGCAAGCCGATCAGAGAGATAACCAACCAGGTGCGAACAATCAACACGCCCGGAAATCGCTCGGTATAATGGGGCCTGGTAATCGATCTGACAACATACGGCCCTGCACCGTATGAAGTGGAAACAATATCCCCAACAATGATTCCAAATACAGATCCATCCATTTCCCTACCCTCCCGTCATCGCCGCCAGCACGCACGCAATCGACACCACCAGCACCACCGCCCCTATCACCGTCACCGCCACCGTATTCAGCCCCGTTCGCATCTCACCCATCGTGCTCTTCTCCTCCACTGATCACCTCCTATCTGTGTTCATCTGCCTTTCCTATCTGTGGTTCCTTCATCTTTTCCCCTACCACCACTCCCGGCTTCTCCACCCTCAGCGCCACCCAGCACCGCGGGCATAACCCATCGAATGTCGCATATACCAGCGCCGAATTCTCCCCCACCTCGATCAGCACAAACCTTCCCCCGCATTGCGAACACACCATCCCAACCTGCCTATCGGGGGCTTGCATCCAGGAAATCATCAGTCACCTCCACGCCCAAACCCTTCAGCAGCCTGCGCAGCTCATCCCGGCCCGGAACCCACGTCCGCACGCACCCGCAGATCGAGCAACGCACATCCGCCACATACCCCTCCACCACCGCCATCACCTCCACCTCCCCCCGGCGCGCCGCAGCCTCATCCACCGCTGCCCGGTAGAGCAACAACTGCCTGATCCTGCTCCCATTCCTCCTCACCACCCCCAGCACGTGCCCTCCAGCGCATCGCCAAACCTTCACCTCATCCATAGTGTCCTCCGCTCTGCACTCTTCACTGCTCACTATTCACTCACCACTTCTTCAAAGAACACCCCCACATCCCCCATCCTCATCCCTTGCATCTCCACAAACCGAACCCTCCCCACCACCTCACCCCCCTGCGGGCCGCTGACCATCAGCTCCACCTCCTCCGGGTGCATCATCCCCGGCCGCACCGCCGCCCGGTTCGGCCATCGCTGATACCGTGCGTAATATTTCCCCGCCGCCCTCGCCGCCCCCTCCCCAGATCCCTGCCCCCTGACACCTGGTCCCTGATCCACATGCACAACCCACATCGCGTCCATCATCAACCTCCATGCAATGAACAAATGCCAAATACACAACCCCGCCTCATCTTCCTGATACTCATTCAGACAGAACACAACACCCCCATGCAGAGCGACCTCACTCTCATATCGCTCCCGGTCCACCCTCGCCCCCATCCGCATCACATGCATCTGCCTCAACCCATCCGCCTGGCTGTCATCCCTAATCACCATCTCATCCATGCACCCTCCTGCCTACCCATCCGTTCTATCCGTTGAACGCCGCTCCAGTTCCGCCAGCGCATCCCGCATCAGATCCACATCCTCCCCCAGCATCTCCCCGCACGCCTCTGCCGCAATCACCAGCTCCACCTGCACCCGCAACAGCCTCTCCATCAACCCCTCCAACTTCTCCCGGCTCAACCCCGGCGCCATCCCACCCCGCAACATCAAATCCCGCCTCGTTTGTACATTCAGCCGCTCCAGCGTCCCCGCAGCTTCGGCGATCGCAACCTCTAGCTTCTGCCCAGGACAAACGCCCAACGGCTGCC
>Ga0209416_1000523_pt1 | contig 39458 bp, 38 predicted proteins | sample RifGroF1_FD_184001 | JGI IMG/M metagenome (GOLD analysis project Ga0209416, IMG submission 184001) | Groundwater microbial communities from Rifle, Colorado, USA - Groundwater F1 (SPAdes) (version 2) | ecosystem: Environmental > Aquatic > Deep subsurface > Groundwater | place: Rifle, Colorado...
AATTCGTTTTCCAGAGGGTGCAACGCATTTTAGTTTGCAAAGTGGGTTTGTGAATTTGGATTTTGAAACGGGTGCTTCGGATATTACGTATAGTGCTGTTTCTAATCTTCCGATTGATGGGACTGTTTCAACGATTGCTTTGACTCCGAGTGGTGTGCCTGCTGGCGCTGGTTTAGAGTTTATGGTTTTGCTGATTGAGTTTTTTCAGGAGGTGAATGGGCAACAGTATGCTTTGAACAATGGGGCGTATAATGTGCTGAATATTGTTGAGGTGGTGTAGTTTTTTGTTGTCTTGATTTGATAAAACCAATCTAGTGTTCAAAAATGTATGGTTTTTCTCCCTGCCGGTGGTGGGGAGTTTTTTTTTGGTGGAACGCGGATGAAACGGGTTTGCTTTCGCAAAGCGCTGGTGGTTGAGGATTTTTTTATTACCTTTTGCCTTCGAGTGCCTCAGGCAACGGTTAGAGTAGTTCTAATGAAATACTGAATGAAATAAATAAGGATAGTTTTGTTGAAAAGGATGTGTTTTTGTTGATAACTTAAATTGGTTTTCAGGGAGTTGGGTTTTATTTTTGTGGTTATAGTTGATGCCTTGAAAGGTTATTTATTAATTAAACGCCACGATTTATGAAGTTGTTTCTTCCTACGGATTTGCCTTTGGATAGGCATTTACTAGAAAATCCTCCTTTTAAGGGATTTAGTAAAGATAAATTGGTTTATCTGATTCATTTGATTGTTTCTATTCCTCAGTATCGAAAGGATATTGATGTAATAGATGGTTTTGTTCCTTTGTCTTCGAAAGCACTTCAAGAGGCTATTACGGATTATAAACGTTATCTTACTTATGGTATTGATAGCGGTTTGTTGGCTTCAGATAATACTTATTTGAATGGTAAAAAATGTATAGGTTATAAACTTTTATACAAGACGACTGGTGGTTTGAAAGAGTACACAGTTTCGGATTATATTTTGAAGAAACATTATGGTAATCATATTATAGAACGAAAGAAGAGGATTCGTGGTTATGAGTTTTTGGAGCGCTGGTTTTCTAATGGACTTTCTATTGATCGTGAAGCTGCTTTGGCTTTTTTGAAAGAAGAATTGGAATTGAAAACGGGGCATTCTGATTTGCGAGATAGTAAACCGATATACAATCCTTTTGCGACTGCTTCTGATGGTTCGAAAGGAACTTATGAATTGCATTATAAAGACCCATTTCTTCAGTTTCAGCAAGGGAATTTGAGTTTGTTGAAAATGCAAGAGCAGCAGTTTTCTTGTACGATAAGTGAGAACGGTCGTTTTCATAGTGTTTTGACTAACATGCGCAGTGGGTTGCGTAATTTTTTGACTTTTAATGGGGAACGATTGGTTTCGATTGACGTTAAAAATAGTCAGCCTTATTTGATTAGTTTGTTGTTGCAATCTCATTTTTGGCGCGGTAAAAATTGGTTCAAAAATTCTGAAAAATCGACCTTTTTTGTTTCTGAAAGCAAAAAAAAGCCTCGATTTTATTCTATTATTAATTTAGAAGATTCTTCTTCAATTCATAATTTCAATTCAATAGTTATTGATTCATTAGCAATAAGCAAAGAGGTTTCTTACTTTATGTTATTAGAAATCTCTAATACCCTAGTAAATACAAGCTTTGACACGTACATAGAAAATGTTTTGAAAGGTGGTTTTTATGAAACTTTACAAGAGGCTTTTAAGGAGCAATTGGGTTACACCATTAAAGATAGAAAAGAGGTAAAATCGGCCGTTTTTCAATTGTTGTTTACGCCTAATCGTTTTTATGGACAAAAGCAGGCAGAACCCAAGCGGTTGTTTGCTCAAATTTACCCTGAGGTGTATGCGGTATTAAAAGCTATTAAAAAAGAAGATGCTACTCTTTTGCCTCGTTTGTTGCAACAAATAGAGAGCCATGTGATTTTGAAAGTAGTGGCTAAGCGTATGCAAAAGTTGCACCCAAAAGTTCCGATTTTTACAATTCATGATAGTATTGTGACAACCGCCTCGAACCAACTTTTAGTAGAACAAGTGATGCGTGATGCTTTTACCACTACTGTAGGTTTTATCCCTACATTAGCTACTGAGTTTTTAGACCCTGATAAGGCAGCCTGTTATTTACAAAAATTGAGAGCAAAAGCGCAACAGTTGAGTGCTTAAACTTTTTTTGTTCGTTTTACGGTTTTCCACATTTTTTTATCAATCCCTTTATTTACTTTCGCTAAGAAAGTTCCTACGTATTTTTACCTGGTTTCAAAATCAGGTATTTTTACGGGTTGTAAATACTCTTTTTTTTCGTTATGTTTGGGGAAATAATCAAAACTTAATAGTTTTATAAAATGACTTTATAAGAACAAAGTATTGAACTAGGCTTAGTCTCTATCAATGAGGGTAATAAGATAATAAGATACAGAAATAAATAAACCATCTTATTTTTTAAAAATAAAAATAGAAAGTTCAATCAAAGATTTTTTATACGTTAGAGACTTAAATTTACTACCAATAATATAATTAAATGGCACAATCAATAGAACCAAATATTGCTGATTTAGCAAATGGATGGCTTAAATCCCACAAACTTCCATATAAATTAGAACAAGAATCTGTAAATACTGAAATTGATAAAGCTCTATTAGACTATTTTACTAAAAATGGTGGAACTGGTGCAAATCGTCCTGATGCAAAAATATTGTTACAAGACAAAAACCTTAACTGGTATCCTGTTCTTATTGAATATAAAGGTTATAAAAATAGTTTAGAAAAACTTGATGTAAACAATCAAGTTGAAAACAAAACTATTAAAAATGAACCTCACTTTAAAAACATCAATTCTTTTGCCGTAAATGGAGCAGTACACTATGCTAATGCACTTTTGCATCACACAAGTTACACAGACATTATTGCTATAGGAATGACAGGGCATAAAGATGAAAGTGGAAAGATTATATATCAAATTGGTGTATATTTTGTTTCAAAAAGCAATTTTGGTGTTGGACAAAAAGTTGGAGATTTTTCAGATTTTTCTTTTTTAGCTGCTAAAAACTTTGATGCATTTATTGATAAAGTAAAGACATTGAGTTTAACTCAAGAAGAAATTGATAAACTTAAAGAACAGCGAGAAAAAGAAATTGATTCAAGTTTAGTAAAACTAAACAACGATATTTACCAAAACGAAAAAGGATTAGGGGAAAATGATCGAGTATATCTTGTTGCGGCTTCAATTATTGCAACACTTGGAATACCTGGTAAGGTTGCTCCTTTAGAAAAATCAGATTTAAAATCTTCAACTGAAATTGGAAATAAAGATGGGGATATAATAGTTAGAAAAATTAAAGCTTTTTTAGATGCAAAAGAAATTCCAACTGAAAAAAAAGATTTAATTTTAAGAACTTTACAAAACACGCTTACTACAGAAAACATTAACAAGGTTGTAGATGGAGAAAGTCAACTGAAAAGAGTATTTACTAAAATTGTAGATGATTTAGGTATTTATTACAAAATAGGTTTGACAACAGATTTCACTGGTAAGTTGTTTAACGAAATGTATGGTTGGCTAGGTTTTTCTCAAGATAAGTTAAATGATGTAGTTTTAACTCCTTCCTATGTTGCATCACTTTTAGTTAAATTAGCAAGGGTTAATAAGGATTCATATGTATGGGATTTTGCAACTGGTTCGGCAGGTTTGTTAGTTGCTGCAATGAATGAGATGTTAAATGATGCAAAAAACAATATTACATCTCCACAAGAGCTTGCTCAAAAAGAAATTCAAATTAAAGCAGAGCAATTGCTAGGTTTAGAGCTACTTTCAAGTGTTTACATGTTAGCTATCCTTAATATGATTTTAATGGGTGATGGTAGCTCAAATATTTTGAACATTGATTCTTTAAAGGATTTTGACGGAAAATACGGTTTTGGAAAAACTGATAATAAGTTTCCAGCAGATGCGTTTATTTTAAATCCTCCATACTCTGCGCTTGGTAATGGTATGAACTTTGTTGAAAAAGCACTTGGAATGATGAATAAAGGCTATGGAGCTATTATTATCCAAAATTCAGCAGGCTCAGGTAGAGCTAAAGAATATTGTACAAGGATTTTAGAAAAGCATACCTTAATTGCTAGTATAAAAATGCCAATTGATATTTTTATTGGGAAAGCAAGTGTTCAGACTAATATATACGTTTTCAAAGTGAACGAAAAACACCATAAAGATGAGATTGTAAAGTTTATCGATTTTTCAAACGATGGTTATACTAGAACTAATCGCAAAAAGTCAACAAATAACCTAAAAGACACGAATCAAGCCAAAGAAAGATATGAAGAATTAATAAACCTAGTACGTTTTGGTAAAAGTAAACTTAATATTTTTACAGAAAAAGAATATTACGAAGGGACAATTGATCCTAAAAATGGGGCTGATTGGAATCAGTCTTCACCAATAGACACAAAGCCATCTTTACAAGATTTCAAAAAAACAATATCTGATTATTTAGCTTGGGAAGTTTCTACTATCTTAAAACAACAAAAAAATACTGATAACCAGGGAAAGTAAATAGCCCACTTAATGAGAAATTACAAAAAGTTAAGTGGGAGGTATTTAAAATAGGTGATTTGTTTGAGAAAATAAAGGTAGTTCCTTTAAAATATAAAACTTCTGATTTACCAAGTGAACCAAAAAATGAATTTATTTTACCTGCATTAACTGCTGGTATTCAAAATCAAGGCCTAAATAATTTTGTGCCAAAAGATAATGCAACCATTTTAAAAAATGTTATTTCAATATCTGCAAATGGAGCAAATACAGGTGCTACATTTTATCAAAATTCTGAGTTTACTGTATTACAAGATGCCTATGCAATAAAGTGGATTTACACCGATGATTTTTTAACGGATAATCATTTTTTATTTTTAGTTAGTGCAATTTCAAAAACAATTTTTGGTAATTATGAATGGACAAATAAAGCTGGCTGGGAAAAAATTAAATATGATAAAATACAACTTCCATTCAAAAATGGGAAAATAGATTTTGATTTTATAGAAAACTTTATTTGTGATTTGGAAAAAGAGCGTATAATAAAGTTGGAAGCATATATAGTAGCAACAGGTCTAAAAGACTATACTTTAACAGCGGAGGAAGAACAAGTTTTAAAGGATTACAACAATGTAAATTGGCAAAATTTTAATCTTGAAAAATTATTTGGAAAATCTAATCGTGGAAAAAGATTAAAGAGTGCGGACAGAGTATCTGGCGTTTTGCCTTTTGTGACGGCTGGAGAAGCCGATGAAGGTATTTCAGATTTTATAGGAAATGATGTTGAGGTATATCCAGAAAATACAACAACTATTGACATGTTTGGCTCTGCTAAATATAGAAATTACAAATATGGAGGTGATGACCATATTGCAATTGTTCATACAGAAAAATTATCAAAGTTTGCATCTATTTTTGTAACATCAGCAATTCATAAATCATCTTATAATGGTCAATTTAACTATGGTAGAAATTTTTACGCAAAGGATGCAGATTTGTTAAATATTTCATTACCAGTAAAAGAAGGAAAACCAGACTATGAAATAATGAACACTATTATTTCAGCAATTCATAAGTTGGTAATTGAAAAGGTTGTTTTGTATGTTGATGAAAAATTAGATAATGCAAAATTTAAAAAAGATATTTATGGCAAAAACTGAAAAACAGCATACATTAAGAGAATATGTTATTGAATCTATTGGAAGTTTTCTTCATAGAGAAAAATTCCAAACAGATGATGTTACTGAGTTTGGTATACTAGAAGTAATTAATTTGATTTCTGATTATCACGAAGAAGGAAATGCATTATATCCAGAAGTTATACTAACTAATGATATGAATTTTTTTAAAACTATACCAAATAAGGAATTGTTAATTAATGATGTAGATTTATCAATAGATGAATTTAAAAAAGCTATAAAATTATGTGCCCCGTTAGCAATTGATAATTGGGTTATTTTTATTGAAGTTAAAAATAATAAAATTAGATATGGAGTTGTAAGTGCAGAAATGACAGAAACAAGTTTGTCAATTTATAATCAAACTGTTGGTGATTTAAAAGTAGAATACGAAAATATAACAATTGCTTACATAAGAAATATTGGACAAAAAACTGTGGAAATAACAGGGTTGAAAAATAATCTAGTAGTTTCATTAACTTTAGATGATGTAAAAAATAATTCAAATGAAGATATATATCACACAGTTGATGAGATAACTGCAAAATGTGATAATACTTATAAAGCTTTAATAAATAATTTTTTAAAGAAAGTAATTATAAACGCCTTAAGAATTGGCCATGGAAATTTAATTGGAATTGTAAACGATTCTGAAGAAGATCTAAAAAAAATAAAGATTGAGAAAGATGCTATTTTTTTACCTGAACCAATAGATTTTCAAAATTTAGTTATAGAAACTGAGACGGAAAAAAATAATGAAACATCTGTAAATTTAAAATCATATGCATCTATTTTAAAATCTATGCTTAATCATGATGGTATAACTATTTTTACAAATACAGGTAAATTGATAGGATATCACCTTTTGATAAAAGAATACAAAATAGAAGGTCAAATAAATAATGGTGGAGCAAGATCTAAAGCATTTTTATCTATGCAAAATTGTGATTTTTTTACATCTTGTTTTTATAAATCCCAAGATGGTAATATGAAATTTTGGAAAAAATAAAATTATGAGTAACGTTGAAATATGGAAAGGCTCAGCGGGTATAGAATTACCTAATGAAATAAGTAATGTTGATGAAATTGTACCCTACGCAAATTCATTAACAATTAGACAACAACAACAAATAATTTCAGCATATCAAATTAAAGCTTTTGATATGGCTGCTGAGTATGCTTGGAAAAAAGCAATGACAAAATTGAAAGAGACAATTTCAACTCTAGGTATGAAATTCATCGGTGAAATGATTGGTCGTACTGACTTAGATGAATATTCTACTGTTGAAACTGAATTGACAGACTATAATACTATAAATTTAGCTGAGCAATTAGGCGTTATAAATTCAACAGCAGCATTAAAACTCAAGCAAGCCAATGATTTAATTTCACATTATTTTTCTAAAAATGCTAATGAAGAGTTAGATAATATTACTGCTTTACAAATTATTAAATCGAGTGTGCAATATATATTGGGAGAATCAGATATTTCTATTGCTTTAGAATTTTCAAATTTTAGGGATAGACTTATAGGTGAAACATTGAATTTAAGAGATACACAAGTTGAACAAATTATAAATTCTCCTCTTTTTTATATTAGAACTGTCTTATCTATTCTATTGGCATCAATACGAACTGATAACGGAGCGAAGTTAGAAAATTCAATTTCAAATTTAAATCTTTTAATTAATCCATTTTGGCCAAAACTTGCTGAAAGTGATAAATGGAATATTGGTACATTATATAGAGATGTAACAGCTTCAGGAAATTCAATTGCATCATCAGGTGTAAAAAATGCACTTTTAAAAGTATCTGGTTTTGATTATGTTCCAGAAAATCTTCGCTCTGTAACATACATTAAAGCGGCAAAACACTTACTTGATATTCATTTTGAATTTAATAATTTTTATAACGAACCATCAGCCATAAGAAAATTAGCCAATTTAGGCAATACAATTCCTTTGCCTGCATTTATAGACTGTATTGATGCATATTTAGTTGTGTATTTAGGAAATAGTTATGGTAATTCAGATATAGCTACACCAATTGCTGAAGAAAAATTATCTGAAATATCAATTGATAGATGGGAATATTATTTTTCTAAAGTAATCCAAAATGATGAAATTATCTTAACCAAACTGCAAACTAAAAGATGTGCAATGAGATTTAAAAATTTATTAATAAAGTATGAATTAAATAAATTTATTGATTTACCTAGAGATAATCAACAATTATATGATGCTTTGTTAAAAGAAGATTATAATAGAGTCAATAGTATCGGACTAACTCTTTATAATAGATTCAAAAAAAATAATAAATAATTTTATAAATTATCATAAATTAAAATATAAACCTTTTCAAGTGCAAAAATAATTTTGCACTTGAAAAAACTAGTAGTTTTTTGTTTAAAAGATCTTTATAGCATCAATAAAATGAAATTAATGAATAGAAGTCACCGCATAATTTACAGAAATCAATTAGGTATAATTACTGAAATACCAAATTTGGAATTTGCACAACAAAATCCAAATTATTTTGAAAATGGAGTTCCAACAACTCCAATGGAAGTAAATAGATTGTTAGTTTTAAATCATGGATTTACACTTATTGCTGATGAAGAAAAAGTAATTTGTTATAAATTATTGTAATTATGAAAGCAACCGAAACCGTATTCAAGAATTTCTTAACCCAAAATAAAACCCAGTTTGTAATTCCTGTATATCAACGTAATTATGATTGGACGTCTGCTGAATGTAAACAATTATTATATGATATTATTGAAGTAGGTGGTAAAAAAGACCAAGATGATACACATTTTATTGGCAGTATTGTATTTATTCATGATGGCGTTTACACTTCATCAGATGTAAAGCAATTAGTTATAATTGATGGTCAACAGCGTTTAACTACAATGACATTGTTATACTTAGCTTTATATCGTTTTGCATTAGCAAATGATTTAGAAGAAAAGGCTGCCGAAATAAATGAAACTATTTTAATTAATCGTTTTGTTAAAGAAGAAAATAGCAAATTAAAATTGAAACAAACAGATGTAAATGCTAAAGCGTTTCGATTTTTAATGAATGAAAATAATCCAGGTGATTATAACGAATATTCAAGAGTTATTGAAAATTATAATTTCTTTTATCATGCTATAAACCTTGATAATTTCTCAATCATTACAGAAGGACTAAATCGTTTATTGTTTGTAGAAATTTCTTTAGAAAGAGGAAAAGATGATCCGCAAAGAATTTTTGAAAGTCTAAACTCTACAGGCTTAGAATTGTCTCAAGCCGATTTGATTAGAAATTATATTTTAATGGGTTTAGAACCTAAAGAACAAGTTAGAATTTTTGAAAATTATTGGGAAATTATAGAGAATAATGCCAAGATTGAAAATTCTCATGAAAGTAAAGTTTCTGAATTGATTCGTGACTATTTAACATTAATCAATAAAAAAATTCCAAATAAAAGTAAAGTTTATGAAGAGTTTAAAGTTCGATTTAAAAATCGGGATGAATCTTTTTATAGTACTACTTTGCAAACCATAAAGCAGTATTCAATTATCTATAATAAATTTTTGAATCCTCAAAATGAACAAGATAGAGAAATAAGAAATGAATTGAGAAGCATTAAACAAATGGAAATTAATGTTTCTTACCCTTTTTTAATGCCTGTTTATCATGATTATTCTAATCAAAAAATAGATAAAACTATTTTAATTTCTGTATTAAGGCTTGTTCAATCTTATGTTTGGAGACGTTTTATTCTTGGATTACCTACTAATGCTTTAAATAAAATATTTATGACGTTGTATGGAGATGTTAATACACTGGATTATTTAGCATCAGTTGAGAAGTCTTTGTTGAAAAAGAAAGGTGTACAGCGTTATCCTAACAACTCTGATATTCTGGTAGCTCTTAAAGATAAAGATATGTACAATACACAAGCTAAAAACAGATTGTACTATTTTGAACAAATGGAACATTTTAGAAATCCTGAACGCGTTGATTTATCAAGTACTGAAATAACCATTGAACATATTTTTCCACAAAACCCTGATATAAAATGGCAATCCGATATCTCGGAAGTTGATTATATTCAGTTCAAAGAAAAGTATTTGAATACTGTTGCTAATTTAACCCTTTCAGGTAATAATGGAGCATTAGGAAATAAATCATTTTCCGATAAAAGGGAAATGAATAAAGATGAAGGGAGACAAGGCTACAGATTCAGTAATTTATGGTTAAATGAACAATTAAAAACTATTGATGTATGGGACATCGAGGCTTTTGATAAACGTTTTGAATTATTATACAATAGATTTGTTGAAATATGGCGATTTCCAGCAGTTGAAATAGAACAAAATACTGAAGAGGAATTTACATTATTTGACGCTCCTGAGCCTAGAAATAAGCGTTTAGAATATTACACTTATAAAGATGAACAAATTGTAACCAATGAGTTTTCAAAAATGTATTACCATGTAATACAAGATTTATTCAATGAAAGTCCATCAAAATTTTTATTGAGTGATTTAAAAGATATTATTCAAATAACAACGGATAAAGATAAACTGAGAAGTTTTTATCCAATAACTGACACCTATTATTTAGAAACTAACATTGATAGTAATACCAAATTTAGTAGGTTAAAGAAAGTATTGACTGCTTTTGAATTAGAGGATGAATTAATTATTAAGTATGAATAAGACTGAAACAAAAAAATTATCTGAAATAATTTCAAAACCTGAAATTTCATTTGATTCTATTTTTAGTAAAGAAATTAAACTTCATAAATTTATAATTGAATGTTCAAAATTAGAAGAACCTGATTATAATATGAAAGATTTAGGATATGTAAAATCAGTTAATCCAATTATAAGAGAATTAATGCAAATAGTCAATCCTTGTATTTATTGGTTTGAAGCTGATAATGAATTTGAAGCTGATGAAATGATGGGAGATTTAAATACATTTAGGAATAAAAAAATAGGAAGAACTATACCTCCAAAGAATAAAAATTATGGTGGAAAATGCTTATACCTAGGTGTTAGACAAGGTGGAATGAGGAAAAAAGGAAACTTTTCATTTATTGCAGGAAGAATTTCAATACATTTAGGTTATTATCATGTAAATTCAACACAAGGATTGAATTTAGTTTATTGGGCAAATCACAATGTTGTTTTAAATGTTTTAGAATTACCTCAAGAATCAAGTATTTATTTAAACTTGTTAGAAAAATTATTAGCAAGTCAAATGAAACCACTTTGTGGGAGACATTAAATTATTAATTTGTTAGTAAAATGAACAGACTTATTATCATTGGAAACGGCTTTGATTTAGCTCATGGTTTAAAAACTAGCTACAGTCATTTCATAAATGATTACTGGAAAAAAACAATACAAAAATTACAAAATGAAGTTAATAAAAATGTAACAACCTACTTATATACTTTTGAAACAGAAGATATTAAAATTGAAAATGTTCCAGGTAACCATTATAATGCAGGTAATTGGGTTATTGCAGATACTTATGAAGATTTAATTAAGATCCTAAAAGCTCAAAACCTTGAATTAATTTTTAAAAATGAGTTTCTTAAAATAATTACAAATAAGTTTAAAGAACAAAATTGGGTAGATATTGAAATTGAATATTATTCCCTACTAAAGGATACATTTAAAAAACAGGATTGTATTTATGGTATTGAAAAATTAAATGAAGATTTTAAAAGAATAAAAGTAGCATTAGAATCCTATTTGGCTGAAGAAGAGAAGTTTTTCATTCAAAATTCTGATAAATATTTAAACTATAGAAGATTAAAATATAATATTGGATATAAAATATACGCACCATTTAAATTAAAAGATTTTACTGAAGTTGCAATAAATAGGAGAGCACAGGAAGAATATAAAAAATATATTATTGATACCAATGGTTTAAAATCCGATACAATTACAAATGAGGAACTGAATAAAGAAAGTAAAAATTTAATTTCAAAATTAGGGATAGAAGCAAGTGAAAGGGAAATAAGGAAAATACTAATTAATGATGGAGCACATAATTATTTTGATTTAACACCTAACGAAATACTATTTTTAAATTTCAACTATACATTTACTGAAAAAATATATGCTAATCATTCTGAATTTGATTCATTCATTCCTGGAAAAAGAATTTCAAAACAATATATACATATTCATGGTACTACTGATAAATTTGATAATAATAATGTGATATTTGGTTTTGGAGACGAGATTGATGATGATTATAAATCAATTGAAAATTTAAACAACAACATTTACCTTGAAAATATAAAATCTATAAAATATTTAGAAACTGATAATTATAAAAAACTTTTGGAATTTTTAAATAGTGAAGAATATCAAATTTATATTTTTGGACATTCTTGTGGTATCTCAGACAGAACACTATTAAATACACTTTTTGAGCATAAAAATTGTTCATCAATAAAACCTTTTTACTATAAGAAAGATGATGGATTTGATAATTATAGCGATATAGTAAAAAATATATCAAGAAACTTTAATATAAAACCAATAATGAGAGATAAAGTGGTCAATAAAGAATATTGTGAACCATTATCCTAACCTCGCCAACTCAAGCGCGAATCCTTTCGCGTTAGATAACTAGAAATGAAATGCTGAAACGAGTTCAGCATGACAAGAAAATATATAAATGAGAATAATCAAAACACATAAATCCAAAAAAGACATAACACATACAGTATACAAGTTGCACCAACTCGATTGGTTGGAATATATTTCTATTGGACTTTGTTTGTGGTTTGTGTTTTATCCAAGACCTTATGAGTATTTGTTGATAGGGTTATTGTTGCTGCCTTTTATAGGGATGTTTTTAAATGGTTTAAACAAGCCTAGTATTGCTTCTTTAGTAGAAATTGATCACGATTCGAAAGATGAATACGATGTAGCGGATTTTATTGATTTACCTGCTTGGGCTATTTTAGTTCGCACTTTGATAGATTATGAAACGGATTCTTATTTAACGGTTATTGTTGTCGGTACGGTTGCTTTTGTTGCCATTTGTTTGTTTTTATTGGTGACGCATCAGCAAATTTCGGATTCTAATAAGGATAAATGGTGGATTTATGGTTCTATTGTGTTTAGTTTCTTTGTTTACAGTTATAGTGCCGTAATAGCGTTAAATTGTACGTTTGATTATTCGGAGCCTAAGGAGTATAAAACGGAGGTGATTGATAAGCATATTACTACAAGAAGAAAAGGTGGTCGAACATATTATGTGAAGGTGAAGCCTTGGGGTCACCACTATGATGCGGAGAGTATTAGTGTTTCTTCGGAGGAGTATGAGCTCTATCAGATTAATGATAAGGTGGAAGTGGAGTATAAGGAGGGGTTGTTGGGGATTCCTTGGTATTATTTGGATTGAGAAGTAAAAAGTAAAAAGTAAAAAGTAAAAAGTAAAAAGTGAAAAGGGAGAAGGTTGGCTTCACTTTGTGAAGCGTGTGCCTACTTCGTAGGAGATTTAGCTATGCTGAACTTACGTTTCTATTCGGCGGAATGACAAGTGATAATTAATTTTAATTTTATATTTATGAGAAAAGTAATTTTATGTTTGGTTTTAGTATTTAGTAGTTTGAATTTGTTTGCCCAAGATTATACGTCTTTAGATTCGGGTACTTTGCAAAAAATGGAAGATTATGTAAAGGCAGAACCAAAAGTCTTGGAATGTTCTAATTTTCTTTTGAGTACTCCTTTTGAAGCAAATAACTTAAACCGTTTATCGGCTATGCAATATGTTTTGAAATGGATGGAAGGGACTGACTATTCTTTTTCTATCGATTCTAAGGCTGTGGAACTAACCGAAGGAAATAATGACTTATTTGGATTGTATATGATGGCTTTGCCAAAAGTTGTTTTGGAAAATAAAGGGGCTAATTTATCAAATGATGAGATTCATAATCGTGTTGTTGAGTTGTTGATTGCTTATTGTAAAAATGAGAAAAACAACATGAAACCTACTAAGAAGTTAAAGAAATTGATGAAGTAATACTTTGATTGTAAAGTGAAGTTTATTTAAAATTGGTGGCTTCGAGTGCCTCAGCCACCAATTTTTATGACCTTTTGCCTTCGAGAGCCTCAGGCAACGGTTAAAGTAGTTCTAATGAATAATGTGATGAGAGTGGTATTTGATGGGGGCTGAGGTTCTCGAAGCCACCGTTTCTAATGACCTTTTGCCTTCGATACTTCGACAAGCTCAGTAACCGATTAGGCAACCGGTTTACCTTTTGCCTTCGAGAGCCTCAGGCAACGGTTAAAGTAGTTCTAATGAATAATGTGATGAGAGTGGTATTTGATGGGGGCTGAGGTTCTCGAAGCCACCATTAATGAATAAATAGTATGAAAGGGTATATGTACATTTTACTTTGTGCTGATGGTAGTTATTACACCGGAAGTACAACTGACTTAGAGAGAAGATTGGAACAGCATCAAAATGGTGAGGGGGCTAATCATACAAAAAAGAGATTACCAGTTTCTCTTTTGTATTATGAAGAATATTCAAGAATTGATGAGGCATTTTATAGAGAAAAACAAGTTCAGGGTTGGAGTAGAAAAAAGAAAGAAGCTTTAATTGAAGGTAAAAGTGATTTGTTGCCATTATTAGCAAAGGCTTATAGAGATTTAGATGAGATATAATAAAAATGGTGGCTTCGAGTGCCTCAGCCACCATTTTTTTGACCTTTTGCCTTCGATACTTCGATAAGCTCAGTAACCGATCAGGCAACGGTGTTAAAATCGAGAGCCTCAGCCACAATTAATCTTATAAAAAAACGCTCAAGTTATCTTGAGCGTTTTTTTATTTTCTTCGTAATTAATACGAAACGTATTCTGTGATTTCTAATCCGTAGCCTATCATTCCAACACGTTTAGTGGGAGCGGAGCTGTTAGATAGTAATTGAATTTTAGTAATATCTAAGTCGTGAAGGATTTGAGCTCCAATACCAAAATCTTTGGTGTCCATTTTAATTTGGGGTGCTCTCATTTCGCCTTGGCTTTGTAATGTTTTTAAAGTAGCTATTCGTTCTAAAAGTTCTAACGATTTTACTTCTTGATTTATGAATACAATAGCGCCTTTTTCAGCTTGATTTATCGAACGAAACACACTATCTAACTTTTTATCGTTATCGCTTGTTAGCGTGCCTAAAATGTCGTTGTTGACTTGTGTGGTGTTAATTCGTGTTAAAACCGATTCTCCAGCATTCCAAGTTCCTTTTGTTAACGCAATGTGTACTTGTTTGTTTGTGGTTTGCAAATACGCACGCATTCTAAATGTTCCAAAACGCGTTTCAATATCAAAATCTTCTTTCTTTTGAATTAAACTATCGTGTTGCATTCTGTAAGCCACTAAATCTTCAATAGAAACCAATTTTAAGTCAAATTTCTTAGCTACTTCTACTAGTTGAGGTAAACGCGCCATTGATCCGTCTTCGTTCATGATTTCTACGATGACACCCGCTGGTTTAAATCCTGCTAATCTTGCAAAATCAATTGCTGCTTCTGTGTGTCCTGTTCTTCTTAATACTCCACCTTGTTTTGCAATTAATGGAAATATATGTCCAGGACGTGCTAAGTCGAAAGGTTTAGTTTCAGGGTCTATTAAGGCCTGAATGGTTAAAGCTCTGTCTGAAGCAGAAATTCCTGTTGATACTCCTTTTCCTTTCAAATCAACCGAAACAGTGAAAGCAGTTTCCATGTGGTCGGTATTGTTGCGAACCATGGCATGAAGGTCTAATTCTTTACAACGCGATTCGGTTAAAGGCGCACAAATAAGTCCTCTTCCGTGAGTTGCCATGAAGTTAATCATTTCAGGTGTTACTTTTTCGGCAGCGGCTAAGAAGTCACCTTCATTTTCTCTGTCTTCATCATCTACTACTATGATTACTTTTCCTTGACGGATGTCTTCTATAGCTTCTTCAATCGTGTTTAGTTGTATGTTCTTTGACATGGTATTAGTTGTTGTCGTCGTTATTTTGTGTTATTTTATTAAAAAGTTTTTTAAACGGGTCGGTTATCCAATCAAAATTAATCATGATACCAATATCGTTTGTAGCACGATACGTTAGCATAATGGCAAATGGTGTCATTAATATGGATGCCATCCAAGCACCTAAAAATGGAGGGATTTCATCTTGTTGTGCTACTTTTCGTCCGAATGTATTAATGAAATGGAAGGTTATGAAAATTAAAACTGCAAATACAATTGGTAAACCTAATCCTCCTTTTCGGATAATAGCTCCTAGAGGCGCACCAATGAAAAACATTAATAAACAAGAATAAGCAATCACGAATTTTTCATGAATAGCCAACCAGTGATTGTTGATGTTTTTTGATTTATTTTCTAAATCTAGTTTGTTAGATTGAATACTAAACTCGGTACTAGCAACATTGCTTTTAGCCATTTCCAAAATTTGTTTTCGCTCTGTGGTGTTAAAAAGGGATAATAAATTTTGTTTTGCTTTTTGTACTACTTCATTTGATTCAGAAGGAATATTTTTTTCTTTCCTTCTTCTGAAAATATTGTCACTTCTCATAACCACATTATCAGCATAGGAAACAACATCTTTGTTATAGCTTTTTTGCAACGTATCTAAAGTGAATTTTAATTCAGGAACCGTAAGCATTTTTTCAGAAGTAACGTTTCCATCATCTATTTCCGCTTGATTTAATTTGGTTAAATCGATGTTGATTACATATTTTTCAAAACTACTTTTTGCAAACGGTAAGCGTTTGCGTTCTTCAAAGTTTTTTGGATGAATATCTTCATAATAGTATCCATCGTATAATTCCAATTGTAAATAATTAGAATCGTCTTCACTAGTTAAGATACCTCTTTTGGCTTTTATGATGGTATTTGCACCCAATCCCATGTTGTTGTTTTTGACGTGCATAGTAACACCTTCTAAAAACTCGCCATTATCCCCCGATTTTTTATCGACTTTAATGTTGGATGTTCCAATGGTGTTAAATTGTCCTTCGGCAATAGCCATAGCTGGTTTTTGCTGTACAATAGTTTTTCTAAGATTGATAAATTTGTATTGTGCATCTGGGATAACGTTATTGGCAAAAAAGAACGATACGATAGCTAAGATGCCAATTGTAATCGTTAACATTTTCATAGCGCGTTGTAACGAAATTCCTGAGGATTTCATAGCCGCAAATTCATAGTTTTCGGCAAAACTACCAAAGGTCATGATGGAAGCTAATAAAACCGAAAGCGGTAAAACTAACGGAACAATAGTAGGAGCGTAGAAGGATAGAAATTTAAGAATTGTAAAAAAGTCTAAATCTTTTCCTGCTAGTTCTGCAATGAAAAGCCAAATTCCTTGTAAAACGAATATAAAAAACAAGATTACAAATACCGAAGTAAATGTAATCATGAAGGATTTAATAATGTATTTATCTAATATTTTCACCCGAACGAAATTAGTCTAATTTATTGATGTAATAATTAGGATATTTTGATTTGGTAAAGGTAAAATGATTTTTCGATAATGGCTGATTTGTTTTAAAAGAATTAACAGTTAAAGTGGTTTTTGTACCATTTTTGCCCACTTCAATCACGGTGTAGATGTGTTTCGTCTGAACATCAATACCTACAAGGATTTCTTTACGTTGGTCTTTGCTACTATTTGGTATTAGTTTTACGTATTGAATTTTTCTTCCTTTAACGTTTTGAAGGATGTCCCAAGCATATTTGTAACCCGAATTAAAAAACGTCAACATCTTGTTTGGAGTGATTGCATTTTCGTCTTTTGGATCAAAATTAGCTACGGTAATTTCTTCATCTTCAGGAACAATAGTGTAGACTTTTTTTCCATCAAAAATTTTGGTTACTCCCATAAAGTTAAGGTTATATAAATTCCCTTGAAGGGCAACATTTCCTTTGCTTTCTTGATTGATGTTTTCTTTTGGATTATTTAAAGAGTATTTAAAGTCAATCACGATATTATTGTACGATTTTACTTTGGCAGACACTTCATCTAATAACTCTTTTGCTTTTTTAGCATCTTGAGCTTGAAGTGAAAAACCAATTAGTAATGCGATTGCAACTTGTAAAAAACGTTTCATTTTGATGTTAATTTTGTTCATTATTTAAAAAATGTTCCAGAGCAACTAAATCAGGAATTAAAACGGAACGGGCTTTACTTCCTTCAAAAGGTCCTACAATTCCAGCTGCTTCTAATTGATCAATCAATCTTCCTGCTCTGTTGTAGCCTAATTTCAATTTTCTTTGAATTAAAGAGGCGCTTCCTTGTTGTGCAGTGACAATCACTTCGGCAGCTTCTCTAAATAAAGAATCTCTTTCGGATATGTCTATATCAAGTTTTATGCCACTTTCCTCACCCACGTACTCTGGAAGTAAGTACGCTTCTGGATATGCTTTTTGCGAACCAATGAAATCACAAATTTTATCTACCTCTGGAGTATCTACAAAAGCACATTGTACTCTGACGATTTCGTTACCCTGTGTGTATAATAAATCGCCTCGTCCAATTAATTGATCGGCACCACCTGAATCTAAAATGGTTCTGGAATCAATTTTAGAAGTTACTCTAAACGCAATACGCGCAGGGAAGTTGGCTTTAATCATCCCCGTAATTACGTTTACAGATGGACGTTGCGTAGCAATAATTAAGTGAATACCAATGGCACGTGCTAACTGCGCTAAACGAGCAATAGGCGTTTCTACTTCTTTACCAGCTGTCATAATTAAATCGGCAAACTCGTCGACCACTAATACAATGTATGGTAAAAAGCGGTGTCCGTTTTCTGGATTTAATTTACGGTTTCTGAATTTCTCGTTGTATTCTTTAATGTTACGCACCATCGCATCTTTTAATAAAGAATAACGGTTGTCCATTTCAATACATAACGAATTTAACGTATTGATTACTTTTGTGTTATCTGTAATAATAGCATCTCCACCATCAGGAAGTTTGGCTAAATAATGACGTTCAATTTTATTGAAAAGGGTTAGTTCCACTTTCTTTGGGTCAACCAAAACGAATTTCACTTCGGCTGGATGTTTTTTGTAGAGTAGGGAAGTCAATACGGCATTTAAACCTACTGATTTTCCTTGTCCTGTAGCACCTGCCATCAATAAGTGAGGCATTTTGGCTAAGTCAACGACAAATGTTTCATTAGAAATGGTTTTTCCTAATGCGATAGGTAATTCCATTTCGGCTGTTTGGAATTTTGGTGAAGCAATTACACTCTTCATGGAAACCATGGTTGGATTGTTGTTAGGGACTTCAATACCAATGGTTCCTTTTCCAGGAATTGGCGCAATAATACGGATTCCTAAAGCCGCTAACGATAGGGCAATATCGTCTTCTAAGTTTTTGATTTTGGAGATACGAATACCAGCTTCTGGTACAATTTCGTATAAAGTAACCGTAGGACCTACAGTAGCTTTAATTTGCGAAATTCCAATGCTGTAATTCTTTAACGTATCTACAATTTTGTTTTTATTTTCTTCTAATTCCGCTTGATTGATGGTAATACCTCCAGAAGAATATTCTTTTAGTAAATCAATTGATGGGAATTGGTAGTGTGATAATTCTAATGTTGGGTCAAATAATCCAAAATCTTGCACCAATTTGGCGGCTAGATTTTCTTCGATTATTTCTTCTTCTTCTACTTTTTCAATTACAAAAGCGTCTTCGGTTATAAAATCTTCTTTCGGAATGCTTCTGTCTTCGATAGAAAAATTAGTTACTTCAGGAGTTTCCACTTTTGGTTTTGGATCTAAATTTAATTCCGATGCTGAAGCAATCGTTGGTTTTAAAGCTTCTTTATTAATTTCGAAAGAGGAAGGATAGGTTTTCAATTCGAAATTACCCATTTCTTCTTCGTCTTCGGTTAAGATAAAATCGTCTTTGGTGTTTGAAGGCGTTGTAATTGGTAAATCGGTATTGATTTCGTCTTCATTCTCTTCTTCTGTTGTATTTTCAGCTACAGGAATCATGTTGTTGTCTGCAGCAATATCTTCATTAAAAGCTGTTTGTGGTTTTTCAAAAACTTTAGTAAAACTTTCAGGCGACATTTTGATTTTGAATACCAAGAAAAGTACAATCCCGAATAAAAGCACCAATAATGTTCCTGTTTTTCCTATGTAATCTTGAATGAATAGGTTCATTTCATAACCAACCGTTCCCCCTAATTGCGGAATGTATTCCCAGAAAAACCCTAAGATTACTGAAATAAAAATGATGAGATAAAAATCCCAGAAAAAACTTCGTTTTAGTTTAGCTAAAGCCATATCTAAAACTAGGTAAGCTCCCACTAAAAACAAGATTCTAACAAAGATAAATGAGGCCACTCCAAATCCTTTATAAAGGAAAAAATCAGCTAAGTATGCTCCAAATTTGCCCAACCAGTTATCGGCTTTAGCACCTCTATTAGTTAATTCGGTTACTAAATCTTGGTCGTTATTCCCTGTAATGAAATAGGAAATAAAAGATAGTAATAAGGCTATTGAAAAGAATATAAGCGAAATACCTAAAACAAACTTCTGTTGACGACTTAAGCGCCAAGAGAATTTTTCTTTGGTTTCGATAGGAGAATTAACAGTGTCTTTGCTAGTTTTTTTGGCCATTTAAACGGATCAATTTTTACAAAAGTAGCTAAATTAAAATAAATACGGAAAATAAATAATGCACCCAATTGCGATAGCAGTCATGGCAGCAAAAAATACAGCTCCAGCCGCAATATCTTTAATAAAACCGATACGTTCATGAAAATCGGGATGTACGAAATCGGCAATTTTTTCGACTGCGGTATTTAAACCTTCAATTCCTAATACCAATCCAAAAACCAGAATTTGCATCATCCATTCGTAGCGGTTGATTCCAAAGTAAAATCCAGCAAATGTCATAAGTACAGCCAATGAAGACTGTACCATGACACTATGTTCTGTTGTAATTAATTTTATTGCTCCTTTTAAAGCAAATTTCATACTTTTTAATCGGCCTGTAAAAAGGGTTTCGTCTTTTTCGAATTTCATATTATAGTACCGCTAAAGCAGCGTCGTAATTTGGCTCGTCAGCAATTTCTTTTACTTGTTCTGTGTGAAGAATAGTTCCGTTTTCATCTAAAACGATTACCACACGAGAATGTAAACCTGCTAAAGGTCCGTCAGTGATTTCTAAACCGTAGTTTTTTCCAAAACTTCCTTCTTTAAAATCAGATAAATTGATTACGTTTTCTAATCCTTCTGCACCACAAAAACGTTTTTGAGCAAAAGGTAAATCTCTCGAAATACATAATACTTTAGTATTTGCTAAAGCGCTTGCTTTTTCATTGAATTTTCTAACAGAAGCCGCACAAGTTCCCGTGTCAATACTTGGAAAAATGTTTAAAACTACTTTCGATCCAGCAAAATCAGCTAAAGTAGCTGTGCCTAAATCAGTTTTTACCATATTAAAGTCAGTAGCTTTTGAACCTACTGCTGGCAATTCGCCATTTGTGTGAATTGGATTTCCTCCTAATGTAATTGATGCCATAGCTTTTAATTTTTTTGAATAACAAAAGTAAAGAATAATTGGTTAAAGTTGAACTTATACTTTGCTTAAGATTATTTTTTTTTATTTTTTTAAAACCAAGATTTTATTTTCAGCGTAAATGCAATTATAAAACTTAAAAATTATAATATGAAAACGAACAAAATTTTTGCTACTGCTATTGTAGCTTTCGGATTATTAGTTGGAACATCGTCTTTTGCTCAAATGAAAGAAAAAACGGTTGAAGTAGGAGGCGCTCCTATGTATCCAAGTAAAAATATTGTAGAAAATGCAGTAAATTCTAAAGACCACACTACATTAGTTGCTGCTGTAAAAGCTGCTGGATTAGTAGATGTATTAATGTCAGAAGGACCATTCACCGTTTTTGCCCCAACAAATGCCGCGTTTGCTAAATTGCCTGCTGGAACTGTTGAAACCTTACTGAAACCAGAAAACTTGAAAATGTTGCAAACGATTTTGACCTACCATGTAGTAGCTGGAAAAATGAATGCAAAAGATATTGATGCTGCTATTAAAAAAGGAAATGGAAAAGCGACTTTAAAAACAGTTAGTGGTGGCACGTTAACAGCTTGGATGAAAGGTAAAGACTTATATATTACTGATGAAAACGGAAACAGTGCCAAAGTAACCATTGCAGATGTAAACCAAAAAAATGGTGTGATTCATGTAGTGGACACTGTGGTAACGCCTAAATCATAATGCTTAGAATGTTTAGTTTAGTTTGTTGAAGGAAAAGCTCTGAATGTAAGTTCAGAGCTTTTTTATTTTATCGTTGTAACCAATTTTTAAAATCGAAGAAGTTTTTTGGAGAAACTCCATGTCCAATAGGGTATTCTTGGTATTCCACTTCTAAACCTAAGTTTTCTAAGGCTGGTTTAGCTTTTCTTGCCCAGTCTACTGGAATCACTTGGTCAACCGAACCATGTGATACAAAGAATTTCAAATGTGAAATAGCTTTGGTATCGATAACTTCTGGTAGGATTTCTTGATTAAAATAACCACTTAGAGCTACTACTTTAGTCACTTTTTCAGGATAGGTTAGGGCAGTAGCATAACTTAAAATTGCACCTTGACTGAAACCAATTAAAGTTACATTTTCAGTATCGATTGGATATTGTTTTACGATTTCGTCAATAAAACTCGCTATGATTTCAACCGATTGTTTGGCTTGTTCGTTATCCGAAAACTTGTTTTCATCCGCATCAAAATGAATAGCATACCAAGCGTGTCCGTAAGGTTGTAAGTCATAAGGGGCACGAACTGATATTACATAACTATCATCGGGTAATTCGGGAGCGAATGAAAATAAATCTTCTTCGTTGCTACCATAACCGTGTAAAAGTAATAATAATGGATTTTTATCGAGTTTAACTTTTGGTTCTTGTACTAAATAATGTAAATTCATTCTTGGATAAAGGTTATAAGTTTATGAGTTTAAAAGTTTAAAAGGATTTAGAAACTTTTAAATAATTTTTGATAAAATTCTCCTAAAAAAGGAACTGGTTTTTGTTCGCCATTTAAAGCGTTCATAAATCCAAACAACCACAGAATAAAGATGAATGTCCAAAAAGAAGCTGTAACCATCCAATTATCAAAATATCCAATAGGATAACCCAATAAGAAAAATGTAATGAAAATTCCTAATGCTTGACGAATGTGAAAACTAGCGAAAGTATTTTTAGTTTCGTTATTCATGAAAATAGCAATAATTGTTCCTATGATGGTTAAATAACTAACAATTGCTGTTTGTTTTCCTTGTTCTATCTCGTTCATAATACTAAAGTTATCAATTATTAATTGTTCATTATTAATTGTCCGTTGTTGTAAATTCCAACAGCTTTTCCTTTCATTTTTTGTCCTAAGAAAGCCGAATTTTTAGATTTTGATAGGATGTTTTCTTTTCCGAATGTCCAATTTTCTTCTGTGGTGAATAGTGAAATATCAGCTTTACTTCCAGTTGTTATTGATGGATTTTCTATATTGAAAACCAGTTTATTAGCATTTAATTTTTCAACTACAACTTCAAGTGGTAAAATGGTTAGTAAAGCACCAAAAGCACTCTCTAATCCGATGGTTCCATCTTTGGCTAAATCAAATTCTAATTTCTTAAGTTCAATATCTAAAGGATTATGGTCAGAAGTAATACAATCGATTGTTCCATCTAAAACGGCTTCCACTAAAGCTTTTCTAGTAGCTTCTTCTCGTAATGGAGGCAATACTTTGTATCGCGAATCAAATCCCATTAAAATTTCATCGTTTAAAACTAAATTATGAACCGCAACGCTACAAGTAACGTTCAAGCCTTTTACTTTAGCTTCTTTGATTAATTTAATACTCCCTTGGGTAGAAATCGTTGGAATGTGTAATTTTCCGCCTGTATATTCCAATAAAAATAAGTTGCGAGCGACTTGCAATTCTTCGGCTAAAGCTGGGATTCCTTTCATACCTAATTTTGTACTTACCACACCTTCATTTGCAATTCCAATTCCTTTTAAAGTACTATCTTGACAAAAAGCGATTACCATTCCGTCGAAATCTTGCACGTATTGCAAGGCAATTTTTTGAAGATTGGCATTTTGTAACGCTTTCTTATAATCCCCAAAGGCAATAGCTCCAGCGTTTTTCATGTCGAATAATTCGGCTAAATCTGTTCCTTCGCTACCTTTGGTTAACGCTCCGATTGGATATAAAGTTGTTGCTTGATTTTTTGCTCTGTCCAATACAAATCGTACTTGCGCTTGATTGTCGATAGTTGGATTTGAGTTAGGTTGTAAAGCTACCGCTGTAAATCCGCTTTTAGCTGCGACTTGTAAGCCGTTTTCTATGGTTTCTCGGTCTTCGTAGCCTGGCTCTCCAAACGAAACCGAGCTGTCCATCCAACCTTGAGAAACGTGTAAATTAGTAACATTTACCACTTCAAAACCTGAAGTAACTGTGATTTCGTTTTCTATTTGTGTTATCGTTCCGTTTTCAATTTTGATGTCCATCACTTGGTTATGAAACGGACTTGAAGCGTCGATGATTTTGGCTTGTTTTAGAATAACTTGCGTCATTTTACAAATTTTTGGATTAGTAGTTCTGTTATTAAAAATAGTAGTGTTGCGATGATAAACCATTTCCAAATTTCGTTGCTCGTGCGTTCGGAAGCAATGTCGTTTAGAACGGTGGATATGTTGTCTACTTTAGTGAAATTCTCAAAATTGGCAGTGGAAATTTGCGTTAAATCACTTTCCGTTCTTGGATAGTTAAAACTGATTTTCTTTAGCGAATTGTTCGCTTTTATCACATCAAAATTTCCTGCTTCTTCTGGGTAATCACCAAAGGATAATTTGCATTTGGTATTCAATATTTGTTGCATCGGAATGAAACTATAGCCTTCTTTTTGAACTGAAACCACTTCGTCTTTTGCTAAAATTGTTTCTAAAATTAGGTTTTCGTTTTCTCCAATGGTGTATGCGTTAATTCCTGTTTTGCCTTGATTCTGTCCCATGTTGTAGAATGTTGGAACAATTAAAGGTGCATTCTGGAAGTTACTATTTTGTTTGTTTATCGGTGCCGAAAAAGCGTAAAACGTTCCCAATCGATTCGTAGTTGAACCTACAAAAACCGAGTTGTCTTCGTATTGTAAAATATTCGTAATTCCTGATAAAGTAAAACTTTCTTTTACATTTGGATATTGAAAATTAGTTACTTTTTTCTCAAAAACCGTTTGGTATAATGGATGACTAAAATTGATTTTCGTGATTTGTTTTTCAGAAGTCGAAAGTTGGGAATAACTCAATCCACCAAAGTTTTTTGCGAAAGCATTCAATAAAGAAGGCGAATTTTTCGTATTCGGAATCAAAACAATATTGCCGCCTTTTTCATAAAATGATTTTAATGTAGTTCCTAAAGCAATCGGCAAATCTTCTAATTCATTTAATACAATCGCATCTTGATTTTCAATTTGATTGTAATCTAAAGTGGCTAATTCCGTGCTTTTGAAATTAAACTCATCACCAGTGAAGATGCGACTTAAAAAGTTGTTCTTATCAGAATTTCCAATGGCGATTATATTCGCTTTTTCAGGTTTAGAAATGCTTAGATAGAAATCGTTGTCATAGCTTAAACTGTTATCTTCAATACTAATATTTCCGTGGAAATCGTTTTTTGGAATGGTGATAGCAATTTCAGTTTTTTGATTTTCAAATCTTGCAATTGTTTTGGCAATGGCTTTATTGTTACTAAAAACAGAAAGTGGTACTTCATTCTCCGTTTCTCCAAAAGCTTGAAGCGTGATTTTCAATTCGTAAAATTGATCCAAAACTTGTGAAATCGCAACCTTTTCAATACTGATGTTGGTTTTGTTTTGTGCTTCGGGTTGGATGAAATACACGACATTATTTTCTGCTAAATCCATGGCTTTTTTACTTTCGGATTGAATCGCATCGGTAATGATAACGTAGTCTTTTTTGGTGTTTTTCTTTTTCGTTTCTACTTGATTTATCAAATAATCTAATTGAAACGGCATTGCTGAGTATTTCAAATTCTGCAATTCTTTTTGAATCGATTTGACATCCGTGTCCCAAAACACTTCGGAATTGGTAAGTAATGAGAATTGTTGGTTTTCAGGTAGCTCTTCTAATAAATCTTGAATGCTTCGCTTTAGTAATTCGCCTTTTGCGCCTTTAGCTTGCATAGAAAACGAATTGTCTAATAAGATAATTAACTCGTTTCCTTTGTTTGTTGTGTCTTTGGCGTCAAAAAAGGGTTGGGCAAATGCGATAATCAAACATGCTAATAACAGTAAGCGAGTAGCTAACAATAACCATTTCTTGATTTTAGAACTTTTTCGGGTTTGAATTTGAAGTTCTTTCAGAAGCTTTACGTTAGTAAAATATTCTTTTTTAAAACGACGTAATTGAAATAAATGCACCAAAATTGGTATCACCAACAGAAAAAGGAAGTATAGAATTTCTGGATGTTTGAACTGCATTTATTATTAGAATTTGTCAAAAGTACGAAAATGAAATGATAATTAGTAATTGATAATTATTTCTTCTTTCTCTTCTCGTCTCTTTTACGTTCGATATTTCTATTTCTTGATTCGGTTTTACGTGGTTTACGTTTTCCTGGGCCTCCAAGGTTTACTTTGGCATTTTTATCTTTTTTCTTGTGAAAAGCTTCTCCACCTTCTTTTTTAGGGGTTTTCAACAAGAACTTCATTTTTTTCTTTTCCTTTTCGAAGTCTAAATAGCGTTCTTCGATTTTTAAATCTTCTGGAAGTAGAAATTCTTTGATTTCGGTATTCATTAATAATTCTACCTCAATTTTTGCTTCTACTTCACTTGGTGAAACCAAACTGATTGCAATACCTGTTTTATCAGCACGACCCGTTCTACCAATACGGTGCATGTATTTTTCTGGCTCTTCGGTAAATTGTAAGTTGATAACGTGCGTGATATCGGAAATATCTAAACCACGCGCCATAATATCAGTAGTTACTAAACCTCTTAATTCGCCCGCTTGAAAAGATGCCATCGTATTTAAACGATAATTTTGCGATTTATTCGAGTGAATTACACCAAATTGCTCTGGAAATTCTTCGTCTAGTGTTTCAAAAACCAAATCAACAATACGTTTGTTGTTTACGAAAATCAACACACGTTCCATGGTTTCGGTTTCACGAACCAAGTGTTTCAACATGTTTAATTTGGTAAGGAAATTTGGAACTTGATATACAATTTGTTCAATTTGTTCTAAAGGTGTTCCGCTTTGCGCCAAAGAAACTTCTTCAGGAAATTCGAAATATTCATCTAACATTGCATCTACTTCATCAGTCATAGTTGCCGAAAATAAGATGTTTTGTTTTTTACCACGCATCATTGATAAAATCGAAGTCAATTGCGCACGGAAACCTAAATTTAAAATTTCATCAAATTCGTCAATGACTAATTTTTGTAATTCGTCGAAACGTAAAACGCCGTCAAGACCTAAATCCATTACACGACCTGGCGTTCCTACTAAAATATCAACGCCTTGCGCTAATGCTTTTCGTTGCGTATTGATGTTGACACCACCATAAATACCAAGTGTTCGCACACTCATGTATTTGGTCAATTTTTCAACTTCTTCTACAACTTGAACCACCAATTCACGAGTAGGAACTAAAATAACAATTCTTGCTGATTCGTTATTTTGAAATTTCCATTGTTTTAGAATAGGTAGTAGATAGGCAAAGGTTTTTCCAGTTCCTGTTTGTGCAATTCCCATCATGTCTCTTCCTGAAAGAATTACAGAATGCGATTTTTCTTGAATAGGTGTAGCGTGAACAAAACCTAATTCGTCTAATGCTTTTTGTAGTGATTTTGGTAAATCGAATTCTTGGAACGTTTTCATAAAGGGTATTAAATTTGTGCAAAGGTACATAAACTTTTTGGAATGAATTTTAACACCTTGGAAGTGTACTAAATTTGATCTTGTAACGTTTTATCGGAATTGTGTAATAATTATTCGATTTTATAGTAATAGTTTTGTAGGGTGAAAAAGAATATCCTATTTTTTATTGTTTTTATCTTTTGTTTTCATTCTTCGAGCACTTTTGCTCAAGATGTTATACAAGAGAAGGATAGTATTTCTATTTACAAAGACATTAATAATTTTTCAAAAAAAAGTAAGTTTTCACGATTTATTTACAAGCTATTATTTAGAGAATCGGCATTAAAAGCTGAGAATTTATTTCCTTCTAAACCTAAAAAGAAAGAAAAAGTTGTAAGTAAATATCAAGAAGGAAAGATTATTCGAAATATAACCATTGAAACACTGGATCCTTTTGGTTATTCCGTTACGAACGAGAAAAAAGTTCCGAAACGAAGTATGGAAAAATTTGGTAATTCAATTCATATCAGAACGAAAGAAGTTACTATTAGAAATATTATGCTTTTTAAGAAGCATGATAAATTAGATTCCAAGTTATTGTTAGAATCAGAGCGTTTAATACGAAGTCAGCGTTATATTCGTGAAGTTACGATTGTTCCAATAGATATTGCAAACAGTAAAGATTCCATTGATATAAAGATTCGAGTTTTGGATTCCTGGACATTAATTCCAACAGGTAGTTTGTCGTCAAGTGAAAGCAGTGCTAAATTAACGGAGCGTAACATTTTAGGATTTGGACATTTAATAAGTGGAAACATCAAAAATCGTTTTGATACAAATGAGCGAGCAGTTTATGCTCAATATTCTATCAATAATATTAAAAACACTTACATCCGCTTGGATTTGGATTACGCAAATGATTACAATAACGATAGTAAGAGAAGTATCAATATTAATCGACCATTTTACTCCGTAATTACAAAAAATGCGGGTGGTGCTTTTTTTGAAAACCGATTGAGAACGGAACAATTTCCGGTATTAGACACTATTTCATTGCAAAATGTTTCATATGATTTTCAGGAATATTGGTATGGTAGAGCTTTTAAAATAAATCCAAAATCAAATCCTGAGCGTTATTTTAATAACATGGTTTTAGCGTTGACCTATAATCAAAAAGTTTTTGGACAAATGCCAGCGGCTGTTTTAGATCCTACTTCTTATTTTTCAAATGAAAAAAACTGGATAGGAATGATTGGTTTTTCTAAGCAAAAGTTTTACCAAGATAAATTTGTTTTCAACTACAACATTACTGAGGATATTCCATACGGAGAAAATATTGCTTTAATTGTAGGGCATCAAGAAAAAAACAGTAATTCTAGATTGTATACTGGATTGAGTGTTTCTTTTGGAAGAAAATATTCTTTTGGTTATGCTAGTGGTTTTGCGGAATGGGGCAGTTTTTACGATGCTGGATTTACTGAACAAACGACTTTTAAAATGGGATTCAACTATTTTAGTCCGTTGATTTCATGGGGAAATTGGCGTTTTAGACAGTTTGTGAAACCTACTTACGTTTGGGGAAATAACCGAGATGATTCGTTTAAAGACCGATTGAATTTACTTGATGAAGATGGCTTGCCAGGATTTAATAATCGTTTAAACGGAACTCAAAAATGGACTGTTTCTTTTCAAACACAATCGTATATTCCAGGAAGTTGGTATGGCTTCCGATTTAGTCCGTATTTCAACACGACCCTTGGTTCTTTGGCTAATGAAAAAGCTTTGTTCTCAAGTAAAGTATATTCGAAATTTAGTATTGGCGCATTAATAAATAATGACTTTTTAGTGTTTAATAGTTTCCAAATTTCGTTTTCGTATTATCCAACGATTCCTTTTGAAGGTGATGGAATTAACAAGTTTAATTCGTTTGAAAATACAAATTTATCACTTTACGATTTTCAATTATCTAAACCAGGTTATATTCGATATGAATAGTTTTTTGGTTTCAAGTTTCAAGTTTTTACACAGAGATATACAGAGTTTTTTTTTACTTAGTTAACGTTGAAAGAGTTACATGGAGACGTTTCACTTTTTCTTAATTCTCAAAACACTTTACGTCTAGTTTGTCATGCTGTCAAGTATCTCTTTTATGAACTTTACTCAACTTAACAATTCACTTTTTCCTTATATGACTTATATGTTTCAGGTTTCAAGTTTCAAGTTGAACTTAAATCGTCATTGAAAATAGCTTAGTTTCTGGAGCTTTTCTGATTAAACGTAAATCAAATGCCATGCAAATATTACGAACGAAAGGTTTTCCTTTTTCGGTAACCTTTATCGAGTTGTCTTGAATAGTAAGCAAACCATCTTCTTGCATTTCTTCTAAACTTGCTAAAACTGATGGTAGTTCAGGAAAATCTAAGGCTTCATCTTTCCAAGAAGTGGTAAATTGGCACATCAAATTCAGAATATGTCTTCTGATAATTAAGTCTTCTGGAGTTAAAACGTGACCTCTGAAAACAGGTAATTGGTCTTCTGCTAAATGCGTATAATAATCTTCGATGGTTTTTTCGTTCTGAGCAAAACTATACCAACTATCGCTAATTGACGAAACGCCTAGTCCAATCATTAATTGTGTTTTTGAAGCCGTATACCCCATGAAATTACGATGTAATTTTCCGTCTTTGAATGAAGTAAACATACTGTCATTTTCTAATGCAAAATGATCCATTCCAATTTCGTGGTATCCGTTTTGTGCTAGTTGTTTTTTGCCTTCTTCATACAACATGCGTTTTTCATCATCTTTTGGTAAATCTTCGTCTTTAAAACCACGTTGTCCGTTTCCTTTAATCCATGGCACGTGTGCGTAGCTGTAAAAAGCTAATCGATCAGGTTGTAAAGATTTGGTTTTATCAATCGTATCTTTAACATCAGCTAATGTTTGAAAAGGCAATCCGAAAATTAAATCGTGTCCTACTGATGTGTAGCCAATTTCTTTTGCCCAAAACGTTACTTTTGCCACGTTATGAAAAGGTTGAATACGGTGAATAGCTTCTTGTACTTTAGGTGAATAATCTTGCACTCCAAAACTTACGCGTCTAAATCCTAAATCGTACAGCGTTTGTAAATGGTGTCGAGTTGTGTTGTTTGGATGCCCTTCAAAACTAAATTCGTGTTCTTCGGCTTTTGTTGCATACTGAAAAATTCCGTTCATCAAGCGTTCTAAATTTTCAGGCGAAAAGAACGTTGGAGTTCCGCCACCTAAATGAATTTCTTTGATGATAGGTTTTCTTGGAAATAAATCGCAATACAATTTCCATTCTTTAATTACGGCTGTAATGTAAGGATCTTCCACCTCATGACGTTTTGTAATTCGCTTGTTGCAACCACAAAAAGTACACAAACTTTCGCAAAAAGGAAGATGAATATACAAACTGATACCTTCGGAAGCATTCGATTCTTTAAAAGATTGTAAAAGGGTACGTTTCCAATCTTCTAAATGGAATTTTTCCTCTTCCCAATAAGGAACAGTAGGATAACTGGTATAGCGTGGTCCTGGAACGTTATATTTTTGGACGATTGAGACTGACATGACGATATATTTTTAGCACAATACAAACTTAAAGCGCTTCTAGAAAAGAAAAAATGATAATTATCATATTGCCCTTGTGTAACAAATATTACATAAAAAAACTCTTTTGAATTGTATCTTTGAAATTGAAAAAATAAAGATTATGAACGCAAAATTTAATGATATAATTAACGGTAATGATTTGGTTTTAGTGGACTTCTATGCCGATTGGTGTGGTCCGTGTAAAATGATGTCGCCTATATTGCAAGAAGTAAAATTAAATTTAAAAGAGGCAGTAAAAATTATAAAAGTGAATGTCGATCAACATCAAGATTTGGCTAGATATTTTATGGTACGAGGTGTTCCTACGTTAATGCTTTTTAAAAAAGGAAAGATGCTTTGGAGACAATCAGGTGTGTTAAGTACAAAAGATTTAACGGAAATTATCAGTAATCATTTGAATTAATTTTTTGTATATTTAGATTCGAAAACATAAAAAAATAGAATAATGAAGATAAAAGTATTGAGTTTAATGTTCCTTTTGTTAGGATTTACCTCTTGTTTAAAAAATCAAGCTGATGGTGTGCAAGTTTTAGATGTAGCCACTTATGAGAAAAAAATGATACAACCTGATGTGCAGTTGGTTGATGTTCGTACACCAGAAGAATTTAGTCAAGGTCATATTGAAAATGCTGTGAATATCGATTTTATGGCAGATGATTTTGATGCCAAAGTGGCGAGTTTAGATAAAGAAAAACCTGTAATGGTGTATTGTAAATCGGGAGGAAGAAGTGCTAGAGCTTCTGCGAGATTAAAAGAATTAGGATTTAAAGCTATAACCGACTTAGAAGGCGGAATTACAAACTGGACAAGCGAAGAAAAACCAACCGTTAAATAAACTTAATATTTTAGATTATGAAGAAAAATATTGGAACTGCCGATCGTTTTGTTCGAGTTATGATTGGTGTTATTGCTATTATACTAGGACTTTCAGGAATTTTGGAAGGAAATTTAAAATGGATTGCTTTGGGTGTTGGAGCCGTAATGATTATTGTAGCTTCGGTACAGTTTTGTCCGTTTTACACCTTGTTTGGAATCAATACTTGCAAAGTAAAAGCAAAAAAGTAAATTCGATTTAACGTTTAATATAAGTATGATTTACTTCGGTAAATTGTACTTTTTTATTTTATACAATATGATAACTTGGCATGATTTTGAAAAAGTAGAAATGCGTGTAGGAACAATTTTAGAAGTTCAAGATTTTCCTAAGGCGAATAAACCAGCCTATCAATTAACGATTGATTTTGGCTCGGAATTAGGAATTAAAAAATCATCCGCTCAAATTACCAAACGGTATTCAAAAGAAGAGTTACTAGGAAAACAAATTATCGCAGTTGTCAATTTTCCTAAAAAACAAATTGCAGATTTTATGAGCGAATGTTTGGTTTTGGGTTCGGTAGGCGAGGAGAATGATATTGTTTTGTTGACTTCCGATATTCGGGTTGAAAATGGGTTGCGAATTGGATAAAAAAAAATCCCAAACTCTTTTTTAGAATTTGGGATTTGTATTTTATAATTTGAGATTAAATATCATCAAAATCAATATTAGTAAAACTTTCTGCTGATTTTATTTCTTCGTTATCATCAGCGTAGATTTCTCTTTTGAAATCTTTTTGATGTCTTTCTGAAATTACTTCTTCTCCTTTTTGATCTAAAACAAAATCAGTCATTTCATCTAAAATTTCTCTGAAAGCAGCGAAATCTTCTTTGTACAAATAAATTTTGTGTTTTTTAAAGTGAAATGAACCATCTTCTTCTGTAAACTTTTTACTTTCAGTAATGGTAATGTAGTAATCATCTGCTTTTGTAGCTCTTACATCAAAGAAATACGTTCTTCTTCCTGCACGCAATACTTTAGAAAAAATATCTTCTTTTTCTAACATGTCATTTTCTCTCATAATCCTACTGTCAATTAATTAGTGTTATAGCGTCTCAAAAATCTAAAAAAAAATCGGATTAAACAAAAGTTTAGTCAATTTCTTTTTCCGAAAGTTGTTTTAAGTATAACTCTTTGTAGTAGCCATTTTGTTCTAATAGTTGATTATGAGTGCCTTGCTCAACAATTTTTCCTTCGTCTAAAATGATAATCCAATCGGCATTTTTAGCCGATGAAACACGATGACTCACAATAATGGTAGTTTTGTCTTTACAATACGCTAACAAGTTGTTCAAAATGGTTTCTTCTGTTTCGGTGTCAACAGCACTCAAACAATCATCTAAAAGTAACACAGGAGCGTTTTTAATTAAAGCACGTGCAATGGAAACACGTTGCTTTTGTCCACCTGATAATGTAATACCTCGTTCGCCTAAAACTGTTTCGTATTGCTGATTGAAATTCATAATGTTATCATGAACTACCGCTTTTTTTGCAGCTTCCATAACTTCTTCATCGGTAGCATTTTCGTTACCAAATTTGATGTTGTTTTTAATGCTATCCGAAAACAAAAACGCATCTTGTGGCACCACACTAATTTGATTACGTAAATCGAATAAATTTAAATCTTTAATGTCTTTATTATCAATGAATACTGTTCCGGAATTAGTATCATATAAGCGACTAATCAAAGTTAAAAGCGTTGATTTTCCAGAACCTGTTTTTCCTAAAACAGCTAATGTTTTTCCTTTTTTAACTTCAAATGAAATCTTGTCTAAAGCTTTGATATTGGTATCATCGTATTCAAACGAAACATTGTCAAATTTAATATCACCTTCAATTGTTGAACGACTGCTGTTGGTGTTTTTAATCTCTGGTTCTTCTTTTAGGAATTCGTTAATACGTTTTTGAGAAGCTTCTGCCTCTTGAACCAATGACGAAACCCAACCTAAAGACGCAACAGGCCAAGTTAACATGTTGATGTATAAAATGAATTGGGCAATTACTCCAATACTGTTAATTTCAGGGTCGTTATTAATGTACATAGAACCACCAACATACACCACTACCAAGTTACTCAAACCAATAAGCAGAATCATTAACGGACCGAAAAGCGAATTTACTCTTGCCAAATCCATTGCTTTCACCTTGCTTTCATTACTTAAATCAGTAAATTCTTGTTGTTTTTTATTCTCAATTGCATAGGCTTTTATCACGCGAATTCCTGAAAAAATTTCTTGGGTAAAAGAAGATAAAGTAGATAAATTTTGTTGAAAATCACCACTTTTCTTATGAATCATCGAACTAATTTTGAAAATACTATACGATAAAAGAGGTAATGGTAATAAAGAATATAAAGTAAGTTTTGGCGATATGTTATACATGTAAATCACTACAATCGTAAAACGCATTAAGGTATTTAAAGAATACATTACGGCTGGACCCACATACATTCTTACTTTCCCAACGTCTTCGCTAATTCGACTCATTAAGTCACCAGTACGATTGCGTTTGTAGAAACTTTGCGTTAGGGTTTGGTAATGATTGAAGATTTCATTCTTCAAATCAAATTCTACATGGCGCGACATTACAATTAAAGTCTGACGCATTAAGAAAGTAAAAAATCCAGCTATAATTGTAGTTGCTAAAATTAGAAGGATGTTTTTAACCAATAATTCTTTTTGAAATGGAATATCATTTGTAGGATGATTCACATAATCTTCAATCACTTTGATGGAGTTACCAATTAACTCTGGAGTGAATAAAGAAAATATTTGTGCGATTATAGTGATTAATATTCCTAATAGGAAACGATATTTATATTTGACAAAGTATTTGTTTAAATATTGCAGTTCTTTCATAGTATTCTTTTGTGTAATAACGAATCGTTATCAAATTAATTAAAAAGGTAATCAATTGACAATGAATGATTATCGGATTTTTTAGCTTTTCATTGCTAAATTATTAAAATAAATATAATTTTTTGAATCAATTTAAAATTATTCGTAATATTGTAATTAAATATTGAATAATTTTCAACCCAACTCAAATCACATGACAGCAGAATTATTAAAAGCGAATGAGCTTCATAAAGTAGACCCAGTATTCGGTCAGGTTTCTTTTGATGGTCATGAACAAGTTGTATTTTGTCACGACAAAGATACAGGATTAAAAGCAATTATTGGAATTCATAACACAGTTTTAGGACCTGCTTTAGGAGGAACTAGAATGTGGAATTATACTAACGAATGGGAAGCGTTAAACGACGTTTTGCGTTTGTCTCGTGGAATGACTTTCAAAAACTCAATTTCAGGATTAAATTTAGGTGGTGGTAAAGCGGTTATCATTGGTGACGCTAAAACACAAAAATCACCTGAATTAATGCGTCGTTTTGGACAATTTGTAGATTCATTATCTGGAAAATATATCACTGCAGAAGATGTAGGAATGGAAACCAAAGACATGGATACTGTTAACGAAGTAACGAAACACGTTGCAGGTATTTCAGTTGAAAGAGGTGGTTCTGGAAATCCTTCTCCTGTTACAGCTTACGGAGTTTTCATGGGAATGAAAGCAGCAGCTAAATACAAATACGGTTCTGATAGTTTAGAAGGTAAAAAAGTATTAGTACAAGGAATTGGACACGTAGGTGAAGTGTTAGTACAACACTTAACAGAAAGTGGTGCTTTAGTTACGATTACTGATATTAATGAAGATAGAGTAAACCAAGTAGGAGCGAAGTACGGCGCTAAAATTTATACAGGTGCTGATTTATACAGTGCTGACGTAGATATTTATGCACCTTGTGCTTTAGGAGCTACTATTAATGATGCTACTATCAACAACATTAAAGCTTCTATCATTGCTGGTGCGGCTAATAACCAATTAGCAAACGAAGCAGTTCATGGTAAAATCTTAAAAGAAAAAGGTATTTTATATGCACCTGATTTCTTAATTAACGCTGGAGGTGTTATTAATGTGTATTCTGAATTGGTAAAATGGACGAATGCTCAGGTAATGGAAAAAACAGAAAACATCTATAACACAGCATTAGAGATTTTCAAATTTGCAGATGATAACAACATTACTACGCATCAAGCAGCCTTTTCAATGGCGCAAAAACGTATTGATGATGCAAAAAATGAATTAAAGAAGTAATTCGTTTTAAATAAAATTGTATTTTTGCAGAGCGAAAGAGGCAACTTTTTCGCTCTCTTAATTTTATAAAGTTCTTAATTAGTATGTTAAACAGAAGACATATCCGAGTAAAAGTGATGCAAAGTATTTATGCGATGCACCAACACCAATCTGATAATTTGGATAAAGAAGAAAAATTCCTTTTTCAAAGTATCGAAAACACCCAAAACTTGTATCTTTTATTGCTTTCAGCACTTATCGAAATCAAAAAGAAAGAGTCAGCATACATCGAATTGGCTTCTAAAAAACACTTAGCTACTAAAGAAGAAAGTAATCCAAATTTAAAATTCATCAACAATAAAGTTTTGGTTTTATTAACCGAATCAGAAGCCTTGGAAACGGCTTTAGAGGATAATAACATCAACAACTGGAAACTAAATGATGATATTATTTTAGGTTTGATTGAAGTAATTAAAGAAAGTGAATTATACCAAAACTACATGGATAAACCAACCAATAGTTTTGAAGAAGATAAAAACTTTATTGCCGATTTATATACCGAAGTAATTGCTCCAAGTGATCGTTTATATGATTATTTAGAAGATCATAAATTAACTTGGGTGGATGATTTACCAGGAATCAATACTTTGATTGTGAAGCAAATCAAACAATTAAAATCGGAACATGATGCTTTGGTAATTCCTAAAGTGTATAAAGATTCTGACGATAAAGAGTTTGTAAAGAATTTGTTTAGAAAAACAGTTTTAAACGAAGTTGAATTATCTAAAGAATATATCGATAAAACGCCAAATTGGGATGTAGAACGTATTGCCGAAATCGATACGATTATTTTAAAAATGGCAATTTGTGAGTTATTGAAATTTCCATCTATTCCTACGAAAGTAACAATTAACGAATATTTAGAAATCGCAAAAGAGTATTCTACACCAAAAAGTAGTATTTTTATCAACGGAATTTTAGACAACTTGGTTAAAGAATTTGACCGAGATGGAAAATTGAAAAAAGCAGGTAGAGGTTTATTATAAAATTTTAAAAATATGATAAGAAAATCAGTTGGGTTATTCGCCCTTTCATTAATTGTGTTAGCAACAGCTTGTAAACAAGAAAGTGCAGCAGATAAAATTACAGATGCTGATATGAAAGCTATTCAAGAGCAAAATGCTATAGCAGGAAGGATTGCAAAAGTAGAATTAGATAAAGAAGTTCACGATTTTGGTACTATTAAAGAGGGAGAAATAGTTGTAACTGAATTTATTGTAAAAAATGTAGGTGATTCAAATTTATTGATTCATGATGCAAAAGGAAGTTGTGGTTGTACAGTTCCTCAACCTCCAAAAGACCCTATAAAACCTGGAGATTCTGCGCCAATAAAAGTTTCATTTGATTCAAAAGGAAAACCAGGTTCACAAGAAAAAACAGTTACGTTAACAACTAATACTGCTAACGGACACGAAATGTTCAAAATTAAAGCCAATGTAACACCAGCTGCCAAGTAGTAGCTAAATAATAAACAAATTATGAATCCAAGTTTAGCAATACAAATTGTATTAATGATTGCCGTGTTTTATTTCTTATTAATAAGACCGCAACAACAAAGAGCCAAAAAAGAAAAAGCATTTGAAGCCGGATTAAAAGTAGGTGACAAAATCATCACTAAATCAGGAATTCACGGAAAAATAGCTGAAATGAATGAAGATACAATCGTTGTAGAAACAATGGCTGGAAAAATCAAAATGGAAAAATCTGCTATTTCAATGGAAATGAGTGCTAAATTAAAAGCATAATTTCATTCAAAAATAAAAGTAAAGCCGAATTTCTTAATTGAAATTCGGCTTTTTTTATTATCTGTATTTATCATTCAAACCTTTTCCTTCTAAAATCATTGGAATGATTTTTTCTAAGCGAGCCAACTGTGTTTTTTCTTGCTTAGCTGAAGTAATGTGTTCTATAAACTCTCTCTGTTTATAAGGTGAAAAAGATTTAAACTTAGTATTTAAATTAATGTTTTTATCTAATTCATCTTTAAGAATTTCAGGAATAATAGTTTCTTTTTTTTCTTTTGGAATAATAAATCCTTTTTCTTCAATTTCAATGGCTTCTTTAATGTAAGCTAAAATTAGTTTTTCATCTATTTCATCAACCGAATTAAATCGCATTTGACGTAACGATTTCGTGTTTTCTTCATTGGCATTGATGAGTAGTTTTTTCTCATCTTTCAAAAAAACACCATTGTAAAACCATATTCCAAAATACGATTTAAAACCTCCAATTCCCAAAACATTTTTATTGTTGTGAGTATAAACTGGTCCGCCCCATTTCGTGGTTTCAATCAATGAAGTTTTACGAATAATAGCGTGCAATCGCTCTATTTCGTTATCCCATTGATTGGTTTTATTCCATCTGTTTTCTTCCACCAAGCTTTATTTTTTAATTGCTGTAATTTCGGCAATTTTAACAATCACTTCAGTAGCTTTTACCATACTTTCAACTGGAACATATTCGTATTTTCCATGGAAATTATGACCACCAGCAAAAATATTAGGACAAGGTAAACCTTTGTAAGACAATTGACAACCATCGGTTCCGCCACGAATTGGTTTAATTAATGGTTTTATGCCTAATTCTTTCATAGCTTTTTCGGCAATTTCTACAATATGAAAAACAGGTTTTACCTTTTCTTTCATGTTATAGTATTGGTCTTTTACTTCCGCAATTACGATTTCTTCACCAAATTGCTTTTTCCACTTTTTATTAAATTTATTCGCTAATTCGTGAATAAATTCTTTTCTTTCTTTGAATTTTTTTGCACTATGGTCGCGAATAATTAATTCTACCACAGTTTCTTCAATACTTCCAGAAATTCCAACTACGTGAAAAAATCCTTCATAACCTTTCGTTTTTTCTGGGATTTCGTTCTTTGGTAATTTCGAAATAAATTGATTCGCTAAAAGCATTGAGTTAATCATTTTTCCTTTAGCATATCCAGGGTGAACACTTTTTCCTTTGAAAATAATTTTAGCTCCAGCTGCATTAAAATTTTCATATTCTAATTCGCCAATTTGACTTCCATCCATTGTATAAGCCCATTCGCAACCAAATTTTTCTACATCAAATTTATGTGCGCCGCGACCGATTTCTTCA
>Ga0209416_1000530_pt1 | contig 39223 bp, 55 predicted proteins | sample RifGroF1_FD_184001 | JGI IMG/M metagenome (GOLD analysis project Ga0209416, IMG submission 184001) | Groundwater microbial communities from Rifle, Colorado, USA - Groundwater F1 (SPAdes) (version 2) | ecosystem: Environmental > Aquatic > Deep subsurface > Groundwater | place: Rifle, Colorado...
TATATGGAATGCTATGCTTATTTTGGCATAGCATTCCATAATTATTGCAAATTATATTAAATTGTGCAAATTAAACTGTTAAAATTGCCGCGACCGAATTGGTTGCGATTCCGACCCCCCAACTCTTAAGTAAAGTAGAGCGTTGCAGTAGATTAGCATTATCGTAATAATTATCAGTATATGCAACAGTCGAACCTTCGAGAACTAGTTTCAAAAGTTTTTGAGCAGATGGAGAAACAATCCATAGACGATCAGAAGCAAGGCGTAAAGCCCACTCAGTTCCATGATCTGCTACTTGGGGTAAAGCTAGAATATCATAACCAAAAGCCGTGCGAACATAGCCAAGTTTCATGAATTCATCATTTAGGGTATAGCGATAGTTAGCATCGTCAGGTAGAATATTAACTAATGCCAGTTGAGTGCCCATGATAATTGGTTTAGCTCCACCATTCCAAGCACCGACTTGTTGGCACAGGCGAACAAGAGAAGCTTGACTATAACCAGCAACTTGCAAACCAGTTGTGGCAGTAGTAGGAAGTGCGGCCATTGCCGCGGCGAATGCATCATAAGCATCCAGGGTAACTTGTGTTTCCATAGCACGAACCATTTTGCTAACAAATACTGCTAGAGATTCGTGACCAGAAAGAACACGATATAGAGAAACACCAACGGTTAATTCGCGTGGTTCTGGTACAATAGTAACGTTTCCGCGGAATTGTTTGTGCATTTCAGTAGTGCGTTGATTGCGTCCGGCTTTACTCACAACAAAAATATCTTTTGGGTCTACCTCAAAATTAGCAGAATCACCCCAACCAATAGTACGAACATCAGTATAAATACCAATGCTGTCAATAATGGTTTCGGGAAGAATCATATCAACCATACTCGAAATAACCGCAAAAGTCGCCCAACCGAGAGTCGGGTGAGTTGCCATCTGAGCAAGTGGGAACTCAGTGAAATTTTGAATACCAGAAACGCGAAGAATTTCACGTTTAAGAGCGGCATTCATAAGTTTCTCTTTATCCTCAAATGTAATCGGCTGACCTTTATCGTCAATAGACGAAAACTCTAATTTTTCCGCGCCCTCGAATTTAGAGCGATATTGATTGTAATAATCGCGAAATTGTGCGTAAGGGGCAAGATTAGTTTCTCCTGCAAATTGTAAAACACTAGCGGGAATTTTCATATTTTAAGAATCCTCCTTAATAAAATAACTATAATTAACAAAAACGTATAATAAATGCGAATACAAATTAGTTAGCTAGACAAACTAGTTTATATGCGGCTACACGTTGAGAAGCAATAGCTGAACCACTAGCAATAGTAATATATTCAGTTGCAAGATATTTAAATGCTAGAGCATCGGCAGGATGATTCGAATTCCAGGCCAGTTGCCAAGTACCAGTAGCTAGAGCGGCATAGCCTTCAGCAGTACGCGCACCAGTAAACAGATCAGCAGAAGCAAGAATTAGATCGCCCGGCTGAGGCTTAAATGCATCGATCATATCCCCTGCTTTAGTATAGAAATTGCGAGGATCAAGATCAATACCTTTATACGCCGAATTTCCAGCATATAGGGTTACAATTTCTGGACTATAAGCCATCCAAATATTCACCAATGATCCAGTTGCGGCTTGAGTTACAGAAAAAACTTCACCTTGTCCACTTCCGGTAGAATATGAATCAAGACGAAACACCATTCCGTTTTCAATGTCCGAACCACTAACCGCAGTACGATTTAGAGTCTCGACATTGGTTGCCATAATTTTACTAGGGACTAAAACTCCGTATGCCATATTTTTAAAAACCTCCTATAAATAATAAGTTTACAAATATAAAATCAAAAGCTAAATTCAAAATACTTACTTTACTCACGATGCCAAACAGAATTATACGATTTTTGTTTTTCTGAGTTATTTGGCAAAGCATATCGCTCATAATCTGATTTAGTATTTTCTATTGCAAAATCTAAGGCCGTTGCTTTTGCGTAATTACGCCAAGCATCAATATCAGCCATAGAAAATTCTTTTGCTTTTTCCCTTAATTCCTCTAATTTTTCAGTAGAAATTTTGGTTTTCTCTTCAATTTCTTTTAATGTAAAATTTACAGCAAAAGTAAATTGCTCTAATTCTTTTTCAGCCTTAAATTCTTTTAAAGATTCCAATTCGCTTGCAAATGCAGTTAATTTAAGAGACAAATCTTCTTTTTCTGCTACCAGCAAACGTATTTTCGCAAACATAGTACCCATCATTTTGCCATGCGCATCATCAACAGGCTTAGAACCAGCACGAACTAACTCTTCGTTAGAATCGGTTTCATTTTGAAGCACAGTTAAAAGAGCAGAAACATCTAAATATTGATCAAGAGACATTTCTTCTTTCTCTTCTTCTTTCTCTTCTTCTTTCTCTTGTCCTTCTTCTTTTTCCTCTTTCTTCTCTTCTACTTCGCCTTTTTCTTCTGGCTTTTCTTCTGGTTGCGATTCTTGAAATTCTTCTTTTTCTTTTTCTTTTTCTTTTTCTTTTTCTTCAACTACTTCTTGAAATTCTTCTTTTTCTTTTTCTTCAGAAGTTTTGTTGTCTACCTTTTGTTCTTCATCTTTCACAGATAATTCCTCCTTTGCAAAATTGTTATCGGCTATAATGCTATTATTATCAAAATAAGCCATTTCTTGATTATCAATTTCAGTTATTTTTTTCAATAGCTTCATAGACCAAGTACGCCCCGCACTTCCTCCTCTTAATTGCCAAGCAATCCAGCCATCAGAGGTTTTATCATCTAAATTATCATTTGCGTGACGAGAAAAATATTTTGCAATATTTCGAATTTTTTCAGGATTTGTAATATCATTCTTCATCAAATGTGTAGCAACTGCTAAATTTTTCCCCGTTCCTCCACGGCCATGCTGTTTATATAAAGTCAAACCATCTTCAGCATTGCTTTTTACAGCATGAGGAATTTTAAAATTTAATTCGCCATATCTTCCAAATTCTAATTTTACAATTTCTTTATACTCTTCCGCAAATTGTAAAACAGTGGCCTTTGCTAAAGGTACAGCCGGAGTTACAAAAGAACCTAAAATAGTAATTGCTTCAAATTTAAAATCTTTTAACTCTTCGATATCTCCCTTTTTTTCTGTTTCAAAAACACTCATTTCTACACTAACGGGTTTATCTCCATCGCGCTTGAAAAAATCTAAAATATTTTTAGAATATTTCTTCCACACATATGCAATAACGGAAAGCATAACTCTACCGTCAGGCAATCTAGAATCTTTTATAATTGCAGATTCAGGGATAAACCCACAAGGAACCTCGTCAGGATCATGAGTATAAATATCATCCAATCTGCTATCATACTTCCAGACCAAGGGAACATTTTTAATAGTATGGGCATTTTTCATCAAAGATTCTTCACTAACAAATAAATGATGACGATTATCACCAGATGCAAAAAAATCAATTGATAAAATTGCAAAACTAGAATCTATATTTTCACTAACTAATTGAACATCATTTACATCAAAATGAATCTTATTCACACAAATATTTTCCTCCTTTCTGAGAAAGGAGTGTAGTCTTTCTCTAAGTTTATCGAAATAACTCTAAAAGTTTTATAGAAAAGGGTCTTTCGTCATATGCCTTTTTAAACTTATCTGTTTTTACAAAATAGTAATTCTTACTTTTATCAATATAAATGACAGGAAAATAATTCATGAAATGTTGGGCGATTCTTTCATTACATTTATACCATTCACTTAATTGATCCTGAGTTGGATTCAAAAAAAACCCCATAATAATTCACCTTTTAAGTATCATTATAAAATTATAAAATTTTCAACATCTCGATCAAACTGCATCCAATCTTTATAATTTTCAGCTTTATCTAATAATAATAAACATTGGGCCGTTACCGGAATTAAATTTCTTGAAAATTCTTGAAGAAAAGAATAAGTTGTAAAATCGTCTTCGTCTTGGGCTAATACCGCCGCTTCTGCCACTAAATTTTCAAGATCAATCATATATTGAAACATGATATCAAAAAAATCTAACGGAGAAGTATAATCTGAATTATCAGCCGGAGTTACACCATAGAAAGTAAGATTATTACGAAAGCCTTGATAAGAACTAATCTTATCTGCTAACGAAGGATATAAATGAGCCAATTTAGCATGTAAAACATTCTCTGTTTTATTCATAGCAAATTTAACACCTAAAACGCTCATTCCCCTATCAGCAATTCTATTACCTTCAAAACATTTTGTTAAAATTTGATCTAAACGGTTATTTAATTGTTGTGGAATTAAAGAATGCATTTATTTATAATCTCCTTTCTTGAAATTAGGAGATTAATTAAAATGCAAACCAATGAATAGTATCAGTTGTCATTAAAATACCACTTAACATCCCGACAACGGTTATACTTCCGCTAGAGTTAGAAACTTTAATTTCAGAAGCACTTGTAGGAACAAGTAAAGACCCTGATCGTAAGATAGTGAGAACTTGTCCATAAGAAGTACCAAGACCAGTGTTGATAATCACAGTACTTGCCCCACATTGAGCGGCAGAAACTTGTACACTACCAGCAGTAACTACACTACCAACCTCTAAAGCTGTAACTTGACCCTGCAAAGTAGCAATGTTAGTTTGAGCAGTTTGAAATGCAGTACCAAGAACGGCGTCCGCAGATGCACGATTCATTTTATTAATTTTTGTAGCAACACTATTTGAAATAGCCATAAAATTTTCCTCCTAAATTTAACTAAACTATAATAAGATAATCTTTATTTACGAGGCCAATTAAACAATTATTTAATCGTTATAAATAAAGATTTGTTTTTTATTTGTTTTTTCCACCTCTTTGAATATTTCCCCCTGCCTGTCTTGTTTGCGCTCCTGAATCTTCAAGTTCGCTTTCTGATTTTTGGGGTCTGCCTTTACCTTCTTGCGCGCTTTGTTGAAACGATGAAATAATTGGAGTAAGTAAATCCACAAATCCCATTGCTTTTGATTCTTCAAGCATACGATACAATTCTTGGGGTTTTAAGCCTAAACTACTCGATATTAATTGAGGTAATACAATGCCTTGAGTTGCCAATCCCATCGCTTTATCAAATCGCTGTTGACGATCCAAATAATAATCATTGCCTTGAAATTGTATTGAATATCTAAATTTCGTTCGCTTATTTACCCAATATTCCATAAACAAGGCAAATTGAGGATACAAGGATTGTTCTACAATTTTTGAATCACTTTGAAAACTAAGTTGAGAATCAACTAGATTAGCCTTCAATTGAGATGAATAAATTAAAGCAGTATCCATACCCGAAGAACTCATTTCAGAACGAGTCCAATCATCCAGTATTTGGGTTTCACTATTAAATGAAATAGCCTTCATATTTTCTAGGGGCGCACTAGCTACTTTAATTGCAGATGTAAGACTTGCCTTTATCAATGCTAAAAATTGGCCCAATGTTTTTGGGTCAATGGCAATCATATCTTTTACAGAAGCTTTTGATTCTTTAATTAAAGGAACTTCCCCTAACAAAATCTTACTAGCCGCCGCCATATTTGCATCTTTCTGCAAAGTAATCATTGTACTATCATGAATTAAATAGCGTAACATGCCAGTAAATAATGGTGTAGCAACCATCTGAGACGTATCTAATTTAAATGCTGTTGCAACATGAGGGGGTAAATCAACCCAATATGCAAATTGAGAATTTCCGCGTAATTCAGGAGGCAAAGAAGGTATATATTCTTGTTTTTTATTAAGATTTTTGAATATTTCTCTAAATTTTTCAGCAAAAAACGGATGATAAAGAGCAATGTCAATTCCCGATTGCAGAAAATAAGAAAAATCAAATGAAACCAAAAGATTATAACTACCCCTAGCTGTTATTTTACAATACCTTAGTGGTAATTCTTGTAAAACAATTTTATCTTTATCTTCTCTAAGAGAAACTACACAAACTTCATTTCTCAATAGTTGCTTTACAACATTTCTAAAAAACAATTTATATTCAAATTTATCTAAAAATTCATAAAGAATTTGTTGATCTTTCTTATACTTAGGAGAAGCATAATCTTTAGAATCAGCATTTGACACAGTATAAAGTAAATCAAACGATAGGTGAGATGCCATATAAGATAAAATTCTTTTAAATGGCATATGTACTGCTTCAAAATATTCAATATAAGAACGAATAACTTCTTCACTATCTTTAAGATTAGAAAATGCATTAGATACATCTGTTTCCGTAGGCGATAAAGGAGAATAAGAAACTTCTTTTAATCTGGCATTTAATAAATCTGGTGTATAAATACCTGGATAAAAACCCGCCAAACTTTGAGCAAAATCTAGTACACTCCAAACTTCCTCTCTCGTTAAAAGAATTTCGTTATTGTCTGATACTTTTTTTTTTGATTTAGCCATTAAACCTCCTTTCTTTCCTGAAGATTCAATGACTTTTCCTCAAGAATAAAATCCATCTTTTATAATTCCTTAAAAATTAGTTACTGCTAACATTGCCGCTAAATCATCACTTTCTTCTTTTTCTTTCAGCAATTCTATATCAAAAATATCTGAAATAATAGAATTAGCATATAAAATAGAACTAAATCTATCTTTGTAACAACCCGGTCTTTCAACTAATTTGACTAAACCGTTTACTAATTTCATATCCAAATTAATACACTCATTAATAAACAAAGATGTATTAACATAGGGACTAAGAAAAAAGGATGAAGTTGCAGAATCATTACTGTCTTTTCTAAACTCTTTATTAGTTCTAATTAAGAATTCTTCTGCATCTATTTCAGATTTTAAAAATTTCCATAATTTTTTCTGTAATGACGCTCTTAATGCCGATGACATAACGCTATTGCTTTGTTGTGATGCTCGAATAGGATATATTACAGGTAATGCCCCAACTCCTAAAGTACGATCCATTAACTCTATTCTTAAAGTTTCATCTATATAAGAATCATTGGCTACTGTCATAGGAGGAAAAATTGTTCCTCTTTCATCACAATTGGTATTTTGGCTTAATGAGTCAAAAACTCCAATTCCCGCGTTCTGAAGATCAAGCACTAAAAATGAACTTTCGCTATCGAAAAAAATTTCTTTGATTCTTTTTGTTTGCAATAATGTATTGATACCCTTAAAACTCTCTTGATATATTAAATGTCTTTCGTATCCTTTTCCCTTCAATGGAATAAGTCTTATAACCGAAACAATAGTAAGATCGTTCGCTTTCCCGGCTCTTGTAGCAACATCTACACTAACTATTTTAATTTCGCCTTCCACTGATTTAAGTTGATAGGGGTTATGTTTTGGATCAAACGTTAATTCTCTTTGAGGATAGAAAGCCAAACTTAATGTTCTAGAAAACATCGACGGTTTGAAAAATGCTTTACTACTACTTCCGGCAGGAATATTTAAATATTCCATTTGGATAGAAACAGCATCCATATCTGCCATTTCATTCTTTAACATTTCCTTAGTTTTAATATTATGATAAAGACTTATTAAATAATCAAACGCTAAAAAGTTTGCGGTTTCATCGCCTGAAACCATTCTCCGAATACATGTTTTCACGTATTGATACCAATATTCTGCAATATACCAAGAAGATGTAATATAAGAAATAATTCCTTCTTCAATGAGGTCTTTATTCTTAGAATATTCTGGTTTTAAACGATAAGGAGGAGTACGTACTTCAAGAAAAGGTTTAATCACCGCTTCCAAAATATCTTTTGCTACCAAGCGAGATTCCTCTACAATAATGTAGTTTGCACGATTCCCACGGCTAGAATCCGAGCTTGGCACAACTCTGATTGTACTTCCGCAATGCATTATTACTTCATAAGTATTTGCATTATGAGTATATACACGTACTTCTCTAGCCACATTAGGATGTGTTTCAATTAATCCTTTTATTTTTTCACTAATTAAAATGCCGCCTTGTTTTAATGTTTTAGCGCATACAATTATTTTAATGCCTGGATATAAAACACCTAATGTTAAAGCCCAAACAGCAATCAACCAAGTTTTAGCACTTGCGCGACTTGCAACAATATAAGCAAGATTACTTCGTTGCAAAACCCAAATCATAAGAATTTGATAGGGGTGAAGATGTATTCCAAAATATTCTAAAATAAACCTATGAGGATTGCGGCGAAAGAAAGTAATCCATCTGATTAATCTTGATTTTTCTTCTTCATCGATTACTCCATGAAGAACCATATCTTTTGGCTTTTGAAAATCATTATTGCTTTGAGCATGTTTTTTAAAATCAGATTTAAGATGTGCTGATTTTGCCATAATATTAACTTTCATCCATTGACGTTATATCAAAATCTTCTTCGTCACCACCGGAATCATCATCTACATTAAAATCCCGCGAAAGAGTAATAAAATTTTTCAATGGCCTGGAAACATATTTTTCAAAATACCATTCAATATTATCAAAATCTTTAAATAATTTCTTGTCTTTATAATATTCCGCTGGATCATTTTCTTCAATGGTTTTAATAAACGACGAAAAAGTATCTTGACTTTTACCCGCTCCTGCAATTGAAGTTTTAGCGGGATCAACGCTTGCCGTTTTCATTAACTCTTGAAGCATTTTTACTCCGTTCGACACGGATTTTCCTTCTTGACGCATCTTACGAATATCCAAAGTACAAAAACAAATTTCTCTTAATAATGACTCTTCTGCCGCGGTATCACATTTATGTGTTTTTTTAAATCGGGAAAGTTCTCTTTCCAGAAAACTATAATCTTCTGGTTCCATTCCTTCCCCCCAAAAACTAACTAATTTTTCAACAACATCGTCACCATATTCCGTAGGATCAAGAGGGGGAGCATCGTATTTTGTATTTTCTCGAAATGATAAATTGTCTAAAGATGAAAAACCAAATCCAACACCTGTAGCATTTAAATTTTTTCGATACACACCAAATACATTTTTTGCTATACCACCTTTTGCCTCTATTCCATCAACATATTGTCTTGTAACTTCTACTGCCGTAGGTTCATAAAGAACATTTAAATCTTTACAAGCTCTATATATTGCTTTTTCAAAAGACTTTTCGGACGAAAGATAAGTATGGTAAAGATCATTAACGCAAAATCGACAAACACTCATTCTTCCAGTTCCCATAGCGTCAATTGGGTCTGTAGCAATATAAAAATCTTTCAGGGGATGACGACTTAAGCATTTTCCGCGACATACCCAACTTTTTAATTCTCTTACGTTTTTGTCATTGTCAAAAAATCCAGAAACCCCCATTTTAATTGACTTTTTTTTTAAATCTTTTTTATTACTGTCATCATCATTATCGTTATCATTTAAATTCATACCCATACCTAAGTACTCCTAACGTTCCCAACAATAAATAAATATTGTTTATACAAAAATATTCAAAGCATCTAAAATTCCTAATTCTCCATCAATAATAAAAACTTGTGTCCTCTGATCATTTTGAACATAACCTTTACTGGCACTCCATCTTGAAAAGCCAGAAATAGTAGGCCAGCGAATAATCTCTAAAGAACCTTGATTGTCATACTGCATGGCTCGATGCAAATGCGCTAAAAACCAATAATATTTATTACAAAAACTCCAATTTTCTTTTGATTCCGTTGTCATTAAAGAAAGAGCATTTTTAATTACTATGTCATGAGAAAAACCAAGTAGCACTTTATTGAAACGATAATATTTTCTAGGTAACTGAGATATGTCTACCGTTACATCCTTATTATCTTTAAAATAATATTGAATGGCTTTCATAACGCCATACATTGATTGATGATCATGATTAGAAACTACATTAATGATTTTTACTTTAGATATTTCCAATAAACTTAAAGTTCCAGAAATAATTAATTCGATTGCTTTATCAAACATTTCAAACCAAAATGAATCATTGTCTTGTGCTGTTCCAGCCGTAGTTGTACCGGATAAATTGTCGAAATTCAAAAAGTCGTTTCCGACAACAAAAACTATCTCTTGAAATCTTTGATTAGCAACTCGCTCTTTTATTTGAGCAATTGCATCATTAAATGAAAGTTCAGCAATTTCAATGTTATATTCATTACCTGTAGAAGCTTGAGTTGCCTTTAATCCTAGATGGAAATCCGCAATTGGAACAACTAAAACCTTATTGTTTGGAGAATAAAAGTTTGGTTTTATCTTAATTGGAGATAAATTTTTTATCTTTAAACTTTCAAAAAGCCTATCTACTAATTCGGTAGACCATTCGAGTTGTTTTTTAGGAGCAACAGTAATCTTAGATTGATAAAGAATTGTCCGATCTACTCCACCTTTCTGTAAGCCATGCCAAAGGTTGTTACGCGCATAAACAAGATTCCATTTATTAGAATCAAATCCATGTGCCTTCAATAAAAATTCAGGAGTTTTTTCTTGTGCATTACAAATTTCTATAAGTTTATCCGATGTAATACTACCATCCTTATGATATTCTATAGATTCTCCATATTGATGGTGTGCATATGCACCTTCTTCTTCTAGTTCTTCTTTCCGATCTTCATCGTAAATTTCTTGAATTTTTCTCTTAATTTTTTCTCTACGAAAAGCAGAACGAATTGCATCTTTTGAAGAATATCCAAATTTCTTAGATAATATTTCCCAAGATTCATCTTTGTTTTTATTTAGACAATATTCAAAAATACGCTGTTTCAATTTCACCTCTTATCTAATTATTTTTTATAAATATGCACAGAGAATCCCGCTCATTCTCTGGCACTCTCACAAGCTAATCGCGGGGCTTGCTATTTGCGCGTATACACGCAAATAAAATGAGATTTTTATTCATTGTATTTAATATTGATATTAATATTAAATAAGGTTTCAGTATCGATAATGCTCCTTATCGGACCTATTCCACCATCGCCGCCCATACTGCGCTCATATCCACGCCCAGCGCGGTCGCAATACCGGCAATCTGCGCGCCTTCATCGGTTGCAGCGCGCAGGGCGGTAGTGTTGGTTTTTCCGATGCTCTCCAGGTACGCTGCAATCCGGTCGCGTCTCGCAATGGCCTGGGCCGCGGTCTGCCCAATGGCGGTTCGCACCGCGGACGGGTAAAACGATGTGCCGAACACGCTGACTACCGCCAGCAGGCCCAGGGTGGATGCAGGTGACATTGCATATAACTCGTTGTGGATTGCCAGCAGGTTAGCCTGGGCCGCGTCCACCTGATAAATGCTGTATGCGCCAACGTCGGCAAGTTTGTAAGCCGGGCCGTCTACGACGGTTTGCAGGCTCACGATTTGCGGCGCAACCAGGAGCGCCTTGATTGCGCTTGCGCGGGTGTCTACAATACCGAGCGCGGCGAGAGCTTCGGCGGGTGTCAGGCTGAGATTGGTCATCAGGTTATCGACGTGGCGCGAGTCCATGAGTGACATAGCTTCGGTCGTGCGCAGCAGGCCGAGCGCCACGAAACCGGGGGTATCGGCTTCGATTGTGCCGACTAAGTTGTCGTTGTGAATCAGGTAATAGGTTGTCATCGCTGCTCCTTATGAGGTCGTCACCGTCGCCCAATGTTTTGTGGATACGCCCGCGCTATCGTTCACCAACTCGTAGGCATACTCTTTGCCCGTGGTGGGCGGGTTGGCCGCCTGGTATGTACCCGAAGGCGCGGCATTGGAACCGCCCGCTACGTCTATCGTGCCGTTCGTGCCGGTGCGGGTAGGGAAGGCGGCGTAAAGTTGTGCCAGTACACTGTCCACCTGGGCCTGCGATAAAGTGTTCTCGTATTGAACTGTTGTTAGTTTCAGTAGATTCCCTATCCCGGTCTGGAAAGCAACGTTAGAACTGCCAATAATAATTAACCCGGTCAGGTTGGTGAGACTTCCAATTTCGGTCGCCCCGATAGTAACTTTGGTAGCGGTATAAACTACTAGTGTTGCCAAATTGAGCAAACCGCCAATCTCGCCTGCCCCAACCGTAACGTTGGCAACCGATCTCAGATAAAGATATGTCAGCGAACTTAAGCCGCCAATTTCTCCTGCCCCGGCTGTGATGTTTGCGCTGTTGTACAGATATAGATACGTCAGAGATGTAAGCCCGCCAATCTCGCCCGCCCCAACCATAATATTTGCTACGAAATCCAGGTGCAAAGCCTGTAGAGACTTAAGTGCTCCGATCTGGCCTGCCACGCAGCTCAATTTTGTGTCCCGCACGTCAAAGTAGGTTATCAATAGAGGGTTGCTGATCTTAACCGCCCACGTTCCTGCTCCTGCGTATGCGTGGGTAGTCGTGCCAATATTGCCCGCGGCAATTGTGCTATCCGCGCTCCCATCACCCCAGGACACGGTACACGTCCCCCCGGTCGGGGTGATGCGCTGTAATGTCAGAGTTGCCGCCCCGGTGGTGGTCGCGGTCAGATTGAAGGTAGCGGCAGTCCCGCGCCGCCCAATCATCAAAGCGCGCATTCGCGGCAAGCTCAACATGACACACCCCACATCCGATAATACAAATTATCACTACCGTACATTATTCTACCAACCTTATTTAACTTGTTTAAAATGCTGTAAATGTACCACACTGGAGCCTCCAATTACCGCCAAAGATGTATAATTACTCAAAATTGGAATAATATCCATAAAATCTTGTTTTACATATCCCGAACTAGAGCCAGACGCACTACCATTCGTAGGATTGATTTCATAATAAATATCCCCTACTCTAGCAAAAATCTTAGTTGCAACCGTTCCAGTAGGTAAAGATACATTTACACTAGTTCCATTTAAAACAATCATTGAACCGCTAATAAAATTATACGCTTTTTCAATTACAGATAAAGCAATTTTCTCTACGGTTTTAGCAGCGGTAACTCGATAATATTCATTTGTATCAAGATCAATACCTACCGCACCAATATAGCCAACAGGAGTTGTAGTATCATTAATTACTGAACCACTCGTTAAATCGCTTGTTCGAAAAGTATAAGTTGGGGGATTCCCCGGTACAAAAGTAACCGCCATAATAAAATTCTCCTTTCATCATCCTCATCATAGGAGGAAATAAAAAATAATAAAAATTAATAAAATAAATAAAATATCGGTCTATTTACCGATATTTTTTTCTGATTCAAATTTCTCTTTAAATTTTTCAAACTCTTCTTCGTTTTTAATTGATTTCTCTTTTAAAGACGGTAAATAGTATTCTTTACTTTCTTCCATATCTCGATGTTTTTTAACCAAGTATCTAAAATATCGGCTAAACTTAAAATGCATTTTATCCAATGGTATTAAAAGATCATATTTATATCCTATACCATCATAGTGCAATCCACCTTTTTGAGGTTCCATATAGCAAGAAAGAAATCCAACTATAACTAACCTTTTTCCAGAAATTATAATTCTAGCAAAAACTTTTATAAACGCTCTTAAAAAAGTAAGACAATCTTTTTGAGTAAATCCTGTTTCGTCTGATAGTAATTTTATAAATGATTCAGTATTAACATCATTTTCAGTTCTATAATTACCGTTAGTATATTTAGGTTTTGATTTAGGTTTAGGTTCTTGATTAGGTTCTTCCATATCTTTTGCCTTTTTTGTTGAAAACACATTATATATACCGTATTTAAAAAACGTTTTAAATATACGGCATACCTAACTATATTGATATCTTTTACTTCTAAGTTTTCGAAGATTTTTACTTTTTGACATTCAAGACATATACATTGACTTCTATGAAATTTAATAAATTCTTTTCCACAAGTTTCACAAAATAAAGGATAAAAAGAAATAATATTAGACATATTTTTAACTATTATTTTTGTTTCAGAATTATCATCAATATTCGTGAATGTTAATACAAAACAATCTGCTTTTATTATACTATTGATAAAACCCATTTTATAAAGAGTATGAAAAATATTTTCATTTTTCTTTTTAACTGTATGAGCAAGACGATAAATAGTATCGATACTCTCTTTGATATAATATTCTTTAGATTTATTTTTTGAATTAATACACTTGGAATATTTACCTAGCACCAACATTGTAAACAATATTTTTTCATAACGATAATTATTTAAACTTCGAATGCTTTCCAATTCTCGCTCAGTAATTAAAATATTTTTGGAAACCTGCGAAAGATATGTTTTTGATTCAACAATAGTTTTTTTCATATTTTTTTACATTTTTTATAGAACATATATTATGTATAAAACATTTCTATTCGTTTTTCCATTTTTTAACTTCTTATTCATATACCAAGAAACTTGCCAGAGTGCGTAAATCTATACGCAATTATTTAATTTCCTCTTGCTCGATTTCTTTCCTTTTCCATTCTTACTTCTTTACTGCATTCTTTACACATTTTATATCTGGAACTAATTTTTACTTTTCCACATATTTTACAATAGGACGGATAAAAAGAAATAATTTTATTCATATCTGTCACTAAAACTTCCGTATCAGTACTAACGTCATCAACAAATAAAAGTTCAAATGCGCTTCGACAATTCTTATAATTTGGGGTAAATGCTCGAATGTAATTCTTTCGATAAAAAAAATTTAATAATTCTTTTTGATCTTTTTTATTCATATATACTTTTGATAATTTTAATATTGTAGAAAATGTTAAAAATAAACGATGTTCTTTGTTATCTATTTTATCCTTATTTTGTCGTAAATAAGATTGCTTATAGTGTTTAGCACAGCATAAAAAAACAAATAGTATTTTTTCGTATTTATAATTGTCAATTTCTTTAATTTTATTGATTTCTTGCTTAGTAATAGATATATCAACTGGTAATAATAAATCAAATTTTTTGCTTTTACGCATAACTCTGTTTATTTTTTCTCGATACATAAATATATCAAAACCAGAATTATATTTTTCACAAAATTCAATTAATTTATTTTGAATTTCTTTGGGCTTTAAATTTAGATATTTGTAATATTTTGCTAAAATAATTAAGTCTTTTGTAGACATAAATTTTACAAAACCCAATTCCAATAAATCTTCAGCATATTTCAATTCATTAAAAATAGGAATCATAATTATCCTCAATTTCTGTAATTTCTTTTTCTACTTCAATTTCAATCATCTTATATTTTTTTCCTAAATATTCGATATCTCCATCTTCTGATAAAAAAGGAATAGAGCAATTTGGTTTCCTATATTTTATTAAACATTTTATAATGCCATCACCAAATATTTGCCACGCAAATTGTTTATTATCATTTTCATGAACTATATAGCAAATATTTAATGCTAAATATGCTAATTCTTGAATATCAGAACTAATTTCAAGTGCCTCTTCGCGAATAGATTTATAGTACTGATTTAAAGTTTTAAACATATCTTCATTTCCATCTTCATTACCTCCGTTTCTTGAATTGCTTAAATTTCTTTTTCTAGACTTATATTTTAAATATAATGCATTTAATTTTTTTAATTTTTCAACATCCGTATTGTTTTCAACATCTTTGAAAATTTCATTTGTAACAATGGCATTTTTTGCATCGTTTTTAATTTCTTTAATTTTATTTTCTAAATAAAAACATATTTTATTCGATGTACAATTAGATTCAATCACTGGACTTTGACGATAATATTTTTCAATAGCTATTAATTCATCTTCTGTACATGTTTCTGGATTTTGATTATATTGATCAAGTAGTTCAAATAAGAATTTATTAAATTGAGTAAAAGTAAACGTTTCAAACTCTAAATTATGATTAATGTATTTTTGATTTAAGTGCGAATACATATAACGCATAAAAATGGGCCGCTTATTAATTACTAAATTATTATTAAATTGTATTTCTAATCTTTCTTTTTCAGACATTTGATCTGTAATTTTTATTTTTCTAGACCAATAATAAGGCATTTTCTTTGAATTTGTATTTTTAGCCGCGTCAATTGCTTGCCCTTGATAAAAACGACAAAGTTTTAATCTTTCAATTAATTCATTATATTCAAGAGAATCTTTTTCATAATTTTCCAGCATGGCAATCATCGTAGTAGAATTATTAGTAATTACTCCAATTGGAGCATCAAAAGATTTATTATCTACTAAATATAATTCTTCTTCTATGATCTTTGATTTTGGAGCTTTTTCTTTTTCATAAGTAATTGGCAATCCACCAAAAACACTGGTTAATACAATGGGATTATTGGTGGTCATTATTAAGTCACCATCATAATCCGAATCTGCTTGTAACATAGTGTCTATAGAAAAAATATTATAAATTATTCCACTTTGAATATTTTGATACCAGAAATTTGTTTGATCATTTTTCTTAAAATATAATGGATTTACCTCGCTCCTCCAAGTTAAAGGAGCGCGCATGGCTACTGCTTTTTTTACATTTTTATTTAACCAATAACTTGAATAATGTTCTTTTTTATTTAATAATCCTTTTACTGGTAAATTAAAAAGATGTTCCATTAATGCATAGGGATCAGCAATCATAGTACTATAATTACCCTCTAATAATATGTTGCCAATATAAGACTCTCGAATTTTTTTATTCAAAGAATGAGTAATATAGTTTTGAATATAGGGATCATTAATAAGATCATTGTTAAGAATAAGGGCTTTTACTACAGGATCATCAATTTTATAAAAAATATCTTTATCATTTTGATCTTGAGAAAGCTTTCCTAATAAATATAATAGCGTATAAGCAATGTCTTTTTTAATAATTTTATCGAAATAATCAATTGTTGATTGGCATAATTTTTCAATTTTTTCATTATTTAAATTTAAATTTTGATTAAATTGATAATTCGAAAAAACATAATCTTGATCTTTTTCTGGCGCATAGCGACTGATGCCCCAATATAAATAATTAGATTTACAATTTTGTATATATTCAGATAAAGAATTATAAAATGAATGACCTTTAAACATAGATTTAGTTAATATTAAATCCATATCTCGAATATTTACCGTATTCCCATATATATCGGTTGCCATGTGTATTCCCATTTCATCTGAAAAACGATGAAAATCCATAACTGCAACCATTCCTTTAATAAAAGAATTTCTAACAATGAATGTAGACGGTATATAATTTAATCCAATTTCTTCACTCCATTTTTTTGCTTGTTGTATTGAAATCAATCCCATGCCATCGAAAACATTAAAAGTAATTGGCATTTCCTTTTGTTCTATTTTTTCGTATCCGTTTTTTTCAACTACATAATCTATTTGCTCTTTTCTTGTAATTTCCAAATCTGGAATAACTGTAAAATAAGGATCGCTAACTTTTATTGTTCCCGAAAAGCTTAGAGCAAAATAAGCATTATATTTATTTGGAGATATTTCAATTTCAGGATTTCTATTATTATCTAAAATATTTTTTAAAGGCTGAAAAATTTCTTCACTACAAAAAATGACTGTATTTCGTCTACTATGCCCTGCCCCACACATTAGACGAACATATTTAATGCCATTTATCCAAAATGAATTTTGAATAATTTTAGAATAATGTCTTTTATTATTTACAACAACAGAAATAAATTCTGGAATAAAAAGAATTTCATTTATTCTTTTTTCAATTTCTGATATCTTTTTAATATTCTCAGAAGATGATTTTTTATTTTTTATTTTTTTCTTTTCTTGAAAAAGATTATCCAATTCTTTTATATCGTAATCGCGATTTTGCAAATGAAATAATGATCGAATAGCTTGATTTTCTGCAATCGATACAATCATTCCATTTTTTCGGGCTTGAGAAGTAGTTAAATCTATATTAAAGTTATTACTTATTATTTTTTTGCTTGGCAACTTAAATATATAAAAAGATTGTATTTTCAATGTTTATCGTTTTCCTTTTATATGAAAATTAACTAGGCGCTTATTAGATATTTATTATAATACCAGTCATCAAATTTTTCGAAATCTTTCTCACTTATATTTTTAAATGGATTTTTATAATCGTTTATTAAGTTAAAATATTCATTAATAGTTATTTTTATTTTGTCATTATCAGAGAAATAATTATCTGGTATAATATCGGGCATATCAATTGGACACTTATTCTTAAAATAACTAAGATTAATATTTCTAGGTATTTCAATTGTTACAGCATTTTTATCTATTTTATCTAATTTTATATTATAAGCCATACAACAAAAACGACGTAACGAATTCAAAAGATTCTTTTTTATTTTTAAAAATAATTGTGTTTTTTCTACTTTTAGTCCTTTTTCTCTTTTATAATTTTGAGTTTCGGTGCTTCCGTTTATAGTGTTGGTTAACTTGTAGTTTAAATTTTTGTAATGATCTATCCAATAAAGTTCTTTCTCATTTCTGTGTTCATAATCTGTAGCTTCTATAATTTTAATTATTGGTTTTTTGTTTTTTGAATTTAATTTTCTGATCCATCGATTTTTATGAGTATTTGGAGAACTACTATATTCAGGATGTAATGCCTCATAAATGTGATATAAATATCTTTTTTTAATATTGTTTGTTTGCCCTATATATCTTATTTGTTCTGTATCAGGATCGATTAAAACATAGATATATATTTTAATATCTTTTTTATTTTTCATTCTATTGATAATTAGATTTAGTATATATTAACTTACCAGTTTCAGAATTTCTTGTAATGTCAGTTCTTAAAATCTCGTTATTACAGCCAGGACAATAGCATTTTATCCAACCCGTATCGCCAACAATTAATTCTTCGCCACAAGTGCAATTAAATTTCATAACTCGATCTAATTCAATTTTTCCAGTAGTTACAATACACATTGGACAATCTTCACCTCCTTCCCACTCAAAATGATTCCCATTGTTATTTTTATTTTCATTTTCGGTTTTTTCATCTTCTAAGAAGTGATATACGTTCATGATCTTGATTTCATGTTTAAGGTCAAGTCTTAATATTTCCCAACTATTTTCGCCTAAACTGTCATCACAATAAAAAACTACATCTTCATAGACTTCGGAAAAACTTCTTCCTAACAAATGAAAAATATAAACGGATTCAGTTATAGCATCGTAAACTTCAATTTCGTATAATAACGGTAATGGTAAAAAAGATTCATTGTTGTCTGGTGGAGAAGATAAAGGTGGAGATATTTCGTCGTCATTGTTATTATTGTTGTCATTGTTGTTGTCAGCCATATTTTTTAATTTATTGTAATTATAAAGTAAAACGAAATAGCAGTAAAAATACAATTATTAATTACAATATTAAATCTCCTTTAATGGTATAATTGCAATTGTATGGATATACAATAAATATAAATACCTATGCTTAACTTTAACAAGCACATAGATAGAACAACTTTATTAACTTTATCATATTACATAATCCTTGTCAAGACTTATAAGAATGTAAAAATGTAAATATATAGAAATTTGCAATAAATTTTATAATTGTAAAAAGGAAAAATAGAACGAGAATGCAATAGCAAAAAATATGTATATATGGTAAAATGTAAGATGGTGTTGGTCTGTGTCTGTATATTTAATTATACGGATTCTTTTTTCTTATAATTCATAAGGAGAAAATAATTTTATAATGGAAAATGCAAATGCAAATGCAAATGTAAATGTAAATGTAAATGTAAATAATAAAAACAAAAATAAGAATAAAAGCAGCAATAGCAATAGCAATAATATATTTGGAATTGGCGACGACTCTTTATTTTCCGGTTATTATGTAATAGCATCCGATGTTTTACTCCAAAAAACTACTCCTGTAATTGCTCTGGTATATGGAAAGATTTGGTTACTTTCTAGATCATCAGGGTATTGTTATATGGCTGTAGGAAAGATTGCTAAACAATTGGGTTTTTCTAAAAATGCGGTTAGGGATGCAATTGATATACTGTCAGGAAAAGAAATAGTTGGATCGGGAAAAAGTAAGCGTAAGAATATTTACTTTGAACCCAATACGTCTTTGATATTAGATGTTACTCCCAAGTCACATATTTCCAAAAAACAAGTTCGATATTATGCCCCACTACAAGAAAGATTTGAAGCATATATTGCAAAATATAACTCTATAGAAAATGGTGAATTTGATCTTTCTCTTGAAGAAGAAACAGAAATTGAATTGTTATTAGAAATGGTAAAAAGGGCAAAGACCGAAACGAAAACACAAGAATAGTAAGAATGGAAACAATGGGTAAGAATAAAAAGAATAATAAAATTATGAATATTAATAATGGTAGCAAAATGAATAATGGCGATTTAAAGCAATCTAATAGCAATGTCGGCAAAAGTGCGAGAATATTTCTGGCAACTAGAAATGGCAAAAGTCTATATTTTTTTGCCATTTTAAGAGTCAGGAGATTATCGAAATCGATCAGGAGATTATCATTATTGGTCAGGAGATTATCAATATCGATCAGGAGATTATCGAAATGAGTCAGGAGATTATCGAAATGGGTCAGCGCCTGGACACAAAGATACTATATAAGAAACTATAAAGAGAAGACTTAAGAAAAAAAGAAGAGACTAAAGAATTATATTCAAAGACATATAACTTTTTTTTTACCTCCTTTTTGGTGGAAGTTTAGGCATTTTTTTGGTTTTAAAAATTGTGTGGTTTATTATAGTTTATTATAGTTTAGTTGGGTATTTATAGGTTGTGGGATTCTTCTGGCAATTTGACTGACCATTTGACAGATTCATTTTTCGGATATTCTTAATTTCAATTTCGAACATTTTTTATTTAAACAATGCTCTAAACAATACTCCTCCTTGCTGGCAGGGACGGAGTATTTTTGTTTCTTATAGTGTAGTAGGGGTTAGGTTTGAATGTTAGATGTTAGATGTTAGATGCTAGACGTTAGATGTAAAGTATTAGGTTAGGGTATTAGGTTGAGATATTAGGTTTATTAGGATCAGGGATTATTAGGATTATTCGAGTTATTGGTTTTATTGACTATTAGAATTTGTTAGGGGTTATTAGTTTTATTGGAGATTATTAGGGTCTATTGGGATGTATATTGGGATGTATTAGGGATGTATTAGGGTCTATTTAATATTATAGCAAATTATTTGAGGGTTAAAATAGTTGGTATTGGGTGGTGTGATGAGGAGGAGTGGGGGTTAGAAGTGGGTGTGTGAGTTGAATAGCTATGGGCATTTTTTCTGTTTTTTATCATAATAATCATGTAAAATAGGGGCTATTGATAATGATTCTCATTAATAATCACCTGTTATTTGCCATAATGTATATATTATGACAAATTATCAAGCTTTTTAGGCTATAAATTGAATAATTTTATTCTGTTCTTAAGATCGTCAAGGGGAGGCTTAATTTTCTTAATAATTTTAAGATTCAAACCAGCGCTAATGTTAAAGAAAAGTCTTACGCTATGCCCTATGTTAAATAATAGACACCTGTTCAATAATAGACACATACCCCCTATCTGTTCATTATCTTACACTATGTTCATTATCTTACACTATACTGTCATATGTTCATTATCTTATAATGTTTACATAATAATAGACCATACGTTCTTAGAATACCCGTTCTATCATCAGTGGATGTGTGCGCTATCCATGCGCTATCCAGTATCCTGCTATCCTACTCCCCTTCCATTGAACCTACCTATACTTAGACCATACGTTCTACCTATACTCTAATTGTACCCCACTTGTGAAACCTATCACTATATTGTGAAACCCTACACTAATAGGTACAATAGCCCTATTCTGGATGTGCTATCCATTATCTATCATCCATCCTAGTTAAACCTACATTACTTATATCACCCTGATATACATATTATATGAATAGACTCTACTCTCATTTCCCCTCATTTCATGCTATCCATGCACTATCCATGTGCTATCCATGCTATCCACTGTTATTTATTGTTTGTTCTGATATCCAGGTATCTTCCATCGTTCTATCTATCGTTCGTTCTATCCATTGGCAATAGAATAGCAGTATCTATCTATCTATCTATCTATCTATCTATCTATCTATCTTACATAATATAAACTTATCCCACATACCCTATCCATCCTACTAATAAAATTGTGTCATTTATTATTATTCCCTGTCACTCACACATGCAATCGATTCTGTCAAATATACACTACCCCCTTATATATGGATGAAACGAGATACATACCCCTATATATGGTGGTTTAATATCCCACATTGCGAAAAAATTTTGTTCTGACAAATTAGTAATGTTAAAGACTATTATTGTATTTTTAAAACCCTTTTCAATAATCATTGAATTCTGATTGTACCTACTTTCACAATAGCCATATATGGGGGTTTGTTCCTACCATACCCCCACATATACTGGTTAAACATATCCAACATACCCTAAGAAAAAACGATAAAAAATTGAAAATTTTAAGTTGACATACTTTTTTTTACGGGTAAAATTTGCTTAAGCAATAAGCAAATTTTATATAAATTTATTCGTTTTTCCCTTCCGGGTTGGAAACCTGGAAACCGCAAATTTTCAAACCGAATAGGTAGGGTAGGGATATCATCCGATATTGGAAGTGTATACCAGAGGGGCAAACCTAAGTTATTATCAGATATCATTAGGTAGACTGGTTACACGCTAAATTATTCAGAAACCGAAAAATAGACGGTTATAGTCAAAATTGCGTACTAATACCCGACTTGCGACTATAAAGGGGACAAACGCCGAAATTCAAATAAACTAAATAAATCACTTTACAGGGATATCCAAAAAAGCCCTACAATTTTCAAACCAGAAAAGACAGAAAAGACCATTTAAGCGAAACGATCTGTTTAAATCGTCTTTTGTGTCTTTTGTGAATAAGACACATCCAACAAACCCATTTCAATTATCAGACAAAAAGAGGAGTCTAGAATGACATCAGAAACCTTAGAAATACTCGCTTTGCTAAATAAAATCCCCGAAAGCATAGAATTTATTGCGCCCTCTCCAACAGCCAATATCGTGTTATCGCTAGATATCAAATTCAGACTTGTGAGAATTGACGATCATAATAATAAAATTTGGAGGCGTATTACCCATAAAGAATATCTTGATTACATGAAAAAAATCATCCATCTCAATACACTTTTCAATTAATCCCAACCCAACCCAAAAAGAGGAGTCTAAAATGTTCGGACTATCACTTTCCCCTCGTGCAATCGTATTTTTGACGTTCGTTACAATCGTGCTATTGGTCGTCTTTTGTCTAGTTTATCCGGCTGTTCAAACCTTGATCGAAACCGCTAAAATTCTCAACACTCTCTAATTTTCTAATCTAATTAGGGACATAGGAAAACAAACCATATAAGCTTATAGCCTCTTATTGAGGGCTCGAATAAAACAATATTCGAGCACTCTAGAGAGTTTATAAACTCTAATCCAACCCAAATAAATTCAATTGTCAGACAAACAAAAAGAAGGAGTCTAAAATGTCCACTACGCGCAAGACCAAAAAATCTAACATGGATGAAATACCTTATTCAATGATTTATTCTTATGCTGGCAACTGGGGATATAAGGAAATGGCAAGGGAATTAGAAGCGAACGCGCGAGATACACATACCCCGGTTAAGGTGTACGTGAAAAATAACACGTTGATTATTGAGGATAGCGGAGAAGGGATTAAACCGCATCATCTATTATTAGGTGAACACGAGAATCGAACGGGGGAAAGTATAGGACAATTCGGAGAAGGATTAAAGCTTGCATTTATGCTATCCATTAAGCTTAACCTCCCCATGATAGTGTACTCTCATGACTATATCTATCACACGGAAAAAACCATTACGGCAGGAAAAAACACTTTCAAGATTGTCTATACCTGGGGAAACCCTTCTGTCAATGGTACACGTGTAGAGGTTTCAAATTGGGAGTATCCTACATACTACGATGAATTGTTCTTAGATGAATCTACAATCATTTTTTCCACTCTAAAAGGCAGTATCATTGCAAAGTCTAGCATAGATGATATTTCTAAAATCTATGTTAAAGGTGTTTTTGTAAAAGAATCAAGCGAATTCGGACTATCCTATAACTTGATTAAAGTATCAATGCAAAAAGGCAGAAGCACTCTAGAAAATTGGGAAATAAATAATCAAATTGGGGAAATAATAGCGCAATGTGAAGACTCTAAAATTTGGGAATTATTTTTTAAGGCTATTGAATCGGGAAAACAGGAAACAAACATTACAATTAGAGAGTGGTATATGTCCGACGCAAGCAAAAAGGCAATGAAATTAGGATTTGAAAAGGTTTTTGGAGTTAAAACAGTATTACAAACCAGTATTGACAAGTCCGTTGACGCTATTCATAGAGGTGTACACAGTGTTATTTCTGAGGACAAATTTGGTACTTACATTAGAGAAATTGTATCCTCAGAAATTGGGACGGATGAATCATACCTGAAAGAAGTTTATAAGGAAAAATACCAGAAAACAACTACACATAAGATATCACCCGAACAAAAAGTAGTATTGGGATATTTGAGAAAAATTTGTAAAAAAGTAGGGTTTAATGCTCATACGTCTTTAAAAATTGCGTCAAAAGATGCGCGCCATCCTGGTATTTTTCACCCTAGTACTGGTATTATTGATATTAGAGAGGATATGTTATGGGATTTACAAAAATCCATTGACGTATTAACGCACGAATTAGGACACTGGTATGATCAAAAAATACATGGGGAAACGAACGATAATAGCGATAATCACGTTAACGCCATTACTGCTATTAGTGCAATGATCATTACTGGATATGCTATCCATGACAGGAAAAAAGAAAAATTGGAGGAACAAATCAAAAATAGAAAAGACAACGACGATTAACTTTTATCTCTAAATTTTCCTCTTTCATGCGCTACAGGATATCTCAAAATTATCTCACTCACTCATGAGATATCCTGTAGCGAAAAAAGGGAAAAATTTGTAAAATTTTCTCGAAAAATAGTCCATTAACAGACAGAAAAGAAGGAGTCTAGAATGTTACCGGAAAAATCAGAGTCTCAAATTTTCGAGATAATGGATTATAAATATCCAGATTTCATTGAAAAAATTAACTATCTTATCCGCAAGGCCAATAAATTAAACCTACCTCCCATTGTATACAATATCACTGGAAAATTTGAAAAAATTATCAAAATTTGGGATTCAGAACGGATTAACTCTATAGATTGCAAGGTTACAATTTACACTGTAGAAATATCCGGTTTTCGTCCAACCATTGAAGGATATACCTTAATTGCGAAAATTGAACACTTGCCAACAGGAAATATTATTAACTCTATATCCTCAACGGATATCCCTGAAATCTATCGTAATACAAGCCCCACATGCGACCATTGTAAAATCAACAGACTCCGCAACTTTACTTATATTATCCGCAACAATGACACAAATGAATATAAACAAATCGGCTCAACATGTTTAGCAGACTATCTTAACAACATGAGCGCGGCCAACATAGCAGAATTTTATGCATCATTCTACCCTACCCTAAACACTGGAGAATCCGAAGAATCTGATTTTGATAATATCAGGCAAGGAAAATTTAACTTTTCAATTGTCAAGTATCTTATATATGTCAATCGGGCGATTAAGCAGAATGGTTATTTATCACGTTCAAAAGCTTATGGTAAACCCTCAACATGTGATATCGCGCTTGATGATATGATCAATGGCAAAATCCAACCAACAAATGATGAAATATCACACATCGAAAAAATCATAAACACTGTAAAAATTTACCTATCTGAGAAACCCCAATTAAACGATTATGAATCAAATCTTAACATTCTAATAACCTCTGAATTTATTAGAGTGAATCATATTGGGTATGTTTCTTCCATTATTCCCTTATACAATCGAATTATGGAAGATAAAATCAAAATTGAATCAGATAATACAGTATTTTTAGGAGAAATTGGAGGTAAATTATCTAATATAATAGTTAAACTTTTATCACAATTGAGAATTGACGGCAACTATGGTATTACTTTTCTATATACTTTTCAAGATGCGAACAATAATATTATTATTTGGTTCTCTTCAACAGATCAATACCTTAATAATGAAGAGGATATTAAAATCTTAAAGTGTACAGTAAAAGACCATAAAATCTATAAATCAACAAAACAAACCATAATTACTAGGGCCAAATTAGAGAAAATTAGTTAAATTCTACCCTTTTATAGAGTATCTTACCCAAAAAAATTAGGTAGGATACTCGAAAAAGCGTAAAATTTCATCAAATTTTATGTTTGAAAACCAACAAACCTTATATAACAGGATTAGAAAAAGGAGTCTAGAATGTACGCTTGTAAAATGGTTTATCCCTCAAACGCTTGCATTAAGGAAATGGTTAACGGGTATGAAATTTCTATAGCATTTGATGATTCTTGCAATCCTCAAAATACAATAATGCCCCGCTCAGATATTCGAGTTTACAAAATTTCTAATAATGAGGATATCACTGATTTAATTTGTTCTGATTTGTTTGGAATTGTTACCACTATTGAGGGAACAATTGAAAATTTGATTAAAGTATACGATTGGGTTAATAATCATTGGACTAAATAGGAGTCTATTATGGCGAAAAAGCGCGCAAAAAAGAAGTAAAGTCAATAGGGCCAACAAATCTATAACAGAAAAATCGAATAAAATTAGTGGATTTTTCCCCAAAACAAGCCGGGAAAAATCCACTAATTTTTTTATTTAATTTGAAATCGGACAATTCTTATCTTTTATATATTTTATACCTAAATTATCATATTCAAATAAGACTAAAAAGGTCTAATTCGGAAAAATACCTAAAATACCTAAAACACCTAAAATATATAAAATGTCTAAAACAGGATCGCGGTTTTCCAGCTCTTTATTAGAATAAACATTCTACATATTCTTTAACATAATATCTTAAAGAATTCAAGCCCTCTGAACCTATCCAACATTTTTTAACATTGTTTAAATTTTGTGGGATATTTAACCCCCATATATAGCCAAAAAACCATATTATGTTAAAACCATATCCACATATAGGGGTCTCAAAATTATAAAAATTTGAGGTTTAATTTTAAGAATCTCACAGAATGCCCCACAATCGTTTAAAAAATGAAATAGGTAGTAGGGTATACCTTTTCAAAAATCGTTGAACCTTGCCCGATTGCACTGACAAGTATTTTTTTTCACAATTGAATTGTGCTTCTTATTATAGCCTATAAAATACTATTATAATGAAGGAACGCCCCTTCTGAGAATCCGACCATTTCACAATTCCTATTGAAAAATCTACAAAAATTATAAAAAATATAGCATAAAATAATGCTTTTATTGTGCTTCTTAGTTGGTTCTGAGATATAAAAAAAACACAAAATTTTATAAAATATTGCCTATTGCAATTTATAAAAAATAGTATATACTGAATATAGGTTAATAGAGATTTAGAGTAAAGATAAAATCAAAATTTCATCAAATTTTTTCAGAAAACAGGAGTCTAGAATGAACGAAAAATCGCAAGAAATAAGAACACACGTAATTCGGCAAATGGATAATGAAACAATGCAAGAATTTTGGACTCGTCTTGCAAATGAAATTCAAATCATGGCTTGTAAAATTCATAGCATGGATGTTAATATCCAGCATGGAAGTGTAGCGGCGAAAATACTATTTACAGTATAGCGAAAGTAAATTTTTCCTTTTACATGGAGTTTAGAGAATTCTAGACTCCAACTAAAAAGAAAAATTTTATAAAAATTTACAAAATGTAAGGAACAAAAAATCATGAAAAAACCTCAAAAATCCACCTATACATTAGATACCCTCCCCACATGCGAACACTGTAAAAAGTTTACAGCTTTTTATTATACACTAGATGATTATTTACAACTGGTATATATTTGTGCTGATTGCGCGTATAACCAGGGATTAATTAATGGTCATGGATTTTTTACCAGAAGCGGGGAATTATCTTTAAATCACTTGATTTTAAAATAATTTAGAAAAGGCCAAAAAAATCATGAAAAAACCCACAAAAAACCCGATTAAATACCCGGCTACAATCCGCACGATAGGAATTAATCCTTATACAAATTATCCTTATGTATTATGCTCAGATAATAATGTTTGGTATTGTGGACAACTACGCCGCTCAAATTGCGGAAATTATGATGATTTTATACAAAATTTAGGGGAATATAAAATCAAGTTAACAGATCAAAAATAACAATAAATCCATCATTTTATTAAGACAAAAGGAGTTTAATACCATGTTACGCAAACCGCTTTATATAATCGATAATGTAGAAATCTATGGAAATAATCAAGCCCGCCCGGTTTATTATTTTGAACAACTACCAGAAAAATATCAAAAAATTGCAAAAAAGGAATTTGACTGGATTGACTCTAGTGATACGATTACATGGGAAGATGCACAATTTTTTATTTACAAGAAATCCCTATATTGTTTATCTGATTTTATGGCTGTTTATAACACGTTTTACAATCCAAATCCCCCTCAGTGGATGGATAAATTCGATGGTTACGAATCAGATTCATATTTTAGCGGTATTTTGATTAAATTTGATAATGACGATTCTGAATATATCAAGGTTTATACTTATATTTCTTGACAATAAAACAATAATTTCATCAAAAATATTCAAAAATTAACCAAAAAAAGAGGAGTCTAAAATGTCCACATATAATTTTTGTCCTCCCGTTGAATATACCCTAAAGGTATCTTATTCCCGCTTTTCATCCGCTTGTGGGTATGGGTACACTGTAAAAACCTATGCTATCAAGTATGATCCTTATTTCGATGAAACAGACAAAATTTGTCTAAAATCAGTCCGCTTACATTGCACTATAGGCGAATCCCCTGATATGTACCCCAAAAGTGATATTGTTATCAATCCTAAAACCCTTCACAAGCTTGCGGATTTTTGCGAAAAAATAGGCAATTTTTGGGGCGGCGTTTTTGAAAAGAAATTAACCGATGCACAATATTATAAAATGATATCTCGTGTAAATGGGGGTGTAAAATGAGGGCCAAACATACCAAAAAAACAAAAGTGAAAATCAATAAAAATTTGCTAAAATATGAGGGACGAACGTATACCCCTTATATGGAGTCAATCACTGGTGGATATACTCTAGCACGAACGGGAAACCGCCACAATACCTATTATACGGCGGTTTTCAAGAATTCTAACATTGTATGCCCTCCAATTGAGGGGGATTATATGCTAGAATATTATGAGCATAATACTAGACTTTTGGCGGTATTGTATCAGGATGGTATTAGATCATCACAAGCTTATAATCTTTCGTCGCAAGATAACAGGGATAGCAGTATTATTATATGAAGAAACCCTACGCTCATTATTCAATAACAAAAAATCGAATAAAATTAACAATTTATTCCTAATTGACAAATCCGAAAATCAGAGTATACTAATAAATAACAGATTTTTATAATGAGATACTGAGATAACAGAATAAGAAAAGAGGACAAGATGACTCCGAATAACAATACTCTCGCTTTGAATATCCAGAACATGAATAAAATTGTAAATGCTCCTACTGTAAAATCTCTAGTTGCATCCTATCTAATGCAACGCGCATTTACTGAAATTATGCGCGAACGTGTAAATGCTGTATATGCTGAAATTTTGAATGAGATTCCCGTTTATGAGGATATGCGCGATAATTCCCCCCGCTTTGCAAGTGAAGAGCGAACGCGCATTATTGACCATAATCATTTGTATCTTTCAGAAGATGAAGAATCAATACAAAAGATTTATGATCAAATGGACGAAAGACTCAAAAATTTGCAAATTAAACCTGAAAATATGCATCATGATTATTGTCCCGCATTAGTTGAAGAAGAAAAGTTAAGGGATATCGAACACTTGATTATTAAGGAAACCGGGAATCCTTTTGGAGTGACAGTTAACAAGCTTGTTTGTGGCGGTAATGGACTAGAGAATTATAAAAAATGGATTGATTTGATTGTAGGGGCAATCGTTTCTCTTCCAGATTTTGAGAATCCATTGAAGAAAAATCAGTAAAAAACAAGTAATTTTCTACAAAAATAAAGGAAAAATCTCATGACTACCACTCGAAAATCTCTAGACTTTCTTTCACCCGAACAGATTAAACCATTTAAAAAAATTAACAGTCTGCTTAATCAAAGTGTGTTGGCATGGGTAACATATAATGATAGTTGCGGAAATGTTGAAGATACATCGAATATTCATGATGAAGAAGCTGAGAAAATCGCTCAAGCAGAAGCGGCAAAAAAGGGATATTCTGTAAAATTTAGTTATCCCGGTTTATATCCTACGTTTGAAATTACAAACACTAATAACGGGAAAGAATATACCGAATATAATACAGAAGGATTTTTTAAGCGAATTAACGGATTTTGGGACTAAAAAACAACAAAAAAACGATAAAAAATTGATTTTATGGCATAATAGAAAAATAGGAGAAAAAATCATGTTAAAAATTTATGAATTTTATAACGTTCCCGATTCTAACCTTGTTGTGGCAGAAGATATAAGCGAGGCAAGTACAATTATTAAGAATACCCTATCTTCTGCCTATGAAAAATCAGAACCGATTATAGAAAAATTCGACGGCTATTACTCAGTAAAAATCTATAATGATATTTATACCTATTATTTACATTATGATGTATATGAATTCGAAATTAAAAAAGGTTTTCTGTCATAATAAAACGATTATTTCATGATATAAAATGATTGTTTCATCCTTGCATTTTTCAGAAATTTTGTTATAATATAGTTAACAAATAATCAATAATTTAGATAATGTAAAAGAGGCTATAATGAAAAATAATAATAATCATTCTAACAGCCTTATGGGTATTACCAGAACAGATAAATTTATAAAAGTCATTCGAGAAATGGGCTATATAGAAGGGCCAAAAAACGGTTCATCACATAGAATTTTTAAATGCAATGGTAAACCCTGCTTATCTATCCCGAACAATCGGGAATTAGCACCGGGAACACGAAGAAATTTAGTCAAGCTGATTTGTGGTAGTGAATACTACTTATAAAAATAACAAATAAATTCATTATTTTATGGAATAAAAGAGGAAAAATGAACATTTCAATTTTGGCAAAGTCTATCATTTCAGAAGCACGAGATAATCATTATCCTTTTTCTACAATCTTCGAGCATATCATAACAGGAACACTAACCATTATAGATATTGAGGACAGTAAATCTCATGTAGAAAATTATAGGGGCATATGCCCTGAATATGTAAGGATTGTAGCAAATGGAAATCCCGATAATTTGTTAGCGGTAGCTGAAGAGGCACTAATAAATTATTTAGTAGTAATGAGCATTGTATTGTAATAAAAATAACAAATAATCTTAAATAATTCTATAAATTATTATTCAATAGGAGGATAATAAAATGGAATCGGCGTTAGATAACAGTTATGTCGATTTTGGTAAAATTTTTAAAAATTTCTTTATACTTATGCTCATTGTGTGTATTACAATTGTATTTGTTCTATCCATTCACGCGTTAGAAAAGCATAAAACCGACGCTGAGATAGTTGAAGAATGCCTAGATAAAAATGGCCCTATTGCTACATTGACGCGCTCTAGTGATAACAGAAAGGCGATTATTTGTGAGGTTTTTCCTGGTAAATTCGGAGTTAAAATTGATGAAGAATCAGGAACAAATGTTACAGCGTTTATTAAGAATAAACTTAAGACATTGGAACAGGTATTCAAATATCTCGATAACACTGGTTATGCCCCATAAAAAATTATAAAAATTCATTGTTTATTGCCTCTTGACAAATAACAAAAATTTGCTATAATAAATATAGAACTATGGGTTTTACTGCTTTACCCTTATAAAGCGGCGTTTGCAAGATAACGAAAACTTGTATGATGCTAGATAATAATGATTGTCCTCATTTCTAGCCTTACGAGGACACAAGAAATAATTTCAAAACGCGTGAATCAAATATCGGATATAAAAATTAACCGCCCATTAACTAACACTTGTAAAGGCAGAGGCGGAAATCAAGGGAAGCTAATCTACCTCCGACGCGTTGTTTTTTCAAAATAAAATTGATTTTTTATCAGGAGATAATAATCATGGTTAGAACAATTACCCCTGAATTACAAGAAGTTTATGAACAATTGAAAAATGAGGGATTCGAGGTTTATACCTACACTTGTGAATCCAATAAAAATGAAGAAATTACTTCTCTTTACTGGTTTGAAAATGGTAGGGTTTTGGATATTCAGCCCTCATCGTGGTATAACAAAAAATATAATTCAGATTGTTTTAATCTGTCGGTTGCCTATTTCCCATCACGCGAAAATGGATCAGGATATTTATTGTCCCCCTCTGATTGGGGAATGATGGCAAAAGATTTATTGAAATATCGTAAAAATAGAGCGTTAGTTAATTCAATAAATTATACAAGCATGGAAAATTTTTTGAAACATCAAGGAAAAATTTTGAGATTTCATAAAGTAGAAGAAGAATAACAGTCTATAAATTAACAATTTCATTTGTGAGAATAACAAAATGGATACAATCAAATTAACTAATGGAAATTATTTACATGGTGTTATATATATTAAATCTGAAATAGATAGTTTTGGTAGTCTTTATTTTGCAGTAACGACAAAAAAAAATATATACAAGCTTTATCCTAATGAAATTGATAGTATTATTTAATTAGGAATATAAATCTCATGAGCGAATCGCAATCCACAACTATTTTACGAGAAAATTTTCAAAATTATCGGGAATATTTGAAGGTTTATCAGGCACATTGCCGATATTTTGGATATAAAGCGAGGGTCTTTGGAGGTTGGAAATTCTTTATATTCGAACAGGATTATCGAATTTGGAAAAATCAGAAATAACAGGAAAATTGGAATATGAAAAATAACCCGGTTTCTCTTCAAGCCATTTATAATGTTTTCAGGAAATGTACCAAAAAAGAGCTAAGATATCCTAATTATAACGGATGGGTTTTTGTTGGTTGGGTTTATTGTAATAATGATAATCTTCCAATTAATACAAAAAGTATGAAATATTCCGTAAGTATTAATGGTAATTTTTTTGAAAATTTTCCTACTAAATTAATCACAAATAATCAATAAAATTATCTTTTTATGGAGTCTAAAATGAAAAATATTATCATTCTCGCTCATTCCCCTATAACAGAATCTTGTGTAGAAGAAAATACCCTATTTTATACTCAATGGGGTATAAGTGAAATTGAATCCGAACAGGAAAAAGATGATCTAGTTAGTAAATACGCTTGCAGAGAAATTTATGGTTTTTATAATGTTTTTGTATCTATGCGGCGTAGAGTAAAAATTCAAAAAAATTGTGCTTACGATAATGAAATCTTCCTAGATTGGAATATTTTAGATTTTTCCCCTAATCAATTTGAAGCGGCGAAAATGTGGGATACCGCTTATAGAAACGCAAAAAGTTTACATCCTTTGCATAATAGGATTGTCAAATGGTTTGAGAATATTGCACAAGCAAAGTTAGAATTTGTAGAATTAAATAAAAAAATTACTCCTGCTGGATTTTTCAAGGATATTCCTTTATATGTTGAATATGGGGAAAGATATCAAGCTGAATTGAAAAAGCGAAAACTTTTTTCTAAAGCACAAAAAGGATTAGTGGACGAAAAGATTTTAGATGAAATTAAAAAACCATTAAAAGAAGCTTACAATCAAGAATATGCAAGCATTATCAAGCGAATTGAAGAGTTAGAAAATCAAATCAAATCGCTTGAGGAAGAAGAATAAACAATAAAAATTTGTAAAATATTCCCCATTGACATTTCTCTATTTTTTGCTATAATATATAAGACGATAAAAAATAATTAGTAGCAATTCGAAAAGGGAGTCTAAAATGAAAACTATTATTCTCTTTGATCAAGGCGATTCTATGGAGTTTTGGGGAAATATTGAAATTTGTAAAGATGATCTAGCGGATATCTTTATGATTGTTCAGTATGATTTTTCTGGACGTATGGTAAATAAAACTTTCTTTGCATAATCTCATAACACATACATAAAAGAGAATTTTTATTATGAATACAACTAAGATCAAAACCATTTTTGAAGAAGTGTTGGAAAAGGGAATCCCCTACGATTTTCACGCCACTGATTTATATATCCCTTTTACTCCTGATAACATTACTTTGGTACGAAAATATAACATTTTTTCTACTATTTTTATTTCAGGCATAGATGGTAGTTTGTGGTATGATTTGCCTTTTTGCTATAATTTTCAGTTAGTAGAAAAGAGGTAAAAATGTCTTATTTCATTGGCATGGGAAAACGAAAATTGTATGTTATCAAGTTGTGGGTATCTTAATTCTAAAAATTGCTTATTGACTTTAAAAAGATTATCGTTTATAATTTGAGTATAAGCATAACAGATGCAAAACAGGAGATAACAAAATGTATCCTCAATATAACACTAAAGAAAATTTTGAAAAATTAGTTGAAAAAGGCGACATTGTTCAATGTCCGAAATGTGGACAATATAACGCTTATGCCTATATGGATGTAAACATTGACACAAATACTGGTTTGCGTTTGACTCCTGAAGATGGAGTCAAAGATGGGGGAGAATCATATACCGATGATGAAATCTTAACGAATTGGCCTGATGTATATCCTATTTCTGTTTGTTCTGGTATGGGGGAATGGACTTGCGGAAATTGTACGACTCCCTGGATGGACGTAGATAGTCCGTTGAATAGTCCTTGTTATACTCATTCTGAGGATTAATTTATCATAAAAATTGACTTTTATTTGCAAAGAATAGGAGAATAAAATGCCTACTCGTGATATCAATCAATGGCCCTATAACGGTAATGATGGAATGACGGCAAATTTTAAAGCCAATAATGGACTATGGGTAGAAACTACTGAAAAAACTTTTTATGATCAATTGGGGTGTGTTCCTCCTAAGGCTATGAAGGGTAACGCGTTTGCCGTAGGTGAATGTTATTCGGGAAATTCTTATGCTATGTTCGTAGAAGTTGACGAAAGATTTTTTGGAAAAATTTGTGGAATTTTGACTTTCAATCCTGCTAAGTACACTGAGGAAATTAAAAATCAGTTTGGAATGTAGTAAGAATAAAACCTTGTTTTTATGGAGATAATAACTATGAAATGCCCTTCTTGCAAGTCTGAATTGATTGTATCTGGACAAGCACGATTAGAAACTGTATGTGAACATGTTTCTAATCCTAATGGAATTCCATCATTGAAGGATAAATATATTTGCTCGGATATTGATTGTGAAACACATAACTATGGTGTATGTTGGAATTCTGGTGGTGAAAAATATTCGGAATATCCTGACAATTCTATTTATGCGGATAACAATGACGCTCCTTTTGGCAGTTTTCAAAGAAAGCTAAACATAGAAATTTACAAGGATGATGAAAATATTTCTTGGAATTTTGGGAAATATTGTTTAGAATTGGATTGAAAATACAGATCAGATGAAGATGGAAATATTCTTTCTCGAAAGCCCTCTTTCAAGTTGTGGATTGATCACACTCTTTATGTCTCTGGAATTCGCATGTTATTTTTTACATTGAAACATCATTACAATAGATTTTATGATGATCAAGAAAAAGATTTTGAATATCCTCAATACGATTGGCAAAAAAAGGATTGGTGGCGGTGGATTGCACCTTTTATTTTGAGAATTATTGACAGAAAAAATTATCTAAAGTCTGTTCAATAAAAGCACATTTTTATTTACTATTGACAAATTTAAAAATTCTGTTATAAATTTAGAGGGCATATGGAAAATAGCATTTCTAATAATAGCACGAACGATAACAGCAAAGTTGAAAACAATCAAGATACAATTATAAATAACAAAAAGGAAGAAAAAACACAAATATCTTTAGGCATAGTGGATTGGATTTTGATTGGAATCGGATTGCTTCTTATGTTTATACAAATGTTTAAATAATGAAATTTGATTTTTATTCTATCAGAGGATGATTGTAAGATGTTTCAAATTTCTTACTCTTCTCAGAATGGTTTAAAATATGATCGGTCTGTTAAGAAACAAATGACAGAAGAAGAAAAACAAATTTTCGAATATGCTTGCGTTGCCTATAGTTTTGTGATTTATAATCAAGGTTGGAAAACCTATAGAGAATTCGCAGAAGAAATTCGAAAATATTATGATGAAAGTGTTCCTGAGAATAAGCGGGTTTGTGAAGTTTTAGAGAAATATTCTGTATAACGGGAGAAATGAAAATGGACATTCCTAATCTTGTTAAAATTGATTCTATAATAATTGTTGATTTATCACTTCTGCCTGAAATTATTTATATACCTGAAAATAGAGGGCTATCTAATCAACAATTTATTAATATTGTAAAATCATTGGGAAAAAATAAAGAAGATTCTATTCCTGCCTTGACTTTCATTAGATTTGTATTAGGCGCAAACCTTGATGAAGCACGAGCGATTCTTAATGAAATTAAAGGAAGGGAATAAAATGATTATCAAAGTAAATGGTCGTCAATCTAATGAATATTTGATTTTAGGGTTTCAAACAAATCCTGATAAAATTTTCGAAGATATTACACGGACAATAAATTTTTGGAAACCCACAAAGGCTAAAAGTTGTACTGTTTTTGACTTGAAGCATACTGATTATCATGGAAATTTAGCAGATCATATAACAGGATATGGAGAATTTAAGGTAAGATATTTTACAACTAAAAAAGAGGGCGCAACTTTACTATAAAGGATATAACAGATGAAAAAGACTGTTTGGCAAGTCTGGAAAGAAGATGAAAAAGGAAATGAAACAGAAGTTTTATTTACTGGTAGTAAAACAAATGCTATGAAATATTATAAGAAAAATGGCGGTAGCAAGGTTGGATTGCATGTTGGATATGAAATTGATATGAGTGACGACGAATAGGAGATTTAAAACATGTGTACTTGGCATAAAATCAATGTAGAAAAGATAGCTGAAATTTCCACTCTTATTATTTCAAATCAAATGGATGAATTTTGGAATTTAATGGAAGAAAATTCTGGAATGAAACAAATTAAAGATGGTGAATGTGAATATTTTCCAAAAGAATTTCATTGGGAAATGGGATGGAAATGTAATTTTCCTTTAGAAAATCATAAATATTATCTTGGCTATACTCTTGAAGATGATACGGTTTTTACATTTTTATACGATGAAGATCAAAATAATGCCCCCGCTTTTTGGCTAGATAACTGGACTTTGGTTGAGCCTGATTATTGGGCAGAAATTGAAAAACCTAATATTAAATAAAAGGATATTTTTATTTAGATAACAGTGAGGTTAAAATGACTGATAACATTACTCCATTTGAACGCATGATTAACGCAGTAAAGAAAGTCGGATATACCCCATTAGAAGAAATTTTTGGTGAAGATGGGGCGCATGGTTTTATGTATTGCAACAAAGATGTTATTTTTTATATCGGTGAACCTACTGGAATGGAATGGTACTGGAAATTAGATGGTAAAATCGCCGTAGACAATAATAAAAGTTTTAACAAGTGGAGTCAAGTGCCTTTTTATGTTTGGTTGCCAGAGTCGGACGATGAAGCAAACAGAATTATTGAAGCAATTTGTTTTCTTTCAACAAATAAAGGATATGAATTATCTAACGAATATGGCGAGTGCCATAAGAAGTTTGGGTTCGATATACCTAATCCTCAAATAAAATAGTGAATTTATTCAAAATATTGCCAGTTGAAAAATAAACAATAATCGTTTATAATATAACAGTAATGATCAAACATAGATAAATTCTTGATTTTATGAAACATAACATCTTTACTTTCAAAAATAATATGCTTTACTGTTGGCGATTGGGGCCAATGAATGCACAAAAGCAAATTCATTACAGTAAAGATGTTGCAACTCCAGCCGGGAGAGGAACACATAAACCCCCTATTGCTCGTGGCATATGGGCTTTTCCTTATCCTCATTATGATCTTTTCTTTTGTTGGCATCAATGGAAAAGACATTTGCCAAAGAAGTATCAGAATCCTGAAACCTTAGAAGATTGTGACATTCAAGAAAAATTATTGAAAGAAATTCGTAAAAAATTCAAACCCTCAACGTTTTATGCAAGCGGATTTTATAGTCATATTTTTCCAAATAAACGTGTGGATTGGGATGAATGGTATTATTGGGAATCTGTAAGAGATTGGGCGAATGTGGCAAAAGGCGAATTGATTTCACATTGGAGAGATAGTAATACTGTATGTATAGTAAGTTATGGTAAAGATCATCTAGAAATTTTTGTTCCGAATTATGGGATAAAGGGATAAAATAATTCTTTTATGGAGAAATAAAATGAAAACAGAAAAAGAAATTCGAAAAATGTATGATAAAATTCAAGATGAATTTTGTGATCTTGAAGCAACGTCAAGATTTTATGGCTATAACACTCTATCATATTCTTTAAAAGAAGAATATAAACGCTTAGAATATGAAATGCTTATTTTACAAGAGATTTTGGAAATAGACGATGACGAAGAAGAGGAAAACTAAAATGAAATATACTTTTCATCTAATCGATAACACGAAAGATCATATTGAATTTCAGGTATGGGATAGCCATACCGCAGAAGTGATTTTTGAATATGAAGATGAAGATTTTGAAGAAGTAGGTTTTTCTCTCTGGCAATTAGGCTATATGGATCATGGAGAAGATATCAGAGGATTGAAAAAGTATCTAGTTGCCGCAGGATTTATTAACGAAAGCGATACACTTGCGATTGAATAAGGAGTCAAAAATGGAAACAGAAATTTACTCTTTCGAATTCGACAATAACGATAAAGATAGCATGAACAGTTTTCAAAATTTGATGGATTTCCTTGCGGATGAAATGAATCAGGAAATTGAAAAATTGGCAAATGAATTAGGAATTTCTATCGATTGTGCTAGTAGTATTCTTTATTTGCGTAGTCGCTCTCGCTGGACGCAAGAAAATGAAGATATGTTGATTTCTTTAGATAAGAGCGATCAACCTCTTCCAAATGTTTATAGTGGAGAATTATAAAAGTTTTCTTTTATCGGGATATAAAATAACTGTTTCATAAGGAATGAAAATGAAGATAGATAAGGCCGAAAAGAGGGATAATAAACGAAATAAACAGCAACATGGTATGCGCGTGGATAATAGAAGCATTTTTGTTATTCAGGAAAC
>Ga0209416_1000531_pt1 | contig 39183 bp, 64 predicted proteins | sample RifGroF1_FD_184001 | JGI IMG/M metagenome (GOLD analysis project Ga0209416, IMG submission 184001) | Groundwater microbial communities from Rifle, Colorado, USA - Groundwater F1 (SPAdes) (version 2) | ecosystem: Environmental > Aquatic > Deep subsurface > Groundwater | place: Rifle, Colorado...
CAGAGAAAATAGAACCCGTGTCCGCACCGCCCACCTCTGTCAGCGTCGTGGCTGTGGGCAGGGCCGTGGGCGGGGCCGACCGCCAGATGCCGCGGGTGATGGATAGGCCGAAGTTCTCGACCCATTTGGTAGCCCGATATTTGGAATGGAAAAGGTCGGGGATCTCCATGTCGGGAGAACCGTACACAAGTGCGTACCTGGCATTCGCTTCATCTGGAAGCTGCTCTTTGAGATAGACCGGAGTGATTTGCCACCCCCCATCGCCAAACAGCTTCGCGGCGCGCAGCACGCCGAAAAGCTGTTCGATCCTGGAAGCTACATCGTTGTCCGAGGAGGCTACCAAGCTGAGATTATAGGACTCGACGACCCGTACAAAGATCGGGTTCTCTTCTGAGCCCGTGAACCTTGTGGGCGCCTGGGCAGGCCGCGGGAGGCGGAACCCCAAACCGCTCTTACCGGCGAGCTCGATCTCGATGGCCCCAAAGATCAGGCGGCAAGTCTGGCCCACTACAGTCTCTCCAAGACGGCCACGAGCTCCTCGACCTCGAGGGGGGCACGGAGGATCACTTGCTCGATAATCACACGCGGTCCCCCGGCCCCGCCGCCAGCACCCTCAGGGGTGATCTGAACGCGCTCGCCCGAGGTGCCCATGATGGGGAAGCTGTCATTCGGGAAGCCGGGTGGGACGATCATGTCGAGGCCATGCTGACCACCGGCGCCTGCTACAGCCTGTTCGTAGGTGGCGGTGGGATACCAAACGCCATCCTTGTAGTAACCATGACTGCCCCCCCCACCGCCCGCCATGCCTGCGCCGCCACCACCAATCACGATCTGCTCCCCCGCCCCCAAAACGAACTTCCCACTGGCATCGAAGAAGTGCCATAGTCCCTGGTCCAGCAATCGCTGAGCGTAATCATCCAGAACCTGTACGCTGAATGTGGCCTTGAAAGAGGTCTCGACGACGGATGGAACAGCGCTGAAGGCAGATCCCACTTCTTCGGCAAGGCCGTGGAGTTCCGATCCGACGTTGCCCAGAGCGCCCTCGAAATCCAGGATCACAGCTGCGGCTTCCTTCCACGCGTCGGTATCGTGGGGGAGGACGGTGTAGTCAATCCAGTTCAAGATGAAGCCGAGCTGCTGGGCCGCGATAAGGGCCCTGTTTAGGGAGTCCACGATCCCGATGAAGGCCGGTATAACGCCAGTACCGGCGGTAAGGGCCAGACCCTGCAGCGAATCGTTTAGCGTGTCCACCGCCTGGAAGTACTCTTCGGACCGCTTGGCCGCCTCTTTTGTCGTGACCAAGCTCTCATTGACTGCGGCCGAGTTCGCACGGATGGCGTTGCCGCCCGAAAGCAGGAATGGAGCGACATCGGCCCAGCCTTTGCCAAAGATCTTGGCCGCCTCGGCCGCCCGCTTTGTCGGATCCGGAATTGAAAGTAGATGGTCGGACAGAGTGGCCAAGTTGTCGATGGTCGGCAGGAATCCGTTCTTGACGGCCATCTCCAGGGCCTTCGTCATGGTCCCCTGAGAGACGCGGAAGTCGTCGCCCACCTGGATCAGCCGGCTGATCTGTTCGACCTCCACCCCCGTGGCCGTTGAGAGATCCTTCATGGCCAGGTGAAAGGCCGAGGCGTCGTCGGCCAGCTTCTTGATGGCCGCACCCGCACCGGCGACAACGCCAATGCCCGCCAGCAGAGTGGTGGCTGTCGAGGCCATCCCGGCGAAGCTCTGCTTCGTCTGTGCCTGAGCCGTGGCCAGCCCACGCTTTAGGCCTTCCAGCGAAACTTCCGTGCGCAACGTCGCGATGCCGAGGCTCGCCACTATTGCACCACTTCAGCCCCAATGGAGGCGAACCATTCCGCCGCCTTCTCTGGATCGTTCTCGACGACCCCCTGCTCGTGAGCCGGCCCGGCCAGGCGCGAGTAGATCTCCTCCGCCTCGGCATGGAGGATGCGCTGCATGTCTTTGCTGTGAGGAGCGAGCATCACGGCCAGGGCCCTCTGTGTCTCCTCAACTCTCAACGTGGCAATGTGCTCCTCAAGCGGGGCGAACAGCCACTCGGGGAGCGAAGCCAGGACACGCGGGTCGAGGTGATAGAACCGGACCAGCCGGGCAAGACGCAGCCCCGCTAGCCCGGTTGGGCTTTCCCCTGGCCGGGCCCGGCGGGAAGGTTGCGTTCCCGCCACCACTCCAGCAGGCGCGATTTCTGGCCCATGCCCAGGCTGCCAAGAGTCTCCGCCGAGATTTCAGGCAGGATAAAGCGCACTGCCGCATCCTGCGCCGCGGCCGCCTTGGCCGCCGCCTTCTCGTCCGCCGGCTTCTTCACCAAGGACTGTCCCGCATCGATCATGTCCCGCAGAATGCGGCTCAGGCGGGCCAGTCCAGCGACGTCCATCTCGGCCCGCGAGAGGAAGTCGATCTTGGTTCCGTCTTCCAGCTCAAAGTGGTCCCGCTCTGGACGGAGTTCGTTGAAGCGTAGTGTCGCTACCGGCACTCAGGCCTCCTTTGGCCGTTGGTGGCCAGCAACCATATTTGCCCCTAGCCTGGGGAGTGTGCTTTCTACCGCGGTGGGTTGCGCCGATCTTGGCTCTGGTTTCTGGGGAGTGAGGGCCGTGGGTCTTGCCCAGATTGAGTTCCCTCAGCTTCGTGCGCGTTTCTACTGAGACCGGGTGGCCCATCAAGGAAGCCGCGATCATGGCTCGCGTCTCGTCCGTTGGAGCCTCGCGTTTCCTATTTTTCGACGCTGCGCTCATTTTGGCGCGGACCACAGGAGTGAACCTGTTACCTCTTTTCCATGCCGCTCTTAGGTTGGCATGGTGCTCGGGGGAGCACGGCACCGCGAGCTTTCGGCCCCTTTTCCCAGCCGAGATCCTTCTGCGGGTTTCCGGGCTATGCTTCACGCCCAAGCAGTTTCCGGCCGTGGGGGAGATGTTGTACTTGGGCCTCAGCAGGTCTATCCACCACTGCTCACGCTCAATGCAGCGGTCGGGCGCACAGAACTCAAGACGGACGAACCTGAATGCGGCCCCCCCATGCTTGTTCCATGCGGCCTGCAAATGCCGATTGGGATGGCTCCGGGTAAGCAACATTCGCCTGTGGGCCGACCAGCGCTGGCCGAAGCCCTTGGACGCGCTGCCGATGTACAGCTTCCCGTTCGGCCCATTCTGGATGGCGTAGATGCCCGAGGTCATTTCATGACACTTGGCACTTCAGCCACCCCAGTTCCATACCGGCCGCTTGGGTGTCGTCCTCCAGCGCGTGGACGATCACCTCGAGCCCCGGTCGACCGCCACGGGTGAATGTTGCAGCGGGCTCTCCGGCGATCACGCAGCGTGGGATGTAATACTGGCCGGGGAAGGCCCCATAGGGCGAGATGGCCGTGCCCTTGAACAGAATGCTGTACTCGGTGGGCGTCTCGCCCTTCTTGAGGCGGATCGTCTTCGTTGCCGGAGGCCCGCCCGCGGCGACGACGTTGGAGACGTTGTGCAGCACCTTGGCGTAGTTCTCCAGGGTCAGACCGACAAGGGTGTACGTGAGAATCACGTCCTCTTCGGCACGGACGGACTTCACCGGCGCCTGATGCTCGTTGTCCCGGAAGAAAGTCAGATCCCCGCCGTGGGTCATCTTCTGCTCCCCATCGGTCCCGCCCAGGACGAGCCAATTGCCGGCCGGCGTGGCATTGACGACGGGCTCGGCCTCGATCGACGGTGCAATGTAGACCTTGAGCGATCCGGTGAGCTGCTCGAAGGGTTTACTGTTCGCCATGCTTCACTCTCCCTAACTAGGCCGTAGCCGGTTCGGCCACGGCCGCTTCCATGAAGACCAGGAGCGTCTCGGCCCCCAGGTCTGGATCGATGAACATTCCCGGCGCGCTGTCCATCAGCGCGTAGTACACGAGGGCCATGCCCTGGCTGGTTTCGACCTGGAGCCGCTCAACGGAGCGGCTCCAGGCCACCAACGCTTGGTAGACTTTGCCCGCCTCGTAGAACGATTCGCCGTAGCAGCGAGCCTCGATGCGCGGCGTCTGGACCTCAATGTAGGGATCGGCATTCCCGCTATCCCACCGGAAGGTGAGCGCCTTTGAGCCCAGCGGCCAGTCTCCCTGACCAGCGCCGAACTTGTGACGGAGCGAGATCCGATCGCCCACCAGGGCAGCCAAACCCGCATCGGTCAGCGCCAGGGAGATCAGGGCCTCGACGGGATCGATCACTTGAGGCGCGCCTTGGCCTTGCGGGCCAGGATCCCATCGAACTTTCCCTTGAGCTGCTCGAAAGGGCCCGTGATGAAGTGGTAGCCGTCGAACGTCCCGTGTCCCTGATGGACCGCCATCGCATACTCCAAGCCAGACCCGGTCTCGATGGCAATCTTGTCTGCCTCGCGGCCTACGCGGGCCTCCCTGCCGCCGCGCTCGGGCGTGCCGGCCGCGGGAGGCACGTTGTCCCCGGCGAAGTCATAGTCGGGCGAGGCCATGTGAATCGATCGGCGAAGGGTCCCGGTCACAACGCCATGCCCTTTGCGCAGCTGGCTCTTAGCCGCGGTCTCAAGGCGCAAGCCGAACTCGACCAGCGCTTCCTCGCTGGCCTTCTCCATCTCGCGCAGGAGCTGCGGCCCTCGCCAGTCGAGGAGTACGTTAGGCACCCTGCGCTCCGCTGTCAACGACGCTCTTGTTGCGAATCCTTGGCCGAGGTTCCTCGGGAACCTGTGCAGCCGGCGCCAAGCCGGCGACATGCAGCAGGTAAGCCTCGATCGAGACGAAGCCGCCCTCCGTCGCCCGACGGTTGAGCTCCTCGAACTTGTCAGCCCCAATCTGGAGCATCAGGCTGTGCATCTTAGGTCATCTCCTTCAGGACGGCAGCGACGAACTGAGCCGTCCCCTGGTTCCTGCGCTTCAGGACGACGTCGACCAGGAAATCCTTCCCGGCGCTCGCCCCATCCTCCACGATTACCTCCAGGATGTTGTCGGCCACCTGGATGTCCGTGTCCGCCGGCAACAGCAGGCTGTAGGTAGCCTTCGTCACGAGCTGCGCCGTTTCCGTGGAAACGAAGGTCCGGGCCTTCTCAATCAGCCGGCAGGGGACACCCTGAGTCACCATGCGCAGCGTCTGGCGGGTCTGCCGGTACCCGTCCGGACCGTCGTCCTCGCCGCGCTGGATCGTGCAACGGTGCGCCAGGTGGCTCTCAATGCCCATCTAGAGCCTGAACGGATTTACCGTGAGCGACGTGACCTTCGAGTAGGTCACCTGGACCAGGCCGTTGGCGTCGTTGTAGACCTCCGCTGGGAATGGACCGACGAGCTGCTCCGTCCCGTTCGTCACCGCAACGGCCAAGTCGGCCACCGCCAGCCCATCAACCGCCTTCTGGGTAACGAAGGTGACCGTGGTCGGGGTAGCGTCGGCATTCTTCACGTGGAAGAATGTCCGTTGGCCGTCGTTGGCGAAGGCGTCCCCTCCGCCGGCCGCCGGCGTGAGGGCATGAACCAACCCCGTCTTGGAAATCTGTTGAACCGTAAGCGTCGCCATGTGCTCCCCTTCCTACAGCCGGATCGCCGCTACGGTTACGCCGGCATCCGCGGTGTATGTGACCTGGACCATGCCATTGATGTCGTTGTAGTATTCGGCCGGGAACGGACCAACCATCACGTCACCAGTGGTGGCCGCGAGTGCGACCGCCAAGTCCGCCACGGCCAGGCCCTCGACCGTCTTGGAGGTGGCGAAAGTGACCGTCCGCCCGGCGCCATTCGTGTTCTTCATGTGGAAGAACGTGCGCTGCCCGTCGTTGGGGAACTGGTCCCCGCCAGCAGCAGCCGCCGCGTAAGTCGGCAACAGGCCGGTTGCGCTGCGGGCGATCTGCTGGACCGTCAAAGTAGCCATGCGTCTCTCCTAAGTGCGGCCGAGGCTCAGACGTTTCAGCATCTGGGCCCGCCGCTCTTCCCAAATCGGCGCGGTATACGAGTACTCGCCGCCCACGCTCTCGCTCGCCATCGATGTCCGTTCCAGCGCCAGGCGGACGAGCTCGATGATCACCGGCTTCCGCTGGCCCGAGTCGTCGGCCGGCTTGTAGACGATGACGATGACCTGTCCCCACTTGTTCTGGATGGTGTCATCATCGTCGCCGGAGAGCCAAGCGGTCATGCCGCTCAGCCGCTGGATGCGCCCTTCATCGGGCCAGACCCGGTACTCTCCTGAGGTCAGAGCTTGGCCGTCCTCGCTGATCGAGGTGACCGACACGATCCGCCGACGCAGCCACAGGCTCTTGCCGCCGCCGTGGAGCGTCTCGGTGATCTCTTGGGAAGCGCCAGTGTAGTGCGCCCCGAAGAGGCGGATGACTTCCGCCTCTTCGAGGTCGATGATGGTCTGCAGCTCCTCGTCGGTCAGCCCGGTCTTGACCAGGATCTTGACCAGAGCCGGCGTCACCAGGCTGGCCATTTAGCCCCACCGCCCCCCCATCGCATAGAGTTTCAGCGTGAAGGAGAAGGCAGCATTGGCCGCCGTCGGGTCTACGATGACATACCGGCCCCGGAAGGCATCACCCACCAGCGATGGACGCACCACGCTAACGGCACAGTCCGTGGCCGCCGCAAGGACGGCTGTCCCAGGCGTAGTCGGGTCGAGGACGGCAAAGAACTTCTTCGTTCCGCCGTTGCCCAGGCATTGAGTGAAATGCGCCGAGTTGAGCCAACTCGTGCCGCCGTCGATGGAGGTGTCCAGATAGACATCGAGCGTATCGTCTACATCGGTAGCCGCGGCGGTGAGGTCGAGGACGGCAATGAAGCGTGACCGTTCACCATTGGTGAGATAGGCCGCACCGTTGACACCCGCCGTTGCACCCGCGGCCACAACCGTGAGCAGGCTTCCAAGTTCGCCCTTGATGAGGTCAAGGCCTCGTGAGCCTTGGAGTGGCATTGTCTCACCTCGAGAGAGGGGGAGGGTTACCCCTCCCCCTCATGGGTACCCCTGTTAGAGGGCGACGACGGTCGCGCCAGGGACGAGGGGCACATAGAAGCAATGCCACTCGACCGACAGCGTCAGGTTGCTCGCCACAGAGCCGACGATCCCCAAGGGGAGGGTCGAGCCCGGCCAGATGATCGAGTTGATCATCGGGGTCGCACGGAACGTCGCCTGGGTCACCGGGATCGTGCCCACCACAATGGCCAGGGCCGTGGCGAAGACTCCCGTGATGTAGAACAGGGAGCCGATCACCATCGTGGCGACCGTGGTGCTGACCGCAGAGATGTCGGTCGCACCGGCCGCGCCGATGAAGACCTTGATCAGCTCAGCATTGGCATCTGCGGCGGCCGTGGCACGCCCGATCAGGCCGGTCAGCAGGACTGGCCCCGAGTTCTGGAACAGGCTGTGCGACACGCCCGAAGCCGGAACAATGGCCGTTGGGCGCGTGACGCGGATCCCCTGCATGATCGCCTGGTAGGCGTCGATGGTCGAGGGATTGAAGGGTGCAGGCATGTGTTACCTCGCGTTTCTCGGGGGCATCCTCTCCCGGGAGAGGATGCCCCCACTCAGGTCAGGGTCAGTCCACGATCGCCGACGGCGGGACTGCTTGCGGGTAGCGCTCGAGCAGGAAGAACTCGGCCTCGGTGATGTTGGCCGCGTTCGAGGCGCCCGTGATCCCGGCGATGCAGTCGAACCCGCCCGCGAGATTCAGCGTGGCTGGATCGATCTGGAACACGACGATCTTCAGCTTCACCCCGGCGTCGGTGGTGTAACTCACCGCAGCCGTCGCGCGGGCGAAAGCATCGGAGGCCGCCGTGTCCAGGTTCACCCAGATTGGCACCACCACCGTGATGGGGGTCGACCCCGCACCGGCGACGTTCGTGGCCTGGTTGATCGTCAGGGCGATGGTTGCAGCATTGCCCTGGGTGATGTGGAAGAGCACGTAGGCCATGTGGACGTTCTTGAGCGAGACGAAGGCCCCCGTGCGGCCGCCGGCGTCCGCCGCTGGCGCCAGGCAGTTCACGATCTTGTACTGCTCGGGAAGGAACGGAAGAGCGGGCATGTCTGGTTTCTCCTGGAGAGGGCCGCCGCGTGGGCGGCCCTCTCGGCAAAGGCTTCGGATTTGCCCCAGGGATTCCGGGGTTAGGCTCTGACCGCCAGGGCGACGAACGGCGAGAGGCTATTCGTGCCCTTCGCTGGCACCAGGGCTGCATTCCAGGCCGGTACCCCGTCGCAGCGATAGGTGAAGCGGAAGGCCGACTCGTCGGTCAGGAACTGGACATGGATCGACGAGGCCATCTGGATGCCGGCCTTCTCAGCCAGGAAATACTGCGACAGGTCGGCCAGGACGATGTCACCTACCGTGCCCACCGTCGGGCAGTTCTCGATGGTGATCACCGGCCGTCCCTTCAGGCGCCCATAGGGAGCATCGGCGATGCCACCGGGAGGCATGTAGACCGGAACGCCTCCCAGACCGACTGTCAGACCCATCGCGTCCAACTGCGGCTCAACGTCCTGATTGATGAACCAGGCCGCATTGGCGCGCGACCGAGCCCAGCAGCGGGCCCACATCTTGGAGATGTTTTCCGCGACGACCGTGAGGCCCGCCTGGCCGGCTTCCTTGGCGATGGTGACGAGAGCCGGACTGTTCAGGATGCCGAGCGGTTGCCCGGCGCCGGTGCCGTTCAGGATGCCTTCATCGAGCATCCAGGCCATGTCGGCCGTCATGAAGTCACTGACGGTCGCCTGCAGCGTGGTCACATCGGCCAGCTCTTCGTCGGTGGCATAGTAGAGCGAGGCCAGCTTCTTCGCCCGCAGATCGATCTGGCGGAACTTGGGCTTTGACGGCGTGATGGTCGAGCCCGGCGCGAGCCAGTAGGACTGGACGCCCCCCGAGCGCGAGCCGGTCACCCGCGAGGTCTCATCGACCGCGTTGATCGTCAGCGTGTTGGACCCGGCCGGGAACGGGAAGCGGCGTGCGCGCGATGCCAGGGCACCGACCTCGTAGACGCGCTGCCACAGCTCGTCGGAGAAGGCCGGCCGCAGGAGGAAACCGCCTTCGGAGCCGATCTCCTCGTTCAGGCCCAGCGCCTTCTCTTCGAAGAGGCGTTCGTCCCGCCGCTTGCCGGTTGCCAGGTCCTTGACGGCCATCAGCTGGTCGCCCATGCTCTTGAAGACCGGGTCGGCCCCGCGCTTCTGCGGTTTCTCGCCGGCGAAAAGCCCTGCCGGGACGCCGGCCGGAGCGTTCAGAAACTCGCCAGTGGCCATGACGCGCTCAAGGCGCTTGGCTTCGGCGATCTTGGCTTCGACGCCGGTCAGGGCCGTATCGAGCTCGGCCTGTTTCTCGGCCGGCATCTCCTTGCCCTCGAACTCAGCCAGGAGGGCCTGTACCGGCTTATGCAGCGTGGCGGCCTCGTCGTAGAGGCCCTTGATGTGTGCCTTTGGATCCATGTTGAACCTCCGTGCTCAGAGTGGAGTACGTAGCGCGATTGCCAGTTCGGCGGATCGCATACGGCGCCGGATCATCTCCACCGGGAGTGCGGAGTGCCCAGACTTGGGCGGCTCAGCGGCTGCCAGGAGCTCCTCCAGCGTGGACAACGCGCCAGACATTGACTCGAGCGCCTTCTTCACGCGCTCGACATTGGCCGAGCTCAGCACTCGCCCTTCCTTCAGTTCGGCCAGGAGCGGTCGAGCCTTCGACCACAGATAGAGTGCCTGGATCGTCTTGAACTCAGGCGGCTCTTTGTCGAACTCCTTGTAGTGCGAGGCCAAGTGTGAATACACGGCTTGGCGATCCGCCTCCGGGATCTCGACTCCACCGCGGGAGCCGAGCAGCGCAGCCATCGCGGCGGCCACACCCCTCCAGGCCGCCGGGCCAATGCCGTCTTTCGAGGCTTGGTGGTGCGGCAGCTTCAGGTCGCCGAAGGACTCGGGGGGCATCGAGGCGGCCCAAGCAAAATGATTGGCGATGCGGCGCTTCTCCGAACTGGAGTACTCTTCCCACGGCCCATCGGTGAAGTCCGCCAGGGTCGGGGCCGACCATGCCTCTCCTTCATCCGCCTTCCCCGTGTCCTTGTAGGGCAGGGCGACCTTCATGTTCATGGTCGCTTCGTTCATGCCCCAGTTCACCGGGCTCACATCCCACAGCCGGATCTCGCGCAGGTTGCGCACCTGAGGTAGATCGCCATCGGGTGCTTCAAAGTCGGCCTTCATCGGGTCGTAACCGAAGCTGTTCTCGGTGATGGCCCCTTCGCGGATCCCGACCAGGATCTCGTTCCCTCGTGGCGTGTCGAGATACTTGATCTCGCCGTAGAGCGCCCCCGTCGCGTCCGGGAACTTCGCCGTCAAGGTGGGCGGTAGCTCGGGTTTGGACAACTCTTTGAGGAGCGCCGGTACGCCGACGGGAGGCTCCCAGCGATCATGCTGCCAAAGTACCTTCACCCGATCGTAACGCTCGGCCAGCGTCTTGGCGAAAGCGCCGGGATGAATGCGGTCTCCCCCATCGTCCACGACTCCCATGATGGCGAAGAGCTGCTTGACCGTGCGCTCCTCGACCTGCTTCTCAAGCATGGGAAAGGCTTTGTGCTCCATAGCGCCTCCAAGTTAGCCCACCGACCCGCCATCCGTGTGCGTGCTCCCTAAAGCAGAATGACCAGCTCCTCGTCTTCCCGGCGCAGCCGCTCTTGGAGTGCTGCCCTGCGACGCTCGAATACCTGGACGGGTCCACCGCCGCTCTCCTCGGCCGCTGGAGGTGGCGGTGGAGGACCACCCCCGCCGAACTCGGGCCAGTAGTCGGCCGTCCAGTAGCGGTCGGACCAGTAGGTGTCGGGCCAGTAACCCGGCTGTATGAGCATTTAGGTTCCATCGACCACGACGGCCGTCCGGTTCCCATCCGCGTCTACCGTAGCTGAGATGCGCGCCTTGGTGTCGCCTCGGTCGCGGAAGATGATCGTGGCCGTGCCGCCGCCCGAGGACTTGTTGAACAGGGCCGCGGCGAAGAGGCGGATGAACTGGCGCAGGGTGAAGGCCCCTTCGACAACGTCGTCCAAGATCGCATCGACCGCCGCGCCGGTGAGGGCCATCGCATCGCCGGGGGCCGCACGCGTGGCGATCGCTGTCTCAAGCGTCGAGCTGGCCACGTCCAGATTCGTCAGACCCAGGTTCGTCGCCGCCTGCGGATCGTAGGCGACGACCTCCGCCAGCACATCGGCCGGGTCGGCCGCCGCCCCCGTGATGTGCAGAGCCAAGTCGCCCAGCGTGTCCAGGTGAGCCGAGGTCAGCGCCAGGCTATACCAGCCCGACCCCCGCTCGGTGACGGTGGGCGTGATCGAACCGAAAGCATCGCCGTTCTTGGAGGCGGTGATGGTCAGGGTGAGGAGGGTCTTGCCCGTGACATGATCGGTCGAGTCGACCATCAGCACCATCAGATTGCGGGCCGTCGAGAGCTTGAGTTTCCTCATGGATTTACCACCCGCCCCCGGCTGTAGCCCGCACCGCCACCCGGCGCTGGCGGAACGTCCTCGCGCGTGAAGACGGCCACGAAATCGTTGTTGTTTGACCCCATCGGGAAGACCTCTTGCACCACCGGAGCCGCCCCGAACAGCCCGAGGTTCGAGCCCCATGCGACCGCCATCCCCTCGCCCTTGCGAAGACGGATACCAGTCTTGGCCCCCTTGCCAACAAGGTCGATGACGTGCCGATTGGCAAACGGGAACGATTGCGTCCGGCACCGGAACTCGATGATCCTGGCATTCATGCGCTGATGCGCGTACACAACCTTGAACTGCGCCATCTGCCCCGCGGCTCCTTCGTAGATCGCCTGCCCCTGCCACCACGGTTCGGTGCGAAACTGATCGAGACGGAGGTAGCCATTCTTGACGCACTTGACACCGGAAGCCAGGGCTTGATTGCCGCTGTTGTAGGCGAGAGGCGTCAGGTCTTCGGCCTCCTCGACGTGCATCGGCCCAACCAGGACGCGGCACTTCGGAGGGTAGGTGATGGACTGCTCGACCTCTTCCGTGACCTGGATGTAGCGCACGTCCAGCACGACCCCCGACCCGGAGCCGTTGAAGATCGCGCACATCGTGTCGCCCGGTCCCTTGGGCGAGAAGCCGAGGCGGGCGGTGTACGTCTTTCCCGTAGCCAATACGTTGAATTGGACCGCGGCGCGCATGTCACTCTGATTACCCGTCAGCGGAATGTAGAGCGCCAGGCCCTCCCCCTCCCGAAGGATGATCCCCTGCTCGGATGGGACCAGCACATCGAACACCGCGCCGAGCGGTTCCTTGCCTTGTCCTTGTCGCCCAAAGCGCGGGAGGTTGAAGGTCGTCGCGAACGTCTGATGCAGCATCCCGACCGGGACGAACCTACGAAAGCGGCTCCCGACGGTCACGCTATCAGGATTGCGCTTGATGAGCACTTGGCTCGGCAGGTTTCCAGCAGAGCTGTCGTGCTTCACCACGTCCTCATCCCGCCCGCCAGCCACAGACGAGATTCGCACGAGGTCCACCGGCCCAAGGTAGCCCACTGCCGACGAAAGGCCATGCGCCAACTCGACGTACATTTCCCGAACCTCGATCAGGTCGGTATCCGACTCGTTCACGATGGCGAACGGACAGTCCCATGCCAACGCCGCACCGCCGTCGAGTTGGCCTGTGTCCGTTCCCTTGGTCCGAACGATCCAGGTCTCAGCCAAGGATCAACTGGCCTCGTCAGTAAAATGCATCTCACAATCCAAGGCACCAACGGCTGTGGATGTGATGTTCTTGAGCGAATAGCCCTCCGCCACGCCGGCCCGCATGGTCAGCGGTTGCAGGGCGGCATCCCCCACACTCGGGGGCCATACCAGCCCGTTCGGCACCAGCGTCAGCCAGTTGGCGAAGGCCGCGCCGGCTACGACAGGCTCCTCATTGGCGAACACGAAGCGCCGGAACAGGTACCCGGCCACGTCCGTAACCGTCCGCCCTGTCCCCATCGTGCTGTTGGCGTCGAGCGCACCATTGGACGAGTCACGCGGGATCGGGGTGATACTCGTCCCGGCCGAAGCCGCGGAGGACTTGCGGATCTCCATTTGCAGGATGACGCCCGTCACAGCGGCTATGCTGTTGTTCAGCGCCACGATCTCCCGCAGCCTGAGGTAACGGGCAGACGCAGCGGCGTTGAACAGGTCGATCATGTACTTGTTGAGGGCGTAAGCGACGCCCTGTGTGGTGCCGGTCCATGTGCTTGCCATCTAAACCTCCGCTTTCCCGATCACGGCTGAGGCCGTTTCGATCCACGACCCCATCTCGCTCAATTCGCGCACGGCTCCCCTCTTCCCCGCCTGACGCTTCACGGCGAATTGATAACCTTCGTTGTACACGAGGGGAACGACGATGGGGTTCCCCTTGTCGTCGGTCATGGGCTGATCGATGCTCTTGACGACGCCATGCCGCGAGCAGGCGATCTCCCGACTCTTTTCCTTCGCCCCCCATTCGACATAGTTGTCCTGCCCGCACTCTGGACAGTCGAACACCTCGACGGTCTGCGTCTCGGCCATTTCAATTCTCCATCAGGACCGGATCATCCGATCCCCCGGTGACAACCTGCCCGACAATCGGCCCGTCCTTGCGCTCTCGGAAAGTGACCAGCGCCCTCGGGAAGGACCGGAACGGCCCGACCCGCTCGTGGCTGGTGAAGACCCGCTCGCTGATGACGTTCTGCATGATCTTGTCTCGGTCGCCGGCACGATGGGCTACCAGGGCAGCAATCGCCCGGTCCAGGTCGTCGCGCACGTCACCCGGTCCAAGGCCTCGCCGGCGGTCGATCTGCACGGGCAGCAGGTAATCCCGTATCCCGTCTACGGCTCGCGCGCTGAGTGTGGTGGGGACGTTAGCCATCCAGCAATCCAGGTCAGCGCGCCAGTAGCAGGCTAGGTCGCTCATGGCTCTAGCTCCGTCTCCTCCTCGACGCTCGTCATCAGTCCGTCCCGCCCGCGCCGGATCGTCTTCTTGCCCGTGATCCGCGAGGGCAGTTTCACTTCGACTTCGTTTACGATTTCGACCTTGGGCTCAGGACCCTGCGGCACGTGAACATCGACCTGGACCACCGGCGCAGGCCCCGGGGGCGGTGCGGGGGCATCCTCAATCGCTTTCCCGACCCGCTCCATTGCCCGCTCGACGGCTTCCGCCACAGGGCGCATGTCCGGCGCGGGAACCGTGATCTCGTTCTTGATCTCGGGCCGCTGCTCGATCGTCATGTTGTCGGCCTTGATCTCGAACAGGGGTCCTTGTGCCGCCGGCATCGGACGGGTGGACAGCACCTCGGTAAGCTCGTCTACCTTGCGGATCAGACCATCGACGCGTCGATCAGGCATGTCCTTTGCTCCATAAGTTGCCGGCCGCGCAGACTCCTCGGAGAAGAACGCGCCGAAACTCCGTGTGCAGTTCGGGTGCTCTAGGGGATTTGCCTGCATCTCCTCCAGCGTCCAGACCTGGCCGTTGGCGTCAATGCAGGGCTGGTCCTCGTCGCCCGCCCCGTTGTCGAAGACGATGACCTGGCTCACCCCGGCTTCGTCATAGCGCTCGGCCGAGGCCAGGTTCTGCGCTGTGCCCAGTTCGGTGCGGGCGATCGTCTCGGAGCGGTTCTTGTAGCTCTCCTCGATGATGTCGCGCAAACCTGGGATCCCGTTCTCTGGATCCCCGCGCACGATACGGTCGATGCTCCAGCCCTGCTCGTGGCCTTGCTCCAGGAGAACGCGCAGGTTCTCAATGGTCGTCTCGTTGATGTCTTTCACGCGATCGCCGGCCATTGCCAGGACGCGAGCGACGGCTGGGTCGGCAGCGTCGAAGACGAGATCCGAGCTCAGTTCGTCATTCCATAGCGGCCAAGTCTGCCTGATGATTTCGAGGTAGAACCCGCCGAGCAGCTTCGCCAGCTCCTTCCCGTCGCCGGCAGTGATGAGGTCCTCGGGGTTGGGGAGGTCTTGCTTTGTCCCCTTGGGCCCCTTGGCTGCTTTCGCCCTGGCTATGGCTCGGTCTGCCTGATCCCCAAACCACTTGTCGAGTTCCTTGGCCATCTTGGGTGTGAGCTTTTCCCGGACGGCCCGCTGGGCGGCGACGACCTTCGCCAGGCGTCGCATGTCCGCCGGGGATGCACGCTTGTGAGCCATCTTGGTCACGGCCCCAGCCGGGCCGGAGGGTCCGGGCATGGGTCCGGGCTCGTCCCCTCCGGACGGGCTGGGCCCTTCGGCTTTGCCCGGTGGGGCCTTGCCCTTGGGTGCAGTGAACTGCCCCGGCGATTCGATGGTGGCAATGGAGCGGAGGTACACATCGCCGTTCTCATCCCGCGGGAGGGAGGCGGCCGCCCGGTACTCGTTGACGGTGATGGCCCCGGCCTGCATCGCTGTGAGTGCCGACTGCCGGCGGGCCTCGGTCTTCTCGGCCAGCACCGGCACCTTGCTGGTGTCGAAGGCGACAATCTTCTTGCCTTGCTCGCCGAACTCGGGCAGGAGGTCCTGGGTGACCTTGTCGGCCAACATTTCCCACAGGGAGGACAGGATCCCTTCGGTGAACTCGAGGCGCATTCCCTTGACGTTGTCGTAGGTCATCTGCTCCAGACCCACGTTGAGCCCGGCGATGACCGGCGGCACGCGGAAGGCGGCGCAGATCCGGGCCTCGGGCACGCGCCGCAGGACGTTGAATTCGAGCTCCTTCAGATTAGAGGCCAGCTGCTTGACATCGAGCCCGCCCTCGAGCAGGGCGATCCCGCCTCGCTTCTCCCCGCCGTGCTCCTCCGTCCACTGCTCCTTCATGCGGTCGAAGGACTCGTCCGTCAGAGGTTGGGCATCCTTCGGGAGGACCAGCGCCAGGCGGGGCATGGCATCATTCTTGAGCAGGCTGAACAAGTAGCGCGTGGCCTCGTTGTCGGTGTCCACCTCTCGGGCCACCGCCACCAGCGGAGCCAGGGCCATCTGCGGGCTGAGGGCATGCGGCAGCCACGGGAAGGCGACGACGTCGGTCTCGGCGATCGGTTGCTTCTGCCCAGCCCCCGTCTCGAGCTCATAGTGATCGACAAGCGCCGTCTCGCTGGCGACGGGCGTCAGCTGGCCAGCATGGACGGGCAACAGCTCGACGACTCTCTTGGCCGAGGAGCGAACCTTGTACCAGTAGGCCTTGCCCCCGATGGCCATGTAGATGATGGTGAACTGGAGTAGCTCGCGCAGGCCCATCTGATCGTTCGGCCTGGCCAAGAGCCGGCTCAGGTTGTGATCTGGCAGAGGAACACGCCCAGCCTCCGTCTCCTCCCACACCAGGAGAGGCGGCTTCGGGAAGCCGAAGGCCAGGGCCGAGATGCAGGCGAAGACGGCGCCGGATCCCTGGTAGCCCTCCAGCGCCAGCTGCTGGTAGGTCGGGCGCATGAAGGCTCGGCGGTTCCACGGCGGGACGAGGACGATACTCCCACCTGTCGCGGCCTTGAGCAGCCACCGGCCGAAGCGCTGACGGACGCTCAGCGAACCCATCGCACTCTCGGCTCCGTCACGTCTGCCGGGCGGGCCGCCCAGACAGCCAACGCCAGTGACCAGAACTTGTCGGCGTGGTGTTTCTCATTGCCTGCAGTATCGAAGACTGCGTTCTTGGCCATTGTCACCTTGCGCTTGAGACTGTGGATCTGATAGCTCAGGTCACGATCCAGCGGGATCGGAACCTCGCCCCGCTGCATCCGGACCTTGAGCTCGACCGCCCACAGCTCCTTGGTCGCATTCGTGAAGTCCACCCCTTCTGCTTTACCTGGGAAGCGCTTGGCAAGCTCTTCGGCGATCTGCATTCCCAGCCCGCTCTTGTCGATCAGCAGGTGTGTGACCGGTAGCTTTTCCAGCGCCTGGGTCGCGACGCTGCGCTGGTCATCGAACGGGATCCCCGACAGGCTGATGCCTGCGCGGTAGGGTAGGTGTGACGTCGTCCCCTTACCCACGAAGGTAATCTCCGTCAGGTCCTTCTTCCGTCCGATGTCCATCCCGCCGGCGAGGGCTTGTTCCACCTGACCCGCCCGGACCGCGAGCGCGACTTCCTCAATCGCAGCCATCGCACGCTCGACGGTCTTCGCCTGGCGGTACCAGAGCTTCTCGGCCTGGGCTTCCTCCTGGTTTCGCTTGATGACTTCCCAGGAGATCCAGGCCTCCTGCTCGTCCATGTAGGCACACTCGTACTCCTGCTGGAAGTCGTCGGAGGGCATGTTCTCGAAGATGGTGACCAGCCGAGGAGTCCCAAACCTGCGCACACGCTCCTCCGTCAAGAGAGCCGGGGCAGCTTGCTTGGCCTCCCCTGGGCCCTGGGATAGCCCGGCCACGACCCACCAGGGGATCCGCCGGCGCACGTAGCCGGGGTAGGCCCGCATCTTCTGGGCGAAGATCTCCCAGAAGAGTCCTGAGGCCCCCACCGGCGAGCTCCCGATCCGGATCCTGCCGCCACGCGTCGTCACCGGAAGAGCTGCCGTGTAGATCTGCCGGTCCTTCGGGTAGTGGGCAAACTCGTCCAGGTAGACCGTCGCCTTGGCCTTGCCGCGCACCGGCCGGCAGGGATGGGAAATCAGCCGGCTTCCGTTGGCGAACTCGAGGTCGGTGGTGTTGTCAGCAAGGAGCCGAGGCCGCACGTCGTCGTCCAGGGCCTCTATGATTTGGCGGGCATAGCGGATCTTCTCCTTCGCCTCGATCTGGTTGATCGAGACGAAGATCGACGTGTGCCGCTTCTCGAGGACACCCTCGGCCACTGCTTCCGCCGCCGCAGTCCACGACCAGCCAACTTGGCGCGCCTTCAAGTCGATCGACAGAAGGGGTAAGTTGGTAAGGTACGTGGCCTGGAAGGGCTGCCAGGCCGCCTCAGGATCCCCGGTAGCTTCGGGCAGGTCCAGATACTCGATGAGAAACGCGAGCCGATCCGAGAGCCCGGTGCTCACGGCTCATCTGATTCCCCAGCCGCGGCGGCGCCGGCAGCGATAACCTTACCCGCCTCCTTCCACCGCTTCTTGCGCACCTGCTCCATATCCCGGAAGGCGATCCCGCCCGAGACTTCGCGCTTGTCCGACTGGTCGAGCCATTGCTTCCCCAGCCAGATCAGCATCGTGACATTGCCGCGTAGGGCGAGATTGACTTGCTTGCGCCGCAGCGACTGTTTGAGCGTGGCGATCCCCCGTTTGTAAGGCTCCGCATAATTCCGGGTGATCGTGTCGGGGGAAACACCCAGGACCTGGCCCATCTCCTCCTGGGAGCAGCCAATCTTTGCCAGGGCGAGGACCTGGCGCGGGGAGATCGCCTTTCGGGGGCGACCTCGGCCGCGCCGGGTGCCTTTCTTGGGCGGACGTCGATGGCCCTTACCAGACTTGCGGGCCCTCTTGGTCACAGCGCGACCGCCCATCGGATGAAGACGACCCAGAGGAGAAGAGAGATCGCAAGCGTGACGAGAAGAAGGGCAGCAAGCCCGAGAAGACGTAGAGCCGACTCCATGTCGGCTCCACAGTAGCAAACGGGGGTGGCGTAGGTGTGCGTGGGCTAGGGCGGGCGAGGATACAAACGGGGGCGGACCTCGGCCCGCAGCGATGCAAGCCCCACAGATGACGGCGGGTGGAAGTCAGGGTAGATCGCCTTGAAGGAAACGTCCACATGAATCTCCCGATACCTTAGCCCGAGCGCCTGCTTGATGTGCTCGAACCAGTTGGCGGGGTAGGAGACTGTCTGTTTTCCCACGTCCTCGCCCCACAGGAAGCCCGTGATGCGCATCCGGACCCAGGCCTCGTTGAACATCGAGTCCAGCGAAGTGTCGATCTTGGCATCCTCCAGAAATTCCGCGGCTACTTCCTCCAGGAGTACCACCTTCCGGCGGGAGATCGTCCTTGCTTCCTCTGTGGGTCCGCCGTCGAACACCGGAAGGCCGTGGGCGTCTATATAATCCGTGCGCTCGAATCGCAGTTGGCCAAATCCGTCGGCTCCGTATGAAGGCGCGATGAATACTTTCGCGCCGCGGACCACGGCGACGATCTTCCCCTCTTGTTGCCTTGCCAGAGCATCCGGAAAGCCATAGAGCGCGACCGCTTCGCATTCTGCCATTAGTCCCTCCTCCAGCGGTGATTCTACTCCGCTCAGTGGCGCACTCGGACGGGGCGCATCCGACGACGAGAGCGGATCACCCCCACGAAGATATTGGGCGTCAGGAGGAGACCCATTCCAATGACCTCGCCACCCGTCCTCCAGATGTTCTGCGAGAGCCGGCGCAGCTCGATGCTCCGATGCCACCGCAGCCCTCCCCGCACACGGCACAAAACCAGGTCAATGAGCCCGACCGCCAGGGCCGCAAGGATGATTGCTTCACGAGTCATTGAGCCGTCCTGAAAGAACCGCTACGGCAGCCGCACTCAATTGCTCTCTCCTCCCTGTCATCTTGTACCACTGCGCCCAAGAGAGCGCGAGCGCATGGACATCGCAGAGCCTTGCCCCTCTCGGCGGCCTTCGATGGCACGTGGGTGAGGAGAACCATTCACACTTGCGCTTCACGCGGCCTCATCCTTCGTGGCATTTATCCAATACTGCTTCACCACTTCGCCGCGTTCGCGGGAGCCCCTCACATGGTCGGCCCACCAGTAGGTGCCTGTGTACTTCCCAAACAACCCGTGCTGGTCGAAATGCTTGAAGTGGCCGCGGCAGATGTGCAGGGCCAGCTTAAGACCTGTCCGTTGAGCATTCCCCTCGGCCTCCAGAACTTTCCGCATAGGGTCAATCTCAAGGGTCTTGTAGATCCTCCCGTGCCCCTTTCCACCATGTCTCCGGTTCGTCCTGGGAATATGGTCAGTCCGGATAACATTCCCACAATTGGTAAGCCCGATCGCAAAGAGAGCGCACACCAAGAATGCGCTCTCCCCACCTACTGCGGGGTCCTTAGCCCTCTGAAAAGCCACGATCCTACCCGCATGGGTGAGCACACACCAGTACGCAGTTGCCGTTCGCAGTTGCCTTCCCAATTTCCACCACGGTATGATTATCATGGCCCACTTGGCGGGTGGTTGGTCGAAAATCTCTTCATAGTGAATCCAGACCGCTGATCGTAGCTCGCCTGGGATGCCGACCGCCTCAAGCCAAATATCCGGGTAAGGCGGCGCGAGACATGGGAAGTCTTCTAGTAGGGGGAGGCTCTTGGGAAAACGGAGGAGATAGTCAACAACATTATCGATTCTGAAGATTATCGCGCTCCGATGTCCCTCACAGATAAACCGGGTCGCATCCCGTATCTCATCGGGGGCTCGCTCCAGAGAGAGAATAAAGTCCGTTAGCACTTCATCCAGCAGCATCATTCCGCCTCCCTCATGGCCAGGACCTGCCACAACCCTCGGTCGTCCTGGTAGAGCGGTAGCACCCGACTCAGTCCACTCAACAGCCGCAACGCGCCGCGATGGGTTAGTCCCGTGAGCCTGGCCGCCTCCTGCGTCTTGAACGCGTAACCGTGAGCCAGGTGCCAGACGACGAGTCCCGCGCGCTCCTCGGGGGTCATCTCTCCGTTCAACTCAGCCATTCCCCTTGATCTTCCCCTCCGCGACGACGCACAGGTGAACCTCGCCGCCCACCTGGATCCCCACGGCCTTCGGATACTCCCCCCGCGACCCGCCCCGCTGGACCATCAGCCAGGCATAGGCGTGAGTAACACGCATCGATGGCCAGGTGCGCACCAGCTTGAGAACTGCCCGCCGAAGCTCGCGCCTCGTTATCTCACGCGCCATCGCCAGCCTCCTCCTTCGCCCATCCAGTCCCCGCAAGGCAGTCGTGTTCCAGACTCGAATCATCTCCAAGGCCCTGCCGGGGATCGCGCTTCGCATCCTGTAGAGGACTTGCAGCAAGCGTCGCATCCAAAGGTGCGTTGGGCGCGGCGGCGAGGGCGGCTACGGGGCAAGTACCAGTATGCCCAATCTCGTGGCTCTGCCCACAGAAATAGCAGAAGCCGTACTTCACGGGCAGGGTTCCGTCCCAACCGAACTGAAATTTGCGGTCGGGCAACACTTGCTCTAGCGCCTCCACCCGCGCCTCCGAGGCGGCCAATTGCCGCGAAGCCTGTTGCATGAACGGGATGGGGCACATTCCATCGTGCAAATCGAGGCGACCGCAATGTGCGCATGGTATCCCGACCGGAGCAAGAACTTGAATCAGTTCGTCCATCGTCATCCCGCCCGGCCATTGTGGGTTTAGCACCGTCTTGGCGTCGGGCTTGTCAGTCATCGCATGTGCTCCCGATACGCCTGGCAGCCATCGCAGTCTTCATCATGGTAGCAGGCATTCTCTGAGACCATGACGGGGACATCATGGACGTTGCATGAAGGGCATTTCCCTATTGTCCACTTGTGCTTCTTTCCGCACGCGTTACAAGGCTCTAGCCAAACAGGCGAATGTACGACTTGCTCAGTCATGCTTCACCTCCCCTGCGGCGCAGTCTGCGCCAATATGGGGAACCGCTGGATACGCAGTTCTGCCGGCCACGCCTCCGGGTGCGCCCGTTTGTCGGGATGGCCACCCAACTGCTTTACGAACACGGGGACCCCAGCATCCTCGCATTCGCCGACCAAACTGGCCGCCCATCTGAGGTCCATCGGGCGACAGCCGGGCTGGCTTTCGCCGCCGATGATGACCCAATGGATCCCGAAGGCCACGGCTTCGTAGCCTCTACCCCATTCCTTCGCCATCGTTCCGAAGAGGCCGAGATCGATCGGGCCCAACAGTGGTTCACAGCTTAGGAATGTCTGCGTGGCTCTGCTGCTCAGGAGGAGAGGGATCCGCTCGTCCGCACGTTCTTGGTCCTCGACCGAGACGCCGAGCATCACGTTGTCGGCCTCGAGGATCGCGAGGGGCATAGTGCTCAATCTCTCCGCTCGCTTCGTCAACAGCAACCACGTCAGATTGGGCGTGCAAAGGATCAGCTCCCACAGGCGTTCGCGCTGCGACTCCAGCTCCGGCCTGTCCTCCAGGAAGTCGGACATGCTGCCACAAAATACGCGCTTGCTGATTCCAGCCTCTTGCGCCGCCAGGCTCCACAGTACGGGCTCCCGCCAATGAGCGTCTCCGAAATGACGACGCGGCGCAGTCGGCCCCCAGATGCTAAGTGGCGCCCACCGCTGTGCCAATCTCTCCGCATAGCAATGCTGGCATCCGGGGGAAACTTTGGTGCAGCCCCACCAGGGATTGAAGGTATGGTCGCACCACGCAATGCCAGTCTTTGCGCCCATCAGCCCGCCTTCGGGTTCCGCACGTCCACCCTCCGCGCTCTCTCGGCAAGGCTCTCATAGATCGCGTCCCCCAACTGGTCGCGCACCCAGACATGGAACGTCAGGGGCCACTCGTGGGCCCAACGGTGACAGAGGAAGCAAAGCGTCAGACAGTTTTGCGGATCCCAGCGGGTCGCCTTGATCCTTCTCGAAAAGACATGGGCCGCGTGCATCGTCCAGCCCTGTTCCTTCGACCTTCCGCACCGCCGGCACCGCCAACCATCGCGCTCCTTGATTTCTCTGGCAAAGGCCTCGTCCATTTTTGTGGTGGCTATCTTCATGGCCACTCAGCGTCGCAGACGTGGATCTTCATTGGTCACCAGTCGGCATGCCCGCCTGCGGCACGTCGGGCATGGTTTCCTTTCGCACTACAGAAATAGGCCTCAACACAGCCTATTGCCTCGGCACCGCGCCTGGCGTCCCGGAGGGAATCCAGCCATCCTGCTCCCATTGAAGGCATCGGCACAGGCTACATGCGCCATCGAAGTCATGCGCTACCCGGGGGTGGCTGCAAAGGCAGCTCACTTCTTCGCCCCTTCTCCCTCGGCTATTTGATTGAGAAAGCACGCGACTGCGCCAGCTATTGTGTGACAGCCCAGCTTCTCTAGCGCATTATGCCTGTGAGTCTTCACCGTCTCGCGGCTAAGGCACAAACAGAGCGCCGTCTCCTGCATGCTCAGATCCTCGGCCGCACATCTCACCACCTCGGCTTCGCGTTGTGTGAGTTTGATGGTTCTCACTTCAGCAGCGCCCTTTTTGGACCCGCAAGTCTCAATGCGAGCTCCCGGACCTGCGGGAGCGTATGCTCCTGTAGATCATTCCGGCGGCGAGCATCATCCATTGCCTCAAAGAAACGTGCTCTATCTGCGATTGCATTCTCGGAGAGACATAGACGCTGCCAGCCTCCAATCTGTCGGACCGAATTCGTGATCCACGGATGCGAGAACTTCGGCGCACCCATGTAGCCCACACGGCGCATTTCCGCACAGATCTCTTCCCATGCCTCAAAGGGCGAGGGAAGGGCTAGGCGATTCGTCCGAATGGCGATTGCCGCATCCCTCAGCTCGGCCAACGTTGGGAACCACTTGCATTTGCTGATGCAATCCAATGCGGCCGTTTGTAGAAGTTCGTCTGGGAGATCGCTAAGGACGCGGTGGTATACGCTAATCGTTTCCCGCGTTGCATTGAAATTCGGGTAGGCCGCCCCCAAGACCGCAAAGACCTCCAGAAGCGCCCTCTCAGTCGCCATGCATGGCCTCCATTTCCGCCTTCGCCTGGCGGATCGCCGCAAAGGACTTCGGCTCGGGCGCCGGCCTGTCCCGCCTCACGACTCCGATCTGCTCCTGCAAGTCCCAGATGCGTGGCGGTCGCTTCCGATACCCCCCAGCCCACCACCACTGCTTGAACAGCACTACCTCCTCCGGCGTGTATGGGGGGGAGGCTTTCATCAGCGCCGACCTGACTTTGCCGACTGACTTCCCGGCCGTTGCCGCGTCGACTTGGCATACTTCCACAATGGCGTCGAAGAGCAGATCGGGGGGACGGGGGGCGGACGGCGCTTTTAGCCGTCGATGTCTTTTCTCCTTCGCAGTCTCCTGCTCCTTCTCTTTCTCCTTCTCGGATGGCTCCGGCGGATACGGTATAGAGACGCCATCCGTCGCTGAGGCCCCTACATCTGGCGGCGTTGTGTCAGAGGCCGCGTAACGCCTCTTGAGGTCGCAATCGGGGATCGCGGCGAGTTCTTTGGCGATCCGGATCTGCACCTTCTCGCTGGCCGTCTCGTTGTACTTGCGGAGGTTCGGCACCCAGACATAGGGGGCCTCGTAGAACGCCTTGCCTGCCAGAGAGAAACGATGCAACGCCAGAGTGATCGCATCCGTCCTCAGCCCAGTCTCGAATGCCATCGTCTTCAACGACAGCTCGTACAACCCGCAGAGGGCGGTGCGCTCATTGGAAAACAGATAGATGAACAAGATTTTTTCGTCTGGAAGCAGGTCTTGGAACCACGGGTCATTCCAGATTCGCGTGTGTATTTGCCGGAATGTGCCAGCCATCCTGGAGCTCATCGCGCTCCCTTTCGGCTATTGCATGATTGGCAGAGAACACGAAGATTCTCCAGCGCGTCTGTTCCGCCTCGGATAACCGGAACGATGTGGTCTATGGTGAGACTTGTCTCACTCCCGCACGTCGCACAAAAGGCCCCGTCTCGCTCTACAACAAGCTTCCTAAGCCTCTTATCGGTTGCACTTCTCCCATCGCGCAAGGGTGGCATTCCCAACAATCGGCGGACCAGTTTCTGCACAAGTCCGCTCTTGCCGTCCAGCTCGCCCGGCATGCCACGATCTAGCGCATGCTCGAGCAAGAACGCCGCGCCCTCGTCGCTCCAGCCGTTCTCGATCAGTACGTCCTCGATAATGCTCAATTCTCCCTCCTCAGCCATGCCGAACACTTGCCGAAGTGGACCAGCAGCCAGTCAAGCCGCCGGAACAGCGCGGCGCAGATGATGCACTCAAACCAACATCCTTTCATCGCGGGAGCACCGTGTAGCGGGCCACGAAGCGCGCCTCGCTCGGCCATTCGAAGTGGCCGGCCGCGAGAGCCCGCCAGAAGATGTTGTCATCGGGTGATTCATCCCGCCAGATGTTTGCCCGTGGAAAGAATTGCTGATTCTTTAGGCCGCCTTCTCGCTGGCGTCTGCCGATCCCCTCTGTCCACGCGCTACGGAAGGTCTCGTAGCCGCGTAGCTCCTTCGGGTAATCGGTCATGAGGTCCGCCGCCAAGATCTGCTGCGCCGCCCGGTAGGCGAACTCGAAGCGCGGCAGGTCTTCGGTAAGCGGGCATAGCATGAGCCGCAGGCCGGCGGTCGGCGGCATCTCGCAAGGGTAAAAGTACCCCATCGCCACCCGCACGACCTCGTACTGACAACCGCCGACGCATAGCGCTTCACGGTGAATGGATGTCGGCGGCCCCCAGCGGCCCGGATCATTGTTCCAGCCGCTATAGGCGCCAGCGTTCTTGTACCCGAGCTCGGCGGTCAGCCGCAGATTCCACATGATGAAGATCTGATCGCTGGGTGACGAGGGAGATTCGCCCAGGGCGATCCGGGCCAAGACAAGCGCCTCCGGTTCGGCCAGCAGGCACTCGTTCATGTTGTGGCCACAGCGAAAGACATCCTCAATGCGAAAGAGCTCTACAAGCTCTGACCCGATGATCTCCGGCACGAGGGATACAGCCGTAGGCGTCGGTGCTGGCGTTGCAGTGCTTGCCTCATTGACCGCGGCGGGCGGGTCAGGGAACAGCATCACCATCGCCAAGGCAAAGAGGACTGCGTATCTAGTGCCGCGCAACGAGCCCCCAGATACCCAGGGCGCACGCCAGAAGAAGCGCGATGAGCACGAGAGTTTCCGCCAGGTCCTGAAGAGTCGTCATCGTTGGGCTCCGATCAGCATGGCCGCCAGCAAGCCGAGCGGTTATGGCAGCACCCCCACGCAGGAGTAGCGCATGGCAATGTTGTAGTGGAGCTGAGCGAAGTCATAGTCCTGAGGTCCCAGCCGGGCCATGTACTCGGCAACAGCGCCCAACTGATTCAGCCGCTGCCAACATTCAGTCCCCTCTTGGGGAATCAGATCCCAGGGAAAGTCAGTATAGGGAGCGTGTCCCCCCAGATCTCCCAGGATGGCATCCGCTTGGCTGGTGACCTCGTATCTGCATTCTTCCACGGCCAGCAGACTATCCTTCGGACAGGTATGCCATTGCTCGATGGCATTGTGCAGCCGGGCAGCCAGGGCGGTGGTCCAACTGTCGGGCAACCGCTCCGCAGTAGGCAGGGCTTCACAGTAATCTGGTCCATCGGCAATCACATACTGCCAGCCTTCGCCACATTCTTTAGGAACCATAGCCTTCAAGTTCAAGCCAATGGTTTGGGCGATCAAGAACAGGGACACGATCAGAGCAATGCCGAAGAAGCCGATAGCGATCTTTTGTTGAAGAGTCGTCATCGCTAACCTCCGATCAGCATCCTCGCCAGCAAGGCGAGAACCGTCAGCGCAAATCCCCAGGCCACGAGTGCCACGACGCGCCAGAAGATAGCCGTGACGCAACGTCGTTGCCATCGTGTCTGTTCCTCGAGGCGCAGCAGGGCTTCAGGGTCGTCGGTCATGGCATAACTGCCCGCCATGCCGCAAGTGCCGGCAGCAGCCCGATGATGACGAAGCCCGTCAAGAGAACGTAGAGAAGACGACGTGGCCATTTCATGGGTATCTCCCTTCCAAGAGACCAAGGGAACGATTTGTCCTAGCGAACGCGCCAAAATGTTCTATAGCCGCCGCGTCATAGGCCCTCGCGGCCTCGATGGCCGTTGTGAAATACCCAATAGTCACTTTGCGATCATCAAGCACTATCTCGGCTTTCCAACGACGAGGCAGAAGCTTGCGGATTAGGTGCACGCCCTTTAGGCGGATCTTGTTGTCTCGCCGCAATTTCTGGTTGCGAATATTCTCCCGATGGGTACAGAGGCGCAGATTCTGCTTACGATTGTCGAGCGAATTCCCATTGGCATGATCGATCTCTTCGCCAACCTTGGCCGCCAAAAGGAGACGATGCATATAGATCGTTCTCTTCTTGGCACCATAGCCCTCCGTTCGAGCGGCGTACCAAGAGCCTCCCTTGGAGAATGCAAACCATTTCTTGCTGGCGAGAATCTCCAAATCTTCCTTATCGACAATGGCCATGAGCCCGCGAGTTAGAGCAAGCGTTACGCTCATATAGGACCTCCGTCAGGGAAAAGCCGACCGGCCATCACCCTTTCCTCTTCCAGGTGCTGCAGCAACCGCGTCCGGTTCTGGATCTTGGCGCTCGTCGCCTGGATGCGGCTGTAGTCCTCCGCGTTCGCAGCGCGGATCTCGTCTTCCGTCTCACTCCACCAATAGCCGGCGCTCTCTGAACTGGAGCAGATGTACCCGCCCTCAGGATGACTCGCCCGCAGGTTCTCCAGCGCCTTGCGCACCTGGCGATCGCCGATGTCGAAGCCCATCGTCGTCATGGCCCACACGAGCTGGCCGCGGGTGATCGCCTGGCCCAAGCCGCGGTGCTTGGCCTTGAGGTAGGCCAGGAGTGTTTCTTCGAGAGTGCGGAGGATTTCAGCCATGCCGGGTCGGGTTCAACTTCACCCTCTGGGATCACCCGCGCGCAGCACGCGCACCGGCCCCGTCCCCGCTACGCTTGACTCTGGGGGCTGCAGGTTGCTCCGGGTCGTACCGCCCTTGGCGGATCTCGCCCATGATGCGGTGGTGGTCGTTCAGGCGGGCCTCGATGATGAGCAGGTCGTCACGCACACCGCGGATAGATCGTCCATCCCGGCGCGCACCTTGTAGGGCAGATGGTTGCTGCGCTCGACGTCGATCAATGCCTGATGAAGACGGCCAGCGATGTAGGCAGTCACAAGTGCGAGGAGAACAAGGCCGGCAACGAATAGGTCGGTCATCGGATGACTCCATGCAGGCTGAGCCACAAGAGGACGGCGAGGACGATCATAGCGATCGCCATCCAGAACAGCGCGGCGGCCAACTGACTGGGACGCAACTTCTTCGACATGATTCGGCCCTCCCAAATCTGTGACACGTATGCGTTTCCGTGAAAAGATCTCCTTCGAGGGGCCGGCAGCTCGCCCTTCTAGCCACCGGCCCCTCACCCGAGGAGGAGAGGAGAACGATTCGCCAATCGTCCGCCCCGGATGGGAGATCAAGCAATTGATCGTCCATCCGTGATGGGCGATGCCGCCGAGAGACACAAGGGGCAGGATTCGGAATGCAACCCTCTACGGATATGCCACCGAAGATGATTTGTAGACATCGCAGCCCTACGGCCAAACCGAGAGAGCTCAGAGTGGGGCGCACTGCCAACACCCGCCGCGTAGCCAGTCTTGGCCCACTTGCGGCCCCACTCGATGATTTCTTTGGGCCCCCGCTCCGCGTTGACAATGATTGCGCCACGCCGGCCGTTCTCCCGTCGCTGCTCCGGAGTTCTCTCCGAGTTGGCCTTCTTGAGGACGGGCACCCCATATCTGTGGGCTGTCTCGCTCCGCTTGGCCTGCGAGAGACCAAGCAGCGAGCTAGTGCAGTTGAGGTTGATGTTCAATGGTCTCCATCCCCGATTCGTGTAGCAACGAAGGACATGGGCCTCGGCTTTCGGCCAATCTCTATGTCGATATTGGAAGAGCACCTTCGACGTCGGCAATGGGGCTCCAAAGAGCCGACAAAGATGAACATATCGGCCGACCCGCTTCACGCCCCATCTCTCGTTCATGTGCTGACGGAATCGCAAGGCCGGATTCCAAGACGCGCCGACATACACGTAGCGACGGCCTTCCAAGCAATAAACCCAATGGTCTTTTTCGGTCTCGCTCATTTCTTCCTCTCCGTTCAGCCGATGAGACAGTGAGGGAGCAGAGCGGCTAGGGGGATGCCGACCCTGAGGGCCTCATCGGCTGAACGCGGAGGACGAAGATGCTTGAGCAGATTGATCGGCCGGGCTACGCGACTTATCTCGCAGTCCTGGCTTGCGCCTTTGTGCTCATCAGGAAGATCGGCTCCGAATGATGGCATGACGTAGGCGCCCTCGCTCCTACTTCTGCTCCCGGCCTTCTCCCTCGACGTTGAGGGCCGGGATCGGCTTGCTGTAGTCTAGCGGCCGGCGAAGCCACTCGTCATCACTCCGGCGGGTGGTTTTGCGTTCCCCTAGCCGCTCTCCTCATCATCGGCAAACAAGGCCTCCATCGGCACTTCGAAGACGTCCCTCAAGATGTCGAGGGTCGTGAACTCGATGCCCTTGGAATCCCCGTCCGCCAAACGATAGGCCGTGCGAACCGCGAGGATATGGCCCTTGCGCGCAGCCTCGCGCACAAGATCCATCGGCTTCCACTTGCGGTCCTGGAGCAGCTCGGGAACGCGGAGGCGCGTTCCTGGAGCCACGGCCACTCTCCCTCTTTGCATGACGCCATCCTAGCACGACAGAAGTCCGCTTGTCAAGGAGGAAACTCCCACTTGACAAGCATGCCGTGCAGGAGTATCCTATAGGCGCAGTCCGAAATCCCCCCTGGAGAGCATAGAACAGACGTGCGGGGGAGCTACAGTGAGGGAGCCATGACCTACGAGCTTTCACGGAAGACAAGGCGAGGCGGCTACAGCACGAGCTTCGGCCTGACGGTCGAGGAAGTTCTGGCGCAGCTCCCACGGGTTAAGGCTGAGGCTTCCGTGCGCCTCGCCGGACGCGTTGTTGGCGAAGCCTGGCTTGGCGACTACCAGGGAAAGAAACGCTGGCTCTGGTATCTCGAAACGCCCGATGGCGAAACCGCTGGAGGCCTAGGCGATCAGGAGCCGCTGAGTCCCGATGGTAGGCCGCTTCGCAAAGGCATGTGTGTCTGCACGATGCATTGCTCCAATTCCTGCGAGCCCACCTGCTGTCCGGACGGAACACCTTGGTGCAACTGCTGGTGCCATGAAGATGACTACCGCGAAATGGCGCGAGTACGACCAGAAGGGATTCCATTCTAGCCATGATAAAGCCGCCGTTCTCGCGCCGACGGATGATGAAGAAGTCGTGGTATCGGGAGATGACCGTCACCGACATGACCGCCGTCTACCGGGCGCTGGGTGTGGAGATACGGGTAGCAGCCGAGAGACTCATGGCGGCCGGCTGGTCCGAGGACGAGGCCTATCGCCTGACCACGCAGGCTTCGGATCAGTTCGGCGCCGGGTACCCGGGCTGGCAGAAGGTCAAGGCGGTTCAGGAGGCGCTGAACGCATGACCCCATCGATCGCCGACCTCCGCCGCGGCCTCGCCCTGGGTGCCGGGCAGTGGCTCGCCGTCACCGCCGATGCCACGGACGACCAGGTGCGGGAGATATGCCTCACCGCGTACAACTGGACGGACGTCGTGATCGAGCGCGACGCCGCCATCGTGCGCGCCAGGCCGCGAGCGATCGAGAACCTGCGCCGGCCGCACCCACAACAGAAGTCCATCGACGCGACAAGCGCCGATCTGCTCCGCCAAACCGAACCGCAACCGCAAAGGAGACTGAACCCATGAAGACCGAAGACCTTTTCCCCCGCAAGTGGCTCTCAGGAGAGGACCTCCCACACGACACTACCGCCACGATCGACCGCGTCGTGATGGAGGAGATGCACAACCCGGCCACACGTAAGAAGGAGCGCAAGCCCGTGGCCTACTTCGTCTCGAAGCGCAAGGCCCTGATCCTCAACCGGACCAACTGGATGACACTCGCCGGGCTCTTTGGCGACGAGTCGGATGAGTGGTCTGGCCGGCGGATCGTGCTCGGCGCGGACGAGGTCGACTCGCCCCAGGGCCGCATGCGAGCCCCGCGGATCCGAGCGGTCCACCCCGAAACCCTGGCGACCCCGCCGGCTGAGATCCCCGAGGAAGAGGACGAGGAGGAAGAGATCCTGACACCCGTGGCCCCGCCGCCGCCGATGGCCAACGGCGATGGCAAGAAAAAGACTCTCGTGGTTACGGAGTTCTGGGCAGCGATCCGCGACAATCACAAGACCCGCGAGGAAGGGGCGCGCATCCTTGACCACTGCAAGGGTGACTTCGAAGCCGCACTCAAACAGATCCACGAGCCGACGCCGATCTGATGGACGTGCCGCTCACGCCGGTCGAACGCACCGCCGCCTCCGAAGCGCTGCGCCGGAAGGACAAGCGGATCGCCGACCTGGAGCGTAAGGCCCTGACGTGCCCGAGCTGCGGGTGCGATTCAAGAATGCCGCCTATGCGGCTTCGATCCTACGAGGGACGATGAAGATCGACGACCTTCCACGCTGGCTGGCGATGAGGATTAGTCTCAAGCACGACTGTTGGGAGTGGATGGGCTTCAGGAATCGACAGGGATATGGCCACTGCCAGTATCGGGGACGATCCCATCTTGTCCATCGACTGGTCTATACGATGACCAAGGGCGCAATTCCCCAGGGACTGACCCTTGATCATCTGTGTCGCAATCCGTCGTGCGTCAACCCCGAACACCTGGAGCCGGTGTCGCAGAGAGAGAACACACTGAGGGGCGTCGTCGGGCAAAAGATGATGGCGACACATTGCTCGCACGGCCACGAATACACGGAAGAGAACTCATACTACAGGAAGCGCGGCGGGCGAGAATGTCGCAAGTGCCATACCACAATTCAATCGGCAAGACACCATCGCCTGCACCCCGAGGCCGGCCACATCAATGTTCTCTTGTCTATACGCGGACGTGAGATCGGTATCAAGGCCCGGCATGTGAGGTGGCACGTCAACCGTGGCCTTGTCGGGCCGGATTGTCCGATGTGCGGTGCGGATCCCGGCGCGAAGCCGGCCGACGAGCCGCTGGAGCACCGTTTCGTGGGCCCAGGCGAGGTGGACGACAACAGTGGCGGCGGGCACGAAACCGATCCGGTGCCGTTCTAGGATGGCGCAACTAGCCGCCCTCGCCGCAGGGGAGGTGAAGCATGATTGACGCCCAGACGGTGCTGGCACGATGGCGGGACTGGGTTCAGGCGTTCCGAGAGGCTCGCCCTGAGAGACTTGGCACCTCCGAGAGGATGTGCATTCACTTGTGGGATGCCCTGGCCGCCTCGCAGGTGCGGGTGGAGGCCATGATGCTCCACAAACTTGCCCCGTCCCTTTCGGGGCCTCCGGAGTGCCTGGACTTTGCTGGGAGGGTGACGCCCTATGGTGCAGCATACGCTGAGGGCTATCGCGCCCGCCAAGCCGAGATAGAGGCCGCCGCCCTCTCCGCAGGGGAGGTTCCCGATGACTGACAAGCCCGACGCCAAGACAGTGCTGGAGCGACTACGAGAACTGGAAGAGGAAGCCAGTCCCGCGCCTTGGACTGCGCAGGTGGACGAGGACCACAACCAAGAAGGTTCTGTGTGGTGTGGCGCATACGAGGACGAACGGCCGGCAGTGTGTGGTAGCCATGACGACGAATGGCCGATGGATGCGGGAGACGCGGAACTGATAGCCGCCCTGCGCAACGACGCCATTCCCGCCCTCGCCGCCTCGGAGCAGACAGTCGCTACGCTCCAGGCGCGGGTGGAGGCGCTGGAGAAGCGACGCGGATTGGTGCCTCTGTGGGTTGGACGGCGATACCATCGCGAGCTTGGACACACTCGCCCATTCCGGGAGTGCATGCACGAGGTTTGTCAGGCCGCCCTCGCCGCAGGGGAGGTGAAGCCCGCGGATCGTGTACACGACGAGTGGGGGCAGAACGTGATGGACGTGCCGCCAGAGGAGGTGAAGCATGACTGACAACCCGCACGCTCCTCATCCAAGGTGGCTCTGGGTTTCGTCGTGTTCCCTGTGCGGATGGCGCAGTCCTCGTTTCGACAGCGAGAACATTGCTCGGGGCCTGGCATTGCTTCATGCGGTAATAAGGCATCCTTATGGACACACGACCATTGCCGCAGTGGACCGTCGGACCGCACTCGTGAATGATGCGATGGGATTACCGGGAGGGGCAGGGGAGGCCCAAGAGACGCCCCAGGACGGGGGCTAGGATGGCCGTCCAATCCGTGGACGCCCCCCAAGGCGGCTTGCGGACGTTGATCAGGTCCTACGGGTCGATCCGCAAGGCCGCCGAAGCCCTGGGCGTTTCTATCGGAGTGGCCGCCCGTGCGGCCAAGGGGCAGGAACCGAGGCGGGCTGACCTTCGCGCCGCGCTGGGTCTTCCGCCTGCCATCGGGCCCGATGTCCTTGTCATGGGCCAGCCCGTGACCTGTCGCTGCGGGAGGGTGTTCGTGGGCAAATGGGGGACGCGCAGGCGGCTGTGTCCGATCTGTCGCCCGAGCCCCCCGGCTCAGCTGGGCTGACGCGAACCGTGGTAGGCTAAGCGTGATCGCTGCGGGATCGCTTCCCCTGGCCAGGGGGAGCGGAGGCGGGGAGCTCCTCACAAGGGAGCTCTCCTTCATTTCTGAGAGAATAGCGGGGGGCCGTCGACCCCCCGCTATGTCATGACTTGGGCAGCAGCGTGTAGAAGAGCTGGCTCACCGTGAACGCAATGCCCACCGCGAATGCGGCAGTGTCCCAGGTCAGGGGCAGAACACAGGCAAGACCCGCGATTGCCACGACACAAGAGGCCAGCAGGGACAGGATGGAAAGGACGCCGCTGACGAAGGCCGAGAGGAATTTCACCTGATCCCCGTGCCAATCCAGGCGCGCCTTGAGGAAGTTCACCGCCGGCACTCCGATGAGGCCAGCGATCACAGCTGCTACAGCTGCGAAGACTGCCGGTTCCATGTTGATCTCCCTTTCAGGTTGTCATCCTGGCGACCAGGACGACGATCACGAGATTGACGAGCACCAGCGCGAGCCACTTCCAGTCGATCGATGCGCCCTTCACCTCCTTCAACTGAACGTCCGCTAGATCCGAGGATGCGCTGATCTGGGTCTGCACCAGATCGGCCTCGGGTTTGCGCAGGGCCTCGATCACGGCCACGCGCTCCCGCAGGCCGGGCCCGCCATTGCCGTAGACGGCGGCATGGATCTGGTCGATCTTTCCCGAGTAGTGCTGCCACTCCTGGCGCACCTGGTCGATGTCCTTTCGCAGGTCCTCGACGTCTTGCTTGACGTCGGCCACGCCGCCAAGAATGCGGGCCAGCTGCATGTTCGGATCGGGGGCGGGAAAGGTCATCTCAGGGGGCCTCGAGAGTTGTGATCCGCCGCTCGTGATCGTCGACGCGCTGCTCCAGTGTCAGCGGCGCCGGGGGGGGAGGAGCGGGGCCGAACTTCGGCATCGAGCGCAGCGCGGCCCAGATCGATGGATCCAATTTCAGGGCATGTTCCAAACTCCACCAGCTCTCCCCAAGCAGGCCGAGCTCGTGGACCCGCTCGTCAAAGGCGATCATGGCCTCGGCCCGGGCAATGCCTTCGTCGCCGTTGTAGGCCCGTCCCGCTGGCAGGATTGGTTTGTGCGTGATGCCTATCCACTGCCGCACCGACTCGTTGAGCAGAGCGATCGCCCGGGAGGATGTCTCGCCGGTCCAGTAGGTCATCGGCATCCCGGCATCGCACCACTCCATGAAGGCTCGGTGCAACGCCTCCGGGTGCCAGGTCCCACCCGTCCAGCTCTTGTACATGGCGAAGCCGCAGAAGATCGCCGGTGTCGTTGGGCAGCCGGCCCGGAAGATGCTGCCAATGCTCCTGCCGCTGCCGATGGCGTTGGGCTTCTCCTCGAACCGGCTCTCCACGTCGAAGATATAGCCATCAAGCTTGAGGGAGAGCGACTGCGAGATGGCGATGTGCGCCTCTCCGACAGGGTCTATCCCGTAGAGGAACCCGTAGCCGAAGACCTTCAGCCCCCGGCTCTTGATGATGGCGACTGTCTCCGGCAGGACGCACTCGACCCACTTGGGCCGGAGGAGCGTTCCCATGTTCGTGAAGTGCTTCCTGTTCCCATCGGCCACCTTGAGGATGACCGACTGGAAGCCGCCCTCGATCAGTTTCTCGGCGATCGCCGAAGGGATCCCGCCCGCCACGCGGGGGACGTTCCAGAGGAAGATGTTCTTGCCGAGATTGACAGTCATCGAGCCTCCAAGTACAATCAATGAACAAGATGCGAACTGCCCACTGTGCCCACTGCGGAGAAAACTTCTCCGCATATGCAAGCGAAATAAGAAGAGGCAGAAGATTCTGCTCTACTCGGTGCCAGTATCAAGAGCGGAGCGCGGATCCCGTCGGCCGCTTTTGGGCGAAGGTCAAGAAAACTGGTACATGCTGGTTCTGGACTGCCGCCGTCGCGGGAAAGGGGTATGGGAGATTCAGTGTGGCGCCCGAGATGCCGGATGTCTATGCCCACCGCTTTTCGTGGGAGATGCACAATGGCCCGATCCCCAATGGAATGATGGTTTGCCATCGCTGTGACAACAGCCGGTGCGTTCGTCCGGATCACCTGTTTCTCGGCAGCGCCCAAGACAACGTCAATGACATGATCGGGAAAGGTCGGCAACCATCCTATGACGACCGCCGTGGCCCTCGCAGCCATTTCGCCAAGCTTGCCCAAAGACAAGTGGAAACTATCCGCATGATGTATGGCTCCGGACGTTTCCGGCAAGCAGACCTCGCCTCCATCTTCGGCGTTAGCCGCAACTGCATTCAAGAAATCACCTCGGGCAAGAGCTGGAGGTAAAGCGGCCGGGGCAGCTTGGCCCAGGGCCAGGTAGTCGAAAGCGTCTTCACCCTGACGCCTCATTGCGAGGATTGAAGGTAAGCGTCAGGGTCATTGCCGCCTCCCCCAATGACCACTCAGATGATCCGCCACGATTCCCCGCACGACCCGTTGCAGTAGCTTCTCCAGCGATACGGTCATACGTTCTCCTTGTGCGTTCGTGAAGTGGATGTACTGCTGCCCTTCCAAGGATCGGCCCCACGGCATCGCCGGCGGCCATGTCTTCCGGCCCTCGACGTAGTCGGTCAGGAGTTCATGCAGTCGCCCGCGCTCAGGAAGCTGACTGGTGAGCGCCCATAGCACTCTCAGCATGGCGTCCACCTGCGTGCCCGACGGGATCACCGGAGGCTGGTAGAGCGCCGACAGTTCCGGCGTCTCCTCGATGAGGGTCCAAACGTCCTTCTCGTCATTGGCCGCCAGAAGATAAAGATCGTCGTGCCAAACTTTCATTCTTCGCGACTCTCGCAATCCGGGCAAAGACATTTCGGCAAGCTTAGGCCTGGATAGCCCGAGGTCAATATCCAACCCGCACCATCGGCCACCTTCTTGGCCTCGGCACGGCATGCTTTCAGGGAGATGTCGTCGGCGACACTCATGAGTGGCTTGCCGCATTCGTCACAAGCGACAGTCCAATAGATCGCTTCGCGTCCATCAGGTAGTTTTCCGCCCGATTTGATCTCCATCATCTCACCCGTTGATGAACTGGAACAGCTTGTCGGGATTCCACTCTATCTCATCTTGCACGAGCGAGCCAATATAGCCGGCGAACTGGTCCTTGTCAGCGGCGAAAGTCTTCTCCCCCGCTACACCGATCACGGTCCCGGTATCCGCAGTCCCGGTTTGATCCTTGCTCCCGCCATTGTAGTAGAAGCTCTCATCCGGCTCCCAGGGTGGAAGGCTTCCACCTCCGACGCCGCCGCCCGGTTCCGCTGCCATTTTTAGGCCCCCGTCCCCGATGCTGCCCGAGCCAACATCACATCCCCGCGCTGTAGGCGGCTGGTGAGGATTTGGAAGTCACCTCCAACCAGATTTCGATCAACTGTCTCGATATAGGCGGCCTCGGCATCTTCCAGTAGGGATGCCGGAACACCCGAGACCAGAAGAGCGCCCCGCGCCCGAAGCCAAGTATTTGGGACGATCTCATAGCCCGCCATCGGTCGACCCAGATGGTTATGGATCACCAATGGATCATCGAAGACATTCAGGCGGAACTTCACCGCGGTAGCCGCAATAGTTGGGGAAGCGGCAGCCTCGAATACGAACGCCCGTCCAACATTCAGTCGTGCAATCCAGCGGTTATAGGAAGAATCGCCCATGCCGGCTATGGATTTGATGATCTCACCGCCCTTGCGATCAATGTCGTACACCTTGGGAGTCGGGGTCGTGTTCGTCTCCGTTCGGGAAGATGCGATGAAGTCCCCGACGGCGGTGATGATGTCGTCCACTACCAGGTCGGCGTTCTTGGTTCCGGTGGAGGCCGTCTGGTTGTAGCGCTTCCAGTTCAGTGTATCGAAGTAGCCCTTGCCAACAATCTCCAGACTGATGTTGTTCTCCGAGATTCTCCCGGCCGAGGGGTTGATCGCCATGAACACCCGCGGCCTGGCGTTGTAGTCCAGGTAGCGGTTCGCCAGTTGGTCCGCCTCGGCGAGCGCATTGACTTCGCCAATCGTCCCGACGAACTCTCGAATGCCGTATTGATCCTGGCTTGTGGTGTCGTTGAGCGTTGTAGAGCGGCTGGTGGAAGTCCCCCCGATTGTCCGGTAGCGCAGCCAAATCCTGTTCCAAACCTCGTTCACATTCCTGGAGAGTTCCAGCGGCCCCGCCCTGAAGATGATTTTCGTCACCTGTCCGTCCCAGAAGACGGGGCCATAGGGCATAGCAACATCAATGTGCCGGCCGAGACCATTTGTGAAGATCTCTCGAAGCTCTCCCAAGTCCCCGCCGAGCTTCATTCGGAAGTCTTCAGGCCCGCTGTCAGCCGATTCTCTACAAGACAGAGCCATGATCGCTGGAGCAACCGACCAAGTTCTGCTGTACTTCTCCCATTGTGTGACAGGGTTGTTCTTCAGGATCACACTACCGGGGAAGATGTTACTCATCAGCCGGAACCCCGCAGGACATCGTAGACGTCGTGGATGTAGACCTGCACGCCCATCATCGTCTCTGTTGCGGCCAGCCAGGGGCCTGCTCCCCAAGTGCTGGGGTAATGGCAGGCCAGAAAATGCAGATCATTGATGACGCCGGGTTCCAGCCGCGGCGGCTCACCCCGTAACTCCCAAGGCTCTACCCGGTGAATGCCTCCATCCGATCCCATTTGATACTTGCTCAGGCGTTGGCGCAGGAGGCCATTATCCAGGTCCAGGCCGCTACACCTGCGAAGCGCAGAGGTCCCAACAGAGACATCCGAGAGAGGATCGGAGAGAATTGCAGCCCATTCGTCAATGGGAATGAGGATAATATCCCCGTTGTCTACGGTCGCGGCGCCCGCATTCCTCTGATTGTGGATGCGGAAGAAGACACTGGTTGTGAGATCGTCTGCCGAGACCGTTTCCTCAAACGAGATTTTGAGCGTGCCGCAGTAGACAAGCTCGTATTTGTCGATGGATTGGAGCTTCACGCCGCCGATGTCATAATTCAATCCGTAGCGGACCGCCCCCTCGCCCACAGAGGCATCCCGCCCGATGAAGCACGAAAAGGTCACGGCACAATCGCCAATCGCTCCGGCATTCTGCCGAGCGCGGATGAAGACCATATACTCACCACGCCAATCCGTCAGTTTGTCAGTCCCGGTGAGCGTGTGGCGCGTGTAGATGATGCTTGTCTGCGTAGCGAAGGAGGTGCGAACCGCATACTGCTCAGCGCCCCGAAAGTCATTGATGGCACTGGCGTCCGTACCCGCGGCCTTCGTCCAGCCCGTTGGCGGATTCCATAGCCCCAGCATCGAAACAAAGCCCGTTCGGTTGCTTCTCAGGCCGACGATGGCCTGGCTGATAGTCATCGGGGATGGCGATTGAGCCTCATTGGGCGCAGGACCATCCAGGCCGCGAATGCGGATGTTCACAAATGGGGGCCGCTTCCCGCCAACCGCGGCCGCAGGAATGCGAGCAATGTTCTTCGCCGGGACCCACGGGGATTGAGTGGCGGATAGAACCGGGGATACCGTCCATGTGCCTGCGGCGGTTATCCGAATGCGGACCCAGTGCCGGGTGAGCCCATTCAGCAACAGGGCCGTTGAATCAAGCGGAACCTGGAAGTTCAGGAACCATCGCCCAATTCCACCGAAGACCACCGGATCAGAGTAGGTATACAGCCCATTGGGACCAAGCATGCCGAAGGTCACGCCACGACCGAGAGCCGTCCATGCGCCGTTGTAGTATTCCCAGGCGAATGTATTGTTTGCGGCATCGCTCGCTGTCACCACATCGAAACCGACCGTAGACGGCACGTTGGTATTGGTTGTAGAAGCCAGATAGAGAATGTCGCCGGCCGTCCTATTTGGGAAGAGGGTAGAATTGACAGATCCCCACAGATCGAACCCCCAACCCGAGGCCACGGTCCAGTTGAAAATCTTGTCGATGCTCTGCTTGGCATAGTCCCCGGTGACGACGGAGAAGATCGAATCCGTGTCCGCACCGCCCACCTCTGTCAGCGTCGTGGCTGTGGGCAGGGCCGTGGGCGGGGCCGACCGCCAGATGCCGCGGGTGATGGATAGGCCGAAGTTCTCGACCCATTTGGTAGCCCGATATT
>Ga0209416_1000535_pt1 | contig 38932 bp, 53 predicted proteins | sample RifGroF1_FD_184001 | JGI IMG/M metagenome (GOLD analysis project Ga0209416, IMG submission 184001) | Groundwater microbial communities from Rifle, Colorado, USA - Groundwater F1 (SPAdes) (version 2) | ecosystem: Environmental > Aquatic > Deep subsurface > Groundwater | place: Rifle, Colorado...
AGGGGCTCTACGATCTGGACTTGGCGGGGCGTGGTCGAGTTCCTGGAGCATGAGGGGGAGGTTTCCATAAAGGAGAAAGATGATTACGTATCCCTTGCAGAAATGCGATCCGCGTCGAAAACGCCTTGACACCAATCGCCCGTTGGGCGAGTCGCTCAGGGCAGAGTTGTTGCGATTGATTGATGTAGTTTTGGAGTGTCACCCCTACGGCCGTGTCGGGCTGGATGGTAAGGAGTGGGCCGGCGCGTATCCGCTTCGGATCTTCGCGTGTGCGAGGTGGGGCTTGTCGCTGAGCCCTAAACTTGGTCCGCTTGTGGGCCATCTGACCTACCAAACCCTTACCGGCGTTTGGTTGTTCCAGGCGAAGGATTGGGTAGCATGAAACGACATTATTCTTTGACTCCGGCTGATTTCGCCGTAATACGGCATGAGAAGTTTTTCCGCCGTTTGGCTCACAAGCGAGAACGTCTCGAGGCTCGCCTGGGCCGCCCGTTGAACGCGGCGGAGGGGGCGGAATTGGAGGAATGGTACGGCTACCGGATCTCGTTACGGGTCTTGATGATGATGGTTGATGATTGAATGTGGGGGGGGGCGGAAAAGCAACGGACGAACTTTTGACCCGCAATGCGGGATGGAGGAACGGAAATCATGGATCTGAAACAGCTCAAGAAGGCGCTCGAAAAGAAGAGTGCGAAGTCGGAAGTGTTGGCGGACATCACGGCGATGCTTCCCGGCGGTCTGGTAGTGGCGACTGAGGCGGGCGAAGTTGATGTCGATGCAACGCTCGCCTATCATGCGGAGTTCGAGGGGGTTCCGCCGGCCCATCTTCCGCGGACCTGGCAGGGGGCGGCGGTCGTTCCCCTGGCGGATCTCCGGCCCGCCCCTAAATCGCGCCAGCAGTGCTTGTACACCGGGTTGCTGTTCGGTACGGATGCCTGTCCGCCGTGGTTGGCGATTCCGGAGGCTATCCGCCCCGAGCGCCTGCGGTTTGTGGCCTGGCTTCGTGGCCAGTCTGATATGAAGCACATCGTTGCCGATCCGATGGCCACCGCTGCGACGATGGCAATGGACCCGCTGCCGGCCTATTGCCGGGGGCCCTGGAACCTGTTCCAGCTCAAGATGCGGGGCAATCCCGACCTGGTCGCGGAACTCGATTGGGGCTGGCTGTTTCAGCCGAACGAGACGAAAGCCGCCGAGGCGACGTTCACCGGTCCGGATGGGGGAGTCTGGACCCGCCGCGACTTTCGAAACGTGCTCGCATCGTTCGACGTCGCAGACATCCGCATCGTGTTCGTCGACGCAGGGGGGCATTCGGAGCGCATCAACTGGGGTGGGTCCTCGCAGAACGTCGCGGCGGCGGCGTTGGACGAATGCCAGCGTCAGGGATCGAGACTGACGCGCCAATTGTGGGAATGTCTGGATGAGCGATATCCCAGAAACCGCGGTGTGCGGGCGGCGCTTGAAGCCGTGATCGGTGAGCGGCTGCGTTAACTGGTGATTGAATGTGGGGGGCTGGAGGAAACGATGGACGAAATTTGCGGGGGGTCTGGGAAATGCAAATCAGATCCGGCCGTGTCGCGGGTGGCGGCGGCCCGCTTACCCCTGCTTCAAGTCCTCGGCCTTGGCCCGGACACGGACGATGCGGATCTGTTCGAGGCTGCGGCGGGGAGGATCGCCGATCTCGAGTTGGACGTGGAGCAGTTGTCTGGGCTCGTCAGTAGGTTTTCTAAGTCGCTTGCGCAGGCTCGGGAGTTCGGCGCGCGAAAGTGGCGGGCGGCTCGTCACGCCCGATCGTGGGAACGGATCGCCCGGGAGTTGGCCGCGCGACCCGTCCTGACGGAGGCGGAGATCGACGCGTGTTGCGGGGCGTACAACTTCCCCGATGGCGGGCGCGGGTCGCTTCGTGAGTATGTGGATCGGATCCGGGAGCTGGAATCCGGTTTTCTGGGCGTTCGTGTGCGGGACGGTGTTCTCGAGACGGTGTTGGGGCCGGAGGGGGAGTCTCGGCCGTGCCCGGGGTGTGGGGAAAAGTTCGGCGGAGCTCACGATCTGTGTTCCGAGTGCGAGGAGATCCGGCGGCTCTCCGGTCAGGATGCGGAGATCGCGATGGAGGCCGCGATCGACGTCGTTTCTCACGATGTCGTGTTCGTTGCCTCTGGCATGTGTCCCGGGTGCCGTCTTCCGTTTCTCCCTGGCTCGCCGTGCGATTGCGAGCCCGCCGACGACTTCTGCGAGCGGGAGGATTGCCCGTATGAGGCGCCGGGTCGATGTCAGGTGTGTGGGTGGCCGGTTAAGAGGGAGGGTTGATTCATGTTGGGTTACGCTTCCCGCACAGGTACCCGCCGCAACCTGGATGCGCTTCGCGCGGCCGGGTGGGGTCTTGTCGTTTCTGCCGCGGGTAGGCATCGGGATGAGGGGTTCGAGGATATCCTCCTCGATAACGGCGCATGGTCCTATCATTGGGCGGGTCGTTCGTTCGATCCGGGGCCGTTTCGAGCGATCTTAAGCATGTTCGGAACGAAGGCCGGGTTCCTCGTTGCGCCGGACGTGGTTGAGGGCGGGCTCGGGTCCCTGGCGCTTTCCGTCTCGTGGCTTCCCGATCTCGCGGCTTATCCCGGCGTGATATTGATCCCGGTTCAGGACGGGATGGAGGATGCCGACGTCCGGTCGCTCCTTGGACCGCGGGTCGGGATCTTCCTCGGAGGCTCCACGGCGTGGAAGTTGGCGACCATGGATCGGTGGGGCCGGTTGGCGCGTGAGGTTGGTTGCTGGTATCACGTCGGGCGGGTGAACAGCGCCCGGCGGATCGCGATGTGTCACAAGGCGGGCGCGGATTCCTTTGATGGGAGCTGCGCCTCGAGGTTTAGCGTAAAGTTACCGTTGCTCGAGGCCGCCCGGGATCTTCGGGAACGGGGCGGGCAAAGGAGGATGCCGTGGTGAAGCCTCTCGTTCTTTTCTCCGGCGGCCTCGATTCCGCCCTGTGTCTGCTGCGAGCGTTGGACGTTGCGAGCGTTCACGATCATGTCTTCGCCGCGTTCCTGGACTACGGTCAACCGGCCGTCGAGCAAGAGGTCGTCGCGGCCGCCCGTTTCCTGCGGATGCTTTACTATCTTTCTCCCCTCTTGATCGGTCGGGTGCGCGTGCCTGGAGTGTCTCTCCTCGGGTCCGGCGACGGTCCGCGCATCGTCCCCGGTCGTAACCTGGCGCTCTACCGGGCCGTGCTGCCGTCGGCTTATGCTCTCGGGTGCGATCGTGTTTGGTACGGCGCGATCGCCGACGACGCGGCCGATTACGAGGATTGCCGGTCATCCTGGGCCGCGTCCGTCTCCGATCCGGGTATCCCCCTCGAGGCTCCGCTCGCATCCCTGACGAAGCGGGATGTCGTCCGGGAACTCCGCAAGCGGGGTGTCGATCCCCGCTTCCTTTGGTCCTGTTATTCGCCCTCGCCCGACGGTCGGGCATGCGGCGCTTGTCGTTCCTGTGTCGCCCTCGAGGCGGCGATGGTGGAGGTGTGATGTGATCGAGTTGTTGAATTGGGCTCGAGAACATTGGTTGTTCTGTTTGTTGGCATGGTGGTTTTGCGTGCTTCCACTTGCGGTGATTTTCGTGGATGGAAAATTTTGGAGGTCGTGATGTTGAATCTTGTGGATCTGGAGGCTGAGGAGCTGGAGGTTGACGAGGTCTTGGCCGACTCCGTCCTAGAGATCGGACCTTCCGTCCCCCTCCGCCCCGTGCGTCGCGGTTTTCTCTACCACCGTGCTCGCCGGCTGGTTTGTTGGGCCGCGTTCTCTTTCCTCGTTTCCGTCCGGTCGAGGCCGTTCCTCTTCGCGTTGTCCGCGGCCGTCGTGGTGGTGGTTGGGATCCTGGTGTTCGGGTCCGTGCGGTACGTTCGGCCGTCCCTGGTGGCGTGGTGAGCTGATGCCCCTCCGCTTCCTCCCCGCCCGCTACACCGCCCCTCTCCGCCGTTACCTGGCCCGTTCCGACCACTACCTCAAGAACGCCCCCCCGGGCTGTCTCCTGTGCCTCACCGTCATGGACGGGTGGACCGTCCGGGGCATCCTCCTGATCGGCCGCCCGACGGCCCGAGCTCTTCCCCAGGACGGCACGTGGGGCGAGGTGACCCGCCTCTACCTCGAGCCCGGGCTCCCGCACGGAACCGCCTCCGAGCTGTTGCGGGCCTCGTTCGACGTTTGCCGAGCTCGCGGGATCCGGACGGTGATCAGCTACCACGATCGCACCAGGCACACCGGCTGCATCTACCGGAAGGCCGGGATGCGGAAGTGGGGGACCGTGACGCACATGGGGCAACATTGGGAGAGTAGGGAGCGGGAAGAGGAGGGACTGTTCGGGCCGGTGGTAGGGAGGAAGAGCGGGGAGCTCGAGGCGACCCCGAAGCGGAGGTGGAGGATCGATCTATAGCCTGATCTGTTCCTCCCTCACCCGCCTCTTTCTCGGGACTTTCGCCCCGCCGAATAACTGGATTTGCGTTCCGCCCATCAGAGCGGCCCGCTTCTCGGCCGCCTCGAAGTGCTTTCTTTCCCGCTCCATCCCGACAAACCGCCGGTCCTCCCGGAGGCACGCGATCCCCGTCGTCCCGCTCCCCATCCAGGGGTCCAGGATAAGATCGCCCGGCGAGGTGAAGTCTTGGACGAGCGCCTCCATGAGCTCAAGGGGTTTCTGCGTCGGGTGGTACCGGACCGTACCGTTCCCCCTCTCGAGCACGATCGGGAACGTCCACACGGCCGGGCGGCCCCTTCCGTTCCACGAGCTCTTATCCTTCCCGGCCCAGGCGATCGCGATCCCTTCGGCCCCTTGCGCCGGGCTCTGTCCGTTGAACTGCGGGGCGCAATTGAGTTTCACCCACACGCCGGCCCGTTTGAACCTGGCGCCGGCCGCGTTGAACGCGTCCCGCCATAGCCCCATGGATTCCAGATCGCAGAAGAGCACGATCCATCCTCGGCACACGCGGACGAGCTCTGCGGCGGCGATCGCGCGGTCCCCCATCGCGTCGAACCCGATGTCTTGACGTTCCCGAGGGCCGCCCTTCCAGGCGGAGGCGGACCGCATGCCGATCTCGTGCACCTGATCCCCGTACGGCGGGTCGGTGATGACGTGGTCGACGCTCTTGTCGGCCAGCGACGGGAGGCCCCGCCGCGGGTCCGTGTTGTCGCAGCATCTCAGGTCGAGCATATCTTCCTCCTTACTCGTACCACGTCTCCGTCCCACGCCGGGATCTCGATCTCTTCCTCGGCCGTGCAGGCCCCCAGCTCCCCGACCTCGATCCACGGTCCGCGGTCCACGCTTACGAGCCGCCACGGCTCGAGACGCTCCGTCTCCGGGTGCTCGCACGGCATGTTCTGCCGCCGCCGGTCCGAGCCGGAGAGGATCCGAACGCGGTTGATCTCGCCGCCCCGCTCCGACCGTGCGTCGTACAGCGAATTGAGCAGGTCGATCCGCCACCTCGTCTCGGGGTCCGGATATTCCTCGATCGGCCATGCCGGCCGCCCGCACGCCGGGCACGGCGTCCCGTCGGCCGCGCGGTAGATGCTCCCGGGCCGCCCGCACCCGCAGTCGTACCAGTAGACGCGGATAAGAGCGGTCGTCATCGCGCGACCTCCGGCCACTCCCGGACGCGGAGCTCCGCCGGCCATTCCGCCGGGTCGGCGCCCTTCGGATGCTTCAGCCGGCCGTAGAAACCGGTTTGGTCCGTGCGCCATCCTTTGTCAGGCGTGGCGGAGTCGTACACGTAGCGGCCCGCCTGTTTCATGAAGACCGGGACGCCCATCGTTCTCGCCTGGACGATGAGCACGTGGGGCCATTGGGCATCGAGCGGTCGGGCGCCCGGTCCTGACTCCCCGCCGATCACGATCCAGTCGATCCCCTTTCCGATGCCGGCCGCTTCGATGTCCGGGCGCCAGGCTTCGCTGGTGTCCAAGCCGCCGTTTCCGCCGTCGCGTCCGCAGCCCGGACAGATCATCTCGTCATACCCTTGATTTCGTTCCTCGCAGTCGCAAGATCCGGTCTCGTCCCCGCAGTTTAAACACCGATACCCGTAATGATCCGGGTAGTATCGCGCGCACGACGGGCAGTAGTACTGGAAACTTTGCCACGGATCCACCGGCCCCAGCATCGGCTCGACGCTCAGTCCTCGAAGTGCGGAGGGCATCGTGAGCAGCTCGGGGATCCGCGCGTCGGCGGCCGCTTGGTCTTCGACGCTTACCAAGTCCCAGACGTTCGGGACGTCCTCCCAACGGAGATCGCGGTCGAACGATTCGAGGACGACACGGACGTTCGTCTCGGGCTCGAGGTCGGCTAGGGCCGTCAGGCACCGCCCGGGTGTCCACTCCCGTCTGAACCTCCCCAGGTTCGCCGGCCGCGCCGTTACGAATATGAAGAGGTGTTGTGGGTTTATTATCGCGACCCCGTGGATCGCGGCCCGGAATCCGTCGTCGAGGTTCTCGTGCCCGATGTCGGACATGAGCCCGACCGCCACGGCCCGCGGCTCCCTCCAGGAGAACGGGATCTCGAGCCGGTCCGGGAACGTCTGAACCGTCCCGTCCCACGCGTAAATCTCACTGTCTTTCGGTTGCATGTTGCGCCGGACCATTCCCCGCGCCCAGCAGTGATCGCATTTTTTCGATACCGGGGAGCATCCCCGGATCGGGTTCCACGTCTCGGCCTTCCGTCCGGGCATCTTGAGCCATTCGATCTCAGCCACGGTAACCTCCCCTGAGCCTGGCGAGCTGTGCCTTTTGGCCTCCTTCCGTCGTTTCGGTCTGGAGCGACGTTAGGAAGCGAATCGTCCCGTGGGATCGGTAGGTCACGGGGCGGTCCGCGCAAACGATCACGCCGATTCGGTCCGGTTCGCTCCGGTGCCTAATCATCGTCAGGACACCCTCGGGGAGGTATTCGGCGATCGGATCCCCCGCGATCGTCAGGTCGTACGCGGGGGCGCCCTCCGCGATCGCCTGGGTGATCACCTGATCAAAGTAGGGGGTGTGATATTTCATGGGTGCATTTGCCCTGATGGGATTCTCCGATTGCTCCCTCGCCGATGCCGCCTCGCGTTCGTCGAGAAGGTCGTCGACGGCGCCCTTTATAAGGTCCGCCAGGCTCCCGTAGATCGTGGGATCGTAGATCACCCGTTTGAACGCGGCGATCGCCAGCTCGTAAACCATCGTTTTCCAGGTTTGTCTCATCCCGCCACCTCCTTGAACTTCCCCCGGACCGCGTCCGGGAGTCCGTCCAGTTTCCTCAGCGCCCAACCGCAGAACCCCGCGTCCAGCGGTTGGCCGCGCCTTTTCGCCGTATGGTTCAGGACGCCCGCCCCTAGGCAGGTCGGGCACCATTCCCTGGTGTTGTCGCTTATGTCGTCCTTCGTCGCGAACGACCCCTCCCCGAGGCACATTCGACACGTCCGCAGCCACAGGAAGATCGCCCCCTCCGGCGTTGTTCCGCCGTACCGCTCCCAATCCGCCCGTTGGAGCTCTGCGGCCCTTTCCTGGAAGTTCAGCACGGCCCGAAGGGTCCGGTCGTTGAGTTCTTTTACCCGGCGGATCGCGTCCCACACCCGCCGCATCATGGCGCAATCCCCGCCGGCGTCGTGCGCCCGGATCCCCTCCATCGAGCCGCCCGCGTGCTTGTAGACGGTCAGGAGCTTGTGATTCCGGATCGTCGTGGGTTTCCCCTCCGCGTCCCGTCCCGGGACCGCCAGGTCGGGCCACGTTTCGAACGCCCATATCTTCGGGTCGATGATCGGGGGAAGCAGGGTCGCGCTGAGCCCGGCCGCGACGAGGCTCGCTCGGAGCAGCGGACCGTCGAACGGGATCCCGTTGTAGGCGACGATCGCGTCCGCCTTGCGGATCTCCGCCAGCACCTCCGGTGCGACCTTCGCCCACGGATCCGACGCTCGGATCTCTTCGAGCTTGGCGTCGTCGATCCCGCACACCTCGAGCGCCCCCGGGTCGAAGTCCCGGCCGGGGTCGCAGACCCACGTTTTGCCGCCGGCGTGGATCTGCCAGGGCCGGTCCAGCTCGACGTCCCGGCCGGTCGTCTCCAGGTCCAGGTCGATCTCCCGGATCTCGGATAGGAGCGGGAGCGAGGCGACGTTCGCGCAGGTACGATCGGAGCGGTGTTCTCGGCCGCAAGATTGACACAGTTTGGCGATTTTGAGCTTGGAGAAATCTATCATTGTTTTCCTTTCTGAGATTCCGCGACGTCCCGATACAGGGACGCGAGCACGCTTACGAGCACCAGGACGTCGCGGGGATCGCCGCTGCGTCTCGCTTCGCGCAACCAATTCAACGCGATTGACATCCGCCAGCGCATCCGGCGCTGTGGTCCTTGCCCTGTGGCTGGGTGTCCGATCATGCCTTGCCCCTTTTCGACCACTCTACGTATCTTGATAAATACGGGTCGTCGGTCTCGACGATCTGCCCCAGCACGATCGCTCGGATCGCGGCCTCCGCGTACGGCCCGATCGTCTCCCCGATCCGACGTGGGCCGGGTTCTTTCGATGGGGTGTGGAACGTGTCGTATTCGTTCAGGGTCGCGACGATCCGGTCGGTTCGTTCCGATACGAGCCCGAGAGGGCGGATCAACCGGCGGATCGCGTCGGATCCGAGATCTTTGCGATGGAGGGCGAGCATCCGTTGGATGATCGGGCGAACCGTCGTCGCTCTGGCCTGGTGTGTCAGGATCGCAACGACGGCGGTCGCTGCTTTTCTCTCCATTCCAACGGCGAAAAGCGGCCGATTCCCAGGAAACCATCTTTCACGCAACGAACCTAGCCTATCGATAGGATTGGGGAAGAGCGATGGGATGATGAGGGTCTCTTCGAGAAGACAGAGGGGGGACGCCCGCAGAAAACCGATCGCGACCTCGACGACCCGGTGATCAACCTCCGGGGCGGAGCACGCCGGGCATCGCTCCGAGGGCCAGAGGCCCAGCTCATCGAGCTTTTGTCTGAAGATCCGCCCATCGTTCGGGCATTCGAGGTGAATCGTCGTCGGTTGAAGCCCCGCCGACCAAGTCCAGGGCCTTTCCTCGCACCAGAGTCCCAGGGACCAGCGGTCCAGGGCCGAGCCGAAAGTTCGGTTTTTCATCGTTTTACCTCCCGCGAATATGAAACATCTTCCCCCCGTGCCGCCCCCTGCATGTATTCGCACATCCAAGCATGCCATTCTCGATCGGTGGTCTCTGCGGAAATGCCGCGCCCCGTGTGCGCATGGTACAGCGCGGCCTCTTCCCGGTACTCCGCCAGCTCGCCGGAGAGGCGGGCCAGGGGCAGGTACACCCACCAGGGCCAGAGGGCGGATGCAAGTTTATCTGCCGCGCACATGCGGCCCACCGGGATGTCTTGGAGCCTGGCGTAGGTGCGACTATGCCCTTCCACCAGATCGCGGGCCATGAAGGCCCCGATGATGTTGTTGCCGAGCCACAATACGAGCTGATAGGCGACCTGGCCCCCGAACTCCGGATGGCGGGCGCCGTCCTCCCCATTCATTGAGTTGCAGCCCCAATAGCCCCAGTCGTGGACCAGGATCGCGATGATCTCATGCCAGCGAAGCCGGCCGTAAAGGCGCCGCCAACACACCAGCACCGCGAGCGGGTGCAGGATGAACTGATGGACGCCGAAAAGAAGCGACTTGGTTCCGACCTTCATCGCGCCCCCCTCTTGCTCTTCTTTCCCCCGACCCTCCCGATCTTCGCCATGTGCTCCCGATCCCGGCTTAAGGATCGCCCTCCCTTCCGGCCCGCCTCCCTCGCTTCATCGGGGGTGAACGTGTGGGCCGTCCCGAGTTCGTGGGCGGCCCTCCCCCCCATCGCGGCGATCTTCCGTCGGATCTCCGGCTTCATGCCGCGAAACCCGCCCATCCCGGGCCTGGCCCCGATCTTGCGCACGTAACCGGCGCTGAGCCCGTGCAGATCCGCGAGCTGGGTCGCGTTCTCGCCGGCGCGGTAGCGTTCGACGATCCGCGCCCGTTGTTCCTTCGTGATCTTTCGCATTCTATTTTTCCTCTTTCTTTTGTTTGAGGTGCCATTTTTTCAGGAATTCCTGTCTGTTTGGACTGTTGGTGACACGGAACGAACAAAATCCTTGATGTGTCGCCGGTAATCCACATCCGCACACCGGTTCGATCCCGAGCGTTTCTTTCAATATTGATCTGAGCTTGCTAACGGTGCCCTTCGACATCCCGGTCAGCTCGACTATTTTTCTGACGCTTTTACCCTCTTCCAGGAGTTTTGCGGCTTTTTCCAATTTGTCGCCCTGTGCGTACATACCTCGTTTGAACAACTGTTCCATGGAGTTCGGACCCCATAACGAGATGGAGTCCTTTCGTTTGCTTCGTTTCGGTTCACGATTTGGGTTATCGAGGATGTTATTGGAAGCGTTTCCCGTCGTGAGAAACGTCTCGATGTCGTTTATCGTTTCCATCGAGACGAAGAGACTTTTTCTTATGTTTTCTTTCGAGACGCCCTCGGATAATAATTTTCCAACTATCCTTACTCTGTTCGTTTTTTTGAGGCGTTCGACGTTTTTTGAGACGATCGGGACTTTGCGCGTGCGCCTGATTGCCTCATACCTTAGCGTCGGGATGTCTTTTTTGTATCGTCTGATCAGCCGGTACACTTCAACGATCTCCTCCCTGTCTGCTTTTGTGGCCCTCTCGATTTCCTGAACGGTTTGGCCCGAGACCAACATCTTCCCGATGGCAGCGCGTCGGATCTCTTTCTGTGTTTTTTCGCTCTGAGGTTTTACCTTGAAAAACGAGAAACCGTCGATCTCGGAGTTGTCCAACCCGTAATCGTCCGACGGTTCGTCGTCTTCGACAAATTCGTTTTTTGAAATCACGCTCGGATGGAATCGATCGGTATCTCGAGCCATTTTCAAACCTCATTGACTTCAGAAGCTCGTGCAAACGTCGCACCGTCCGCACTTGTGGTCCGGGTCCGCGATCGATGGTCGGAACCAAAGGTCGACCATGGCCTCCCGGCAAAGGTTTTTCCTGTTGGAGCAGTACCGCTGCATCGCCTCGAGCCCCTTGCGGTCCCGTTGGAGCTTCTCGGCCAGGAGCTGAGCGTCCAAAGGCAATTCCTCGAACGCGCATCGCACCTGGATCTCGAGCCATTTGGTGGCGTGATGTATCTTTTTACCGACGCGATCGTAGTTTATTCGGCCAGCCTGGTCCTTGAGCTCTATCAGGTTCCAGCTCTTGAGCTGCTTCACGATCGTGGGCGTCGTGTAGGTACTGACGCCGGATTCCTCCCCGATCGCTTTCTGGCTCTTGAGCAGGACGTCCTCCTCCTGTTCCATGAGGTACGACCACACGCGGCGATATTCCTCTATTGTGGGGTTGGAGCTGGTTAGGAACGCCTCCGGGACGTACCAACAATCTCTATCCCATAGGAGCCAGTGATCGGCGTTCTGCCCGGCTCGGCCCGCCCGCCCGGCCTCCTGCACCATCGCCTCGAGCCGGTCCGGCGGGCGCTTGTGGACGACGAGGTCAACGTTCGACCAGTCGATACCCATCCCGGCCGCGCAGGTGAAGACGCCAACCTTCGCGCGGCCGGAGTGCATCGCCTCCATCGCCTCGATCCGCAGCTTCAGGGAGGTGTCGGCGTGGAAGCCGACGAGGGCGTCCCCCAGGGCCTCGACCAATGGCGACCCGGATTCGAGCCAGCGGTCGACCTCCGCCTGGCTCTGGCAGTAAACGATCCCCTGGCGATGATCCCGCATCTTCGAGAGGATGAAGTTGGCCTGTGCCCTCTCGAGCGTTAAACGGGTCGGCGATCTGAGCTCGATGGCGTTCAGGGCGATGTTATCGGCCAGGGGTCTCGAGCTCAGGGTCATAGTTGACCCGTGGGGTAACCCGAGGGTGCGAAGCACATCCCCGATCACGGCCTCGGTCGCCGTCGCGGTCAGGAGCAAACAGGGCGCGTGCCAGCCGCGGGCCTCGCGCGAGGTCGCGACCAGGGTCTCGGCCAGGCGGGCGTAGGACGGCCGGAAATCATGCCCCCAGCTCGAGACGCAGTGGGCTTCGTCGATGACGGTCAACGCGACGCGTGGGAGGATAGCCTCGCGGCGCGACGCGTTGCGGAGCTGTTCGGGAGCGACGAACAGGATCCGGTACCGATCGAGGTGCTCCATGACGCTTTCGATCTCGTACGCCGCCATGTCGCTGTTGACGGCGGCGGCGGAGATCCCCAGGGCGTCAGCGGCCCTGAGCTGATCGGCCTGAAGCGACTTCAGGGGGCTGATCACGAGGATCAACGGGCTAAAAAAGCGTGTGGTGCCCTTGGTCAGCTCCGCGAGCTTCGCGGCGAGTTGATAGACCAGGGATTTTCCCGTCCCCGTCGGCATCAGGGCCAGAACGTCCCGCCCCAGGAGGAGCTCCACGACGGCGGCGCGCTGGTGTCCGCGCCAGGCTTGGAACCCGAGCTCGAGGAGGGCGTGGTCGGCCCATTGGCCGAGCTGGTCTCGGGTCAAGCACGAGCCGTCGGGAAAGCGAAGGACGTCGGGGGATTCGGCGGTCGCGGTCATCATTTTGACTCCGATAAGGCGGGTAGAAAATGAAAAAAACATCACGAGCGGCCGTCGCTGTTCGGGGCATCGCTCGTGATGTCGAGATCTACGGCTTTTGGTTGGGCTATCGCGCCCCGCGTGCCATTCGTCGGCAGCTCCCCTCGCTCTCGATCTCTTCGGGGTACCGCCCCCGATGGGCAACGATCGGAAAAGTCGGGGTGTTTCCCGGTACACCCCTTCAGAAACCGTGACTTCAACATGCCAAATTGCCGGACGATTCGGCCAGCCGGCGGCCCTATCCTTCCGCGTGCGCGGAGGAAACATCGGATCAGAGCGTGGAAGCGGGCGGCGCGGCCGCGGTGCCCTTCCCCGCCTCGGTGGCGGCGGTGGTCCCGTCTTTCGCCGGACGTACGGCGACCATCGCCGGGTCGAAGACGAACGGGTTCGTCGGCGCGTCCTCGAGGCGGTACGCGTGGAAGCGGCGGTAGCCCTTGGCGTCGGGCGTCACCTCGAGAACGATCTGGCGGCGCTTCTCGAGGCTGGCCTTCTCATCCTGAAGGTTGGCGATGTAGGTATCGATTTCCTCTCCTTTGAGTCCCTGGAAGTCCTCAAAGGTTTTGTTGGCAAACGAAGCCGCGAGCGCGGTGTTGTCGCCGATCCCGAAATCGCTGGCGAAGTCCCGGCGGAGCTTGACGATCACACCGTCGGTCGCCTGGGCCGATTCGTGACGGCGTTTGACGAGCATCATGTGCCAGGTCCAGTAATCCTGGTACTGGCCCTTGCCGTTCTTTTCCTTGGTGATCTCGAGCTGCCGATGCTCGACCAGGAACGAGCCGAACGGGAACCCGTCGACGTTGGGTTTTTTCGCGTCCTTCATCATCGATCCGAATCCCATGATAACCTCCGTGGTTTGGGATTTTTGTTACCCGCCGGAGAAACCGGCCGGCGGTCCCGGTGCGCGTCGCGCGCTTCGATCGATATCCAATCTAAACGAGCTCAGCAAACTTTACAACAACTTTTTCGATTATTTTCGTGATCGAGGCCGGAAACACGTGATGGTCGAATCCGGCCACGTGATGCACGTCCACCCTTCCCCCTCGTAGCTCCAGCAATACGGCCCTTCCTGCTGCCGTTCGTCCCCTCCGGCCATCTCGATACAATTCGGGATCGGCGCGCCCTGGGCCTCGGGACACTGCTGGGTGCAGTTCGGGCCGCAGTCGTCATCACCGCAGGGGTTGTGCGGTATCACCCGCTCCCCACCGGATCGCCGAAAACAAGTCGGAATCCCGTTTTCATCGTAAATACAGGTGATACCCCCACCCATGTACTCGAAACAGTCCATTTCCCGTGCGTCTTCGTCGCACGGGAGGATCGGTTGCAGCACCACGGGCGGGTCCAACGGCCAGCCCCCATCGCCGACGGGACCCTCGGCCGGATAACCCCCAAACCAGTCCCAACCCACAAGAAGAGGCATCAGAATCAAACAACACGTAGCAAATCGTCTCATCATCGAACCATCCTCCATGTTTCCCGTTTCGGCCCTGCCAGGCCCATAGGCCGCGACGCGCGGCTCATCAGCGATGCGGCATCAGCACCGGACGGTTTACGCCCCGAATTCCTCCCAACCGAGCGGCTCCTCCGATCCGCTGTGCCGGTTCCGTAGCACGCGCCCGGTCTCCACGTCCCGGATCTGGTACCGGCCCGGCGATCTCGCGGCGTACTCCCCGATCGCCGGTACCCCCACGAAGTCGTCGGCGTCCTCGACCCTCCATTGCCCGATCCCGTCCCCGTAGTCCAGCTCGGGCAGGTGGTCCCTCGAGGCGATCGCGGCGTCCACCAGGAGCTGTCCGACCGTCCCCCCTCTCCGCACGACTTCCCCCGCCAGCGTTAGGAGCTCATCCCGGAGGTACGCGACGATGTGGGCGGACCGTTCCGGCCGTTGGAGTACGGACCGGATCCGCGGCTCGACGGCCGGGTCCACCGAGCTCGTACCCCAGGAGATCCACGGACGGACCGGATCGGGCAGGTAACCCGGCGGTATCTGGCCCGGGTCGCGGCACACGACCCCCCGCCTGTACCCGGGGTAAACGTGCTGAACCCACCCCCTCGTGTAGGTGAGTTTCGCCAGCGTCCGGAGCTTCCGGCCGTCCTCCGTCTCAGCGTCCGCGATCAGCCAGGGGAGCAACCACCCCTCGAGCGTCCGGTCTGATGACGCGTTCCACACCCACCCTTCGACACGACCCCGCCCGCCCGCCAGGCGTAGCCGTCCGGCCTCGACGCCGCGCCTCAGCTCGTACCACGTCCCCCGGTAGACGTAGGCGTCCGGGTAGGCGTGCCCGAGCCCGTCAGGGAGCCTGCACCCGTGCCACCGGCAGGGATCCAGGACCGGGCAGGAGACGACGGCGCACAGGGCGTCGGGCACGACCCCGTCCCCGCTCCATACACCGTCGTACTCGACCGAGCCGAGCCAACGGTAGGGGCGGCCGTAGGGGAGGGGGCGGCCCATCGCCTGGAGGTAGGCCGCGTGCTGGTCCACGACGCACGCCAGACCCTTGATCCGGGGCGATATCTGCCTCGAGATCGGCCCCGGGAAGTGGTGGGTCGATAGCGTTTTGACGAGCTCGACGTCGGCGACGGAGCTGTTTTTGCCGTACAACGGGATCCCCTTCAGCGAATCCCGGACCAGCCGCCGCGCGCACCCGCCCGGGGTCGGGCGAGACCAGTCAAATGTCTTCTCAAATTCGGCCAGGGCATCCTCGGGCTCGAGACTGCCCCAGACCGTCGACGGGCACAAGGTCAGCTTCCCGCGCTTCTTCCCCCGCGAGAGGGGTACATCGATCCGGACCGGGACCGTGCTGTGCAGGGAGCCATAAAGCTCTGAACCGTTGGGGAGTTCCTCGAGCAGGTCCGGGAGCTCCTCCGGGCCGTGGTAGGCGAGATCACCCGGGGAGGCGGAATGGTGGAGGCCGGGGCGGTAGGCGGTGAGGTTCACCCGGACACCTCCATGAACGCTTGGATGAACGCCCGGATGAACACTGCCGCAAGCTGAGACACTATGGCGTTTCCGTATCCTCGGAGGCGCATCGTGCGCGCTTCCGCCGTGTTCTGCGCATATCCCGGTGCGCTCGGATCGCCGCTATATCCCACTCTACGGGGAAGCCCTGCAACCAGCGGGAAAGTGCCGGGTTCAATGCGCCGCGCTTTCCCGTCGGTGAAGGGAAGGACGTCGTATCGGGACCAGAAGCCAGCGCCGCCCGTCGTGGGAGTCTCGAGCCTTCCTCCACAATCGACGGGTCCGCCTCGAACGCCGGACCCGAGTCCTTGTGGTCGCGCGTTGAGGGCGTTCCCCACCCGCTCAACTGAGCCATACCCGGCAACATCAACGTCGGCTTGTCCGGGTCGCCGTGATCTCGAGTGTACTGCCGACCTGTCGAATCCTGCGAGGTGGGCGTCGGATAGCCTGACAGTACCTGTCGGGACGTGTAGACCAGGCCCGGCGACGGTCCGCGCTTCGGGTCCGGCGGCCGCTCCCCCGCCGACGCATCGGAAACTGTCGGAGAGGGGTAGCCTGACAGCTCCCCAGTAGAGCCGCTGGCGAATATGGGGCGCGCCCGCGCACGCAGCGCACAGATCGGCGGCCCCGACTGCATATCCCAGCGCTTCCAGGTCAACTCGTACTCCGGCGAGCCATTCACGTCCAGCACGGCTTCCAACCTGCTCGCCAAAAACGACTGAAGGCAGGCACTCGGAGATGAGGCGTCGAAATTCGGGCCAGAGGTGTCTCTCGTCTTTCGCGCCTTTTCCCTTCCCCGCGACCGAGAACGGCTGGCAGGGACAGGATCCGGTCCAGACCGGGAGAGTATCGGGGACTCCGGCGAGGTGTAAGGCGAGCTCCCAACCACCGATCCCGGCGAAGAAGTGGCACCGCTTAAAACCCACAAGGTCAGTTGTTCGAACATCAACGATGCTCCTATCATCCACCGCCGCATCGGGGTAGAGTTCCCGTAGCCATGATGCGGGCTCGCGGGCAAACTCGTTTAGATAGATCAAAAGAGAACCTCCTGCATTCCGCCAGCCAAAGCCGGGATCGTCCACGCCGGCGTCGCGGGCATCGTGAGCTGCTCCCCCGTCGCTTCCGCGGCTCGAAGTCTCCGCGCCGCGATCTCCGCGTACGCGGGGTCCCGTTCCACGCCGACGAACCGGCGGCCCGTCGCGAGAGCCGCAACACCGGTCGACCCGGAACCGCAGAACGGGTCCAGGACCAGTCCGCCGGGCGGGCAGATCCCGACCGCCCAGCGCATCACCTCATCGGGTTTCTGCGTCAGGTGGAGGCGGTCCCGTTCGGGCACGCTCGAGGCGACCACGTAACCCGGGAGCGGCGCCCCGGCCCCCTCGATAGGCATCGGGCCGTTCGAGCCCCACACGAGGTACTCGGCCGACTGTCGGGGGCGGCCCATCTGGGGGCGGGCGTTCACCTTCTCCCACTGCCCGATCCCGCGCCAGACCCACCCGCCGATCTGGATCGCGTCTGTTACGGTTGGGAGCTGGCGCCAATCGGAGAAGACGGCGATCGACGCCCCCTCCCGACACGCGGCGCGGGCCATCTCCAGCCAGAGCATCGACCACAGGAGGAAGGATCGTTGGTCGCGGTTGTCGCCGGAGAAGGTGGGGGTCCGGCTGGCGACGTCGCTGGAGCTGGTCGCGTACTTCGTCCGGGGGTCCGCGTTCCGGTCCCCCCGGGTGAATCCCCCGCTCGAGTAGGGCGGGTCGGTCACGAGGGCGTCGACGGAGCCCGGCTCGAGGCACGGCAGAACGAGCTCGCAGGGGGCGTGGTAAAGCGTCCAACCGCGGCCGGAGGCGTAGGGGGTGATCACGTCTCCACCTCCCACCCCGCCTCGTCCGCGGCCCACGCCCACCCCTCATCGCCTCCCCACCCCATCCACGCCTGGCGGCCCTTGGACCAGGACTCCCAGCCGGGGGCGGACTTGTCGATCTCGTGGCGCGAGAAGTACCGCGCGATGTGACGGACCTCTTCAACGCTCATCCACTCCCGGGTCGCGAGCTTCGAGGCCGTCTCGACGCCCGCATCGGTCATGCCCCGTCGGGAGGGGGGCATCGTCGCGCGGACCGCCAGGGCGATCAGGGCGTTCGCGCGAACCCCCGAGGGGATCCGCACGCGGGGGCGCGGGGGATCGGGGTAGCGGGGGATGTCTAGGATTATCTCGAGGGGATCCATTGGCGTCCTTTCAGCGGCACACGATTATCTGACCGTTTTCTCCGCGGATAAATCCGCGTCACCGTCAAACCCCGATCCCTTTCGAGCGGAGGGCAACCCGGCCGGCCTCCGTCCTGGCCATGGACGCCAGGAACGTCTCGAGCCTGACGAGGGCCGGCCGGCGCTTCCGGGGTATCGCGGACGAGGTGACCTCGTTGACCAGGCTGAAAAGCTCCCCCAGGAGCCACCGCCGGAGGCCGCGCGGTGAGATGCCTTCCGACCCCCACGCGGCGCGGAGCGAGCGGGCGACACGCGCCACGTCGTTGGACAGCTCCCGGCAAGCCGGATGCATCTCCGGGGGCGTTCCCCGGCCCTGGTAGGTGAGCGGGGATCCGCACACGCGGCAACGGAGGTTGGTCATCATCGTTTTAGCCTTTTTTCCGGCCAAACAACGGCCGGATGTTATTGGGGAGCGGCTCTCCCGGGAACGCGGCGGGCGGCGGGGTGACGCCACCACCGACCACTACCAGTTGCGACACGAGATCCCACGGTATCACCAGGGAACACACGGTGTCGAAACACAGCTCGCAATGGAGGCCGTCATCCTCCCCGCGGGGGTCGGAGTAGTCGTGGTACTCGGCGTCGAACCTGAGCAGGTACGGCTCCCGCCTCGCGTGGGCGGGAGGGATGCCGGTCGCCACCCTGGCGCTCACCGGCCCCGCGAGTATCAGAAGAAACGTGACGCCCGCCTTGCGACACGCATCGATGACGAGAGACATGGGATGGTCGCTCATCGCGGATCGTCCTCCCGCGTCGTAGTTGTCCTCTTTGAACGCCGCATTGCAATTGCGGCAATTGAAGATAGAGACTCCCCCCGCTCGGTTACGATAATTACACGATCGACAGACCCAATCGGATGAAGTACGCATCTGTTATCCCTCCTCATCATTCAATTCAAACTTTGCTTTTGCATTCGTTGCACACGAGCCCGTTTTCGACGACGATCCACCCGAGCGTTTTCTCCACTCGATCGGCGGCCAACTCGATCCACTCGTCGATCGAGATCATCCCCTCCCGGGAAGGGTCGACGTTAAATGCACAAGCGTTATCAACATCAGATTTGAACTCGACAGAGGCGCCACAATCGATGCATTCCAATTCAAGACACAGGCTCGTGTAGACATGGTCAAATAGCTTACCCATTTTCTTCCTCATCGTCGGAAAGACATTCGTCGCACTCTATGATAGCTTTGTACGTGATTCCCATTCGTTACCCCTTTAGGTTTGCCTTGATCGCGCGGAGCTGGCCGCGCGAAAGCGGTTTCTCGCCTCGGGCCACCATGGCCCGCTCGACATCGTCGTATCCTAACCCCTCCCGAATCAGCGCCCGCGCGACGTCGGACCGGCTCTTCGCCTCCCCTATCGGCCGGATCTCGTCGGCCTTGCGAAGCTCAGTCGCGAGCCGGCGGAGGGTCCCGTCCGGGACTATGCGCCCGCGCTCCTCGCGCAGGGCGTCCCTGACCTCCTCGTACGTCGCGCCCCTGCGGAGTAGTTCCCGGGCGTACGTCTCCGGGCTGGCCTCCGGCGCGACCTCCCTTGGCTCCCGGATCGCGACCGGCTCTGCCCGGGGCGACGGCCGGTGCGTGATCGGCATCTCCGGCGGCGCCTTCACTTCGACGGGGCCGACCCCCGGTTCGACCACGATCTCCACCGGTACGCCGGGCGGCACCAAGACGTCGCCGGACGGGACACGAGACAGTTCCCGCCAGACCGAGCGGGCGTAGGAGTTGGTGATCTGGTATCCCTCGGCCTTGAGCGTCCGGATCGCGTCCTCCAGCGAACTACCGTCCTCGTGGAACTCCTCCAACCTGGTGCGAGCGCTCTTTGGCGCGGGTGGGGGCTTCAAGCCCAGCGTCCGGCGTTCCTCGCTCACGATCAGCCTGAGTAACCACGACCGATCCTTGATCCGGGTCCCGTCCGGCCGCTCACGGGGGGCCAAGTCGGGGAATAGCGCGGCGAGCTGGGCGTAATCGGGGACCCAGGAGGGATCCGCGCGCATCGCCTGCCGGATGTACTCTCGGAAGACGCGCTCTTCCTCCCCCTTTCTGTGACGCTCGGGCGTCTCGAGCCCCCGGGCGTCGCGCCGGAGATCCTCGAGCATGTAAGGCGGGTGGATGAGCCACAGAACGTTGAAGCTGGTCGCCGTCGGGAGAGTCTTTCTCAGCTCCCGCAATTCCCCGGGGAGCATCGCAAAGTTTTGCGGGTCGTCGCGATCCCAGATATACGGCATCGATTCCCGCCCGGGCGGTACGGAATCGCGGCCGCGTTTCGTCTGGCCGCCGGACCAGACCAACTTACGCTCTTTCGCCAGGTCCAACGCCTGCTCCCCAAACATCTTTTGAAGTAGTCCGATCGGGGTGTCGGACTTCTTGGGCGGCCGCCCCTCTCTCCCCCCGCGCTTCCGTTTTCGCTTCCGTTTCTTTGGTGTCGGTGGGGGGGGCGCGGCGATCGATGCGTAGAGCTGGAAAGTGAACCATCCCCGGGGCGCTGTGGTCGCGAGGTCGTCGAGCACGATCCCGGGTTCGTCGAGATCGTGATGCGTGATGATCTGGTTTGACACGGGCATCCCTTCAGGGTAGGCCGCGATTCAGGAGTTCAGCTCAAGGACGCGGGCGTCGGCCCGAGCTCGGAGCGATTCGTAAGATTCGGGGGTCCCGTCGGGGGCCACCGTCACCCTGACGATCTCGACGGGTTGGGCGTATCTCCCCGTGAGCAGCATCGCCTCGTTGGGATCGACCGCGTCGTGGTACTCGAGCGTGTGGACCAGCTCCCCGCCCTCCCGGTAGGCGCGGATAGGGATGCCTCCCAGGAACGGGATCACGCTCTGTTTGAACCGACTGTAAAGGACTTTGCGCCGGAAACCGACCCGACCGATCCCCGCTTCCTTCTTGCGTTTCCAGGTCCGGCCCGACCAGATCCACGCCTTGAAACGGTCCGTCTCCAGGATGATGGAGCCCAGCCGCGTCCCGGACTCCATCTGAGCGTGGATCACGTGGGTGTATTGTTCGGGGTGGATGTAGATGTCGCGGCGGCCCACCATGTCTTCGACCGCCGGGTCGGTTTGGATGCTCTTCATGATATCTCCGTCAATTCATCAATATGTTGTGCAACTGCTTTCAAAATCTCCCGCCTCCCCAGGATTAACACGGTACCGGACGCGTGCAACGTGATGCGCGTCCCCCCGTCCTTTTGGGGAACGAGCTCGAGACGCGCCTTGAGCGCCCGGCCCGCGTCAAGACGGGTGGAGATCGATCCCCCCTCCCCGCCCTCCCATGGCGTCGGGTCGGCCCGGACGCGAACGGATCGCAGGATCGAGATCAATCCCAGGATCAGGGTATCGCACGAATCCCTGACTATTCCAACCGCGATCGGGACGTCGCGGACGATCTCGAGCGGCTTGACCTTGAACGGGCTCTCCATGGCCTCCTCCGATCAAAAAGTAACATTTTTAAGACAATTACATTTCGACCCACGTTGGGCCGGGCTCCAAGCCAGCGATGAACGCGTGACACTGCCGGCGGGAACCCACATAGCGCGGCGGCCCGCAGATCTTCCCGGCGACATCCCCGCCGCGCCTGATGAGCGCCCTCCCTCCGTCTTCGATCCACGGGATGACCACCCCTTCCTCCACCTCCATCTCCCGAACGACACACAGGTTAGATTTGTAGTGCTCCATGGCACCGGCGATCGCGGCGGCTTGCCCGTACTTTCCGCAAAGTTCTCGGTATCGACCGATCCCAAACTCCGGATCGGGGCCGTACTCGACGCACAACGACTCGAACGGCCTCAACTCAATGTCAAAACCAGCCATCACACCTCCGAAATGTCTCATAAAGGTTACTTTTACGGTACGAAATGTAACCTTACCGTTACATATTCGTGAGAAAAATCAACAGGTTCTGTTGTCTGAATCCTGGCTGGATGATACTTTGTACGGATGAGTTTTGACAACAGAATTTGACGGGCCAGACCGTGGTATTTTTGGCAGGATGTATCTGTCGTTGGTTCAGAGGTATAGGTTACCTGTACTTTTCAGGCATCCCGTGGATCCCCGGCTCGTCCTGGCTTTTGACGGCGCGCAACCGATCGATCGCGTCCGAGAGGGTGTATATCTTCAAGTCGTCGGGATCCGGTGAGGTCCAACCACCGAGAACCTGCGACCAGCCGGACCGTATCAACTCGTCCGATGCGGGTGCTAACTCCAGATCTGTCATGTGATTATCCCTTCCTATGCTTCATCACTCCTCATCCCCGCCGATCGCGGCGACGACGTCTTCTTTCGTTACCCCCAGCTTCCGAGCCACCCCCATCAAGGTGGCCGTCAACCCGGGATTCTCCAACAACTTCCCGCCCAAATCCTTGACCATCCCGGAGGTTTCCCGACGTTTCTCGAGCTCCAGCTCCCCCTGCCCGTCGAACTGGCGCATCTTGAACTCGTGCTCGAGACGGTACCGCTCCATCTCCGCGTCCGGGTGGCGGAGGAGTACCCGACCTACCTGTTCCATCAAACTCATCGAAACCTGGGACTGACGCGCGATCAGATCGGCGTAGAAAAGTTGATTTTTTTCCATGGTCCCGCTCATCCGACCGAACGCATCGACCATGGCGTACACCAGATCCCGCATCCCGGTCCCCCCGATGTCCCCATGGATCCCCGACGAAGCCTGCTGGACGAACGGGGGCGCGTTGAACCTGGACGGCTCGAGGCCGAGTGGACTTGGGCCGTTGAATATGCTGACCGGGGCCATCCCCGGCATGGCCCCCAGGCCCCCGCCCGGCCGCATGATCCCGGAGGTGCCCGGGACCGCCGGCAGGAACCCCGATCCGCCGTGTTGGGCGGCCCAGGCCCGGTTCACGACGTGGAAGGTGCGCCTCGAGTCGAAGTTGCGCAATTCCGGAAGCGGGGAGCGCATCACGGCCCATATGTAGCGGACCGGCTCAGGCTCCCCGAGCTGGAATCGATCGGCGAAAAACTTGTCGAGCTGTCCCGCCAGGTCGGGGCCGTCCTGCTTCGTGTTGTGCGCGAACACCGACACCTCGCGGCCGGTCGGCGAGCCTCCCTCGCGCTCCTTGATCTCGACGGCCGCGGTCGGCTGCCGTTTCCCGTCGCGCCCGTTCTCCGTTCGGTCCCAGGGCGCCTCGAACACGTACGATGCGATCACGTCGGCGGCCGGATCGCCGGTCTGAAGTATCGTCCACTCTCCCGGGTCCCCCATCCCGGAGGATTCCTCGTCTTCGAGCTCTTCCTCCTCATTTTCGAGGGGTCCCTGCGTTTCCGGTAGGATCGATCCGTCCGGGTCGCTCACGGGATGATCGTTTTTCCTTCGTGTCATTTCTCCTGTCCTCCTTTGTAAATGATTACACGGCAGTATAGGCATCGTCGACCGGACCCGTCAACAAGAAAATGTAACCTATATATTCCATTATCGGCGTTTATGTAGCATATTCGGGACTCAGGCGACATCGCGCGAGCGGCGGAGGCGAGCATGCCGGACCGATACCCCAACCGGGGATACGAGAATATCGCAGAGGCGGCCCAGGAGCAGCGGCTCGCCCCCGCCCTCCGCGCGGTGGATGCGTTCACGTCGCGTTACGCGACCACACCGGCCGCGATCCTCCGGGATCCGGCCCTGTGGAACGCGCTCACCGTCCAAGCCCGCGGGATCGGGTGGAAGGAATTGAAGGAGGCTCTCGAGATGGCAACGAATGAGACCGGGTCCAGCTATCCTTACGCGACCCCGCGTGACGTGCGCGATCGCATCGCAGGCACGCTGGAATTGACAGACGTGCAAGAAAAGGCCCTCACTGAGAAAATGTGGCGAAACAACCTCGACCCCGAAGAACCCGCCGAGCTGAAAAAGGGATTGAAGCTGATCGGGTTGGATGCGCGGGATTTCGGGGTTGATGGGACGAAAAAGTCAAATTATAGACACTGCCTCCGCTGCGGAGCGCTTCAATCTACTGTTTCAAACAGTCGATGGGCGAGCCCATCGTGGTATCTCGGTCCTAAAGATCCGGTCCGCACTTGCCCCCATGACCAGATCGAGATGTTAAGCGAGAATGAAACCGCTGAATTGCTCGATCGGCGTGAAAAGGTTCGCTTAAAGAATTCAGACACCGGCGCCTCGGGCACAAAAACAGAGTGGGGAACCCTCGACACCCCTTACGGCCCGTGGCCGGTCCTGGAACACCTCGGGATGCGCATGCTGGTTCATACCGTCCAAACGAGCGACGGCGAAAAATGGACTTACAGAATCACCCGGGGGCAGGGAAACATCGTCGCTGAGGGTGAACGGTACAAAACGCAGAAACCGGCCCAAAAAGCCGCGATCGTCGCGTTCAACAAGCTACTACCGTTCACGCCGGGCGGGCACCCCGGGGCTCTCGAAATGGCAACGGATGAAACGGGCGGGGTTGAGGGGACGAAGAAAACGACGTTGGTCTTCAATTTCGGTACCCCGACAACGCCGGCATTCGGACCCGCCAACCAATGGGGACATCGCGCCCAGGCGATGCCCGAACACGGACACCTGTATGTAAGCCGCCCGGACCCGACGAACATGCTCTTGGTCGTCGTCGACGACGTCAACCCGCGGAAATACGAGACGTTTTTGCGCAAAAGTTTCCGGCAATTCCTGGACTTGCCCGGCGACGTTGACGTCCGGTTCGTGTTCGACCCAAACCTCCGCGAAGGGGAGGTGTCCCCGACGGAAGACACGCGACGCGCCGTGCGGTCGATAGGGGACCGGCGCCTGGTCAGCGAGATCTGGATGACGGCTCACAAGTGGCCGGTGTCCGCCACCTACGACGACACCGGCGCCCCGGACACAAAGATAGGAACCGGGATCACGGAAGACAAATGGGACCATACAGGCCCCGTCTTCGCCGTCGGCTACCGAGCCGCTCACGAGTTCGACGCGATCTGGGGGAACGAACACCCCGAAATCGTCCATATGAACCGCGTCAAACGAAACGAACACACCGGCGCCCTTGCCCGCATCCCCGATACCCTCCATGCGTGGGTCGGTCGCCGCTATTCCCTGGCCGATCGCGGGCTCTCCCCCGCCGCGCCGAAAGCGGGCCAGGTATTCCTGACCACGGCCGACCCGGTCGACGGGATGCAGGCGTGCCTGATCCTCGAGGCGAAGGGCGGCCAGGGGGCGGATACCCGGGTCGTGACCGCCGTTCATTGGCTCACCGGCCGGCGGGCCGGCGGTCAGGATATCCTCTACGGCGCGACGTTCTGGAAACCGACCGGGGAGGGCGGGAAGCAGCAGAAGATGACGTTCGCGGAGAAGGGGCAGGCGTCGCTGTTCGGGGTCGCGGGCGGGCTCCCCCACATCGCGCAGCCGCTCACACCCGAGTTCGCGGCGAAGGTGCTGCACTGGCACCCGGACGAACAAGAGACGGGGGCATCGCCCAGGATGCTCCATCGCAAGGTCGGGTCCTACACGGTCCACTACCCGGCCACGAAGAAGGACATAGTCGCCGCGATCGCGAAACACCAGCGCGGCGACAGTTTAAGCTACGTCACGATGATGCGGCTTGCCCCTTTAAACTCGGAGTATTGGCGGGAGTGGAAGTTGGGCGAACTATTCACGGCGCTGAGGCTGAGGCACGAGAAAGCGCCTCAAAAGGTCTCTGGCACGTGCAGCGGCCCGGGGTGCGCGGGACCAACGAAATACGATACCCCGTATCAGGACGGCCCCAACTACGGCATCACGCCCCGGGAGCTTGACAGCCAGAGCGGTCGGCGACACGCCAAGAAATACGATCGACGGGTGGAGCCTCGGCACGCGAAGCAGATCGCCGACCGGTACGGTTACGGGCCGGAATTTGAGAAGGCGATCGAGGACGCTACCCGCGACCTTCCCCCGGGCGAGTACGAAGTGACGATCCACTGAGGACGGACGATGACGATCCGAACGACAAAACGACCCGCGACGACGCGATCAACCCCGGGGCAGGGTTCGCTCTTTCCGACGATCCCGACGGCGACCTGGCGCCCGAATGACGACGGATCCCGCTCCATGGTCCTCGGACGCTACCACCTGACCGCCCGACCGGAGGGACGGGGCCGGGACAAGACGTGGATTCTCGAGGTACGGCGCGACGCGACGACCGGCCCGTACCTGGATCGGCAGCGATGGCTCGCCAACCTAAACGACGCGCGGGACGCGGCCCTGGAGATGATCCGACGGGACACCGACCCCTACCACGCGGCGCGAGGGACCGGCGCCCCCGCGATCTCCGCCGACGACCCGGGGGCGATCGCGAAGCTCCAGGCCAGGATCGCGGAGCTGAGATCCAACCTGGACATGATGGTACGAGACGCCGCGATCGTTGACATTCTTCGAACAAAGACAAACGCGGCCGTGAAACGTTATCAGCTCGCGCAGTTGGGCATCGTGGACGAGATCCTGATCTCCCGGATGCTTCACGAGGACGCGCGGAAACTGAAAAAACCCAATATGGCCGACCGCGAGGTCGTCAAGCGCAAGATCGAGGACGCAGAAGAGCGCGTTTCAAAGCTCGAACGGCGCGACACCGTGAAGACCGCGTCCGCGGACCTGCCCCCGACCGACGACTACCCGGGCGGCGCGACCGTGTACGAGGATACCGTCGCCAACCGGATCGTCATCCGGTTCAACGATCGGATCTCGACGGCCCTCGCGAAAGAGTTGAAGGGCCGGGGTTGGCATTGGAGCCCGAAACGGAAGGAATGGTTGAGGCAGCGGACCGGGAACGCGGCCCGATCGGCCGGGTACCTCCTGGGGTTCGACGCCCGGGGCGTGTTCCCGATCGCGCTCGAAGCGTGGGAACAAGGCGACGCGCCCCTCGCATCGACGGATACCCGGCCGAGGCTGACATGGGTCGCGTTCGTGAAAGAAGCCATGACTCGAGGTATGGGTCGCGTCGCGACGGACGCCGGCCCCATGCACCTCGACTCCGGTTGGGCCGATTCGGTCGGGGTGAAAAATCACGATCGTTTCGTCTGGATCTCGGATTCGTCGGCGGAGATCTTCGACCCCGACGGCGACTCTAAGGGCATCGTGAACCTTTTGCCGGACCAGACATCATCTCTCAACTATCGGGAACCCCCCGGGATGTCGATCCACGCGATCCTCCGCGACGCGAAGGCCCGGGGATTCAACCAAATCGTAACACCCACGGGCAATCTCCCGTTCTCGGACTTCAACCCCGGCCCTGCCGTCAACGCACGATGGGGTTGGCTCACGTACGACACGATCTTCGCGTACGACCCCACCCGGGGAGATGAACCGATCCCCGGGCATGTCTGGCTGCTGACTCAGGCGCTCAACCCAAACCTGATCTCGCAGCTCCGATTCGACGACCGGGTCTACTCGCTGATCTCCGGGAAGTACGGGCGGGAATGGTTTGAAACTACGTACCCGATGAACCCGAACCGGATCACCAGCGACGATCAGATCGCGAAACTCAACGCCGGGGAAAACCCTAACGCGCTCCCCGCGCCCTCGTTCACCCCCGACCTCTGGGACGCGGAGGAACGCGAGGCGCAGACACTCCTTGACCAGGCCAGGCTCGAACGGAAGCGGGCGATCGCGTGGAAGGTCAGAGATAACAAGGGCGGATCGTGGGCGTTCCAACCCATGGATCCGATCACATGGCGCGGGAAAACCTGGACACTCCTGAGCCTGGACGCGGAGGCCGGCCGGTGGCTCATGGGTCTCCTAAGCGCCGATCGTCCGTGGATACGCGCCCGGTTCGTCCCCCTGGACGAGGCGGAACCGGCGGAAAAGACGGCGATGCGGAGGAATGAAGCGAAGCGGAGAGCGGCGCCCCCCGCGATCGACCTCGAGCCCGAGCCCCCGGCCCCCGTCCCGGTCGCGATCCCGTACGCGCGACCGCAGGTGACGCAGCCCAGAGCGCCGAAGGGACGGGCGGCCCGCCGCGCAAAAGCGGCCCCCGCGACGACCCCGATCGCGATCTGGCGCAGGGCGACCACGGCGTACCTTACGGAGCTCCGCCGGAAGCGCCCGGACGCGTCGAAACGAACGGCGGCCCTCAAGACGTTCTGGGCCGTCACGCTCGACCTTGCCGGCCGGTTCGGTCTCGACGTCGCGGGATGGATCATGGACCCGACCCTCGCGGCGGAGGCCGATCAATGGTGGGTGAAGCAGAGCTGGACCTTGTCCGGCCCCGTCGGGATCGTCGACACGTTGGCGGCCGCCGTCCGCTCCGTCGCGACGCGGCTCGAGGCCGGCCTCCGGAAGGGCGGCATCGACCAGGCCGCCGCGTTCTCGTGGCTAGCCCTCGTGGTGAAGCTAATCCAGGCGTCGGAGCGGATCCCCGGGCTCAGTCTGGCGCCCACTGCCACGATCCCGGCGCCCGCATCCGCGAAACCATCGCGCGCAAAGCGCGAGAAACGGGAGCGCGACGCCTGCTCACCCCCGCGACCTCGAAGGGGAGATGCGGCCCGATGCTCCGGAGACTGGGACAACGTCCTGAACTGCGTTATCAGGTCGGGCGGGATCCGTCCCGGGACGGCGGAGGCGGGCGAGCTGAAGCACGCCGCCGGCGAGGGCTGGAAAGTGGCGGCGAAGCTCATACGCAAGAACGCCCCGCCGTTCAGCACGATCGCGGCCACGCTCGCGGAGGAGGGCTTCGTCCCCTGGGATGAGTTCGGACGGGTCGACGAATCCGCCGCGCTGGAACGGATCGTCGACGTCCTGCGGGGCGGGTACGACCGGGCATTGCCCGAGCTCAACGCGTGCCAGCTCGCGCGGGTGGAGCGGCGGACGATAGAGGAGTACGAGCGCGAGATCGCGGACAGGGCGCTCGCGGAGTTGGAGGCGGCGGGCGAGCTCCCGCCGGGAACGTATCAAATCGAGATGGAGGGGGACGAGATCCCCTTCTGAAACCAGCAACAAAGGAGGGCCGACGATGGCTCGAAAGAAAGCAAAAAAGAACCCGTTCACCGTGACGGTGAAGAGGGTCGGCGAGGTGGGCGCGGTAGCCCGTCCCGCGAAAAAGGTGTCGAAGGGCTACCGCGGACCCAGCCGGGCGATGCAGAGGATGACCGGCGCGGTGTCCAGTGCCCGCAAGGCGGCGACACGGGCCGGGCAGATGGCGAAAGCCGAACCGACCCGCATCGCGGTTGGGACCCTGGCCGGATCCGTGGCCGGGAAGATCGGCGCGGACATGCTCCACGATCGCGCCGTCAAAAACCCGATCGGAACGGTCGGGAAGAACGAGGCGATGACGAACGCGGCGGCCGGCGGGATCGCGGCGGCGGCGGGCGTCGGCGTGGCCCTGATGGGGGGGCAAACCACCGTGAAGCGCTACGTGGTGCAGACCCTGTCTCACGTGGCGTCGTTCATGGCCGGGTCGGCCAACGCGATCAACAACGCTCAGAAGAAGCCCGTCCCGGTCGTGCCCGTCCCGCCCGTGGCCGGCATGGAAGACGACCCTTTTCGATCTGACGGCGGGGACACCGGCGCCCCCCGTCGTCAGAGGGCTCAGAAACGGCGCCAGATGATCGCCTCCAGGATGGCCTCCCAACTCAGGGCCGAGGACCCTACCACGTCAGGCGTGGAAGGTCCGGAGCTCGAGGAATACTGCGCGGGCGTCCTGGATGACGCGGTCGAGGACGTTTCGGGCCTCCGCGACATCCTGATGGCCGAAAACGTCGAGGAAACGGGCTTCCCGCTCGCGGCGGGAATCATGGCGAAGATCGTCAAGAAGATCATGGGCTTGCTCAAAAAGGAACAAGCCCAGAAGCCGAAGGACGAGCCGACCATGACCGACACGGTCCTCGAGCTCGAAGGGATGACCCCCGAGGAGATCGAGACCGGGCGGAAACCCGCGGTCCTGAAGGAGCTCCGCCGGGAGCGGCGGGCGCTCAAGAAGGACGTTCGACGCGAGAAGCGGGCCGACCGGAAGGCCAAACGCCAGGACCGACGAGCCGCGAAACGGGAGTGGAAGGAAGAGAAACCTCTCACCACCCGGCAGGAACGGAAAGTCACCCGGCAGGAACGCAGGATCGACAACCTCGAGGCGCAGCGGCCGGTGATCATCCGCACCGTTCCCGCGACCGAGCCGGAAACGGACCCGGGCCAGGGCTACGAGGACAACGAGGACTACGTGATCATCGTACCGAGCGACGAGGAGATCGAGATGGTCTCGGAAGGCCGTCTCTAGCAGGTCAGATCGGGCCGGGTAAGGGATCCGGTCCGTGAAGGAGTTCGATAAAGCGACCCCGGGAAGGGGCGCACCAGCAGAAGGAGAAAGTAAGATGAGCGACTCTTTGTTTGATTTGGTGTCCGGCATCCCCGGGGCCATGGGGCAGATCTTCGGAAATCTGGCCCAGAACATCCAGGGTATCAGGGACGACGCCGAGCAGCTCGGCGAAACGGAGATCGACGTCGCGGGACCCGAGGAAGATTCCTTTATGGAAACGGGCGAGATCGACGAGACCGGCGCTCCGAAGCGTCGGCGAATCCGGACCCGCAAGGCCAAGGCGACCAAGGTCAAGGCCGCCAGCCCCGCCACGAAGCAGGCGGCATCCAGCCTCGACGGCCGCGTGAAGCGGATCGAGAGCGACCTCAAGAGCCTGGCGGGCGCGCTGAAATCGAAGGGCGTCATGAAGGTCGCCGGCAGCGGCAACCGGGCGATGTTCACGGCGACCGTCCTGGCGACCGCGGCCGGCGCGGCCGTAACCCCCGCCAACGTGGTGGGCAACGCCGACCAGCAGTACGATCGGGCCGCGTTCCAGGCCAACACCCCGAGCCTTCTGTCCGCGATCACCGTGGCAGGTAACCCGCTCCTGGACGGCAACCAGAGTGTCCCCGTCGACGTGTTCCCGATCGGGCCGGTCGAACTGGCCGAGCCGGTCAAGCTCAACGGCAACGCGGGCCTCGGCTTGACCCACACCAACCGCGGCGCGGCCGCGGGCGATGCAGGCGTGCTGATGATCCCGATCGGGCATTCCTGGGGATGTGCGAACCCCGGCTCGTTCTAGGCGTTCGACGCCGATCCGACCATGATCGATCGCCCCCTTCTCCCGGTGTATGCGATAAGAAGCCGGGAAGATCGGGGCGATCCCTTGATGGCCGGCTCACCAACGGAGACCACACGATGCGGATCAAGACCCCCTGGGGAAAGATGATAGACCTCGAGCCGAGCGCGCCGGCGATCTGGCGCACCCTCGAACGGGGCGTCGTCTGGGCGCTGTCGCAGCACGGGACCCCGCCCGACCCGTACGCGTCGCACGTGGCCTACCGCCGCGAACCGAACCGCGGGGGGCGGAGGCGCGACTACTACCAGCCCTGGTGGGAATGCGCGGCCCAGCTCCACGGGGACTGCGAAGACCTGGCGATGTGGCTCGTCGGGTACCTGAGGGGGACCGGGGAGGACCCGACCGCCCGTGTGGCGCTCATCGAATGGCCGGGGGGCGGGTGGCACGCCGTGGTCGTCCGGTACGGGGAGCCCGAACGGGCGGACCACCGCTTCCCCGTCTCGGGCCTCGTGAGATTCTACGGCCCGGGGACCCGGATCTACGCCGGCCCGGACGTCGGGTGGGACCCCGACGGGTGGTACGTCGAGGACCCTTCGAGGCGGCTCGGGATGCGGGACACCGCCCGACCAACCCCCTACAGCCCGCTCGCGACCGGGGACCAGCGGGAACCGCGCGGGGATTCGGTCGTGGGCCGCGACCCCTTCGTACCGTTCGAGGTGGCCGGTTCAGGGGAGCCCCGAGACGTGCTGCTGGGGTTTTTGAGCTGGATGGAGGGCGCGGAATGAAGGACGGAACCAAGATTTTGATCGGGGCGGCCGGGATCGGGGCGGCCTGGTTGGCGCTGAAGTCGTCGGGAAACCCGCCACCACTGCGATTTATACCCGGGCCGTCCCCCTCGCTCCGATCGTACGTCGCGCGCATGCTCCCGATCGCGCGGGCGATCGAGGCGGACGGCGGACCCCCGGCCGTCTTCGGCCTGGCCCAGGCATCGCTCGAGAGCGGGAACGGCGGGTCCGGGTTGACCAGGAAGGCTAAAAACCACTTCGGGATCAAGGCGTTCAGACCGCCGTGGACCGGGGACGGGATCACGATGCGGACCCGGGAGATCGAGAAGGACGGCACGGAATACTACATCGATGCGGAGTTCCGAGCGTACCCGACCGACGAGGCAAGCTGGAGAGATTGGGCGAAACTCGCGCCCCGGCTCGCGAAAAAGGGCGGGCTCCCCCTTGGGTCGAAGGACCCCCGGGCGTGGGCGGACGCGGTGCAGCGGGGCGGATGGGCGACGGATCCTCGCTACGCGGGGCTGATCCGGCGGCGGATCGACCTGGTGGAGACGATCCTATCCGATAGCGCCCCGGTGGCGGGTCCCCGCAGAATGACCCCCGCGGAGATCGCGAAGATCGCCCGAGGCGCCGGGTTCTCGGGACGCCCCCTGGCCGTCATGACGGCGATCGGCCTGGCCGAAAGCGACGGCGACCCGACCGCCCGGAACGGGCAGCACGTCGGGATCTGGCAGGTGGCCTCGACGGTCCACGGCCTCGACCCGAAACGGCTCGAGGACCCGATCGATAACGCCCTGATCGCCCGCCGGCTGTACCTGTGGGCGGAAAAAAATAAACCCAGCCCCTACCAACCGTGGACGGCTTGGAGCGACGGCCGCTACATGGCCCGGATGGACGATGCCGAGCGAGCCGTTCAGGAGTTGCCGGTATGAGCCTGTACACGAAGATCAACAAGATGCTCGAGAGCGGGGCGGAGACCTGGGACACGTTGCTCAAAAAGAGCGGTGCGAAAGTCCCGGACGCCGCGACCGACCCGGAGAAATACCGCGGCGACGCGGAACGGTTCGTCGAGGCGATGAAGACGAGCCGCGCGGCCCTGGACGCCGCGAAACCACTTTTAGGAGGGGATCCCACGCTAACCGCTCGATACAACCGTCTCTCGGCGGAATACCAGGGCGTGCTCGAGAAGTTCAAGGAAGCCAACGCGGGCGTGAGCGTCGAGGGCTTGTTGATCATCGCCGGCGTCGCGATCGTGGCCGCCGCGGCGCTTGCATGGGCTTACGTCATGGCCCCCTACATGGAATCACACAAGATCCAGGCCCAGGCGTTCCTCGAGGAAGTTCGAGTCAGGGACACGGCGAGCAAGGAAGGGCGACAGCTCGCCCCGGGAACGACGCCGCCCCCGCCGGCCGGAAAGGGGATCGATTGGAAGGTGTGGGCACCCGTGGCGGGCGTGGTCGGAACCGCGATCCTCGGGATCGCGTTGGCGAGGAAATGATCATGGATAGGGAACAGGTCGCGAAATACCCGCCACAGCTCCAAACCTCGGAGGAGCGTACCTTGTGGGTAAACTCCGCTTTCGATCGGGCCATCCAGGGGAAGACGATCGATTTCGCACCCGGCCAACCCGTGGTGTGCGCCCCGGGCTCGTACCGCATCCTGGATTTCACCGGGCTTATCACCTATACGGATCCGGGCGGGCAGGTGTGGTTCATCCAGGGCGGCGGGCCGTTCTCCCTCGTGACGCCGGCGACGCTTGTCTCGCTCGCGGGTCCCGGTCTCACCGCCGTACGAGCGGAATACTACCCCCACCTGAGCGACCGGGGCGTGCCGTTGTGGCGCTCCTTCGCGGTAGACCCGGTGTCGGGCTGGATCCGGCTCGCGATCTACTTCGGCGGGACGTGGAACGCGACCCAGATCACGGCCGGAAACGTATTTGTGCGATCGTTTAACGGAGGCGGCCCGCAATTCGCGGACTACCTCCCCAGCGTGGCCGGAGACTACCTGAACGTCTCCGCAAACGCCTACTTGTAATCCTCCCTCTTGTCCCGACCCCCGGCACATCGCCGGGGAACGGACCCGGGAGATCAGAAGGAGAAAAAAACGATGTCTTCACAGAACTTTTTGAACGGCGCCCAACTCGCGGGCGCCCGGGGCGTCTTCGTATCGGCGCCCACGGCCGCCACCGGCGCCGCGCAGAACGTCACCCACGGCCTCGGCCGGATCCCGACCAGGGTCGCCGTGATCCCCGTGATCGGGTCGAACGGCGCGGGCGCCGCGGGCGTCCAGATGCCGGCGGCGCTCCTGGCGCACGTCGACGACATCACAAACGTTGTCGTGACCGCCCCGGCCGCCTTCACGGGCGGATCGTTCATCGTGGTAGCGTTCTAAAACCGCTCCCTCTTGTCCCGCCCGGAATGTCCGGGTTTGACTCGGGAGATCAGAAGGAGAAAAGACCATGTCCTCTCAGAATTTCATCAACGGCGCCCAGCTCAGCGGCGCCAGAGGCATCTTCATCAGCGCGGTTACCCTCAGCGGCAACGGCGCGGCACAGGCCGTCACTCACGGACTCGGCAGGACGCCGACCCGGGTGTTCGTCTTCCCCGTGATCGGGAGCTCCGGGGGCGGCGCGGCCGGCATCCAGATGCCCGCGGCGGCCCTCGCTCACGCCGAGGACGGCACCAACGTCACCGTAACGCCCCCCGCCGCATTCCAGGGCGGTTCGTGGCAGATCGTGGCCTTCTAGGCCGACAACCCCGGCCAGGTCAAGGCCCGGCCTGGCCCGCGTCCCACCCGACGGCGGACCGGCCGATAAGATAGGAGGTCCGCTTATGTCGAATCTATCCTGGAGAGGTGCCGATACGATCGTCGGCACCATGGTTCAGTTGATCGCCAACCTCACCATGACCGCCAACACGATCCTCGGCCGCCCGGCCGGGACCAACGGCGCACCGTCCGAAGTCGCGGTCGCCGACAACACCGTCGTGGGACGCAACGGCGGGAACCTGACCGCGATCGCGATGGGCGCCCAATCGCTCCTGATGCGCGCGGCCGGTAACATCGTTGCCCAGGCGGTCGCCGCCAACGAGGTCATCGGCCGCCTGGCCGGCAACCTCGGCGTCATCCCGGCGGTGTCGACCGCCACCGTCTCGAGCGTGATGGTACGGGACGCCGCGGGAAGGGCCGCGATCGTCACCGCGAACGCGGACGACGGCATCCCGGCCCGAGCTCAGCTCGAAACGAAGCGCAACGGCGCCTACCCGACCGCGATCCTGTTCATCGCGGTCAACCCGATCAACCCAGAACAAGTCATGCTGAACGCTGACGTGTACGTCTGGGGCGGGGCGGGTCCCCACGACCCGGCGATCGGGGGAGCCCCGGTCAACAACTGCGCCAACCTGGCGGCGCAGATCAACGGCGGCGTCGGTGTCACCGAGAACCTCCGCGCGGACGTCGCGGTCATCGGGGGCGTCGACTGCGTGGTCGTGCGCCCGGCGCTGACCCCCGGCGGCGCGGCCGTCCCTGGGAATCCCAACGTCGTCGTCAATACCACGATGATCGGGGGCGGAAACGAGTGGGATTGCGGTGCCGGCATCAATATGAACGTCCTGGGCGGCGAGGCCTACGCGTACAACGCGTGGGGCCAGAAGGAGCTCATCATCACCGCGGGCATGGTCGCCTCGGTGTCCGGCGCGTTCGGCTGCGGGCAGTTCCCGTTCACGCCCCGGATTTGGACCGTGGTGGTCCGGTCGGCCGGGGGCGTGTTCTACGTCCCGATCGACGCGTTCACGCTGGTCGGGAACGAGGTGGTCTGCACCTACGCGGCCCCCGGCCCGGGGGTGATGGTCGCCGGGGACACGCTCATCATCACGGCGCAGGCATAGGAGGGACCCACGTGTGGAGCTCACCGAAGCAATCAAAGCGATCGGGACCTACGGCTGGCAAAGTATCCTGTCAGCCGCCGCGCTCATCTTCGCGCTGGCCCTCGTCAAACCGGCGGAAAGCCGGAAGCGGCCCCTGCTGGCCCTGGCCATCGCCAAGGTGTACGACGACGCGTGCGCGGCGATCGGGATCTGGTGGAAGTACAGGAAGGAGACGTTCGAGGCCAGGAGGGACCGCGACCGCGGCATCCTGGCCGCGTACTCGACCGCCGTTCCTGGCGGGCGTAGGACGGTCGATCGACTACTGCCTGTTGCTCCCCCCGGGGGAGGTGGAGCCGGCGATCCGGGAGTTAATGGCCAGACGATACCGGCATCGCATGACGGCGGGCAGGATCGGCGTTTCTCTGCTGCTCCTAACGCTGATCGCGATCCTGTTCCTTCTCTGCCGACCCCTTCAGCGTGACGGACTCTCCAGCGTAGAGAACATCGCGTCGATAGAAAGTGTGGCATGGTGAAAGAAAGACTTCTGGCGCTGCTTCTGGCGCTGCTTCTAGCGGCCATGGCGAGCCTATTCTGGATCAGCGCGTACCGTAGCGGGTGCGTCATGGGCGGGATCCCGCGCCCCTGCTGGGAGTGCGGGACGTGTTCGGCAAGACCGGCGGAGCTTCTACCTTAAAACAAATACATCCCGACCACGAACCCGACGATCGGCCCCAGGACCGACCAGACCAGGAACGCCCACGCGACCAACTTCCATCGCGGATCCTCGCGGACCCGGATCGCCGTCTGTTCCTTCCTGACCGTCTCGAGCTCGGCCTCGAGGCGGGCGAGCTCCACCCGCTTCTTGCTACCGCTCCCCATCCGGCACCCCCTCTCCCCCCTCGTTCTCGTCGGACTTCTCGGCACGCCGCCTCTTGATCTCGTCGATCACCCTACGGACGATGCCGATCAGATCCTCGAGCCCCCCCACGATATCGACCCCAAGGTGGCATATCGTCACGAACACCGACAGCCAGGCCACCAGAACGTCGGGATCGAAAGCGTGCCTACGGCCCAGCAATCCCTGCGCCATCCGCTCCGTCTTCACCTCATCGCACACGCCGCGCAACGCGGCCTTGAAATCCGGATCACGCATCGTCCGTCCCTCCATCTTTCTTGTCGCCGCCGTCCTCGTTCTCGCCGCCGTCCTCGTCCCCGTCGCTGTCCGAACCGTCGAAATCGTACTCTTCGAGCACGATCGCGGTCAGCTCGTCGATCTCGTCCTGGTCCGGAGGCTCCATATCCGGAGCGAGTTCAGCGAAACCGAACACCTCGGCGACCCATTTATTTACATCTCCAAAGCTGGCCGGATCCACCGCCGCGATCGCGACCCGGAGGACCAACTTTTTCAGGATCTCAACCTCCGCAACGAGGGCATCCTCGCGCGATTGCCTCAACCTTCCCATGGTGTATCACCCCTGTAAACCGGGCCGCGAAGCGCGCCCACCATGGACGCCCAACATGGCCCGCGACATCACTTCTTACCCTTCCGCACCTTCCGCCAGGGCCGCCCGTCCGGCCCCGTATGCCACCCGCTCGTACGATGCCCCACCGGAGCGACGCACCCGGGGACGCAGCCGCGAGGTCCCGTGTCGGACACGGCGGGCTCCGAAACGGCCGGGACGGGCGGCGGAACCACCGGAACGACCGGGGCCACCTCCGCAAGCTCCGCAACGGGCGCCGACGCCTCTACGACCTCGACCCGGGCCGGCGCGGGCGCCCCGAGGAGCCCCCGCAACGTCGCGGGCGAACAGTCCAGGACCCGCGACGCGCGGGCGGTGCTCCCCGCGATATCGCGGACCACCCCGGCCCAGGCCGCCGAAGCCTCGCGGAGCGTCTCGAGCCGAAGGCCGCGGGCGCCGTCGGCGATGCCCGGACGGAGAAGCCAACCGAGACCGCCGCAGACGGGGCATAGAGACCCTGAACAGGATGGACATTCGATCCGTACCACAAACACCTCCTTTTCAGCATGCAAATTTTCAACGCTATATCTTCCTTATCCCCGCCGCTAAGCTGAGAAGCCGATGCCCCGTCGAGCACAGATCCATCGGGCGGTTTCTACATTGATCGCACGTGTCCAGATGGACGTGAAACGCCCTTCCACCGTCCTCTTGATGGTGGCAAGTGTCTTCCCCTTCCCCTACGGGATAAAACGCCTCGTTAGAGCCAACGATCTCCTGCACCGCTCCAAGCGCGTTCGTCAACGCTTGACCGATCCCAAGTCTCGAAACCTCCGGCCCCAGGACCTCTCGAATCTCGGGACTTAATGCCGCCCACAGGCGCCCGGCGCTCACACCGGCGAGCCGCCCCCGTCTCATGCTTCCCGTATCATTCCCCATCATGATCCCCTTTCTTCGCAACCTCCCCCAACATGAACCGACCCATCATCAAACCCGCGAACAAACCACACGTCGACTCCCCCTTGTACACGTACCGACCCGGGCGAATCCCCCAATACAAGTTCCCATCCCGATCGAAATACACGTTATCCCGACCACGCCCCGCCAAGTCCAGATCGTAGAGCCCCTCCCCCGCCTCACCCCCACCAGGACCCACCCCTCCAACCGGCGGACCGATAACCGACCTCCCCACCTCCCTCGCCCCCCGCTCGCCTCCACCCTCCCCCACGGCCCCAAGCCCCTCCCCCGCCCCGTTCTCTTCACCCCGGGGCGCTGGGCTCGAGGATACCCCCTTCCCGTCACCGCCCCCACCCTTCCTCCGCGCCTCGATCCACTCCCTCGACTCCGCCATCGTCTTCGATGTGTCCCCGATCCGGGCCAACAACTCGCGGACCGTCCCCTCGGGCACCTCGGGTACCGTCGACGACGGGAGCTCGGCCAGGTTCACCCCCGGGCACAACGACGGCGCCAGGGGACCCCGCCCCGCCACCGCCTCGTCCAGCAAACCGGCCACCAGCTCCAGGACCCGGTAGTCGTAGTAGAAGTAGGAACCGCGGGCGTAGAGCTCCTCAGACGTCCCCTCGGCCACCGCGTAAAAGACCCACAGAGGAGCGCGGACCCCCGCCCGGACTCCCCACACCGGACGGTCCAGGCCGGGGACCTCGAGGCGGACCGGGGGGAGCTGGGGGACCCGGCCCGGGAAGCGGGCCACCACGAGGCGGGCCACGGATTCCTCCGGGGGACGGAGGGAGGGGACGTCGAAGAAGTAGGAACGGGAGGGCCAGTAGCGGCCGCGGGTGGAGAGAGTGGGGAAGAGGGCGTAGGGGACTTGCCGGGATCGGTCGGACATGGTGAAACCTCCTTTTGTGGTAGGGACGGAGATAATGGTAAGGGAGGATGGGGAGGAATGCAAGAAGAAAGTAAGGGAGGGATGAAAGAAAAAAGAGGTAAAGGAAGTATGCCATTTAGGGTGGTAAAGGAATATGGTGAAGAATTTGTTACCCGGCGGCGGCGACAGGGCCTTCGC
>Ga0209416_1000541_pt1 | contig 38579 bp, 61 predicted proteins | sample RifGroF1_FD_184001 | JGI IMG/M metagenome (GOLD analysis project Ga0209416, IMG submission 184001) | Groundwater microbial communities from Rifle, Colorado, USA - Groundwater F1 (SPAdes) (version 2) | ecosystem: Environmental > Aquatic > Deep subsurface > Groundwater | place: Rifle, Colorado...
CCCAAGACGACGCCGGAACGCCGCTCGTATCGACCGATGTCTTACGCGTGGAATACCAAGGCTTTTTCCCAATCATGGTAGTGTCGGACGCAATTGAGGCCATAAACGAGCGAAAATCCATCGAGGGTGGCACGGGCATTTATGAGGCCGTAGAGGACAAGGCGAGTATCGACTCCAAAGACGCTGCACTGGATTATTCCGACGGCCTATTAAGGAGATACGCCAAGATTGCCGAAACAATCACGTTTGACACGGAGCTAATCGGCCTGAGATCCGGCCAACTTATCACTTTGGAGTTACCAGCGCACGGGGTAAGCGGTAGTTTCCTGATTGGCCGGGTGGATATGCAGGACGTAGGCTTTACGGACGGTAGCCTGCGCTACAGCGTGGAGTGCCTAAGCGGTGAGGCGTTCGGCGGGTGGATCCAGTTTTTCAAGCGGTTAGCCGAATCCAAAGCGACCTATGTTATCCGTGAGAATGAGATATTAGTCAAGCTGATAACCTTCATCGACGAAATTCAGAACCACACTTTGGATGATTCTATAACGTACCACTTGCATCAATACAAGCTTTGCGGCCAGTTCGTATGTAGCGAGGGGGCTATACTATGATTATGGACGGAGCGAGAACCCTGGTCTTAAACTCTGTTATCGCTCAAAGTATCGACAATATCGACGTAATAAGCGTGGAAAACGCAACAGGTGAGTTTTTCCGCAAGGCGTATTTATCCAAAGAAACGATTTCCGCAACCGAACGAAAATACGTGTTTTACCTGACCGAGGACGAGGGCAACGACGACATAACAGGGCTTGCACTTTGGGGGAACGGAGCTACGACAACGCTGGCGAGCGGCGTAGAGATGGCCACGCAGGAAGTAACGATACCCAAGACAAATACGCAGAGTTTGCTCGTACATTGGTATATAAAGGTGGTGGTATAAAATGGCTTATGATCCAACGACTTGGGTTGACGATGTAACGCCGGTGAGTGCAGCGAAGTTAAATAAGATTGAACAAAGACTAGCTGAGGAACGATGTACTACAGGATCATTTTCGGACACGACGACACTTATTGCACCAGGGGCAACATATATAAAAACCATTCCCCTTGGAACGCTTGCGAAAAGTGGGACTTGTTTTATTCTTGGTGCAATGAGTTATGGATCAATCATATTTTTTAATACAGATCCATTATTATCTAGGGCATTAAGGAATTACTACAATGGAGACCTATTCCTTGTATCCAGTGGGGTATTGTTTGGATCAAATAGTAATGGAGTTGTACACTTAACGTCTTGTTATATAGATGGAACAGATCTAAAACTTGTTTTCTATAACGACAACACAGAAAGTTCATCGCCTAATATTAGTACCTGCACATGGGAGGTGCAAGCATGATAATTTACCGCAAGTCAGACTTACTGTGCGTTGGTGTAGTGCCTAGTGGTATGACGATTGAGCAGGAAATAGAGCTTAATGTTATTCCAAACTTCGGCGGCTCAAGTGAAGACTATGCAACGATTGAAACCACGGAAACGAATTTCCATTTGGAGCGAATCGGGGACATTGTAACCATTGTGAAGAATGTTGTCACGCCAGCGCCACCGCCGGAGCCAACAGAAACAGAACTCATGGAACAGCGCATAAGGGCCACGGAAGACGCACTAACACAACTACTGCTAGAAGGGATGATTTAAAAAATGTCATTATGCTATGCTTTTGTCCTAAATATGTGGATCATGAAACGAGTTAATGAGAGTTTTGTCCAATTGCAAGTTAGTTTTGGACGATTAACGCCAGAAGAGGCCATTATGATCCTGGCGACACCACAACAACCATAGACAGAAAACTGGCAACCCCATTTATGGTAAAACCTGTTATTATATAACTAATAGCAGGTTTTTTTCTGTGTCCAACGGGTAGCAACGAATTGGGGTGAAGGGTGGCGGACAGATTGGCAGACCCACAAGAGGTCTTAATTGATATAAGAGAGCGCTTAGTCCGTGTTGAGACCAAATTAGACAACCAAAACGATCTTCGCGAACGAGTAGGAGCTGTTGAGACAAAGGCGACAGAAACAGAGTCGCGCAGTAAGTCTGACACAGACAGGATCGACAAATTGGAAGAGGCAAACCGATGGCTCTGGCGCACGCTAACAAGCGCTCTCATCGCTGGTATAATCAGTGTGGCTGTTGCTATTTTAAAATAAAAAGAAAGGATCTGTTTTTATGCCAAGAGTTTATATATCTCCCAGCACGCAGGATCGAAACATAGGCACGGGCTCATTTGGATCCGAAGAGTCGCAAATGAATAAAATTGCGGACTTGCTCATGCCTCTACTTACCAAAGACGGAAGATTTACAACGCTCAGAAACTCCCCGTCTATGGAGGTTGAACAGATTGCCGCCGACTCCAACAAATTTAGGGCAGACATCCATATACCCATCCACAGTAATGCAGGAGGAGGCGAGGGAACAGAAGTCTATGCCTATGGCCCGGGGACCAACAGTGAGCGACTAGCAAGGGCACTCTATAATCAGATTGCACAACTTAGCCCGGGTAGGGATCGGGGGGTTAAGTACAAGAAAGCTTTAGTCGAGGTTGGTGATTGGGTCAGTGCAACATCGGCCCTTATTGAGTTAGATTTCCACGACAACGCATTAGGGGCATTTTGGATCGCCCAAAATCACAAAGCAATAGCCGAGGCGCTTTATAAGGGAATTTGTGACTATTATAGCTATGATTATAGGGCTTTGGTTGTTGCACCTCCCGTATCGCGTTCTGAGCCAGCCGATAAGATAGCCCAGGCCATTGCGCTATTTGAGCAAGGAATTAATCTATTGAGAGGATGATAAAGAAATGTTGGAAAAATTACGCAAACCAACTATTGTTATGGGGTTACTTGGGGCGGTTAAGCTTGCAACTGAGGCTTTTGGGGTAAGTATTATTTCAGACGACCAGATTAATGCCATCGCAAATGGAGTGTCGGCAGTAGCCGCGATTATCGCAACGCTAATGAATCGGGACGCTCAATAAATCGAGGCCCACCCAAAAGAGGGTGGGCAGGAAGTAGAGCCTATATAGTAATTTTCTCTTCTCATCTTTTTAACCTAGCCTTGGGGCTGGGTTATTTTTTTTAATCCCTAAAACATACGAGGAGGGCCAGCGCTGGCAACCCAAAGAAGATAATAGAAAAAAATATCTTGTCAGATATAACGCTCACCTCTCCCATATTTTACATCTAATATATCCTAATACATTTGTAATATGGTCAAGCCATGACCGCATAAGATACAACATACCGAGAGGGGGCGACGCATTTGGACGACAAGTTACAGGTAACAACCGTGACGCTAACGGGCGCTCAGATCGAATTCTGTAGAGGCAAGTCCGGCAATGTCAGCAGACATCTTCGCGGGTTAATTGATCAAGAAATGGGGCGGGAGCAATCCAATCAAAGACATAGGGCACTTTGGGTAGCCGCGAGCAATATTCTAGACGCCCAGCAACAGAAACTTACCGACCTGGAGGCAGATCACAGCAGCCAAAAATAATGGATCCATTCAAATCACAACCTTTCAGATTTTATATTAACTATATTATGTCTATATTATTTTCGTTTTATTCAATCAAACGTGCATTATTTTGGGGTCGCGCGCATAGTCTACAAGCGTAGCAGTAGACAATTTGGAGAGAGTGCGGCCACCAGCGAAAGGGGGCCGCTTTTGTATGTTTAAGGATCTTTTAGGGCTCGTTTTAACGGCGATAGGTTATGGTCTAGTTGGGTTTTTGGCGCACAAATACATATTTAAAAGGAGGGCGCACTGATGCTGATACGAGTTTTACGGATTAGCCAATCCAAAACGATTACTTTGGATTTAACCGGGCGCAAGCTCATCAAGGCCGCCGCCTTGGCCGCTGTGATTATAGCGACAACTGGAGCCGAGCCAGCCATGGCGGCCACTGCCGACATACAGGACCGGGTTAATAGAGCGTCGGAGCCGATCAAGGACTTATTAATCGGCGTTGCGGATCCTGTTTGCTACTTAGTTTTTACATGGGGCTTACTCGAATGTATGTTAGGCAAGGCCAGCAGCGGGGTCACGCGGATGAAATACGCCACGCTGGGCTATATGGGGATGAATTGGCTGCCCGTACTCATGGACATTATCCGGCAGGCAAAGCCATGATTAAATACAGAATGCTAGACTATCCAATAAGTAGTCCTTTTGGACATACGGGAGGATTACACCGGGTACCGCACAGCGGCATGGACATAGCGACGCCAGCGGGAACGCCCGCGCAAAGTTTGACCGGCGGCATAGTGGAGAGCGTAACCACAAATGATCAATTTTTAGGCGCCAGTGTGCGCGTAGACGCTGATAATGGTCAAGAGTGGGTATATGGGCACTTGTCCAAGGTTGATGCCATTCAGGGGCAAACGGTGAGCGCTGGCGATGTTTTAGGACTAACGGGAGGCGTGCCCGGAACGCCTGGCGCGGGGTTATCCACTGGCGCACATATACACCTTACGGCACTCCAGGGCGGCGTTCCCGTGGATCCGGTGGCGGCACTCCAAAGCGAACCTTCTTTTTGGAGCAAGCTGGGCGATATATTCACAGTACCAGGCGCCGACCTGGCGGGTCTAACAGGCGTTCCAACGTTTGGTGACAGGGTTTTGGATTTTGTGGATAAATGGATCAATATGGGGATTCAGGTTATGCCCGAAATATGCGTTGTCCTGGCTATGGTATTCCTTTTGGGCGGCATGACAGGCTGGCGCAAGGGCATGGGTTACGCTGGAACCTGTACGCTACTAGCATTTGTGGGGGTGATCCTAAATGGGGCTATTGAGTAAATTATTTAGAATTGAGGAGCCTGAAATGGTAACGCTGCGCATTATCCCAGACCGCACCACAGACAACCGGCAGAATCACAAGTTAGTGCGCGCCTTGCATGAGCTATACAGCGCGCCGCTGGGGCGCCTGCATAGCGGACGGTGGTTTATCAGGTACACTCCAAAGGCTAAAGTTTGGTATGACGTACTTATTACTAATAAAGAGATCAAGTTTTATTTCACGATCCCGGCAAAGTGGGAAATCTACGCCAGGCAGAAAATCAGCGGGTGCTGGCCGCGGGCGAGCGTGGATCGCGCTGACGCTAATGAGTTAAGGATCCCTTTGGATAATTCAAACGTCACAGAACTTGCGTACAAGCGGCACAATATCTTCGCTTTGCATGTAGACCGCACAGAGGATACGCAGCCACTAGCGGCAATTATGGCCGTCTGTGGAGATATGAGCGAGGGGGATGTGGCCCGCCTGAGTATATGCGCGGATCCACTGCACCGCCTGAACTGGCAAGACCAAGCCGAGGCGGCGCATAGGCAATTTTCAGCAGGTAAGACGCCACAGCGTCGGGGATTCTCCAAAAAGCGGGCGCTAATATCTTTAGGCGGCGCGCTGGAAGGGCTATTTGAGCAACTGGGCGAGGTACTGCTGGCCGTCCTTGGGCACGGCGACGACAAGCCCGATGGGCGACCCATAGACCAGGAAAAGCGGCAAATACTCATCGACGGGCAATTGCAGCGCGGCACCACGGCTAAGCGATCAGAACCGACCTTTAGCACCACGATACGAGTCGCGAGCCACAGTACGGACGTATTACGGCGACATATTACGAGCGTAGCCCTAGCTAATTCCTTTGTGGAGATTGCGGGCGATAACGAGCTAGAACCCGTGCCCGTGCGCCGAGGGAAATCGACGATCCGCGCCCTGGGCGAGATCAACCAGCACCGACTATCCAAAAGTGCTATTTTGGATTTAGACAAAAACGTCATGAGCGCGGGCGAACTAGGCAAACTATGCCAGATACCCGGCGCGGGCCTACAAGATACCTACGCCGAGCAAGTACAGACCATACGACAGCGCCAGGATGGCCCACCTGCAAGCGTAACCAAGGGCGGGCTAGTGTTGGGTCACGCCGAGATCAAAAACGAGCGCATACCGATCTACGCACCTACCGGCAACCTAGATGAATTTTGCCTACCGTCCATTATTATAGGCGGCATGGGTTGCGGAAAAACCCAAGGACAAGGCGCGAATTTAGCCGTAGAGGCCGCGCTGGCAGGCATGGGGTGCGTTACTATTGATCCGGCAAAGAAAGAGCTAGGAGCGGAGATTATGAGCGTCCTGCCGCCCGAAATGTACACGCACATTGACTTATCCAAAGTAAAGATTAGTTTGGATTGGCGCGAGAGTTTCCACGCGGAATACATGACGACGCGCCTAGCTAACGCCATTCTCTCGTTTTTTAGGATGGATGGATCCGAGATGCAGACCGAGCGCTTTTTATTCGCCGCCGTGGTGGCCATGAAGACGCGCCGCCTGTCTGAAATCCTAAAAATTCTAGAGGATGAAAAGTACCGGGGCGAGTGCGTGGCGGCCATGCCGGAGAGCATAAACAAAAGCACTCTTTTGGAGTTTAATAAGTATTCGCCGGAGCGCCAGCGGGCCATTATGGCGCCGATCTACAACAGGATGGCGGTAATATTTAGAGATCAATACCTAGCAGAGTGCATGGAGTGTGCCGAGGGGTTAGACTTTTACGAGATCATGCAGCGGCCTGGCGTGACTATTATAGATATTCCAGACAGCGCGTTTGATCCAATGGCAAAGGATTTATTAGTAAACTTGATTTCCACAAAAATAGATATGGCCATGAGATTGCGCCCGGATACCACCATGCCCTACGTTGTTATCCTGGATGAACCGCACCAATACCTAAAGAGTGCAGACCTTTGGAGGGGCGCAGCGGTGGAAAGTCGGAAATTCCGAGTCAAGTATGCGTGGATGTTCCACAGTTTCGAGCAGATCCCAAACGCCCTGGCTGAGATCGTACTGGCAGCTGGCCCACATTTTCACGTTTACAGATCAAGCGCCAAGACATTCCAAGCGCTAAGGCATTATTTGGAGCCGTACGGCGTCGAAGATATTACCAAAATGCCAAGATTCCAAGCGATTAATATCTTGCGGGCGAATGGCGAAACAACGCGGCCATTCATGGCTCGAATGGCGCCGCCGCCTAGCGCCAGGCTGGGGAAGGAGGATAAGCAGGCGGCGCGTTAAATGTCTCAATTTGTCGGAATGTTTTGGTTGTATTTGGGGGATATTAACTATATAATATAAACAACAACAACAACCGAAAGCGAGGTGGCCAGGACAATGATTGCTGACTATAGGACGTACAGGGCGGTAGAAAAGAAGAAACAGGATTTGTTAGACGGGAAAGTCGTTAAGATCGGGAAAAACCTTTATCACATTAACAGTACCTTTCTAAAAACTATCCAAGGCTTCCGCGTTTATGAAGTAATGAGGGGTGATAAGCACTGGGCGTACCTTTACTATAGGAAGTTCGACCACAGCGTAACTGGGCTGGTTGACCATTGGGAGCTTAGCGACAAAATCAACTAGGTAACTATGAGTTAATAGAGAGGAGGTATCCCATGGGCAAGAAAAAGGGTCTAACCATTGGAAAAACACGGGGCGCGCTTTACGGCCTAGCCAAGTTTTTAGGCGATGTGAGCGCCGTGAAGTCAGGGGATCCAAAAACGATGGGTAAACACGTAGGGCGACGGGTAGCCGGGAAGATTACAGGGGGTTTCTTAGGGAAGTTATTCAGGTAGGGGTGGGCCTAGCCTAAGTGCTGGGCCAAATCTTAGGGGGCGAGGAGGACAAGCCTTGGCGGGGGTTAAGTGGGAGTTTTTGATGGAAAAATTTCCGACGCTCGAAAAACTTGACGAGGCGCGGGCGATGTATGGCACAGGTGAGGATTTTGGATATGCGATAGGTATCGGAGTGGGCACGATTAGGGAGTATCGTAAGTGGTTACTAACCGGGCACAAGCGAGTCAAGAAGTGCGAAAATCACTACATCAAGGACACTGACATAAACGTGAGGATAAGGGAACTGATCGCAAGCGCTGGGCCAAGGGCGACAAATTCAGGCCCGCCGATTAATCCATGGATGTGTCGGGTACAAATCTAAGGGGGCTAAACGTGAGTAGGGTAAAGATTAGCGACGGCAAGGTCAAGAGTTTTGTTGTTTTGGATGGAGAGAACTACCGAGTTATGGGCGCCAGGCCGAGGGGTGACGGACGCTACACTTGCGACGCTTGGAAGGTGAACGGGCATAAGTTTCTGCCAATCAAGGGCGTCCAAAAGTTGGACAAGCTTGCAAGGATATTCCTAAAGGGAGGTGAGTCCTAGTGTGGAGTATTTGGGATCTATTTAAGCGGATCCACGCGGCGAACCGATCCAAGCGTATTGCAGAACAGCGCCGCAAGGCGTGGGAAGTTTATTTTTCCGGGAAGTAAATTAAATTTGAAGGGGGATTATTTAAACCATGAAGAAATTTGCAGATTTATCCAAAGTGGAGGTTTTGAATTTAACCACTGAGCAGATCGAGAAATACGTGGACCTACAGTGTGCAATTGATGGCGTTAGGTTGTTACCGCTATTAGTCAGCGAGCCAGAAAAGCCAGCCATGGCGACCACTACGGCATATAAAGTAGGGGATTTAGTTTTCTTGGATATGGAAAAGGCTCAAGGCGTGGCCGACGCGATAAACGACGCTCAAGCGTGGACGAGTAACTATGATTACAATGTAGGTTATGACTATAGATTCTTAAAGCGTTGCAATGTATCAGAGGTTAGTACAATTAAGGCATTTAGTCCTGAAGAATGGGTCGAGATTAAAGATCGGATGCAGGAATATGCCGTCAAGCGCAAGGAATACGAACAACAAATCAAGGAATATAAGGAGTTCGCAGACGCGCGAGCAAGGGTATCTAGGGATATTTGGGAAGTGGTGGACGAGTACCGCGACGAGCAGGCTAATATCGAACAGATACGGCAGAAATTTACTCAATACCTAGACTTGGCTGAGGGTAACAATCGGATTGCTATAGGTTTCCTCGAAAAAGTATGCCTTATTCCCGATGAACTACGCAGCGAGTTTGAGGGAAAAGAGCAAAATGTGGAGGGCTTTGAAAATGTTGACTAAAGAGCAATTGGCAGTATTGGAACGCATGGCAACCATGCTGGACGAGGAAGTGGTATTCCCAATAACGATATATCTGGAGGCAGGCAGCCCTGAGGAGGCTGTGGAGTTGGACAAGCTATCCAAAGATGAGCTGTTCAAGGGCAAATATGGCGACATTGCACCGTTTTCTACTGCTGATAAAAGCGTTATATACTCATCGTGGAGCCGAGAGGCCGGCATAAGCGTGACGATCTACGACAGGAGCCAGTGCGAAAAGCTTAGATAATTTTGGTGGGAGCGAGAGGAGTAAATGGGATGCAGAAAATCAAAACGTGGGCCTTTGGCCTACTAAGGGAGGAACTAACCAGCACCAAAAGTAATGGCACAATTACCGAAATTAGGGAAGTTAGCCTTTTTGGATTAGTTATCAAGAGAGTTGTTACCACTAGGGCAGCCGGCAGTAAGCCACCGGCGCCCGTGAGGGTGGAGGGTCCGACTAGGGAGCAAGCGGAACGGATGATTACACGGATGAGTGAACTGGATGTAGTGGACAAGCCCGCACAGGTGGACAGGCTGGCCCAGGCGCAGGAGATTGAGGAGGCTGTGGCTCAAATGTTGCCCGTAACCGTGCCCTGGGTAAACAGGCACTACCGTGGGCATATCATAAATAATCTAGCTGCAGGTGTCGAACCGCGATTTATCCGGCAGGCCGTGGTCGAGATGGCACACAAAAAGATTAGCCGGCACCAGCAGCGCTGGACCAAGCAAAGGAGGCCGCGCTGAATGGGGGTGGAATGGCAGGAGTTCAAGCGGCAGATTATTGGGCGCCAGCGGGACATTAGGGAGTCGCGGGAAGTCCTGCGCAAGCTGGATATTATAGCCGAGCGGCACACAGATACGAACAGCCGGCGCAAGCTGAAAGGCAGGCCAATGGTGCGTATGGCGTGGAGGTATAGGGGAGGGGTTAGGTAGTGGAAGTTGAACTGATTTATTTTAAGAGAAACGGCAAGTTTTATAGTCGCGGCAGGTATCAAACCAAAGAAGAACACCTTTTTGATATTTGGTATGAGGTGCGAGCCATGAGGAACGAGGGTAACCTACCGGGGCTAGTGGGGATTAACGATTTTATCATTTCTGTGGATGTTCCAGAACACGAGCATAACCACCCGCACTTGATTGTATCGGGAGTGGTATAGAGTATGGCGCAAGTAACGATTGAACCAACCCGCATTCTCCTACGCTGTGGCTTTACCGAGGCAGGCCAAGCGCGGGCGATACCGGGCGGCTCGTGGAACAGGGAGTGTAAGGCGTGGGAGTATCCCGTCAATGGCAATCTTTTCAGCATGGTATTAGCTCACTTTCCGGGCATTGAGGTAGTTGGAACGCCGCCGATGGTACCGGCTCCAAAGAAGGAAAAGCCAGACTTTTGGCTGGGTAGTGAGGGTGAAGATAAGCAAGTGCCGCCGCCACCGATCAAGAACGCTACATTAATGAGGCATCAAATGGATGGCTACGTAAGGGCCTGTAAACACATGGGGATATTTCAATGAAAGTAACAGTGAAATGTGAGCATTGCGGAATCGAGTTCAATAAATACCCTAGCCAGGTAAGGGATCATAATTTTTGTTGCAAAAGACACCTGACTATATGGCTAACCAAGACCTACAACAAGCCTGGCCACGCAAAGGGGAAAATTAAGTGCCCATGGCTTACGGAGTTGAACAAAAAGCGGAATCCAGAACTTGCCCGCTCAAGCCGCGAGAAAAGGGGTGCCATGCAACGTGGTCGCGGAGAAGGTAAGTCATACCGCAAGTATTTAGGTAAGCACGAACACCGTTATGTTATGGAGCAAATTTTAGGGCGCCCGCTTACGTCAGATGAAATCGTGCATCACATTAATGGTGATAAGCTGGACAATAGGCCGGAGAACTTAAAATTAACTACGCGCCAAGAACACGCTAGAATTCACTTTCACGGCAAAGGGGATGATTAATTATGAGTCTTGCCCAAAAAGGTAGCGGTTTCGCCCTTTTAATGGAGCAAGGCACTTGACCGGCAAAACATTAACGGCAATAGCCATAGCCGGCAGGGCCTTTTTGGAGAATTGTGCTAAAAAAATGCTAGTTGTTGCACCGTCGAGCGTTGTACCAGTTTGGGAGAAAGAATTTAAGAAATTCGCAGACTTCCCCTTTGAGTGCCTAACCTTGGATCAACCCGAAAACTCAAGGCGGGTTAAGGCGCTCAAGGCGTGGGCGCCGGATCCGTCAAGGTTGCAAGTGGCCGTGATTAACTACGAGGCATTCCGGGCGACCAAGGGCGAGGGCAAGCGCAAAATAAGTATGATGGGGGATATCTTCGCAAGCTGGGGGCCGGATATGATTTTGTGTGATGAAAGCCAGAGACTAAAGACTCCCGGGGCGATCCAAAGCAAGGCACTCCATAAACTGGCGCCATTCTCTAAGTATCGTTTAATCCTAACAGGCACGCCAGTAACCCAAGGGCCGATGGATTTCTTTAGCCAATACAAGTTTTTAGACAGAACCATTTTTGGAGATAGCTTTTATTCCTACCGGGCAAAATACGCACACATGGGAGGCTATTTTAACAAGGAGATCACGGCATACACTATGCTGCCAACCAAGCCGGATGGGCGACCAAATCCGTATTATGTACCCGACAGGGAAAAGGAGTTTTTCGACAAAGCGTATGGTTGCGCGGTGCGCGTAACTAAGGCCGAGGCTTTGGACCTACCGCCGTACACAGACCAAGTGCTGTACTGTAGTTTGGAACCAAAGGCTAGTAAGCTCTACCGAGACATGGCGAGCGAGGCTGTGATGGCCCTAGAAAGCGGCGAAATGGCTGCACCCGTAGTATTAACCAAGCTTTTGAGGCTATCCCAAATCACGGGCGGCTTTGTGAGCTATGAACAGCAGGCCGAGGAAGGGCCATTCTCCAAGCGAGTTGTCGAGGCCGTGAGTCAATCCAAAATGAATCTCTTAGAGGAAACGCTGGAGGACATACTTTCCCACGACGGGAAAAAGGTGGTTATCTTTGGGCGATTCACTCCAGAACTGCAAGGAATACGGGCGCTGATTGAAAAGATGGGCGTAGGGTATAGCTTTATTGATGGATCCGTATCCATGGCCGACCGTGGCCCACAGGTAGCACGATTCCAGGAGGATCCAAATATAAAGGTATTCCTAGCGCAGACTCAAACGGCGGGCCTAGGGATCACACTGACAGCAGCAGACACAGCAATTTTTTACTCTTTGGATTATTCATTTGCGAATTACGACCAGGCACGGGCGCGGATCCACAGGATGGGTCAGAAGAACGCCTGCACTTACCTCCATTTGGTAGCGCGCGGAACCGTAGACGAGAAGGTCCTGGAGGCGTTGAAAACTAAGCGGAGCGTGGCCGACCTAGTGGTGGATAATTGGAAAAGTTTATTTAAGTAGGGGGGTGTATAAAACGGTGAGGGAGATTAAATTTAGGGGCAAGCGCGTGGATAATAAGGAATGGGTTTGTGGGGACTTGATTCACGGGTGCGATCCTCAATTTGCTTACATTGTTGAGCGCGGGAGTAATGAATTGTGTAGAAATTATGTACCAGTTATACCAGAAACCGTTGGTCAATTCGCGGGATTGCGCGACAAAAACGGCAAGGAGATATATGAGGAAGATATCTTAGATGTTACATCAGAATTGCTTACTAACTTTGGAAGAACAAGAACCGGACTATACGACACGACTTATAAGCAAGTGAAATGGATTGAGGATGGATGGGGGACAAAAGTATTAAGGAGTAAAAGCTCTGCTATTGGCTTTGAATTCCAAGGGTTAAAGGTTGCAACTAAGTATGGCGTTGTTATTGGCACAACCTACGATAACCCAGAGCTATTACGAATGCAGTAATTGCTCGAAATTTGACGAAAAATAAACACCGTAATTACTAGTATATGTAGTTGTTGTTGTTTATATTCCATGGTATAATTAGGCAAGTTCAAGGAGCGACAACGACTACAAATGAAGGGAGTAAATGACATCATGGCGGCAGAACTTAAAGACCCAGCGGCAGCCGTGGCGGGATGGGTAGACACAAACCCGCTGCGTAGATATCGACACGAACACCAGCCAAGAATGACTATAGCCCAAGCGGCAGCACTCTTGGAGGTAAGCCTGGTAAGTATCCAAAAGTGGGAAATGGGGGCCGGATCGCCTGACGAGTCCAACATGGACAAGCTATCCAAGCTTATGGGAAAGGAGGTGATAGGACAGTGGACGAAATGGCAGGAGCAAAGACCACAGATTTAAGCATTTTCGAACTGGCCGACAGACTTGCATATCTCAAAGGGCACAAGTCAGAACTGGAGGCCCGCGTGAAGAATGTCAATGGCGAGATTGAAAGCACGATTGAACAATTGGCTTCAGCCATGTTGGATGAGGAACTAGCCAACTTTAGGCGCAATGGACAAACCTTCTTCTTGCAGCAACAAATATTTGTTAGTGCGATCTCAGAGCAAAAAGAGAATCTTTTTGGATACCTAGACGATGTGGCGCCCGGAATGGTAACGCGCACCGTCAACGCTAACACGCTGAGAGCATGGACCAAGGAGCAAATGGCAGGCAATGACGGGGATTTACCAGCGGCGTTAGAGGGATTCGTGAGGATTACTGAAAAGCCCAGCGTGGGGATGAGAAAAGCGAAGTAAGTAAAGAGAGGATGGGGAGTAAATTTGGATTACGATTTCAACGAAGACCTGGACTTAGGTAATGTGTGCCTAGGGGATCTAAACAAGGAGTTTAAAGCGTTGTACCCGCAGATCATGAAGTCCCTAAATGATGGCAATAAGGCTAGCATAGCGATTACCGTGGAATTTGCCAAGGTGCCAAACACAACGACTATGACCAATGTGAATTACTCTATTACTCCAAAGTATCCAGCGCGTAAGAAATCTGGCGTGTGCCAAATGAACGATAGTTTCAAGCTACGCACAGAGAAACCACCAGCGCCCGTGGAAAACCTAAAGTTATTCCAAGCCAAGGCTGAGTAAGTAAAAGATAAGAGGGGGATTTTATTAAATGTCAGGCATTGAAAATCAAGTTGAGCGCGTCCATATTACACCAGTGGGCGACACAGTGAAAATTATGCACGGAGAACTTCCATTTTTCCAAAAGGATGGCGTAAATTATCGCGTTGATACGCTACAGAGTATTTTGGATTTAGTCAGAAGTAAGGGCAGCGCGGAAAAGACCATCATTTTCTACAACGATACGTTTATTCATGCGATCCTGGACGACACGATTAATGATCGCACTCTGGACACGGCCCGGTATAACTTTAGTTACTCTATCGAGTTCCTAGCTTGGAAGGAAATCCTGGGGGACAAGCTCATCCAAAAGGATCTTATCGAATTCTTGCGAAATCATCCAGGCGATGTTGTCGGCGGCATTGATTACCTAATTAGCATGGTAAGCAAACTAAAGGTTGTTACCGAGATTGTCGGCGACTACAACTACGATGATAACAACAATGTGAGTTTTTTCTTCAAGTCCAAAGACGGAGAGGGGCAAGTCAAACTCCCGGCTGTGATTCAAATCCAAATCCCTGTCTTTAGAGAAAGCTCATTTGTTCCGATTATTGACATTGAATTGCAACTTAACAAGCCGAAAAGTGAAAACGAAAAGCCAACAATTCAATTAACCTGTCAGAAGTTAAAGTTTTATCACAATAATGCAGTTAAACATGAAGTTTCTTTATTAAAAGAAACACTTAGCGGCTTTATGATTTTTGCAGGCGCACCAACGCGATAAGGCAGCGGGCGCGGCCAACGCGCCCTAAATAAACTATTTTTTGGAGGGGAAAGTTTTGGATTTAGTAAAAGCAACACTAGAACAGAGTGGCCAAGATCCTGTGGTTATTGAGGGCAGGCACGTAATGGTTGTATGGGTTAATGATAAAGGCGACGACGAGAAGACTATTTGTATCCGCGAAGGCGGGGAAACTGATGTGCCTGAACTTCATGAAATGTACGAATTTATAGGGGAGCATTTCGAGGAGATCGCAAAGAGCGGGGAGGAAAACGAAAATGAGTAACGAGTTAGTGAAAGCAGAAACCTATCTTCCTGCCGTGAATGGTGCAAACAGCCTAGCGGAAGTCTTCGCCGAGGAAATGGACGGGTTGAAATTCTCTTTTGAGCGGGTGAAGATCCCTAGCGGCGGCATGACGGCGTTCCAAGTGCCAGGTGACGATCCGGCAAACCCGGACATTCTGAAGGAGATTATGGGCGTGATCGTAGACGATCACAATGTGAATGCCTTTTGGTTTGACGACTACACGGGTGCCAATAACCCGCCGGATTGTAGTAGTATAGATGGCAAGACGGGCACGGTGCGGGACCCTGTCGAGGTTGTGGCGTGTAATAGCTGTCCCAATAACCAATGGGGGAGCGATCCAAAAGGCGGCAAGGGCAAGGCGTGCAAGAATATGAGGCGCGTGTACATTCTACCTTTTGGACAAGTCTTCCCGCTACTCCTGACGGTTCCACCGACGGGTATGGCGAACTTTTCAGACTTCAAATCCAAAAGGATTGTGGGCAAGGGTCGCCGAAGTTACGAAGTTATTACCAAAGTGGCGCTAGTCCAGGACAAGTCTAATGGCGGGATTACCTACAGCAAGCCGACCTTTGCGGTGGCGAGTGAACTTCCGCAGGAGGACAAGCTGGCGCTGGCTGAGTTTAGCCGGCAGATCAAGAGCTTTACTCGTGAGGTAGCAATTGGGGCAGACGATTACGACGAGGCGCCGAAGGATAGCAACGAAAGTCCTATGTAATGCCAGGGCGCCGCGCCGCCCTTCAAAAGGGGGCAGGATTCAGATTTGGAGAATGACTTATTTGGAGAAATAGACCGACGCATCGATTGGCGGGCGTTTTACAGCCAACATTTACAGAAGATTAAGACGATTAATAACGACCATATTAACGCACTATGTCCTTTTCATAGCGAGAAAACAGGCAGCTTTAGCGTAAGCATAAAAAATGGCACGTATCACTGTTTTGGATGCAACGAGGACGGCAACGCCTTAACATTCCTCCAGAAATCGGCGGGAATGACCAAGGACGCCGCCCTGGACCATCTCAAAAACGCCGCTGGTATCACTAATGAAAAAGCGGACAAGCACCCAGCGGCGCGAAAGCAGGCAAAGTACACTTTGGAGGATTACGCCACAGAGAAATTTTTGCCAGCAGACGCGCTAGAAGGCACCTTTAAGGCCGCAGATAAGGGGTTAGGTATAATCCTGCCATACATGGACGAGAGCGGGGCTATTACGGCCACTAGGCAGCGCTACCATGGTAAGAAGTTTAGCTGGACGAAAGGATCTAAAACGAGTTTATACGGGCTTTGGCTTTTGGATAGGGCACGCTCAAAGGGATTTGTGATTCTAGTCGAGGGTGAGAGCGACACACAAACTCTGGTGCTGCACGAATTCCCAGCGTTGGGAGTACCAGGGGCCACGACATTCCAGGCCGAGTGGGTCAAGTACTTGGAAGGGTTAGACGTATACCTGCATAACGAAGGTGACGCCGGCGGCGAGTCGTTTATGAGACAGACGTGCGAGAGGTTAGCAAGTGCAAGATTTGCGGGTAAGGTGTACGAGATCCAAAGTATCGGTGGCAAGGATCCAAATGAGATGCTCAAGGCCGACGTAGCCACGTTTGTGCAGCGCTGGGCCGAGGTTATGGCCACGGCCCGCCCTTTGGACATCAAGGCGCAGGCCGTAAAGGCTATGGAGGCGATACCAGGCCAGCCGGTGCATTTACGGATCCCGCCAGGATGGCGAGTGGATGAGCGAGGCATTTGGGTGATTGATGATAATGGCCGAGTGCTAGTATGCCCGGTGCCTGTGCTTTTATCCAAAAGGCTCAGGTCTATCGAAACCGGCGAAGAAAAAATTGAGTTTGTCTATCTCAGGGAGGGCACTTGGCACAGAGTCATTACGATGCGGAGCGTACTATTTCAGGCCCGGAACATAGGTATTTTAGCAGACAAGGGATTACCAGTAACGAGTGAAACCGCTCGAAAGCTAGTCAAATTCCTGGGCGAGCTGGAGGCCGAAAATCTCGACCTTTTGGATGTAGCCAAGGCTGTAGACCATTTGGGGTGGATTGACGGTAAGCGCTTTTTACCGGGGTTAGCCGAGGACGTGGAGCTGGATATTGATCCAAGTATGTCTATGCTGGCCGGATCCTACCACCAGAGCGGAACAATGGAGGGGTGGACCGAGGCCATGGTCCTACAGCGCAGCAGACAGATCCCGCGCCTGATGCTGGCGGCAAGCCTGGCGGCGCCATTACTGCACCTACTTAATCACAGGGTCTTTCTGGTCCATAGCTGGGGGCCGAGCCGAGGCGGTAAAACTGCCGCACTCAAGGGCGCGCTGAGCGTTTGGGGAGACCCGGAGGGATTAGTCGCGAACTTTAACGCCACCAAGGTAGGGCTTGAGCGCCTGGCGGCCTTTTACTCAGACCTACCGCTTGGTATTGATGAGCGGCAGGTCGTCGGCGATAAGCAGAGTTTCGTCGAGTCGCTTGTATACCTGTTAGGTATGGGAAAAGGTAAGACCCGCGGCGCCAAGGGTGGAGGACTCCAAAATACAAAAGCATGGCGCACGATTGTACTAACCACAGGCGAAGAGCCACTAAGTAACGATTCGAGCGCCACAGGGGTCAAGACGCGCGTACTGGAGCTATGGGGGCAACCCTTTAATTGTGAGGCAGACGCGCGGAAAATGCACGGTTTGAGCGGGCAGCACTTTGGACACTCCGGGCCAGACTTCGTGCGACGGATCCAAAGCCAGGAAAGGAATGATCCGGGCCGACTACGCAAGGATTACGATGCTCTGGCTGAATACCTCCAGGGCGAGGCACCGCAGGCCATGGGGAGCCATATCACGGCGCTAGCAGTATGTTGTTTAGCCGATTTCTATTCAAGCCAATGGTACTTTGAATTAGATGAACCAAGCGCACAGGCCGAGTCGTTAGCGCTTGCAAGTGTTACCCTGGCGCAGATGGAAACCGCAGCGGATACGGATTACGCGACCAGGGCTATGGAATGGATCGAAAGCTGGATTAGTCAAAACATTAACAAGTTCAAAGGCCACGAAGTCGGCGAAAAATACGGAGAACTCCAGCTGAATGAACACCGCGTCTGGATCCTACCGAGCGCAATCGAGCCGGCGCTCAGGGCAGCTAATTTTAACCCGCGCCGCGTATGGCAGGATCTAAAGGATAGCGGCAATTTGGAAGTTGAAGATGGACGCAGCAGGAAAATGGTTAGAATGGACGGACGCAGCGTGAGGGTGATTGTGCTAATTTTGGATAGAAACGCAGAAAAGGACGGATTTTTCTAAAACTGACTACATGAAAAAGGCTAAAACGGAGCAATTCAAAAGAGAGGATTTGGAACGATGTTTAGTTTTGACCCTTGGGATGAAAAATCAAAGAATGAAGAGGCATTAAAAATGCAAAGGTATGACTTTGGTGAATTTATGGGGAGATATACAATCTTGGATGAGCTAGATATTTTTGACGCATTGGAAGACCTGCCGGACCTAGGGCCAGGCGGCCCATGGCTGGCAGGCTGTGCGATCCGCCGAACGCTTTTAGGCACGCCATTAGACTCAGACCTGGATTTCTTCTTTGCAAATGAGGGCCAGCTATCAGATTTTAGGACCAAATTACTAGCAATGGGAGCGAGTAAAGTCTCTAGTAATGACCACGTAGAGACCTACAGCACGAGAGATCGCCTTATCCAACTCGTTAAGATTGGTTTTTATGCGTCGGCTGAGGAAGTCTTGGACAGTTTTGATTTTACTATTACCCAATTGGCCTATGACGGGAAAGACTTAATCGTTGGTGAGTTTACGCTTTGGGATTTAGCGCGGAAGAAATTGGCGCTGCATAAGTTGACTTTTGGAGTGGCCACAATGCGGAGATTACTAAAATATGTAAAACAAGACTTTACTGCCTGCGCTGGAGTAATGGCGAGCATACTGGAGGCCGTGGTAGCTGATCCAACGACAATCCAAAGGGAGACCTACTACGTTGATTAATGGCTTAAAATGAAATCGTGCTAATATTCAGAATTGTTTAAAGTGGAAACAAAGGAAACATTGTGGAAACACTTGTGGAAACATCAAAAGTGAGTATTCATGCGCCTTTGAGGGCTATTTTATAGAATGTTTCCAGTGTTTCCACTAATTTTAAGGTATCCGTAAGAACTTTATTTTTTTTCACAAAACACCCCAGGTTTACAATAATATAAATCATATAGTGACCATACTATAAATGTTATTGTAAACCTGACCTAAAAGTTAAAACATAATAATATACAAGATGGGTGTTTTTTAGTGGAAACATCGGAAACAAATCCGCAAACCCTTGGGGCAGTAGGGATACAGGGTTTTCCAAAGTGGAAACACAGCGGAAACAAGTGGAAACATTTTAGCGCCCAAAACCCTGTATCCCTTGGGGCAGTAGGAACACAGAAATTGTGTGAAGTGGAAACAACATATTTTTCCAGTTGATTTTTAGGCAGTTATCCACAGATTTTATGCAGTTATCCACAGGAGGTGCGTATAATCTTGTCATTGTCAGACAATTTAGGTAAGCAAACCGCCATTTTTGGCGAGGAAAAACCAGCGCCGGAGACCCCAAAAGGTGAACCTGTTGTTTTTGGAGCAAAAACTGTAAGTATGGGCCGAGAATTTACGGATCCACAGCCAGACCTGGGAAAGGAACACAAAGACGGCCCGCTTTGGGCGCAACTTTTGGCCACAGCCTACGCTAAGTCGCCGATCTTATGCGGATCATTACACGGATTTCGCTGCATGGGAACGAAAATCCAAAAAGGCACAAGCGGGGGATACGTTATAAGGCCCGTATTGGGTCCTATGACGTGGACAAGCGCCAGGGAGTACGAAAGGGACCGGGAACGATACCTAAGACCCTACGCAGCCGAAATTGCGGCGCTGCTAGGGGAATTAATTGAGTGGGAGAGTACGAATGGGAATAAAGGATGATTATTTAATTCAAAAGATAAGCTATAAGCAGGCTATGGAAATTGTTATAGAAAATCATTACCTACACAGAAAGGCGCCTTGTTCGTATGCTTTTGGGTTGATCGAAAGGGTAAGCATGGAGATAATTGGTGTCGTTGTATATGGAAAACCGGCTAGTCCTTCATTGTGCAAGGGGATATGCGGGAATAATGAATCAAGCAACGTTGGCGAACTTACTAGGCTTTGGATAAAAGATGGGACACCAAAAAACGTGGAGAGCTTCTTGATAGGAAATACTATTCAGTTAGTTAGCTATGACATATTGGTATCGTTTGCTGAGATAATGCAAGGGCATACAGGGATTGTATATCAGGCAACAAACTGGATATACACGGGACTTTCCGCAAAGCATGTTCAGTGGGTATATGACGGACTAGGGAATGCCCATTCTAGACACTGGGCAAAAGAGTATGGAGGCGTAAAAAAAGGCCAAAGAAATACTTGGGGACAAGTTAACATCAGCAGAGCGACCACGTAAGCACAGGTATATATTTTTTAATTGCAACCGAAAGAGAAAAAAGGAACTTATGGCGAAATTGAAATATAAAATTTTGCCATACCCGAAGAAGGAGGAGAGTGCGAAGTGAAAATTAATATAGGTGATTACTGCATTACTGGCGACGAATACCAAATGACACTTAATTTAAGGGCTATAAGCAGGGGGAAGAAAAGCGCCGGTAAGGAAATCCTTAAACCTTTAGCGTATTTTAGGACTATCGACCAGTGTATTAGCCATATTGTGCGCCGCAAGTTAGCAGAAACAGAGTCGAGCGACCTAAAAGGTGTAATAGACGAGCTAAAGCGCATTGAGGCAGGATTATACCAGGAACTAGGTTTAACGCCACCAGCGGCAAATACGAGGCTGTGATAGCGCTCTTGGAGGGGTAGACAAGTGCAGGAGAATAAGCGTAACCGCATACTGGAAACCAAGATTACAATGAATGACCGCGTTGTGTTTCGCTCAAGTGTTCCAAACAAGATTGTCTTTGTGTTAATGTCGCCAGTTTTAATATTTCTCTTTGGATTTATTTACCTGCCAGATTTTTGGGATTATTGCTTTGATGTTAATTATGGAGGGCACCATGCAGGAAATTAGTATCGTCAAATCAATTCTAAAATACCTAAACTCACAACCCGACTGCAAGGCGATCAAGACCCACGGCGGCATATATGGAGCCGGGCAGGCAGACATTACCGGGTGCTACAAAGGGCGCAGAATCGAGATCGAGGTTAAGCGCCCAGGGTATGAACCCACGAGGCTACAAGCGGCAATTTTGGAGCAATGGCGAGCCGCCGGGGCGCTGTGTGGATGCGCTCATTCCTTGGATGAGGCGAAAGAAATTTTAAAGGGGTGGAATGATTTTGGCACGCGGTAAGAATTATGTCTTCGTTTTCCCGCGCATTAACTTTGCGGATACAAACACGATTGATAAACAAATGGACCATATATGCACAGAGGTAGTCGAGGCCATGCAGGAGGTTGGAAAGTGCGACAATGAGGCCCTAGCGATTGAGCTTTTGGACGTTATACATTCGACAGAGACGGCCTTGCGGATTCTAAAGGAGAGACACTGGATCGATCTAAATAGCGTTAAGGAAAAAGTGATTATCAAAAATGAACTGCGCGGATATTACCCAGTAGATGGCAAGCGGACCAGAACGCGGAAGTAGAGGAGGTGGCAGGCTTGAAGATACGGTGTATCAAAGATGTGGTGATGAGCGAGACGGGCGAAAAAGCTTTTACAGAGGGTAAGGTGTATAACGGATATTACTATAAGGGCCGATTCTCCATGGCGCCAGGAAGGAGTATTTTGTGCGCCAAGAATGATATGGGTGAGCGGCACTATATCAAGTCGCCTGGAGCGTATAACTTAGACAAGTTCTTTTCGAGTCATTTCGTTCTCGTGAGTAAAGGAGAGTGATAGCCCTTTGGAGAGAGTGAGTATACCGAGGCCAATCTTTCAATTTGTCGAGTACAAGCTCAGGAACTACAAGGCCAATAAGGCATTAATCCAAGGTGCTAGTGAGCGAAGGGAGAATATACTCATGCGCGGCAGGCGAAAGCGACACGCACGCGCATACATCGTATCTAGTATTGAAAACGTACCCACAAGCGGATCAAACCAGACCAGCCGCCGAGTGGTAGCGCTGATCTTGGAAGAAGAACGAGCGGTACTACTGGCGCCCTGGGTGGACGTTATCGAGCAGACGTTGGACAGAATGAGCCCAATGGATCGAATGTTGATAAAGTTAAAGTATTTCGAGGCGCGATACAACGATAAGGGTATAGTTATGCAATTGCCGATGTCGGAGCGTAGCTATTACCGTAGAAAAGCGGTACTGATCGGCGAGTTTGCGCGGGCCTTTGGGTTGGTGGGATAGTATGAGTCAAGCCAAAAAGCTGGAGAAGGAATACGAACGCGGCATAGCCGAGGGCACCGAGGGGGCGAACACGCTTTGGCACGCGGCACTGGAAAACACTAAGTATGTCGGACCGAAGACGCAACAACGGATACTAACCACGCTCAAGGAGATCGTAAGGGGCTACGTTGAGGCTGGGAAAGGCGGCAGCGCATGAAGTGGTTTGTGCTTTGGATTGTGTTTGCGCTGGCCTGCTGGGCATTCGTTTACGGAGGGACAAAGGGCGATCCAGATTAAGGAGGAGTACCAATGACCGACGCACAGCGCGACGAATTGATATTGCAACTTTGGAGTAAGTACGTACCAGGTAAGCCAGTAGGGCAATAAGATGGCAGGAAATCCAAGGGAAACAGTGTTATTATGTTAATATAGACATATTTAGGAGTCAGCGACGTTCAAAGCGCCGCTTTTTGCATAGTTAGGGAGTATAAACAACAACAACACATTATTGTAATTTAATGTGAAGAATCTTGTCCAAAGTTAAAGTAGATTGTATTATTTAAATATAGATGTGAAGTGGGTGAATGAGTAGTGGGAGGAAAGGGAAGTGGTGACAAGCCACACTTAATAGATTCGACCTCTAAAAAGAAGGAGGCATTTTTATTAGCCTTTGCTGAGATGGGCGTTATTAAGTATGCGTGCGAGAAAGCTGGTATTGATCGCGCAACGTACTACTATTGGCGAACGCATGACGAAAACTTTTTTGAGGCAGCGGGGCGAGCGCAGGAAATAGCAGCGGATTCCTTGGAGCAAGAGGCAAGGCGGCGGGCCGTCGAAGGTGTAGAGGAACCCGTATTCTACCAGGGTGAAAGGGTTGCCACGGTTAAAAAGTACAGTGATACGCTTTTGATGTTCTTACTGAATGGCGAAAAGCCTGATAAATTCGCAAGGCGCGTCAAACAGGACACAACGCTGAATGCCACAGTTAACATGAACACACTAAGCGACGACGAACTGGACGCCAAGCTGGCGGCGCTAGGGGGCGAAGAGTAGCCGAATGTTACACAATCCAAACAAAACAAAGATTAAGTAACGTTCATTTTTTGGATCAAACTAAGCGAAACCGCTCAAAGCCTAGGGCCAAGCGGAATACATCGATTAAGCGAATGTTACATAATGTGAATATGTTACATTCGTGGAGGAGAAGGGTATGGATAATAACCCGATTATTGCCGCCGTCATGACTAAGCTGGCGGCGCAGCAAGCCAAGGGTCTAGCGAAATATGGCGAGTATGTAACGCCAAGCGCATTATCTTTGGGTGAATGGCTTGAACACTTGCAGGAAGAACTCTTGGACGCGGCAATCTATGTGGAGTGCATACGGGCGAAGTCAAAACAAACAATTACTAAATAACTTTGCAAATACGCCACCATTATGGTAAAATTTACACAGGGGGTGGCGTATTTGCAAAAAATAGATTTAACGGGGAAAAGGTTTGGAATGTGGTTAGTTCTGGATGGCAATGCAGGTAAAGAGGCTTTGTGTAGGTGTGATTGTGGGACTACAAAAAACGTGAGTAAGGCGACGCTAAGAAATGGTTCATCCACTTGTTGTGGGTGCCGAAAGGTAAAGCACGGCATGGATGGGGCTAAGGTGTACAGATTATGGTGCCATATGCGCGAGCGTTGCCAAAGTCCAAAACACAAACATTACCATAGTTATGGTGGCCGAGGGATTACGGTTTGCGATGAATGGCAAGACGCGAAGGAGTTTATGGAGTGGGCAATAAGCAACGGGTACAGAGAAGGGTTGACGATAGACAGGAAGAATGTCAACCTAGGGTATTCGCCAGATAATTGCCAATTCATAACTATCGGAGAACAACAAGCCAATAAGAGAAACAGTAGACTCGTAGAAATCAGCGGTGAGACTAAACACGTTGCTGAATGGGCAAGGATCGCAGGATTATCTAGACAAACAGTAAGGCACAGGCTAAGTACGGGGGTAACTGGTGAAGCATTACTGTTACCCGTAAAAAAGAAGGGGGTGACTTCGGGGAGATGAAAGTATTAACGCGCCGACAAAAAGAGGAAAAGTTAAAACTACTGCGCGAAAAGCGAATCAGAGAATGTAGACAATCGTTTTGGATTTACTGCAAGACAATGGCGCCGGACTTCTATCGGGAGGATAGGGCACACTTACGCACGCTGGCCACGACATTGCAGGCGCTATACAAGGGTGAACTACTCAAGTCGAACGGCGAAGCGTATAAAAAACTAATACTTAATCTTCCCCCATAACCGCAGCATGGCAAGAGTCGGACACTCATTCTATTTTGTAGCTGGATTTTTGGGAAAAACAAGAATAGGAAGATTATTGCAGCCAGCTACAACGACAACACGGCGAGCGACTTCTCTAGGTACACGCGGGACCAAATAAGCGAACCTAAAATTGATCCTTTGGATATAATCTACTCAGACATATTTCCGGAAACGCGAATCAAGGACGGTAACGCGAGCTTTGAAAAATGGGCACTGGATGGGCAGCACTTTAGCTATTTAGGGGCTGGCGTTGGGGGAAGTTTGACGAGCAAGGGCGCAGACATACTTTTGGTAGATGATCCACTCAAAGGCTACGAAGAGGCCCTTAACGAACTGCACTTAGACAAGATATGGCGCTGGTACACAGGAACCTTCCTCTCCCGCGTTAGCGCACCAGGCGGCGAGCCTATAGAGATCGTGAATATGACGCGCTGGGCCAAAGGCGACCTATGCGGTCGGATCCTAGCAGGACCCGACGCGAGCGAATGGTATGTACTCAAGATGGAGGCCCGCAACGATGCGACGGGCGAAATGCTTTGTCCTGACCTCCTTGGCGAAAAGCGATACAATACCCTAAAAAGCACTATGGACGACGTAGTTTTCCGGGCGAACTACCACCAGGAGCCAGTGGACCAAAAGGGTAGACTCTATAAAGAGCTGAAAACCTACGACAACCCGCCGCCGTTTGAGAAGATTATTAACTACACAGACACAGCCGACGAGGGTAGCGACTATTTATCAAGCATTTGCGCCGGATTATACCAAGGACAAGCCTATATTTTGGATGTGCTGTACACACAGGCGGGCATGGAGGAAACGGAGCCAGCGACAGCCGATATGCTAGTGGCAAACGCTGTGAACGAGGCAACAATCGAGTCAAACAACGGGGGCCGAGGCTTTGCACGCAACGTCCAGCGCTTACTTTGGGAGAGACATCGAACGCGCGGTATAACCGTGCGATGGTTTCACCAATCCAAAAATAAAAAGGCGCGTATTATCTCTAACAGCAGTTTTATTGTGAACAACGTATTTTTCCCGCTCAATTGGCGGGATCGCTGGCCGGAGTTTTACAAGGCCGTAACCGAGTACCAAAAAGAGGGCAAGAATAAGCACGACGACGCAGCGGATTCTCTCACCGGCATTGCGGAATTGACGCAGAACAGGGGATTAGCAAACAACAGGGAGCGAGCAGGCCGCGTGGTTGGCAAACCGGCAGGTTGGTAAATGGAGGAGGAAAGCGCTTGAAGGGATACCTTATTTGGATAAAGAGCGGAGCGTGTATTGAGGGCGAGGCGCCAGAAGAAACCTTGAATAAATTTAGGCTAGAGTGGACGAAGTACGCGGCAGGTATGGAGCAAAAGAGATTCTTAACACTGATTGATACGGATGGCGATTTACTCATTGATGCGGAAAATATATCCGGGGTAGCAATCAATGATGTATGTAGGGAAAAAATCGCAGGATTATAAAGGCGCACAGCGAAAGGGGGCGAGTAGATGCTCACAGACTTAACATTCCTTCAACCAGGCGCGCCATGGCCGCCAGAGGACCGCGACACGCGCGACCGCCTACAAATGTACAAAGACAATAGACTACTTTGGGACGGCGAACACGTCCAAGTCTTTAAAGATGCTCTTTGGAGAGTGTTGAGAGAAGACCAACAAACAAGCATAGAATTTACCCTAAACTGGCCAAAGCGGCTAAGTACCTTTTGGGCAGATATGCTCCTGGGCGAGGCGCCGAGGTTTTCCACGGGCGACCAAGGCGGCGCTGAACAGGCCCGCTTGGATGAGATCATCGAACGGAATAGCTTGATAAGTCAGATTTATGAGGGAATTATAGATGTTTCACGCTTTGGAGATGGCCCACTAAAAGTCAGGCGTGGCCAGGACGGCAAAGCAATTATTGAGCCACTAGCGCCAAACTGCTGGCTGCCTGTCGTGGATCCGTTTAACGTCAAGAATGTCCTGTACCACGTTTTAGCCGTAGCAACAGAGGCCAAGCTCACAGTAGAGATCCACGAACGAGGCAGAATGACGCGCCAGGAATACGCACTTGCCGACAAGGGTAACAAGATCGAGCGCCGACTCACAACGCAGACCGAGGATACAGGCGCGGACGATTTCTTGATTATCCCGCTCAAAAACCTAACGACAAGCGACAGGGCGACGGGTATCGATGATTACACCGACCTAGCGAGTTTGAACCAAGAGTTTGAGGTGCGCCTGGCCCAAATAAGCAGGATTTTGGATAAGCACGCGGATCCGAACCTGTACGGGCCAAGCAGTGGCATGATCCAAGATGCAGACGGGCGCTGGGTAATGCCGATCAACACAAAGTTCTGGCCAATTGAGCCAGGCGATTCGCCACCAGGATATGTGACGTGGGACGGCCAGCTTGCAAGCTGCTATAAAGAGCTAGAGATCCTTTTGGAGCAATTTTGGTTTTTGAGCGAAACAAGCCCAGCCTGCTTTGGATTACAAAAGTCTGGCCTAGCCGAGAGCGGCAGCGCACTCAAGCGGCTCATGATGGCGCCGCTCAAAAAGGTAGACCGTCTAAAAATGCACGCACAGCCGGCAATCATCAAAGCCCTACGCATAGCGAGCCGCCTGGAGGGCGCGGAAATCCAAAGCATTAAGATCGAGTGGGCCGACGGACTACCGCAGGACGACACCGAGCAGGCAACCGTTTTAAGCACGCTATACATGGGTGGGCTAATGAGCTTAGAGACAGCGCTCAGGCGCCAAGGCTTTGAGGGCGAATCGCTCACCGACGAGATGGCGCGGATCCGCGAGGACCAAAAGGTGAGCCAGCCGCAACCCGTGACGGAAGATAAAGGCGTGGATATAATGAAAGCATTAGGGGGAGCGGCGGGAGGCACTAGCTAATGCCAGACTTAACCGAGCAACAAGCCGAGCGCCTAGCGCGCCTATACGCGGCGGCAGAATCCGATCTAATGAACGAGATTAGCCGCGCACTTATCAAAGGCAACCAAACGCAATACCTAAAAGGTATGTTGTCCAACGTGCAGGCAATTATAACTAATCTCCAAAAAGGAGTCTTAACCTGGTGCGGCGAGGCAGTACCAGCGCTCTATATTGACGGCGCGAACTACGCAGGTAACGCACTGACCAACGCGGGCTACGATGTAGTAGCAGGCTTTGGAGCGATTCACCAGGAGGCCATGCAAGTGCTGGCCGACAATACCTACCAAAGCCTGGCACAGATCACGCAGACTATAGGCCGCCAAACCCAGGACATATACAGACAGCTTGCTTTGGAGAATATACGCGGATCCGTAGCCGGCAATAGTAGCTGGCAAACAGTGGCCAAGAACTTCCGCGAGCGCCTAGCTGAGCGCGGCGTGACAGGCTTTGTTGATCGAGCAGGCAAGCGCTGGAACATGAGGACCTACGCTGGCATGGTGGCACGCACTAGCACGATGGAGGCGCACCTGAGCGGCACAGCAAATAGGCTTTTGGAGCATGGGCACGACTTAGTAATGGTTAGTCGCCACGCAAACGCTTGTGATAAGTGTAAACCATGGGAAGGGCGCAAACTTAGCTTAACTGGGAGGACTCCAGGCTACCCAACACTAGCCGACGCTAAAGCGGCCGGTCTCTGGCACCCTAACTGTGGTCATACGCAGTATATCGCTATGAGCTGGGAGGACGCACAATGACGACAAACTGCCGCGCCTGCTGTCAAACCTGCCCGCTCAAATGGCCGGAGGGCATAGTGTACACAACCGAGCCAACGATCATACCAGAGGCCGAGAGAGTTTGTCGTAAGTGCTGCGCTGCGTGCCCGCTGTACAGGGCCCACCAACACAGCAGCAATAACACGGGGTGCGATGAGTGCCCGCTGGCCGACGTAAAAGAGCTAAGCAAGGGTAAATGTTGCGCCGGATGCAAATGGCACCAAAAAGGCAACGATTAGGCGCTTTTGGATGGTATTATGGTATAACTAATATTCATGTAAAAGGGGGCACTCAGAACTATGGGAGCAACGAGCATACTTTATGTTAAGAATAAAAATGGCGAATTCGAGCCGGTGGAAGAGGGTAACCCGGTGCCAACTTCGATTGTTGGGAGTTTAGCGAAGGAACCATTTAGTGGCTCAACTACCGCAACTCATACATTTTCTCAACCAATGAATGGATTTTCGATATCTAATGATGGCCTATCTTCTCTAACATTCACAATTGAAACCGACACTTATACTGTTCTTGCAGGAGAAGTATTATCCTTATTATTTTCTCCATTTACTGTAGTCACTGTGACAACCACGGTAGCATATAGAGCTTGGGGGTTGTTGTAAGATGGGATTGGATAAAAACGCAATAGCAGAACTTAATGCGTATAAGGTTGAAACTGCGACATACTTAGCAGACAAGGCAAGTCACGCAGAGTTACAAAGTGTTGCAAGTGGCGCACCACGAACAACCTATGCAACAATAGCCTTATTGCAGGCAGGAATACCATTGGGAGATATATATAGTTATGTTACGTCTGATGGTCATAGATATTGGTGGAACGGTAGCGCATGGGTTGATGGTGGAATATATCAAAGCATGGGGATTGCTGATAAAAGTATTACTATACGTCAGAGTGCTTATATTAATGTTGGTAAGAACTTATTTGATAAAAGTACTGTCACAACTGGTTATATTGTAAGCAGTTCCAGTGGGAATTTAGGTGCTAGTGCTAGTTATAGTGCAAGTGATTTTATTGCAGTAACCCCTAGCACAACTTATACTAGAAAATCAGACTTTTACATGGCTTTTTATGATTTGAACAAAGTATTTATTTCCGGTTTTAGCACAGGGACAGGAAACACAACCTTCACAACTCCTGCAAATGCTTATTATATCCGTGTAACCGTATCAAATGCCGAACTTAGCACCTATCAGCTAGAATTGGGATTGGCATTGACGGTTTACGAAGCATATAATGTAAAGGTTGAAAATTTAGTAATAGACCACACCGGCTTATCTGTCACCACTTTATCAATGCTGAATGGCTTGCAATCTAAATCAACAAGAGATGAGACTAGGTTTCTTGTAAGCAAGAATATATTCAATAAAGATGCAATCACAACAGGGTATATAGTTAGTAATGTTAATGGAGTCTTGTCAGCAAATGCATCATACAGTGCCAGTGAATTTATACTGATTAAACCAAATTCAATTTATACAAGATCATCCGATCTTTACATTGCTTTTTATGACGTAAACAAAGTGTATGTATCAGGATTTACTATTGGCGCAGGAAAATTAACCTTTACGACACCTGCAAACGCTTATTATTTGCGTGTTAGCGTATTAAACAATGCAATTGACATTTTTCAACTCGAAGAAGGTTCAGTAGCAACAGCTTACGAAGCCTATAAAGTCTCTTTAGTTGGCGTTGAAGTCCCACAGGGGACAAACCTTAGTCTATACGAAAAAAAAGGCGTAACCTTCGGAGACAGCATAACTATGTTTTCGACTTATCAGGATATTATATCAAATGCCACTGGTGCTAATATAACTAATGCAGGTTTTGGTGCTACAAGATTATGTCGATACACGAGCCCAACATATCCTTATTCATTGATAGGTATGTGTGAAATAGCAGACGCGATAAGTAGCGGAGATTGGTCTATAATGCAACCAAGCATAGATGCTATTGACGTTGATCGAGGGGATACAGTATTTTCAACTATTTATAATAAACTGAAAGCAATTGATTTTTCAATGGTAAACTTCCTAACCATGATGTATGGCACTAACGATATGAATAACAATAGCCTGTCACTTGGTACAATTGACAGCACAGATCAATTCTCCATAAATGGTGCGTTAAATTATATTATTACGTCAATATTGACAGCATATCCTCAAATAAAGATTTATCTTATAGCTCCAATTTTCAAAAAAGTGATAACTGGTGTTGTTGGTAATAGTGACGAGGGAGCTTTAAGCGTTTTCCTGTATGAAATCGCCGAAGCGTTTAAGATTCAGGCTAAAAGATACCATATCCCTTTTAAAGATATGTACAATGAGAGTGGTATAAACGCCCTAACTGCTGATTATTACCTAGCAGACGGAATCCACCCAAGTGATGCAGGGAAAGTGTTATTCAATGAAAAAATGATGGGGTTTTTGTCAAATAATTAATGCGTAGTAGACAATCAACTACGACAGATACCTTCGCTAAAGATACAAACGTAGAAGTTTACGCAAAACAGCGCCTACAGCGCCAGTAAATTGGCAGAAAGTAGGCGCTACAAAAAAGGACAAGCCTGTTATAATTTTACACATAGGATAGCACTTAATTAATATAGGCCGGATAGCCCTATGGCCTAAAACGGGCGAAATTTAAGGCATAGCGGGGCCGTCAAGACCGCGAAGGAGAGAAAAACAGAAATGAACCTTTTGGATTTTATCACGAAACACGCCGATAAAATGGCAGACGTGCCGGACGCGGCAGACCTAGCCAAGAAATTAGTAGAGGCAGCCAAAAAAGCAGGCTTTGACCTACTAGCCAATGATCCCAAGGAACCTGGGTATATTCCAAAGAGCCGCTTAGATGAAGTAGTGGCGGCCAGGAATACGCTCAAGACCGAACTGGAGAACAGGGACAAGCAACTAACCGAGCTGGGCAAGCAGATCAATGATAACGAACCACTCTTAGCCCAAGTTAAGGATTTTCAAACCAACAATGAAAAACTACAAGCACAACTTAAAGGGCAGGCGCTAGACTTTGCCATCGAACGCGGACTATCCGAGGCTAAGGCGCGGAACACAAAAGTAGTAGCGAGCCTTTTGGATAAGTCGAAGCTAATCTTAGGTGAAGACGGCAAGATTACTGGCCTAGCAGAGCAGCTAGAAAACGTCAAAAAGTCCGACGCGTATCTCTTCGACCTGGGCACGCCACCAGCGGGCGGGGGATCAATGAACCCACCAACGGGAGGAGGGGTCGGAGGCGCACCAACCCCAGCCGACTTGGAAAGCGCCGACATGGCAACCTACATGAAATTGCGCGCTGGCAAATAATCCAAATTAGAGAGGAATGAGTGAAAAGTGGGTAACACTTTTTTAACACCGAGTATTATCGCTAAAGAGGCATTAATGGTCCTGTCTAACAGCATGGTTTTTGGGGGATTAATCCACAAGGATTACGCTGCTGAATTCAAAGGATCCAAAAAGGGCGATACGATCACAATTCGTAAGCCCGCAACCTTTGTGGTCAATGAGTTTTTGACCGAGATCACTGTTCAGGATGCAACCGAATCCAGTACCAGCCTGAAATTGGATAAGCACCTAGACGTATCCTTTGCAGTAAGTCCAACACAAATGACTTTGGATATCCAAAACTTTAGCGAGCAGCTCTTGCAACCGGCAATGCAGGCATTCGCACAGGACATCGACACGCGCATTGCAAGTCTTTACACTGATATTCCGTACAAAGTGGGAACCGCAGGCACGGCGCCTGGATCCCTTGCAATCTTGACCGCATTACGCAAAAAGATGAATGACAACAAAGTCCCACAAAAGGGCAGGAGCCTTGTTTTGGATACCGCAGCAGACGCCAAGTTTTTGGAATTAGATTCCTTCACGGAGGCCGACAAGAGCGGATCCACTGAGGCAATTCGAGACGCCATGCTGGGCCGCAAGCTAGGTTATGATTTTTACATGGATCAAAACGTGAAATCTCACACAGCCGGAGCGGGAACCGTCCTTATTGACAATGCCGCCGGCTATGCTAAAGGAATTGCAGCGATCCACGTTGACGGAGTAACCGCAGCCTTAAAAGTCGGTGACGCGCTCACAATCGCCGGCGCTGACTATGTTGTTACTGTCGCGGGAGAGCTTTCCACCGCAGACCAAGACATCACAATTTACCCGGCACTTGCCGCCGCTGTGGCAGACAATGCCGCCGTGACACTCACCGCGAGCCACGCTGCTAACCTTGCGTTTCATAAGAACGCCTTCGCAATGGCAAGCGTGCCCTTGGAATTGCCGCTAGGGACCGATAAGGCGAGCCTAGTGAATTACAACGGGTTAGCGCTGCGCGTAGTGTATGGCTACAGCCTGACGAATAAAGTAGATACAGTATCTATTGATATGCTTTGCGGGTTTAAGACCTTAACGCCGGAGCTTGCTTGCAGGTTACTGGGCTAAGATGAGCGGCGGGCCTAGTGCCCGCCGTTTTTGCTAAAGGGGTGAGATCATGGCCCTAGAGGTAGGGACAAACAGCTATATAAGCGTTGCCGATGCTACAATTTATTTCGAGGATCGCCTTTATTCCGATGCGTGGACAAGCGCCACGGATACAACCAGGGCGCAGGCGCTAATTATGGCCACGAAGCGCATTGACCGCGTACCTGTGATAGGCCGCAAGGCCGACAGCGCGCAGGCACTAAGTTTTCCTAGGGCATACGCGAGAGAGGCAACGCCTATCCAAAATAATGTTGATTATTCTTATGATTTAGTACCAAACTACGCCGCCGAACTAGCCACGCCGCGCCCGATCCTGGAGGCAGTATGCGAAGAGGCTTTAGCCCTTTTGGATCGAGGCAGCAGCGCGCGCACTAAGTTACAGCAACAGGGAGTTACTAGCGCCAGTGTGGTTGGAATATCTGAAAGCTACGCGCTGGGATCCGGGCGAGGGTTATTATCTCAGGACGCGCGCGATCTTATGACGCCATACCGAGCGGGGGCGGTGCCGATATGCTGAGCATGTACCTACCAAGCGCACCCAATAGCGTTTGGAAATCCGTAACGGCGCGCAATAGCACAAATGAGGCGACAGCCACCACGAACACAGTCATAAAAGTACGTTGGAAGGGCACGAGCAAGCTAGGTACCGATGCCGAGGGTATGACGATCCAAGCGAGCGCCGAAGGGCTTTGCTTTGAGCCAGTTAAACTGGGCGACACACTAACCTACCAGGACAGAACGTGGCCCGTGATTGGATCCGAGATTGCCGAGGACTTGGACGGAGTAGCAATGTATAGGCGGGTGCTAATATGACAATGCGGTGGAACGGGGCCGAGGCCGAGGCAATAGCCCTGGCCGCAGGCATGAAAGCGCTAACCCTGGCCGCCGAGCTTATCAAGCGAGACAGCACTCCGCTCACTCCAAAAGGCCGAAGACGTGGCAGGCGAGGAGGCCCGGGTGGCACACTTCGCCGCAGCTATGCTATTACACCGTCGGCGTCGGAAAAGGCCGTCTATGCAACCTACAACACGCCCTACGCGCGGCGATGGCATGAGGCGACGGGCAATATCAATTGGAGCGAACCGGGAACGGGGTCCAAGTACCTAGAAAAGCCGCTCACAGACCGGGCGGCAGACATCCGGCGATTAGTTACAAAAGCACAGGTAGAGGCACTAAGGGGGAGGCGGTAAAGAATGCTTACAAACGATATAGCGACCTTTTTGGATGGCCTGGCAGTTGCCGAAGAGGGAACTAATATGTTTAGGCATGATATGCCAGCAGACCCCGACACGGCCTTATGCCTGTACGAGTACAGCGCCGGGGATCCAGATCAGTATTTGGATAAACCGGGTCTAACGGTACGCACCAGGGCACTAAGCGCCGACGCGGCACGCCAGCTTATGCAGGACGTGGAAACGGCCATAAGTTTCAAGGGTGACTTAATCCTAAGCGGAACCAAGTATCTAATCATAGCGCCGCTTGGCAGCCCGGCACCGAATGGACGAGACGAACGCGGCAGATATGAGTTTGTACAGAATTTTAGCGCAATTGTAGCGCGATAATCCAAAGGGGAGGGATTAACCAATGCCAGCAGCAACAACGCCGAGTAGTGGCATTTTATGTTTGCTCAAAGTAAATACGGGTACGCCAGAAATACCAGTTTACACAAGTGTAGGCGCACAGCGAAACGCAACGCTGAAAATGGACGGCAAAGAAATTGACGTAACCAGCAAAGACAGCGGGGGCTGGGAAGAGAATGTTCCGGGCACAAAGTCCTGGGCAATCGATTGCGACGGGCTTTACATGGACGGCGACGCAGCGCAAACCGAGCTAGAGGACGCATATATGGCAGGCGATCAGATCATGGTTAATGTAGTGACTCCAAGCGGCCGCTTATACGCAGGCACGGCGACGATTACTAGCTTGGAGATCGCGGCACCACACGATAAGGAAATGACCAATAAGGTAAGCCTAAAGGGCAGCGGGGCGCTGACGCCAACCCCAGCAGTATAATTTAGAGGAGGCAGCTATGCGTAAGGTATACGAGATTGAACTCGATAAAAAGCATAAGTTGCGCCTTGGCACCAATGAGATCGCCGCCCTGGAGGAAACCCTGGGGCGGCCTATTACTAGCCTGGTGCAAGTAGGCGCGGACGGAAAACGAATTCTTAACTTTGGAATAAGGGAACTCAGGGCGATCCTATGGGCTGGACTATTGCGGGAGGCCAGGGACGAGGAGAGGATGCCCTATACTTTGGATGATGTCGGCGACCTGATCGACGATGCGCCAAACTATGGAGAGCTGAGTCGAACCCTTGGCATGGCGCTAGGTGAGGCGCTTGGAGGACCAGCAAAAAACGCACCGGCGGCGAACCCTACGCCCTGACGCTTTGGAGGATAGCAGCGAGGGTAGGTATTAGCCGCCAGGACTTTTGGGAGATGGACGTGGAGGAACTCTTGATCTATGCCGAGGAGCGCGAAAGGCTGGAGCGCGAGCGGATCCAAGCGCAGCTGGATATAACCGCACTCCAAACGTGCTGGATTTTAAACGCATTCAGGGGCAAAGATGCGGATCCACTAACGCCGGATGATTTACTGGGGCGCAAGGAGAAACCGAAACCGACAACCAAGGCTGAATATGAGGAGATAAAGAGGCTGACAGGGGGTGAGTAAATGCAAGTAGGTGACGTAAGCGCCCGGCTAGGGCTAGACATGGACGAGTTTTCCAACGGGCTAGAGGAGGCCCAGCGACAAATGAGCGACACGGACAAAGCCACGGAGCAAGGCGCCGACAATATGCTTGGATCAATCGCTAAAATGGGCGCAGGCGTGGCACTAGCCATGGGCGGCGCGATGCTGGCCGTGGGTGGGTTGGCTGCAGGTTTTAGTGATGATCTAACGGGCGCGCTGAATGGGCTACAGGCCGCCACAGGCACAGCCGACGCGGCTATGGCTGGCATGGAAGACTCTATGATTGCAATTTATAACGCTAATCTTGGCGAGAGTTTTGAGGACATCGGCGCAGCCATGACAACCGTAGCGCAGCAAACGGGCCTAACGGGCGAGGCGTTGCAGGCCGCCACTGAGGACGGGCTAACGCTGCGGGATACCTTTGGTATGGAAGTTAATGAGTCGATTCGCGCCGTGGATATGATGATGCGGGAATTTGGAGTTACGAGCGATGAGGCATATAATCTCATAGCCCAAGGCGCACAAAAAGGACTAGACAAAAATGATAGCCTTTTGGATAGCGTCAATGAGTACAGTGTCCACTTCAAGCAGCTTGGATTTGACAGTACGGAAATGTTCAATATGTTCGCCAATGGTGCAGAGGCCGGCGTTTATGATGTGGACAAGTTAGGCGACGCCATGAAGGAATTCGGGATCCGATCAATGGATGGGAGCAAGGCGTCGGCAGAAGGATTTAAGGCACTTGGATTAGACGCTGGAAAAATGACGGCGGCATTCAATACGGGTGGAGATGCTGCGAAGACAGCATTTGGCAAGACGGCGTCGGCAATCCTGGCGATGGAAGACCCCGTGAAAAAGAACGCCGCTGGTGTAGCGCTATTTGGCACAATGTGGGAAGACGTTGGGGTCAAGGGCATGGAGGCGCTACTTAAAACAAAGGGCGAAATCTCCAATAATGTTGACGCGCTGGGCAAGATTAATGAGGTAAAATACGATACCTTTGGACAAGCCATGGAGGGTATAAAGCGCAACCTCCAAACAGGCATACTTCTCCCGCTGGGCGACGAAGTTCTCCCAGTTATGAATGACTTTGCTAATTGGATCACAGCAAATATGCCTGCAATCCAAAATGAAATCTCCTACGCATTTGAGGTGGGCGGCGAGGCCATAGGCGAGCTGGGCGAGACCGTGGTTGAGGTGAAGGAATTTTTCGGGGACCATTGGAAGGTAGTAGCGCCGATTCTGGCAGGCATAGGCGCTGGAGCCGTAACCGTGGGACTCATGACGGCGGCAACAAAGACGTGGACCATAGCCACCAATGCGGCAACGCTGGCACAAAAGGGCTTAACCTTTGCAATGAACCTTAGCCCTTTTGGAAAAGTCACGCTATTGATTGGACTACTCGTGGCGGCAGGCGTGGCCTTGTACCAAAACTGGGACACCGTGACAGAAAAAGCTGGGGCCATGTGTATTACCATGGAAAACGCGTTCAGGCGAAGCGTTAATAGTATTATTAGCCTAATCAATGGCCTTATTAAAGCGATCAATAGGATTCCCGGCGTAAGCGTGCCCTTAATTGCACGCGTCGAACTACGCACAACGGACAAATCCAAGGCAAAAACCTTGGATGAGCGCCACGGTAACGCCAAGGGCACAGACTACTGGACGGGTGGCGAAACGTGGGTGGGGGAAGAGGGGCCGGAGATATTAGACCTTCCCGTTGGATCCCGCATAACTCCAAATCACAAGCTTAGTGCTACCAGCACCCTGGGCAGCGTAGCGAGCGGCAGCGGATCCGGCGGGAGTAGCGGCGGGGGCATGACGCTAGTGTTCGAGATGGATGGGCGCCAGCTCATGCGACAATTACTGCCCTATATGCCCGGCGAACTGGCCCGCGTGGGGGTGCGCTTATGATCTTAACTATAGGCGGCATGGACAAAACGAGCCAGCTTTTAGACATGACCATGGCCATAAATGACCAACTAAACGCCCGGTCAACCTGCTCCTTTGGATTAAAGGCCGCAGCCGGTGAAACGTCCATCGTCGGCGATCAAGTGGAAATCTACGACGGCGAAACGCTCATTTTTGCTGGCACAATCGAGGATCCCGAAGAAGAACAACCATTAGGAACAACTATTTTAAAGCAGGCGATCCAAGCGAGCGATTGGCACCAAGTAGCAGATCGCCGCATTGTGGCTGAAAGTTACGTCGATAAGACAGCTGGGTATATTGCAAACAATATCATTACTCTTTACCTGGCCGCCGAGGGGATCACGGCAGGAACCATCCAAGACGGCCCGACGATAAAAAAAGCCATATTCAACTACGAGCAGGCTAGTAAATGCTTTGATGAATTAAGCCAAGTGACCGGGTATCAGTGGCGAATCAATCCAAATAAGACGTTAGACTTTTTCGACCGAGCAACAAATATAGCGCCTTTTGGAATAGGAGAAACCAGCGCAATCCGCAACCTAAAAGTCAGGCGCAATCGCGACAACTACAGGAACCGGCAATACCTACGAGCCGGACAGGACGTTTCGACCGTCCAGATCCGCAATTTTGCCGGGGATGGCAGTAAACAGGTATTTACTTTGGATCTACCCGTAGCGCTAACGCCGACCGTCAAACTGAACGGAGTCGCAAAAACGGTAGGAATAGCACAATTAGACGAGGGTAAAGACTTCTATTGGCAGAAGGGCGAAAAGGAAATTACCCAAGACGACGCCGGAACGCCGCTCGTATCGACCGATGTCTTACGCGTGGAATACCAAGGCTTTTTCCCAATCATGGTAGTGTCGGACGCAATTGAGGCCATAAACGAGCGAAAATCCATCGAGGG
>Ga0209416_1000542_pt1 | contig 38564 bp, 24 predicted proteins | sample RifGroF1_FD_184001 | JGI IMG/M metagenome (GOLD analysis project Ga0209416, IMG submission 184001) | Groundwater microbial communities from Rifle, Colorado, USA - Groundwater F1 (SPAdes) (version 2) | ecosystem: Environmental > Aquatic > Deep subsurface > Groundwater | place: Rifle, Colorado...
AGGGAGTTAAAAAAGAGGATGCAGAAGCATACAAGGCTAAATTCGAAGAAGCAGGTGCTACAGTAGAATTAGCATAACTATATATTTAAGAATATATATTAAAAGAGCCACGAAAGTGGCTCTTTTTGTTTTTATAGCAAGTGTACTCTCTCCCAATGGATGTTTAAAAACCGATTCCATCGGGAGAGTTTGATACACCTAAATCCGTGAGAGAAGCTCTTCAATATGGAAACACCTCTCTATAATCTTTCTTACTTTCTTGATCAGATCAATAGAGAGCGTAGCCTCTTTTTGACTAATTATGATAGAGTCTTCGTTAATCGCAATATCTTTCAAACATTCACAAAGGTCCAATTCATCTAGTATGAACTTTGTAATTGCTGGTATTTCTATTCCAATCTCCTCCCCCTCTTCGAGAGCATCGAGACTGCACCCTTCTAATAGGCAACGATTAACCTTGAAATACAGAAACTCACTATCTTCTTTCAGCAAGATCTTAAGCTCTGCCATCTCTCCTCCTCTTTTAGGTATATTTTTATAGATCTATATACAAATTATTGTATATTAACAGGATTATACACTTAATTAACTCCCATCGACAAATATATATCCAAAGAAGTATAATTATACTGAATCTGCCAATATATTAATTTATCAATATATCTAATGGACTACACACCTTTTACTAAATGGGTACTGGATAATGGTATTGCTGAACAAACCTTGGGATTACTTGTAGGAATAGCAATTATCGCTACAATTGTAAGCCTAGCTAGATACCTTGTAGGATCAAAGTCCTTTGGGATATATGTCCCAATAATACTAGCTGTAGCATACACATATACAGGACTTAGATATGGGCTGATCATAACAGCAGTAGTCATAGCATCCTCCCTACTCTCTTTCCTCATCCTTAGCAGAATTAGAATGCACTACATATCTAGAATGGCAATTAATTACTGCCTCATCATAATGTCTTTAATTGTTTTCTTTGTAGTTGTTAAAAAATACAACCTAGGATTACCAAATATGTCCCTCATACAGCCATTGGCAATAATCTCCATAATCGCACTTTCCGACTTCTTCGCTAAACAACAGATTAAAAAAGGATTCAAAACAACTATGTTAGTACTTGGAAGTACCATCATAATTGCCTCTCTCGGATGGTTCTTAATTACTAGAGAAGCTGTATCTGCCTTCATGGTTAACAATCTCTGGCTAATACCAGCCCTCATTGTAGTAAACATCCTTATCGGACAATTCTCAGGACTTAGATTTAAAGATCTTTTGAGATTTAGAACCATTATCCAAGAAAAAGAAAATGTCAAAAAGTAGGAAGATAAAAGAAATACTGGGATTAAACAGACGAAACCAAGAGTATGTTCGTCCATTAAACCCACCATCTGCAAAAAGAATTGCAGATAACAAAATTCTCACAAAAAAGATATTGGCAAGGGAAAGAATTAAAACACCAGAGGTATATAAGCTTGTAAAGACAAAAAAACAGTTACAATTCCTAGATTTTGAATCCCTACCAAACAGTTTTGTCATAAAACCAAACCAAGGTACAGGGGGAAACGGTATTGTTGTACTCTACGGTAAAAAGAAAGGCCAAACAGCCTGGATAAGACCAAGTGGAGAAATAATGACTGCAAGAGACATAACACTGCATATTGAGAACATTTTAGATGGTAGGTACTCCATGGGCTCTAGAAAAGACATCGCGATCATAGAGGAGAGAGTCAAAACAGATCCCTTTCTCAAGCAATATTCATACAAAGGAGTCCCTGACATTAGAATAATCGGATACAACCAAGTCCCCATAATGGCCATGATGAGACTACCAACGAAGAAGTCCAATGGTACCGCAAATTTGCACTCTGGAGCTATCTGTACCGGTATAGATATTAGTTCTGGTATAACCACCTACTCTATGCATATGCAGGATAGAAGCATAATGAGTGACTCCTACGAAATGATAGATTCAACTCTAGATCTTAAAGAGAACAAAAAACTTGGTGGTATTCAAGTACCATACTGGGACGAAATTTTAGAAATAGCTGTAAAGTGCCAAAGAGCAAGTAAACTAGGATACATTGGCGTAGATATAGCCTTAGATGCAGAGAAAGGACCTGTTGTCTTTGAACTAAACGCAAGACCAGGACTTGGTATCCAGGTAGCAAATCAAGCAGGACTTAGATGGAGGCTGGAGAAAGTAAAGGGAATTGAGATAAAGAGTATAAATCATGGTATCCGAGTAGCAAAAAATCTCTTCGGGGGAGAGGTCGAAGAAAGCATCGAGGCAATTAGTGGAAGAAAAGTTGTGAACATTAACGAAAAAGTCCTCCTCTACTATAAGACACCCGTTTCTAAGAAGAAAAATGACCCTCAAAATCGTGAAGCCATAAGAGTATTCGTAGATACAGGATTAATAACCTCCCGTATAAACAAAACCCTCGCTTCTAGGATAGGATTTTTTGAAGCAATAGAGTACTTCTACTCTCTTTCCATACCAAAGAAGTTTGAAAGCTTCAAAGAGGGTCAAGAATACATAGATTCTAACCAATCCACCATTATAGGTCACCCAGACATCCTTAGAGTCGCAAAAATTGTAGAAGAAGGAGCAATAAAGATAAGACCTGTCATACATGTACATACCAAAATAGCTAGTGAAGAAAAAGATATTGAAATGGTTATCACCGAAGATACCACATATAATGTAGTAATCGGAAGAAACGAACTCAAAGGATACTTAATAGATACATCTAAAACATTTACATAGTATGAAAAAATACGAAGAATATTTAAAAGAGGCAGGAAATGTTCATTTGGCTTACTACATAGAAGCTGCAGATGAACTTGGAATCGACTACGAAATAGTTGTTCGCAGCCTTCTTGCTAGATTTACATACCAAAACAAACACTGGTTCATAATCAATACCGTTACTCCACTTACTCCTTCTCCAGGAACTACCATTGCTAAAAGAAAATACCTTACAAACCTTGTACTGAGCATGGCAGATATAGATGTTCCAAAACAACAGCCACTTGGAAGTGCAATAGATGCAATAAAGTTCTTCAATAAATACAAGAACATCGTCATAAAACCCTCCCAGCAACTCGGCGGAATTGGAATAACTATGCTACCAGAGACAGAAGATCAGGTAATTGAAGCATACGAGAATGCATTACACAAAAGTAATGCAAAGGGAGCAGTAAAGGTGTTAGGTGAAGAGTTCATAAAGGGCGAAAATTACAGATTCCTAGTAGTGGGAGAAGAGGTTGTAGGAATAGTATGGAGAAAAGCCCCAGTAGTTATCGGTAATAGCAAAAACACTATAAGGGAGCTAATCGAAATTAAAAACAAAGAGCGCAGAATGCTTGTTCTAAAACCAATTCCCATAGACACAGAGGTAGATATAAGACTAAAAAGTCAAAATCTAACCCTCGACTCTGTCCCTAAGGATGGAGAAGAAATTGTTCTAAGATATAATTGCAATCTAACAACAGGAGGAACTACAGAAGAATGCTCCGACATAGTAGATCCGTACTACAAGAAGCTTGCAGTCCAAGCAGTAAAAGAACTAGATCTTGAACTCGGAGGCGTAGATATAATTGCAGAAGACATTACTAAACAAGATAAATGTGGAATTAATGAGATAAACTACAACCCAGGTCTTAGATTGCATTACAAAGTAAACAAAGGACAAGTTGTAAGAGTAGCCATACCAATAATGGAATATATCCGAGATAAATACATAAATTCAGTTAAATAAAAATGGTAAAAGTACTTCAAGGATTGAATTTAGAAAATGAAATCTCTTCAATTGAGATACATGTAAAGAAAACAGTAGATTTAGAAAAGATAATCAAGCTAATACACTCCTTCCACCCCATATTCATCAAAGAATATAAATTTACCGAAGATACACTAAAGATCTATACCAATATACCATCGCTTTGGGAAGAACTTGGTAGTGTATTAGAGAGAAATTTGCCATACAAAGAAACTCTAGATAAATGTTTAGAGATAATAAGAATAAGGGTCTCGTCAATGTCCACCATACCCCTACTCTTTGCAGCGCATAAGCTTGGATACGAGACAACCCCAACAATGGCCACTGAACAATCCCTTACATACACACCATCCTTTAATCGTCACTACACAGTAGGTTGTGGTAAAGGTTCCGAGATAATCTACTCAATCTCTTCTTCTCAAGATTCTAAGATTGCAAAAGAAATCCAAAGAGATAAATGGTCAAGTAATCTAGTAATTCAAAAACTTGGATTACCACTCCCCTCATGGGAGATCATAGATTCATTTACAGAAATAGAAAATGTCTGGAAACATTTTGAAAAACCAGTTGTAATTAAACCAACAGGACTTACTGGTGGAAGTGGAGTTTCAGTTGGTATAAATACCATTGAAGAAGCTAAAGAAGCATACAAATATGCCAAAGAAATGATAGACAGTAAGCTTAGAAAAGATTGGCAGACCAAAGTAATGATGCAGGAACAGGTAAGTGGAGAAGATTACAGGCTCCTAGTTATAGATGGCCATTTAGAAGTCGTAACAAAAAGAATCCCTGCATTTGTAATTGGAAATGGTAAAGACACAATAGCAAAGCTCATAGAAGATACTAACAAAGATCCTAAGAGAGACATTACCAGTCCTGCACACACATTAAAACCAATTGAAATAGACCAACCATTGAAAGCATATCTTAAAGCACAAGGCTTAGATCTAAGCTCAATACCACAAAAAGAGCAGAAAATAGCAGTAAGAAAAGTCGCAAGTATGAGCCAAGGCGGTATAACAGAAGACTTTACAGACAAAGTAGGACCAGAGATTAAAAGCATCGTAGAAAGTATAGCAACATCAATCCATGCATTCGCTCTTGGAGTTGATATAATGTGCAAAGATATCTCCAAACCTCTTACTACAGACAATGGAGCTATCCTTGAGATTAACACTATGCCAGAGGCATATCTCAACCTCTTCCCTGTAATTGGAATAGACAGAGGCTACGTTGCAGATACTTATATTAAAAAACTACTTGTAAACAACAAAACAAAAAAGATTGTTGTAATTGGTCATCCCCAATATGATATCCCTACCACACTTAAACAGAAAAATATGTTCTCCTCCTACTTAAAAAAGGAAGATGTGGTCGGAGAATACAAAGACGGAGAGATCAGAATAAATTCACTAGCATTGAATAAAGATCTAACCAAAAAGCAGGGTGTAGAAGCACTTAAACTTAATGCCTCTCTTGATGCAATCATAATCCATCATCGAAATTGGGAAGAAGTAGCAAAAGATGGCCTTGGATTAAATAAAATAAACCTCCTAATGATAGAAACTTCCTTGAAAGAGAATAAAGATTGTATGAAAGTCATAAATAAATACAAACGAAAAGGATTAATATCTAAAATAAAGACATTCTGACAATGAAATACCTTGTAATAGACAAACGACCAAGAGTAAAACAGATGGAAATACCTACAGCTTCTGTTAGGATATTAGAGGAGTTAAAAAAGAAGGATATACCAACAGATTTTGTTTACAACGATGAAATAGAAATTCTTTTCACAGAGGGTTCCACACAAATTAAAGCTAAAGGGATAGATGTGAAGGAGTATACACACATCATTTTTAGAGGTCATGCACTTCACAACGACAGGCAGTATGCGCTTAAGAGATACATCATAGACTACATTGAGCAACATAACAGTGACAACCCAGAAAAAAAAGTGCTCGTTCAAAATTCCAAAGCAATTAAGAAATTGCCATATTATAATAAGGTAGCCATTTCTTTGCTATGTTCACAATATAACCTCCCCTACTTTCAGACATATTACAGAACAGATGGTAAATATCTAGAACCCAGAGATATGTTAAAAGAATATCCATTAATCATAAAAGAGTATGCTGGTATCAATAGAGTTGAGATAATTGACGGCGAAGAGAAGATTAAAAAGAATGTTTACAAAATAGAAAAAGACGAGGATTTTGAACAAGAGGGATTAAAAGGTCAGAATCTAGGGGATTTCTTTCTTCAAGAATTCTCAGATACTGCCGAAGATTACAGAGTTTTTGTTAAACTAGGTAAAGTAATTGGTGGATGGAAAAGAAGTGCATCTAAAGGCTTTATGACTGTGAATAAGGGAATATATGAGATGTACAATGAACCAGACCAAGAGATGAAAGAGATAGCAGAGAAAATGGCAAGTATTCTAGAAGCTGATTTCATAGCTGTAGATTTTATGTATATGAATGGTAAACCCTGTATACAGGAGATAAGCCTACATCCAGGATTTAAAGCCTACGAAACAAAGATAAAGGGAACACCTGTTAATATAGCAGAAGCTATAATAACTGCATTCTAGCCTCCTGTTGATGGACCGCCTATTGTCCCTGGACCACCATCCGTATCAGGACCAAAGTTAATATTCTTCATAAATATATCCTACAATAAAATATATTCTTTTTAAATCCCTGCTTTCTTAAATATCTCCAACCAATCGTTCTTGGTTGGAATCTTACCTGCTTTTGGAATTAATCCCTCCTCTACCCACTCACACTGTTTGAAAGTAATCTTTCCAGAGTAAAGTTTCTGGTACAAAGTAGGATCCTCCTCCAATTTCTTCATAACCTTCCTAAATCCTCTGAAGTAAACAACATCCTTTGCGTAAATACCTGGATAAGATGTATCTGAAAGACCTCTTTTAACTCTATATGCTATATCAAAAGCCCCTGGTTTAGAAAAACTACCAAGAAGTACGTTGTAAAGCTGTCTAAAAGACAACTCCTCTCCAACATATATGGCCCATGTTAAAGCTGCTTTGTTTCTTAGAGATTTCACTGGGAGAAGCCCCATATTATTCTCATTCCAAGAAGCTAACCCCTCCTCAATATCTAAATATCCTGGTAAGTTTGGTTTACTTATTGCTTCAAAACCACTCATAAGACCATAATGAGAACGCAAAGCATGTGTTCCTACCTCATGGATTATTGTCTTTCTCAGTTGAAGTTTACTTTTACTAATATTTCCATCAACCAAAACCTCTTTTCTCTTTACACCAACCTTTACTCCGTTCTTAGCAATATTCAATGACTTATTTACAGACCAATCTTCGAGTCCTAACTCCTTAAAGACAACATCAAAAGCAGAAACAATCTTGTCATACCCCAACATCTCTGGATCTTTTATATTATCCTCTTTTGCTAAATTGTACTTACCATATTTACCCCTCAAAACTCTTGATGCATTCCTAAAAAGTTTTGCAGATGGTTTGCTATACCTTGCTACAGAGATATCTGTAACAGCTTCATTATTCCCTACCGCATGCATAAGGTCACTAGCTTCTCTTTTAGAATCTATTAGGTCAATGTAGAAATCTGAGATCCTTGGATCTACATCTGGGATTTCCTTTACCTCAGAAAGTCTTTTTAATATCTGCTCATTATTGTTACTAACTACTCTGTATTGGAATTGAGGCTCATATGTGTCTGAGTCAAAGAACTTTTTCTTCTCTGAATCTAGGTTTGTTGGTGTAAATACTAAGGCAATTGGAATTTTAAGTTCCCCCAAAAGCTTTGTTACTTCCTCTACTTTCATTGTTTTCTTAGCTTTTCTGAAGAATATGTTCATAGATAATATCTTTACATAAATGGAAATAAAAAGGAACTATCTTCTAAACTCTCGATTGAAAGAAAACTTTCTGTCACCTGTTTCAAGAAGTTCAAGAGCAATACCCGTACCTTTTGCTACACAAAATGCAGGGTCATCTGCTACATGGGATGGAACACCCGTTGCTTTGGTAAAAAGTCTGTCTAAATTTCTCAACATTGCCGTACCACCACTCATTACCATACCTCTGTCTATGATATCTGCAGACAATTCAGGAGGAGTTTTTTCAAGCACAGATTGAATACTCTTAATTATACTTCTAAGAGGTCGCTCTACTGCTTTGGCTACATCATTTGAATCTATAACTATGGATTTTGGCATACCACCACCTACATCTCTACCTCTAACCTCCATCTCTTTTGGATCTTTTACTTCTAAGGCAGAGCCAATCTTTATCTTTACCTTTTCAGCGGTCTGTTCTCCAATTAAAAGTCCCTTTTTCTTTCTCATATACATTATGATTGCCTCATTTATGGCGTCACCAGCAACTCTCAAAGAATCATACTCAACTATGCCATCCAAAGAGATAACTGCTACTTCAGTAGTCCCACCACCCATGTTAATTATCATATTCCCGGAGGATGTATGTATTGGAAGTTCTGCACCTAGTGCTGCAAGAAGTGGCTCTGGCATAAGAGTAATATTCTTCGCCCCTACTGCATTCGCTGCTTTAAGTACTGCTCTTTCTTCCACAGAGGTAATTCCTGCAGGTACACTTATCACAACATCTGGTTTAAAAAATCTTGATTTACCAAGTGCTTTGTCAAAGAAAAATCTCAGTAAGGCCTCAGTTACTCTAGAATCTGCTATTACTCCATTTCTCAAAGGTCTTTTTGCAACTATATTCTCCGGAGTCTTTCCAATCATCTCCTTAGCTTCGTTACCCACTGCTACTACAGTAAATTTGTTTACATCTATAGCTACAACAGTTGGTTCTACAAAAACTATACCCTCCCCTTGAACAAAAACCACAGAGTTTGCTGTACCTAAATCAATACCTAATTTCTTTGCAAACATAATAATATAAATGTAATAATTAGAAACCCATAGCTGCCAGGACCTTTTCTTCCGTTTCAGAAGCTACTTTTCGAGCTCTTTCCTCTCCCTTCTCCAAAATCTTAATCAAATAGTCATCTCCTAAACTTTCTACCTCTGCTCTTTTGTCCCTAATGGGAATCAAGAATGCCTCAATAGCATCGAATAATTTTGTTTTAACTTCTACATCTCCAACAGTACCTTTTTGATATCTTTCTTTGAGTATTCGAACCTCTTCTGTATTCGGATTGAAATAATCGTGATAAATAAAAACTGGATTTCCTTCAACCTTTCCAGGATCATTCGGATGAATTCTCCCTGGATCTGTATACATCGACATAACTTTTTTTCTTACAGTCTCTGTATCATCTGTGAAGTAAATCCCACCTGTTGATTTTCCACTCTTACCTTGGCCATCTAGCCCAACAACAATATCGCCTATCAATCCTTTTGGGATATTGAAGACATCCCCATATATCGAGTTAAACTTGAGAGCTAAGTCTTTGGCCATTTCGACATGTGCTTCGTTATCTTTACCAACTGGAACCAAGTCAGAATTCATTATCAAAATATCGGAAGCCATTAACACTGGATATCCCATAAGACCATATGTCAATTTATACCCTAATGCCAACTTCTCTTTTAGCATTGGTTGCCTTTCTAATTCGGGCATCTTCGTCAACATAGACAGTATTACATGTAATCTAAAAATCTGCGGTATTCTCGATTGTCTATAGAAAGTAACACTTTCTGGTTTCAACCCCAAACTCAAATAAGTCTTCAACAAACCCAATGTATTTTCTTTTATCTGCGAGACATTCTCTGAATGTGTCGTTAATGCATGATAATCCGCAATAAAGATAAAACTCTCATATTCATCTTGCCTCTCTATTCTGTTTTTCAGAGTGCCTATATAAGCCGCGATTGGAAATGTTGCTCCCGTGGCCCTATCACCTGTTAAAATTCTTTTCTTTTCATTCATAGCTTACATTCTAACAAAATTATCTTGTATTATGCTATACTTTTCGAGATGTCAGAAGAACATAAAAACTTAAAAGACAAATTAATTCCTGTTCTACTTTCCATACTCTCCTCAATCATTATATTACTAGGAGCAGCAATAATCTATCTATATTCTAGTGGATACAGAATAGATATATTTAAGAGAGAAATAAGTCTAACTGGAGTCATAACTGTACAGAGCGAACCAGCTGCAGCAGATATGTATATAGGCGAGGATAATGTCGGAAGAACGCCAAGAAGTCACGTCCTAAGGGTTGGAGAATATGATATTTTATTAAAAAAGGATGCTTACAGAAACTGGAGTAAGAAGGTAACCGTTGTAGAAGGAAAATCTACCCCAATATCTCCTTTTTTAATTTACGATACAATAGCAAGTAAGGAAAAATGGAAATCTGAAGGATTAATCGAGAAGATTTGGATCAATGAAACAAGGAACAACATCCTTTTCTTACAAAAAGATTCCAACTCCTCCTACTCACTATGGGAGTACACTATCAATATGCCTATCTGGGATTTTTCCACAAACCCTTTAAAAATACTCTCTCTCGAATCAAATAAGATTGCCATTAGTATTTCGCCAAATGGACAGAGAGCAATCCTAACTAGTACCGATACGGAAACTACCTCCTTCTACCTTCTTAACACTCAACAACTAAACACTCTTGGTAGTTCAAACCAATTGCCTTTTGGAAATTATTCTAAATATGCAATGTCTTGGAGTAAAAATAATCGATATATTATGTTCGATTCTTCGAAAGAACTTCTCTCATACGACATTGAGAAACGAACATTCACAACCCTTCTTAAAAAAGATGTCTCTACAAAATATGTCTGGGATACAGATACTGAAGGTTCTCTATATATAATCACAGAGATTGTAAATGACGAACTAGAAAATATCTACACCTACTCCCTTGTACAGAAATCTCTTGCTGGAAACAATACAAAAACCATAATTGAAAAAATATACTTACAGGAATCAGAAGAGTATATCAAAAAGTACAGAGAAACCATTACTGATTGGCAAGAATTCTCGAATTCTCCAGAAAGCACACAAAGTACTGGAGAGATAAAAGATTTGGATGTTAATGTAAATGCTAAGGGTATGTATATATCTACCTCTTTAGCATCTTACTGGTATTTCATAGATACCTCCAAATTTTTGATGATCTCACCATATCCAACAGAGCTGCTTTACTACTCTCTCGACTCTTTCCAATTAGGATTTAAGGATCTTAATGGTTACCAGATATTTACATTCGACAAAGAAGATGAAGATCATACTGTAAAGATTGGTTCAAAGAGCATAAACAGTGTAAAAAGCAATTTCTTCTGGCTATCAGATTCTGCTTATATATATTTCAAAGAGGATAATAGCATTTATATAGCCGACAAAGATGGTGATAACAAATATCCATTAGCTGAATCAGCAAATATCCTAGATTATGTAATAAACAGTGCCAGAGAGATACTCTACACCTTCGAGAAAGATAGTAATGGGAAATTAACCATTGTAGAGAACAAGTTCCACTAAGATACGCATCCGGCCGGAATCGAACCGACAACCTACGCGTTAGGAGTGCGTTGCTCTGTCCTTTTGAGCTACGGATGCATGTATAAATATACCACATTTCCCAAAGTAATTTAATTGGCTATAGGATAATAGATATTGTCATTTAATGATATAATTAAGGTTGCTATGGAACAAGATTATATAAAAATTAAAGGAGCGAGGGAGAACAACCTCAAGAATATATCAGTAGATATACCCAAAAACAAGCTTGTGGTATTTACTGGTGTCTCTGGAAGTGGTAAGTCTACCCTTGCTTTTGACACTCTCTACGCTGAGGGCCAACGAAGATATGTAGAATCACTATCTTCTTACGCTAGACAGTTCTTAGGAGTTATGAAGAAGCCAGACGTAGATTCAATAACAGGACTCTCCCCTGCTATCTCCATAGACCAGAAAACTACAGGAACAAATCCAAGATCTACGGTTGGAACCATAACTGAGATATACAATCACCTACGACTACTCTATGGGCATATAGGACAACCTCACTGTCCAAAGTGTGGTACACCCGTTCAGTCTCAAACCATTCAACAAATAACAAATAAAGTGATCAAGGAGATGTCTAAGACCTCCGATGTTACACAGGTTGTTTCACCCATCATAAAGAATAGAAAAGGTGAATTTAGTGCTCTTTTTAACAAACTCCTCACAAAAGGATTCTTAAGGGTCATTATTGATGGAAATACATACCTTCTTGACGATATAGAGAACATAAAATTGGATGAAAACAAAAAACATACCATAGATTTGGTCATAGACAGGATAGATTCCACAAATTTAGACAAAAAAAGGCTCACAGATGCCATAGAGTTGGCAATTACACAATCAGATGGCGAGATAAAAGTCTTAATTAAAGATAAAGAGCTATTCTTTTCAGAAAATAACACCTGTCCGAATTGTGAGATATCATATCCAAAGATAACCCCTGCTTCCTTCTCCTTCAATGCACCAGAAGGAGCATGCCCAAAGTGTATGGGACTCGGTGTATTGAAAGAAATTGACCCCAAGCTGATATACAATCCCGCCCTAACAATACTAGAGGGTGGTATCTTCCCCTGGGGAAACAGGACCAGCAAGGATTCTTGGACATTAAGAATACTCAAAGCTGTCGCTGTACAACACAACTTTAATCTCACAACACCCATAGGTAAATATCCAAAGGAAATCTTCGACTTAATTTTCTATGGGAATGGGGCAAAAGAGGCATATACCATAGAATACACAAACAGATTTGGAAGAACACGACTCTATGAAGCAGAATACGAGGGTGTAATACCTGAATTAGAAAGAAGATACAAGGAAACCTCCTCTGACTATGCTCGTTTCGAGACTGAGAAGTACATGAGAGAGAATATCTGCCCTGTTTGCGGGGGAAAGAGACTTAAGCCATACTCCTTGGCAGTCACAATCGACAATAAAAACATAGATGAAATAACTAAAATCCCTACCAAAGATGTTCTTACATTCTTCAAAAACCTTGAATTAAAAGGTAATCAGAAAGATATAGCAGAACCTATCATTAAAGAAATAAACCAGAGATTAAATTTCTTAGAGAATGTTGGTTTAAACTATCTTTCCCTCTCTAGAAAAGCAAACACACTATCAGGTGGAGAATCACAGAGAATAAGATTAGCCTCTCAAATTGGCACAGGCCTATCAGGAGTACTCTACGTATTAGATGAACCCTCTATTGGTTTACATCAAAGGGATATCTCCAAGCTCATAACTTCACTTAAAGATCTTCGAGATGGAGGTAACAGTATCATTGTAGTAGAACATGACGAAGAGATGACAAAGAATGCAGATTGGATTTTAGACATTGGCCCTCTTGCCGGCAAGCACGGTGGCAAGGTGGTTGCCAAGGGCACTTTAGACGATATTAAGCATAGCAACTCGTTAACTGCGAAGTATCTTAACAAAGCCCTCTCTGTAGGGAAAGACATAGGCGCTTCCGGACTTACCCATACAGACAAAGAAATAATTGTTAAGGGAATAAAAACTCATAATCTAAAAGACGTAGATCTAACAATCCCACTAAACCAACTAATTTGCATAACTGGGGTTTCTGGCAGTGGCAAGTCCTCTCTGATAGCGGACACCCTTTATCCAGTACTAGCAAACAGAATTTCAAGGTCTAAGCTTCAAGAGGGATTATACGACTCAATTGAGGGCTTAGAACATATTAATCAAGTGATTAATATCGACCAATCCCCCATTGGTAGGACTCCAAGATCAAACCCCGCAACTTACACAGGAGTATTCACCCAAATCAGAGAACTTTTCTCCCAAACCAACGAGGCAAAGGCTCGAGGATACAAAGCTGGGAGGTTTAGTTTCAATGCGAAAGGAGGAAGGTGTGAGAAATGCCGTGGTGACGGCGTTTTAAAGATAGAGATGCAATTTCTCCCAGATATGTACATAACTTGTGACGAATGTAACGGTAGTAGATACAATGACGAAGCACTTCAGATAGATTTTAAGGGTAAAAATATTTCAGATGTCTTGAATATGACAGTTGAGGATGCTCTGGAATTTTTCAAAAATATTCCTTCAATATACAGGAAGCTCTCCGTACTTAACGAGGTCGGTCTCGGATATATTGAACTTGGACAATCGGCGCTTACTCTTTCGGGTGGAGAATCGCAGAGGGTAAAGCTTTCCAAGGAGCTTTCTAAGATGTCTCGAGGTCATACTTTGTACATCCTTGACGAACCTACTACAGGGTTACATTACTACGATGTAGACAAACTCCTCGTAATTCTTCGTAATTTAGTAAAGAAGGGTCATACAGTAATCACTGTTGAGCATAATATGGATATCATCCGACACTCAGACTGGATAATTGATCTTGGACCAGACGGTGGAGACCTCGGAGGAGAGATAATTGCCCAGGGACAGGTAGAAGATATCATAAAAAACAAGAGGAGTTGGACTGGAAAATATCTAAAAAATACATTAGTGAAACTTAGAGACCCCTAGGAGATATCACTACGGCTTGGCAGTCAATTTGACATGGGTGTAAAAAATAACCCCATTTACGTTTTTGCTTTTCCTAGAGAGTTCTTTGTGTCCAAAAGATGGTTTAAAACCAAAAACGTAATTTCACACAAGTTCAGATAGTTTTAACAGAATTCATATTGACGATTTTTGAAATTTCCTAATGTTCCACTTAGTACGATACTGAAAACACCCATTCTTCCGAGGTATCTTTCCCGCAGATAATACACTTACCAGAGGAGTCAGCACCCTCTTGTGTCAGACACCTGGTGGTTGCTTTGGTTTCACTCTTTATTTGTTCTTCACACTCACTGTTCCCACACCAGTGTGCGAGTATGAATCCTTTGTCAGTGCTTAAAACATCCTTGAACTCATCATATGACCCTACTCTATGGGTCTTAGATACCAATAATTCTTCCGATTTCTTAAGTAGAGACTCTTGGATCTCTTTAAGCATCTTCTCAACAACATCCTCTATCTTCTCTATGCCTACGTTTTCTTTCTCTCCAGTATCTCTCCTTACAAGAACTGCTTGATTGCTTTGCATGTCTCTTGGCCCTACTTCGATTCTCACAGGTACCCCTTTCTTTTCCCACTCATTGAATTTGAAACCTGCAGAGACATATTCTCTATCGTCGATTTCAACACCCTCAATATCCTCCAAAGATTCTTTTATCTCTTCGCAATACTGCAACACCTTTTCCTTGTCATTTTCATTGAAAATTGGGATTATTACAGCCTTAACAGGAGCGATTGTTGGAGGTAGAACCAATCCATTGTCATCGCTATGTGTCATAACAATAGCGCCCATCATTCTTGTACTTACACCCCAGCTATTCTGGTATGGATATTTCTTCTGGCCATCCTTATCTGTAAACATAATTTCAAATGCTTTAGCAAAGTTTTGGCCTAAGTCATGGGAAGTACCAAACTGAAGAGCTTTTCCATCTTGCATCATTGCCTCTATACCGTATGTATCCACTGCTCCTGCAAACTTCTCTGATTCCGACTTCTTGCCGGAGAGTGTTTCCATAGCTAGATACTCTCTTGCAAAGTCATGATACATCTTAAGCATCTCCGCAACTTCCTTCTTAGACTCCTCATCTGTTGGATATACTGTATGACCCTCTTGCCAAAGAAATTCTGCTGTTCTTAAAAATGGTCTCGTTCTTCTCTCCCACCTTACAATATTTGCCCATTGATTGATCTTCAATGGTAAATCTCTCCAAGAAGATACCCATCTTGAGAAAGTATCGTAGATTATGGTCTCAGAGGTAGGCCTTACTATTAATTCCTCCTCTAACTTAGAACCCTCATCTACTACAACTCCTTTACCATCTTCAGATTCTTTTAATCTGTAATGGGTGACAATGGCACATTCTTTTGCAAATCCCTTTACATGGCTTGCTTCTTTAGAGAAGAAAGATTTAGGTATGAATATTGGGAAATATGCATTCTTATGACCACTCTCTTTAATCCTCTTATCCAGCTCCTTTTGTATCAACTCCCATATAGCATAACCGTAAGGTTTAATGACCATACAGCCTCTTACAGAGGAGTTCTCTGCTAACTCTGCTCTCTCGATGATATCCAAATACCACTGAGAATAGTCTTGATCTCTTCGTGTTATACCTTTGTTTGCCATATGCCTATTCTACTATATTTTCTAAACAAAATTAAACAATCTTTCCTTCAAACCCCCAATGCTGTCCTGCTTTGGCAAGTGCAGAATCTGGATTTTGAACAATCCAGTCATGGATATTTCCCCTACCAAGAGCAATATCCTTCGCTTGTACTACAGCCTCGACACCAGCCTCAATGCCCCATGGATGACCTAGAACCCCTCCACCACACTGTATTATGATATCTTCTCCAAGCTGCTTAATAGATTCTCCAATTGTACCTGGATGAAGACCACCAGAAGCAACATGCCATACTGGCTTCATTCCGAACCAATTCTGGCCCAGTGTCATAGAACTCTCTGGCGTAACATCTAATTGCAGAGCATCTCTTATCAATTTTGGCTCCCCGTAGTTCTCCATCTTCGTCTTAGGAGCACCACCATGTATGGAATCTACTCCAAGAAGACGCATTAACTTAGCAATTACTACCATAGACATAGAGAAATCTGCGATAAAGCCCTTGTCATAGACACCTCTTCCAGAATCCCTGTCAAACAGACCGTGCATAGCTCTATGTGCATGTATTGCCAGCCCTGGATTCTTTAATCTCATTGTATGTACCGCTGTAAATCCAGTAACTACAACATCCAACATCATCCATCTTCCACCTTGTGCCTTTATACGATCAGTTCTCTCAATCATAGTATCAAAGTTAGAATGAGTAACATTGCAGAGATAGAATTTCTTTTTTCCAGACTTCTTTTCAATATCTCTCTGCACTTCCAAAACCCTGTCACATCTCTCTTCGAATTTGTTAAAAAACAAACTTGTTAAATTCTCATCGTCCTTAATACCATGATAATCACCATTTGCAGCAGTAAACAGAATCTTCGCCAATTCTGCCTGTTCCTTTGCTGTTCTTCCTACTTTTGGCTTAGGTACGGTACAAAGAAGAGGTCCCTCCTCTAATTGCATCTGCTCTCTTACTCCACTAATACCAAACTGTGGACCAGGAAATGATTGAACAATCGCCTTTGGAAATCTAATATCCAAGCATCTGAAAGCTTTAAGCATCTTCATCCCATCTATATTTCCCACCACACCAGCTAGTAGTCCAGACATATTTCCAAGCTCAAAAAGCTCTTTCTTGTAGGCAATCTTGAACGTTTTTGTCTTCGGTTCAAGATCAAAAGCTACTGCCTTCATCTTGTCTGCCATCTTTACACCAGAATTTTTGCCAGAGTAAACACCTGTCCATGTACCGGTAGAACTTTCAGCAGCACATGCTGCCGCCACGTCCTCAAATTTATCCATCTCAACACCATCTGCAAGTTCGATATCTAAGTATGAGATAATGTAGTCCTCATCAGGATTCTTTGGTTTCCAACCCTTAGGTGCTACATATGATGAATGATCTGAGCTAAACATTGGCAGTAATGTTAAGGTTATATATCTACATATTAAAGCAAAGCTCTCCTTTTGTAAAATACCTATCTAGGATATAATGCGGTATGTTTAAAAAATTCATAACTAAATACAACCTTCCCTCTTTTAGATTAAAACAGTTGCAAGAGCAGTACTTTCAACACAATATATCTTCTTGGGATGAGTTAACCACATGGTCTAAAGATATGAGGGAGACATTAAAAAAGGAAGTCCCCTTCTCTAAGCTTTCCAATTGCCAAGAATTTAGTTCAAGTGATGGTAGAACTGTAAAATTACTGTCATACACCAGTGATGGGTATCCAGTAGAAACGGTTTTAATGAGGAACAAGGAAAGACTAACCATCTGCATAAGTAGTATGAGTGGTTGTCCTGTTGGTTGTAAGTTCTGTGCAACAGGAAGAATGAAAAACAACAGAATCCTTGATGAGCAAGAGATAATTGACCAAGTTATGCATTTTAAAAGGAAATTAGCAAAGAAAAACGAGAGTGTTACAAATATTGTTTTTATGGGTATGGGAGAGCCTTTGTTGAATTTAAGCAATGTGCTTAAAGCCATAAAGATACTTACAGATCCCGAGTTAATTGGGCTTGGTAGAAGAAGGATTACCCTTTCTACGGTTGGATATATAGAACCATTAAAAGAATTTTTCAAAGCAAATACGGGTGTTAAATTGGCAATTAGTCTACATGCACCAACCCAGAAGCTAAGAGAGTTCTTAATGTCAAAGGTAGCTAAGGAGAACAGGTTAGATGATTTGATGAAGATATTGATAGATTACCAGAAAAAGAAGGGAAAGAAGGTCACATACGAATATATATTAATAAAGGATGTAAATGATTCAGTAGAGCATGCTAAAGAGTTAGCAAAGTTGCTTAAGAACCAGATTTGTTTGGTTAATTTGATTAATTTCAATAAATCGGACAATATTCCTTTCGAAGCTACAACAAAGAGAAGGGTTGAGGATTTTCAAACTATTCTTAATTCAAGAGATATTAACAATACACTTAGATATTCCCATGGTAATGATATTCTTGCTGCTTGTGGACAGTTGGCTTCAAAACAATAGCTCTATAGTGAATATTCAACAAAACTATTTTCCGAGGGAAGGCCATAGCAGAAAAAAGCTTTTGATTCATTTGGAAGAAAGATGGCAGAGCCAATTGTCTCTTTTTCCCTACATATAGGATATTCACTGTCTTGTCTATCAGAAAGTATGCCTCTTACATCATTAAAACCCATCTTCTCTTTAACAAGCTCCCTTGCTCTTTCATATCTTCTTTCGGAACTTTTTGTATGGAAATCTTCATACTCCTTTAATTCTGGAGTAAGATAGTGGTTTGTATGAATGTACGGTTTGCCTAATGAATTTTCAATACCAACCCTATCTCCTGCTATCTCGATGTTTCGGACATTCTCTCCTTGTACCAATACATGATTAAAACCAGATGCCCTTGGCACAGATTCGATTATTTCCTCCGCTTCAGTTAATGATTTTGCTTCTAAAATTGCTCTCGCTATATAATTCTTTGGCACTCCTATTCCGTTTGCCTGATGTAAATCATTAATACACTGGACTAATCCGAATGAATTCATAGAAGCAGAAAGACCTGGAACTCCAACATTGTAGTTCAAACCAATGAAAGACCTCTCTTTCATTTTAACTTTCAATATATATAATTCATCGATAACATCGATAGACCAATCTTCATTGTGACCAATGATCGGGAATCCATTGTTAAATCCAACAACAACCGTACAATGATCTTGGTTTACCATATCTTGCCTATCGGACTCTTCAAAAGGATCATATGCCTCACGATTATTGATGAAGAAGTAATCAATCAAAGGTACCTCTGCTGAATTAGCAATCGCTTCAGACTCGTCTATTAAATTGGGAAAATACTCACGGGTAATGGACAAACAGGCATTTGATTTTTCAAGATATGTATCATAGCGATCAATCTCTAGTTTTCTTTTCCTCACACTTTCTTGGATTTGTTTTCTGAATGTAGTGCCAATGAATTCCCCTATCTCCTTATATCCACCAGATATTTCATAATACGGAAGTTTTTTGCTTTCCTTTTCCATTCATTAAATCCTAATTTTATAATACATCGGGGTGACTCGACTTGAACGAGCGACCTCTACGTCCCGAACGTAGCGCTCTAGCCATCTGAGCTACACCCCGTTATTTTACTTCCTTCTTATTCTCTTTTTGGAAATCCACATACTGTTTTACAAGCCCAGCTAGCAATACAACTGCATCATCTACATTTCCCAATAAAGGTATAGCGTCAGCTATTAGATCTATTGGCAGTATTAAATACAGTAGTGCAACAACAATAACCCATTTCTTTTTTAAAAATTCTCCTAACATATTCGTAATATATAAAATTAACTACATCTGCTCCACAACCTCTATACCTAAGAGATTTAAACCATCTTTCATTGTAATCATGGTAGCCTCTACTACACTTAAGAGAAATACTTTGTCATCATCCTGAGCATCAAGTACCCGAACATTCTGGTAGAAGTTGTTAAATTTCTGTCCTAAATCGAACAGATATTGGCAAAGTATTGATGGAGAATAACTCATACCCGAGTTAAGCACAACGCCCCCATACTTGCCAATATGCGCAAGTAACTCCTTTGTGTAAGGGTTTGCCAAACAGCTACCCAAGCATAGACTTCCCAAATCCTTGCAACCAGAATCCTTCAATATGGAATTACCCCTTGCATAAACGTAGAGAAGATATGGACCAGTATCGCCATCGAAACTAATACTCTTTTCGAAATCAAAGACAACATCCTTACCTACCCCTACTTTAAGAAAAGCGTACTTTATAGCGGCTTGAGATATCTTTTCAGCAGTCTCGTCCTTCTCACCCTTACCATTTTCCTCCATTACAGCCAGAACTCTCTTTTTTGTTTCATCTAGCAACCACTGGGCCTCTATGATTTTTCCTTTTCTACTAGACATTTTCTCTGCACCAGGAAGCCTGACCATACCATGAGATATATGCCTTGTCTTTCCTGCGAGATCTTTTCTAACCTTGCCTAAAGCATCAAACAATACCTTGAAATAACCTGCTTGTTCGTTACCAGTAATGATTATTGACTCATCGTAATCTACTAGCTCATCTTTCTTTATTGCCAAGCCCAAATCCTTCGCCTCATATGTTGGAATTCCATATTTATTTACGAAAACCCTTGTATGCAAGCCCTTTTCTTTGTCTCCTTCATATATAATTGCACCATCATCTTCCTTAAACACACTCCCTACATTATCTAGAACTACCTTCAAACCACTCTCCCCGACTTCACTTTCGAAGAAGTAGTAGTCAAAAGAGGTACCTACTCGGTCATATATCGTTTCAAAGTAATCTAAACACCACAATCTACCCTTCTGGTATATATCTTTTAGATCAATTCCCTCGTACTGTGGAGCTTCTTTCTTCTCTAATTGAGATACAAACATTGAGAATATATAGTAATTAATAGCATCTATCTCCTTAATTGCGTCCTCATCCTTCTCATCATCGTAATACTGGAAACCAAGCATATACGCGTCGCCCAAGTACTTTACCCTATCCACTAAACTCTTTTTCTCAATATCTTCAAATGATCTCCCCTCCTCACTCATTTTTTTAATAATTCCCCACAAAGTCTTGGCAACATGAAGACCTACATCCCCTTGGTAGTTAGCCCTCTTAACCGTAGCACCTAGGGCCTCTGAAAGCCTAGCAAAGGATTCTCCTACGACATTGGTATATAGATGACCAATATGTAGTATTTTGAATGGATTTGCGTCTGTGTACTCGATAACAATCTTCTTATCCTCTTTGCCACCAATCTTAGAAAATTCCCCACTCTTTACCTTACTTAACTCCTTAAGTAAATGCTGGCTTGATACAAAGAAATTGATAAATCCAGGCTTTACCGCCTCTATCTTCTCAATATCCACATCTTCGGAGATCTTGGAAACAATATCATTTGCAATATCTAAAGGGTTTCTTTTCAAAGCAGAAGAAAGCCTCATTGCAATATTGCTTGAGAAGTCACCATTTCCTTCAATCCTTGGTTCTTCCACCTCTATTACATCATACTCAACACCCATCTCTTTAAGAGAGCTGGCAATCATTACTTCAATCTTCTTCTTAATATCCATATTCTTTATTCTAACATAATGCGCACTCGGAGGGATTCGAACCCCCAACCGTCGGTTCCGAAGACCGATGCTCTATCCAGTTGAGCCACGAGTGCACTTCAAATATACGTACCTGGCCGGAATCGAACCGACAACCGTTGGCTCCGCAAGCCAATGCTCTATCCAATTGAGCTACAGGTACAAAAGAGCTATTAATGTATTAATTCTATCACAATTATTACAATTCAAATACAATATTCCCTTGCTCATATGTTATTAAATATTGCACATTAAGCTTTTTGAACATTTCAACTGTTTCATCATGGGGATGACCGAATTTATTCCCTTCACCAACGGAACAGATGGCAATCTCTGGTTTGACAGAATTGAGAAACATCTCCGAAGATGCTGTCCTTGAGCAGTGGTGTCCTGCCTTGAGTATATCTACATCAACGATATCGCCAGAAATCTCCTCCTCAACTTCCTTCTCAGCGTCTCCAGTCAAAAGGAATCGTTTTCCATTAACTTCTACATCCAAAATAACAGATTCATTGTTAATATTTTTCTCACACTTAGCCTCTACAGGATACGCTACAGATACAGAGATATTCCCATACTGAAGCTTAGTCGAAGAATCAACTTTAACCAGTTTGTCAGCGTATTTTTCAGCTAAGAAGACATATGAGGGAGTATCTGTGCACGACGGAGAATACCAGATACTATTTACATTATAATTCTCCAAAACCATCAGCAACCCTTTCAGATGATCATCGTGGGCATGCGTGAGCACGACAACCTCGATTGTTCTGTCATATACCGGCATATACTTTGGAAGTTGGAACAACACTGCATCGTCTGGTCCTCCATCTACTAGGATTTGAAACCCCTCTTGCTGTATTAGAGTTGCATCCCCCTGCCCTACATCAAGGAACGCAACTACAGGCCCATGGCTATTCCCTCTACTCTGCACAAAAGCCGCAATTACGACAAACAAAATCACTAACCAATTTTTAAGAAAAAACCTTAAGATAGTAGTTAGAATTTTCATCTCCTACAGGATAGTAATATATACAAAATAATACAATAATTATCACCAAAAATATTGATGTCCACCTTCCATCAGTTAGATTCCAATAACCAAAACCACTCTTCCCGATTAACTGCACCACTGCTTCAACATACTTTAGCTGCAGATCCACAACCAACATTAAGAAATTGCTGGATAAAACAAGTCCTAGTGCTCCAAACAACATAGTTGATTCAATAACAGGCAATACCAAAGTATTGGCCAAAACAGCCCACATTGAAAAGGTCTGGAATGTAGATATTGATATTGGAAGAGTAGCAATTGTACAGCTGATAGTAGTTAGCACAGTATTAACGAAAAATCCCTCCTTGGAACCAATCTTTAAAGCATTAGTGATCGATGGAAGAAGATATATAAGACCACCTGTAGCACAGCAAGATAGTTGAAATCCCACATCAAAAACAATCTTTGGATTAAATAGTACAAAAATAAAGATACAGAGAAAAAAGATCGTATGGATTTCCCCTCTCCGGCCAAAAAGCAGACCAATTAAAGATACACTTGCCATTATACAGGCCCTGACTATCGATGCGGACACACCGGAAAGTAGACAGAAACACCAAATTAAGACTACAGATATTACAATTCTCACATTCTTCGGCAGAAATTTCAAAGACGAGTTCAGCACTATAAGCAAGATAGTTACATTGTATCCAGAGGCAGCAACTATGTGACTTATACCTGCAATACGAACATAAGAATCGAAGGTTTTGCTAAAAAGCCTGTTCTCACCCATTAATATGCCCACAAACAAGGAGGACAGTGGCTCATTTATATATTTCTCCACTTTTTCTATAATTTTTTGTTTCAAATCGACAAGAGATCTTCGCAAAATATAACTACTCTTAAAATCCTCACACTCGACTTTGGGGTACTCCATTAAAAAATAAATATTTTTGTTTTTTAGAAATTTTTTGTAATCAAAATTTTCGGAATTTTTTGGTTCGACTAAATTGCCAGAAAATTTACACTCATCCCCTACTTGAAATTTTTCAAATCTTTCAACTTTGACTAAAATATCTCCTGAAATATCACTATCCCGTAGAGGGTGCACTGTGAGATTCTGGTAACTGTGCTTTTGGGCTGGTTCAGAAAGAACATAACCCTCAAATTCTGTGTAACCCGAAGTGAAACTCGTTGCTGAATTTGAAACAATTTCTTCCTTGCCTACAATAGCGCTGGATCGCACCAGGCTAAAAGTGGCTATAGCAAAGACAAGAAGAAATATACTCATACCTACCCTCCTCCTCTCTCTAAGGTCCCTCATATCCCTACCCATAAAATTGTTGTCTCTTTCTCTTTTGGCTATACAGCCATACATCACAAGGCATAGGAGTATAGACGCAACCGCGTAGAACAATCCGATAGTTGGCACACTCGTACTGTTTCTCAGAAGGACTATTCCAACTGAAATATATATGACATGTAAAACAGAGACCAAGATGATTTTGAAATCCCAAACATAAACAACCAAACTTACAAACCTCTGAGCAAAAACTTTGGGAGAGTGAAACATTCTAAATACATATTTTGTCCTTAAATTTGTCCAGGGTAGCCTGTCCAATTCCACTCACATTTAGAAGATCGTCTACCTGTGCGTATGGTCTTCCGGTTATTATCTTCTGCGCAGTAGAATCTCCCACTCCGCTTAGTGTTGTTAGTTCCTCTTTGCTTGCTGTGTTGATGTTTATACATGTAGTTGAGTTATTTTCTGTATCATTATTTCCGATAGTATTATTGAGATTATCTTCTATATCTTTAGCCGTAACTGCAAATTCCTGTAGTTTGCAATCTACATCTTTTTCAAAGGGGATATATATCTTCTGATTATTTCTAAGTGGAAGTGCAAGATTAATCTTTCTAGATAGATACTCCCCTGCATAACCTTTCTTAAGGCCACCAGAGATATTTAGAGCATCTATAACTATGGAGCCTTCGTCAAAGCAGTAGACATTTGGCCTAGCAACAGCACCAGATACATCTACCCTAATTGGGCATTCTTTCTTCTCTTCGACTACAGGCTTACATTTATTTTCTACTACATATACACTCTGTTCTTTAAGGTTATTCCCTATCTTGCCTAGCTTTGGTACTAGGTAATAAACAGTAAGTGCACCAACAAAAAATCCCAAAAGAAGGCACGCAATGGATACATAAATATATCTTCTGTTCATACAGAAGAATATATCTCACAGAGATTAAAAAATGATTAATTCTCCAGTATCTGGATTGACTCTACAGTGACATTATTGGCCGGTTTATCGTTGGAGTCAGTAGTTACCCTCTCGATAGAATCAACGACTGCAAAGCCCTCTACAACCTCTCCAAAGATGGTGTAATTTCCATCTAGGTTCGACATAGCACTCTGTGGAATATTTCCACTAGTTATGAAGAATTGAGAACCATTTGTATCTGGTCCTGCATTGGCCATTCCAAGTGTATATGGTTTGTATTTCCTACTTGTTATCTCGTCATCTATGGTATATCCAGGGCCTCCACTACCCGTCCCTGTTGGATCTCCTGTTTGTATAACGAAATTTTTAATTACTCTGTGGAAGGTAACTCCCTCATAGTATCTTTGTCCTATTAAAAAGAGGAAGCTGTTTACTGTATCTGGTGTTTCGTTTTCGAAAAGATCAATAGTTATATCTCCTACCGATGTTTTAAGAACTACTTTGTAATCTATTCCCTTCTCTAAAACACTTTCTGGTTTGGTAAATTGCATTGTATCTGTATTGATTAAATTATTTGTATTAATGGTAGAACCTTTCATAAAGGAAAGCCCTACTATGGAGGCAACAAGTAGTCCTACCGAGAGTAGCAATATTTTTTTATTATCTTTTAATCCATCTTTAAGTCCTGGCATATTACAGGATACTATATTTATATATTCTGATGCAAATTACGGAGTATTAACCCACCAGAAAGGTTGTTTTGCACCATTACTGTTAAACCACTTCCCATGCCTCATAACCTGGTCCATCGTAGGACCATCCACTCCATAATCCAATTGTACTTGAGATATATATGGAGTTACATCGGTATCCCAAGTGTTAAATATGGTTTTGTACTGGAAGTATCGTCCGCTTGATGGAAAGGTTAGTTCTTCACCGGTATATGCTGAAAGGTAACCAGAGGTTGATCTAAGGTCATCTATCCAGATATTTCTTCCCTCTGTCCCGTTTGTAATTCTAAATGTCAAAAGATTAACAGCATTAACATGTGTGCTCACAGTCCTATTCTTAATTGGTATATATTCTTTTTGCCATTTAAATACATCTGCATTTACAGTATATCCCGCACTTGGGAATGTAGAACCACTGTCCCACGAGGAGACTGTGACAGCGCCTGTGCTTGCAGTTATTGCGGATACAGTACCCTGTGCCAGATATTCCGTACCATCGTAATTTTCTTTTACAATAATCTTCTCATCTTTGTATATTCCGCTCCCTAACTCAGCTAAACCATATACAGTTGCATCTATACTAAATGATGTATCCCCAGAACCCGTTATTAGGTTACCACTTACCAGTGATGCACCAAAATCTATATTTACGCTATGTGTTCTTAAACCTACTTCATATGATTGACGGATTTCATCTGGAGTACGAGCGACACCTGATACTTGAACTTCATCTAACAATCCATTGAGGGGATAGCTGGCAGGGGAAGCTGCGTATGTTCCCAAGGTAAAGACTGATGTTGTTGCGGCCGGATTAACATGTGTACCAGCAGAGGCTGTAATATCCTGCCCATTTACATATATACGGACAGAGCTTCCGCTTCGAGTAATTGTTAGAAGTTGCCATCTATTCGTAAATATTCCTACCGCAGATGTAGTATATTGTACAGCTCCGGATTGATTTGTGTAAAAAGTAACTTGTCCTGCGGTGTTAAATTGAATGTAGACCCCACCTGTGTTATAGACCCCGTTGCTTACTGGGATTGGACTATTTGCAAGACTCACTGGATTTACCCAAAGAGAAAAAGTAAATGGACTTGCACCAATATTATAATTAGCTCCCGTTGCAATATAGTCACTACTAGTCCCATTAAAACTTCTAGCCCCACCTATCTTGCCACTACTGCTATATGTGGTCCCCGTTGGTGTTCCATTACCACCCCATCCAGAAGAATCTAATATATACGCTCCCGTGCCAGATGCTTCATCCAAATGCCATAACCCAATCGTATTTGCATCTGGTTGATAGTTGGAATATGTTGTTTCTCCCCATGTTGCATTAAGATAAGGACCTGGCCTATCACTAGCAATATATATTGGCAAGGTTGTTGATGAAGAGAGGTCTCTTGTGCTCACAGCCCTATTAATATATGTGTCTCTACCAAGTCTATATGAGTCTGCAATTTCGTTTGCAGTGCGGGCGATATTTGAAATGCGAAGCTCATCAACAGTACCATCAAGAAGATTCCTGTAATATGGCGAAGTGGAGAATTCTACAGCCCCAATTGTAAGATTATTTGCTATATCATTGGGAGTACCAGTAGCAGCGGCAGTATTATTTAATACCCCATTTATGTATATCCTAACATTTGATCCATCGTATGTTCCCGCTAAGTGATAATAGGCACCAGCAGATAATGTAGCTGTTGAGGTTACAACCTGAGCAGTACTTGATGTTTTATAGAAACCAAACGTCACTGTATTTCCACTATTTACAGTCATGTACACACTTGGCCATAGTGAACCACCCACCTCCTTGTCAAAAATCGATTGTGCTTTTCCTATATTTGCAAGTTTAACCCAAGCTTCATATGTAAAATATCCAAGAGTATCAATATCTGGGGCATCTATATAGTTACTTGTCCCATTGAGAGTTCTCGCTCCTCCGACTTTTCCACTATTTGAATATGTCGCACCAGATGGTGTTGCATTGTAAGCATTGGTAGAAGAATCCTTTAAATATGCTCCCGTCCCTCCTCTTTCATCTAAATGCCACAAAGCTACAGTATTTTTATCTATGCTCCCATCTCCAACAGAAATTCTTCGACTATTATCCCCCTCTACCTTAACAATCGAATCACCCTTAATATGTATCTGATCATATCTCGTCAAGCCTGCTAGATAACTCGTTTGGACATCAGAAGCTGAAAACGCAGAGTTAAAAAGCCTAATCTCATCCATATTTCCATCTAAAGGCTGCCACGCACTATTAAGATATGCAGTTCCCCATCTTGGTGCAGATGTAAGATTTGGAAGTGCGTTAGAGGCAATTGCTGTATAAACAGTCATTGTAATTTCAGTAGCGTTTACATAAACTTTTAAGTTTGTCCCATCTCTAACAACTGTTAGATATGCCCATGTATTTGCTGGTATCCCATGTGTACCATTGTAATGAGCCTTTACACTTCCAGCCGAAATAGCATAGAATTGAATTACTGTTGTATCAATAGCGAAATGGATTCTGTTATTACTATCGGTATATTGTCCATACATACCATCCACTGCAGTACTTGTGTTTGTTAGTTTAACCCACATACTCATAGTGAAAGAGTTTGTCCCGAAATTAAAGGTATCACTATCTGCCATAGAGATATACTCACCTGTACCACTTAGATTTCTAGCTTTACCATACAGACCGTCAATCACTCTTGTTCCCGTTGCAGTTCCTGTATTACTTCCAACGACATCGCCCACTGATGTACCACTTGTTTCTTCCATTGGCCAATATCCAACCAACCCAGTTGCATCACTATCATAAAAATATGGATCGTCAAAACTCTCCCAAGCAAGATCACTTGCAGAAGTACCATATGACGTCCAACTACTCCAAGTACTATTATCAGTACTTACTCTATATTGAAATTCAATGTTACCTGCTTGGTAATTCGAGAGTATTTCATCTACCGAAAGTACACGAGAATAAAGAGAAACCAAATCTATAATCCCATTAATAGTGTTGGAGCCGTTTGATCCAATATAGAATACCTCAGTACCATAAGAGATTGCGGTAGAAGTATTTGACCCAACATTCACACCATCTATATAAAACTCCAAATTAGTACCATCAAAAGTTCCAACTAAATAGTGCCACTCGCTATCATATACTGATATACCACCTGAACCAGTAGTTGAATTTGATGTACCATTACCCAACTGGAAATATGGGGTACCTCCGGCATCTCCATTGATACCTATTTGATAACCTTGATAATTAGCGCTAACAAACTTCCCCGCAACCCTTAACCATCCAGCTTTATTATTTAATTTAACCCATGCGCTAAGAGAAACACTTGATAATTCTAAATCCGATAAGTCCCCAATACTTACATAATCATCACTTCCATCAAACATTAATGCCCCTGCTCCCCACCTCTTGTTATTTGCAGTCCACCCTGTACCTGCAGCAGCATCTTGAGAGCCTGTAGATGCGAAATTAGTTAATGTTCCATCACATGTTGCTCCACAACTACCCTCATTGTCTGCTGTGGTACCACTTGTCTCGTTGAAATCCCATTTTGTAATCATATCTGTTGTACTATATGGTGTTTCCCCATTACCAGTATTTACACCAGAAGGTGTCCAAGAAAGAGTCGCTTCTGAAATGCTAGATTCCATATCTAGAGATGAAGAAGTGTATTCTCCAGAAGTAATTATCTCCTCTTCGATTGGTATATATTTAACAATAATAATTCCTGAGCCACCAGACATACCAACACTATATCCAGCACCACCTCCTCCACCTGTGTTGGCAGTCCCTGCAGTTGGAGCAACACCATTACCTCCACCATTACCTCCACCGCCAAGACCACCAGATACACTAATACTGGAACGTGATGCACCACCACCTCCACCAGCATAATACTTAGAGGTTCCACTTATAGAATATGCAAGACCATTTCCGCCAGCGCCTCCATGCCACGAATCACTATCCCATACATTCACACCTCTTGCTCCCATACCACCACCACCTCCCCCTGCATATGCTACACCGGCAGAAACAGCGTCACCACCACCATACCCTTGTGTACCAGAGGCACCATAATTGGTAGTATTCCAAGCACCACCTCCTCCTCCACATCCTCCAGAAGTTCCATCTACACCAGCTCCACCAGCACCACCTCCATATCCCGTAAGTGTAGAAAAACTAGAATTACCACCATTGCTTGCTGGACTTCCACCATTCCCAACAGTTGCGGTGTAAGATCCTGCACTGATTGAAAAATTTGCATTATAGACTAACCCACCAGCACCACCACCACCATTTCCAGTTAATCCAGCATTACCACCACCACCACCACCACCAACAACAAGTACTTCAACATTCCCAGAACCCACGCATACCAATGAACTACTTGCTGTAAAAGTATGTATTTTGTATTCACCCGATGTCGTTACAGTTCCTCCAGTACAATCAAAAGCTTCTGTATTTTCAATCTTCTGTATCTTCGGTCCAGTTACACTCTCTACCATGTTAAATATCCCCCCACTAAAATCTGCAGTATCATCATGTACAATACTCGGGTCTATTCTTACAGGAAATACCCTCTCACCACTTAATAACCAACCTATATCAACAGTAACCTTTGCCCTGTAGTTATCATCCTCTCCCTTCTCTACCTTCAAACTAACATCAGAGGTTTTGTATCCGACATTATCTACTGCAAAGTTAGGAAGAAAATGTGCTAAATACCTACCTTTACCATCTACAAAATAATATGTACTTGTACTCTTACCATCTATCGTAAACCACCCCTCCTTTATCTCTACTCCTTCATCTACATTCAAGTCGAAAACAAACTCATTCAAAGGTAATTTACACCCACTATCCTTACAACTATTCTTGTACGCTTCCAAATCCCTTATGATTATCTCCTCCTTTAAACCCAATCCCGTAAGTATCTGGTACTCCAAATCTACACCATCTGCTACCCCCTTGTTCAAAACAGTCTGTTTAGATACAGGACCATCATCATTGTAGTTACCAATCTCCCTCCCAACATCTATTAATTCTGTAGAGGTCTTTACATTGTCAGTCCCTATTACATCTGCAACCTTAATCACTTCCTCACCATACTTTTCTAAATCTTCCTTCTTAAGATCTACACCTACCAAAGACATCTCAATTCCGTATCTTTCTTTCTTTTGGAAAAGTCCCTTTATTTTGGAAAATATGTTTCCCTCTTCACTTTCAAAAGGATTTTTTCTAGAAGTATCTGCTTCAAATCTTACAATTTGCTTTTCTGGTTGCTCAACCGTACCAAAATTTACAGAGAATTTAGGATTCTGATTTACTAAAAACGCAACGCTATCTTTCTCTGGTACGAATATTCTGTCATTGGGAGAAAGCCTACCAAAGAGGAAATATATAGTGAGACCGATAGTGAGTTGGAGGGAAAGAAAGACAACAAAGATAGTTGTTTTATGTTTACCATAGAAACTCTTTATTCTATTTTTTATGGCAGATTTTTTCATTGAATTACAATGATCTGTTATAAATAATCTGTATATCTCCTACTCTTGCATAGCTATCATTAGCAGAGGACATCTTAATAACAAACATACATGTTGTACCAGCACCAGTACATTCATCTAAACCAGAACCTGAGATTGTTGCCGTATTCCATACACCGGCAGTGCCGGAAGCTTGACCTGTAGAAGACCCATCCACAGTTGCAGAACCCTCTTCATACACATAGAAATCTAATTTGTTGTTTGTTGTACCCGTAGCTTCAGTAGCATAATTAAACACCACCCAGCCAGAACCCCAAGCGTTGAAATCTGCCGGTAAAGTAAATCTAACACGTATATCATAATCGTTAAGAGATGTTTCCGCACTGCTCCATTCGTAGTAATTCATTGAGTCAGAGGCTGTACCTTCACTGTCCGAAGTCATAGCACCACTGTTACTACTCCCGTCCGCAGAGAGAACAGCTCCCGGATACTCTGCGGAGAGGGTAACTGTGTTAGTGTAATCTCCCAATGGCATCCAGCCACCGTCTATATAGAATTCTAAATGATCTGAGGTGGCATTGTATCTAATTCCACCCTGATATCCTATGCCTTCTCCTAGCGTTAAAGTAACATTGCCAGAGGAACCTCCTCCAAAGGTTGCATTTCCAGCAGAGTCTACTACAAACATATCACTACCACTCTCCTGCATTCTAATAAGGTTGCCACCTGTCCCCGTCTTGTTGATCCAAATACTGTTTGTATCGTTAGCACTATCTACCTGTGCAGACGAAGGTGCTAGATTGACATATGCTAATGTTCCAGCATTCTCCCCTCCTGAGAGTGCAACTGTAAGTTTAAGATACTGTGTTGCTCCAGAGTAGTTATATAGTCTTACATTGTTGTTATCCTGGACCACTACCCTGTATCCGGTATTGTAGGATATGGATATATTTTCTAATCTTGGGTAGTAAGCTAGATTTGTGGTAGTAAATATTACTCTATACTGAAGGTAATTGTTTGGTGTACTTGCAATTACAGAACCATCATTATCTGTTAGTAATTCCTCCGCCTTTACATTATCTAGATATATCGTGTTACTCGTCGATGACTGGTTTGTTAATCTTAATTTGGTAATACCATCTCTACTGGCACTAGCTATCGCCGAAATATCCAAATACACTTTCTGCCATGTATCAGCAGCATCTACAGTAATATCTTGGTATATCTCGGTTGCAACACTCTCTCCCATACCTAGTCTTAATGTATTACCAGTTTGCGATGCTCTTACCCAAACTGTTGCATAATCGTAACCTGATAGATCTGTACTCGATATTGTTGCTTCTGCATATCCCCCAGAGGTACTACTAGTAATCTTAGTTACATTGGTAGCAGTTCCCTCATCTTCATCTTCAAAGAAATCTATGTTCCTAGTTACATCTCCTTCTGCAACTGTAGCATTGGTACCTGTCCACGCAGTATGCGTATCTGCATTTTGAAGTACTAAGTAATTTGTACTCGCCGTAGAGGGTTTCCAAGCTTCCCATGTTCCATCAGTAGAATCTGTTGAGTTTCCACTTCTTGTTTGTATTGATATATTTCCATATGTATCCAATGATTCTGTCCATCTTAGATTGTCATATGATTGAGCTGAACGGGTTGCTATGACTGGGCTATTGTAGATACCATAACTGTTGTAACCTACAGATGTATAAGAGGTAACAGAGGCATTCGCTGTAGATCCAGAATAGGAAGATGCGTAAGATACTACTATTCTGCCTAAACCACCTGCACCACCATAATATGTAAGTGTTCCAGTTGAACAACCAGATCCTCCAGAGCCTCCATTTACTCCTACTAAACTACTGCCTAAGACTGCACTATTTGCCTGTAAATATATTGACCCCCCAGCACCACCACCTCCTCCACCATTATATCTACCTGATGCACATGTATAACCATTAGACCCAGTCGCTCCATTGGAAACAATGCTCCCAGATACCGTTAAGGATGTTGCCCCAACATATATTATCCCCCCCCCGTTCGCACCAGCACCACCACCATCCACCGTAGCATTCCAGTTTCCGCCACCACCACCTGCAGAACCAAAATACAATTTTGACAAAGAAGATTCTCCATAAGTTCCTCCATTACCACCAAGACTTGTGCTTCCGTTTGAAGATGCGTTTGTCGCATAACCTGTACCATATCCACCACCACCACCACCATGGTGGGCACCACCACCACCACCAGAACCTCCCGATGTTGCAGAACCTGTACCAGGAGTTCCCCCCGTATAAGTACCACCACCACCACCTGTAATACCGTTCCCTGCTACTCCAGGAACTCCTCCGGTCGTTACTCCTGCACCACCTCCGGCAGCCCCGTTACCACCAGTGGTAAAAGCGGATGTTCCCCCCGTACCACCCAACCCACTAAAAGCCTCTCCTCCATCACCACCAGCTCTTCCATAATCATTTGTTCTCGCTACACCTCCTCGATACCCCAGACTACTAGTTGTAATAGAGCCACTTACGGAAACAGCTCCATTCGCTCTAAAGAAAATCACTCCACCCTTTGCACCATTCCATGCGGATGGAGAAAATGTCATAGAGGAATTCACAGTTACATCATTGTAATTAGGAACTCTCTGCAACATTACTCTCTGGGTACCTGCAGTCGTACCTAAATTTGTATCCCCAGACGTTGTATCACCATAGTAATTAATCTTTGGAGTTTTAAATGTAACCGTAGTGCCACTTACACTCAAGACTTCTAGTGTCTCGTAATTTCCAACATTACCATATGCAGTACTAGTACCTTGCAAATTAATAATCAAAACCTCATCCCCAGCACTTAAACAACCTGTGCTTGGAGTTGAACTCAAAGTAGCCTCTGTTCCACCAGCATTAAATGCTGTTATATTGTAATTAACGGCATCTCCTCCATCTGCACAACTCCTTCCGGATATTAAATTGGTAGTATTTATAACTGTATTTGAGCTTACCGTTATATCTCCATCTGCCCCAGTACCAACATCTATTCCTGGTGCCAACTCTACATCTGTCAATCTAACCTGAGACCTTATAACGCCATCAGGATCTGCCTTGTTCCATTCATTACTCAAATAGTGCCCTACCGTTACACTAGAGTCCTTAATACTCTTCCAATTACCTCCTGTACAAGTTTCGTTATTTGTTCCTCCAACACATATCCAACCATCTGCAACCACATCATATGTATCACTATCATGTTGGACATTAAGATAACCCCCGCTACTTATCGAGCCATACCCAGAAAATAGTGCTCCACCAGTACCAGTTCCACCTGCCAAAAGATCTACATTTGCAGTACCATCGTAAAAGTACAAATTTGTTCCATTCCACCACATATCTCCAGAAGCTGGAGCTGCAACATCTACAGCAGCAGAAGCATTTAAATTAAGCTGTGCTACAGATGTAGTATTTGCTCCCAATGTAAGCATAGCCCCAGTATTGCCAGTAGCTTTTCCAAATGTTGCATAACCGTTCTGGTTAATTAAACTTAATATGGTAGCTGAAGAATTCTGCCACTCCATCAAGTTATCTGTCTCAGTATCATTCGCTTTAATTACAACCGTATCATCTGGTGTTATGGTTATATCCCCCGTTGTATTAGATATTGTTGAACTTGCTCCAGCAATATCTAGCTTTGCTCCTGGCGTACTAGTACCAATACCAAAATTACCAGTAGAAACATCAAAGAAGAATTTCGCATTCAAGGCAGAATCTCCACCAATAATTACATCATCTGTTGTAGAAGTCAGGTATGTAAATGTACCTCCATCTGTCCAAAGGTTCCCCCCAGTTGAAACGGGTGCACCATTCCAGTACAGTGTCCCATTGATATTATATAACCTGTCTGTAGTTGTACTAGGTGCATCTGGTCTCTGTCGCATATACATCGTAAGAGCATTCTCGAATACGAATGCATCCGTGCTTCCTTTTTTAAGACTCATTAAGTTCCCTGTTCCATCCTGAGTTATCTCCAACACTACATTGTCAAAACCTGAATCCTCTGCTTTGAAAGATACCACTGGCCATGCTCCTGTTGAATTGTAATCTGAGTAAACAGTAAGACCACTGTTCACGGCAGAACCAGAAAGAGTTAACCTCTCTGCAGTCATATCAAATGAAAATGGAGACCTACTACCAAGACCAGACATATATGTCGAGTATGAATCACTCCCAATCGCTGTGTAAGAGTTAGTTCCTAAAACAAAATGATCCGTTAAACTTGTCAGATATGTAAATATTCCACCATCAGTGAACAGAGAACCTGTACCACCTCCACCAACCTCCCCCCAAGTTGAACCATCATAAACCATTAAAACATCATCATCGCTGTCATAGAAAACCATACCCTCTGTAGGAGTTGAATATCCTGTGCCATCTGCAGCAGTATCAAATTGAAAAGCAGTGCTTGCCTGCGCAGCATACTTCGCCCTTATGGCAAATGCAGATGCTCCAAGTGGCATCCTTGTAAATGTCTCTGTGAATGAACCACCACCAGCAGGATCAAATCCCAATTCGACATATATAGTATTCTCACCCTTTATCATCGCGTCAAAGGTAGCATACGAACCAGCCGTTGGCGTTGTAGAACCAAGTGAAAGATCAAAAGCACCGTTGTAGGCTCCAATTTCTGTATTTGAAAATGTCTCGGTTAAGAGCAATGTTCCACTTGTCGATGCATCGTAATATCTAATTCTAAAATCACAAGTATCATTTCCAGCCCCAGCAACAACACAGGAAGGAGTTCCCGTTATTACATTGAGCCCTTCATAACCAGTATCGTTCCTAACAATCTTTCCTTGGAAGTTAATCACATTGTTTGTGACTGCAAAAACACCCCCTGGAAGGACTCCAGCAAAAAGAAAAATTATGGAAAAAATGATTAACTTTTTTGCTACTTTCGGGCAGTTAGATTTTCGCATTTCTGTCAGGCAGTAAAAGTGTCCTATTTAAAGCAAATTTAGTAGCCCCAACTACGATAAAAATATTAAAGGAAAATCTTTTATTTGTCAAACTTTTTGCTCAATTTTGCGGTATAAAAATGAGCCTAGATAACGACATTTACTATACGCTTTGGAACGTATATCAGCTTCCGTATCTCTTTGTCACCGATGTGCTCTCGCAGAGGGATGTTTCCTAGAACCTTGCCTCTCACACTCTCCTCACTATCAGCTATTCCTACTGAGATGTATCCCCTCACCCTTCCATTGACCTGTACAGGCACCTCTGTAAATCCTTCTTGTAGGAGTTTTTCATCAACTTTTGGCCACTCTTGCATATGTACGCTGTAACTATGTCCTGTAATATTCCACACCTCTTCGGCTATGTGTGGAAATATTGGGGCGATGGTAATAATCAATCTCTCGATATCTTCAGAGGAGAATTTCGCCTTAGAGAATTCATTGTAAAACTCCATCAATGCGGAGATTGCTGTATTGAATTTGAAACTTAGTAAATCATTTTCTACCCTCTTAACCAATCTACTAACAGCTTTCTCTTCTTTCTCACCACTTTTCTCCGCTTTGCTCTCCCAAGCATCTAGCAGGAAGCTGTAATATTTGGATACAAATCTCCTTACGCCATTAATGGTCTCAGTACTCCACTCCACATCTCCCTCATAAGGGCCCATGAACATCATGTATCCTCTGGTAACATCCGCGCCATATTCATCTATGAGGGAATCTGGGCTTATGACATTCCCAAGTGACTTAGACATTTTAACTCCACCCTCTCCAAGAACCATTCCATGGATTGTTCGGATGTCGTATGGCTCTGAAGTTGTAACCAAATCCTGGTCAAAAAGAAATTTATGCCAGAATCTCGAATACAACAGATGCAATGTTACATGCTCTGGCCCTCCTTCGTAGTGATCTACTGGCATCCAGTACTTTTGTAACTCCATACTAGAGAACGTGTCCGAATTCTTTGGATCCGCATATCTTAAGAAATACCAGCTAGAGCCGGCCCAATTTGGCATTGTGTCTGTCTCTCTCTGCGCATCTCCACCACAATTCGGACATTTTGTATTCACCCATTGATGTATTTTTGACAACGGAGATTTTCCATCGTCTGTAGGTTCGTAACTATCTACTACTGGAAGTTCAACAGGTAGTTGTTCTTCTGGAACAGGTACCATGCCACATTTCTCGCAATGGATTATTGGGATTGGTTCTCCCCAGTAGTGTTGTCTAGAGAAAATCCAATCTTGCAAATGGAACCTTGTAACCACATCTCCCATCTTGTTCTCTTTGAGATACTCTCCTACCTTCTGCATTGCTTCTTCTGTTGAAAGGTCGGATATAAAGCCAGAACCATATACTCTTCCGTCACCTTCATACACCTTTTCTAGCAAATCTATCACAGTTCTGTCCCCACCTAGGCCTTCAATTACCCTTGTTACAGGAAGTCCAAACTTTGTTGCGAATTCAAAATCTCTTTTGTCATGAGCAGGAACTCCAACAACCATTCCAGTACCAACGGTTGAGAGTGCAAAATCTGCCAAATATATTGGTAATTTAGCTCCAGTCATACCATTGAGACAGTAAAGACCCGTAAAAACGCCGCTCTTCTCTTTCTCTCCAGTAACTCTCTCTAAATCTGATTTCCTCTTTGTTTCTGCGATATATTTCTCTACATCGGCCTTTTTATCTTCAGGAATATATTGTAAAAGCTTCCCCACTATCTCATGATCTGGCGCTATGACAACAAAAGAGGCTCCAAACTGTGTATCTGGTCTTGTAGTAGAAACTTTTACTATCTCATCTGTATTCTCCACTTTGTAATCTATGTCATACCAAGTTTTCCTCCCAATCCAGTTTCTTTGCCTACTTTTAACACTCTCTACATAGTTTGTTAAGTCTAAGTCTTTGTCTAGTCTTTCTGCATATTCCGTTATCTTTAGCACCCACTGGCTAATGTTTCTTCTTTCAACATCAGTGCCACATCTTTCATGCTTTCCATCTACAACTTCTTCGTTAGCACATCCTGTTTTACATTTTGGACACCAGTTAATTGGTTTTTCTGCTTTGTATGCAAGGCCTTTTTCGAAAAGTTTGAGAAATATCCACTGAGTCCATTTGTAATATGTAGGATCTGAGGTATCTACCTCTCTACTCCAGTCAAAAGATATGCCAAGTCTCTTAATTTGTCTTCTAAAAGTGTCAATGTTTTCCTTCGTAATCTCTTGTGGGGGTCTTTTTACTTTAATAGCGTAGTTTTCTGTAGGTAAACCAAAGGAATCCCACCCTATTGGGAACATTACATTGTAACCCATCATTCTCCTCAATCTTGCAACAGAGTCCATCATACTGTCGTTTCTAGTATGTCCTATGTGCATACTGTCTCCAGAGGGGTAAGGGAACTCTAGCAGTAGATAATACTTCTGCTTGTTATCGTAATCTTTGCTTTCGTAGAAGGGGTTTTCGAACCATTGGTCTTGCCATTTTTTCTCAAATTCTTTTGGGTTGTAGGTACTTT
>Ga0209416_1000544_pt1 | contig 38525 bp, 76 predicted proteins | sample RifGroF1_FD_184001 | JGI IMG/M metagenome (GOLD analysis project Ga0209416, IMG submission 184001) | Groundwater microbial communities from Rifle, Colorado, USA - Groundwater F1 (SPAdes) (version 2) | ecosystem: Environmental > Aquatic > Deep subsurface > Groundwater | place: Rifle, Colorado...
AAGGACGGAAAATTTATTGAAATGGATAAACAAACGGCATGAACACAAACGACTACGCACAATTAGCAAAACACACCGCATCATGGGCGCAGGGTATCCGCAATGGACAAGCAGTATTAGTCGCAGAGTCACTTGAAAGAGTGTCGGCGTACTGCTTGGAGCAGGTCAGCGTGCCGGATGAATATGCAAGGGAGGTGTTTAGGTGTACGTGTGTGAACGCTGTGGAAGTAAGTTGGTGGAAGTTGCTATACCCTGTGTCAACATGGAAGTGGTTGCAGGAATTTTGGTCGAGAGAGAAACGCAAGACTACCGCCTGATGTGTCCGAAGTTGGATTGTTTTGAGGTGGTGGAGATAGAGGAAGATGTAATGCTATTTTAAGGAGGATTAACTTTGAGAGAAAAATTTAACGCATTATTCGCGGAAATAAAAAGGCCTGGGAAATTGGAACTACTGAACTATCTGGAAAACAACCACTACTTCACCTGCCCAAGTTCAAGCCAATATCACGGGGCAGAGGAAGCGGGGAACTTTAAACACAGTATTCTTGTTACCGAAACGGCGTTAAAACTCAGGGACACGTTAGCGCCGGAGTTGCCGAGAGAGTCAGTTATTATTTCCGGACTATTTCACGACCTAGGAAAAGCGCAGTTTTTGGATAAACCTAATTATATACCTAATCTATTAAAGAGTGGCAAAATGTCAGATAGTAAACCATACATGACCAATCCAGACAGGTTGCCGATACCGCACCAAACAGTCTCAGCGTTGATTTTAAGTAAGTTTATCGACTTAACTGAGGACGAGCTTTATTCGGTGCTTTATCACAATGCTCTGTATACGCCTGACGGAAGGGTGATATCGGGCAGAGAAACTAAGTTGTTGATGATTATTCATTGGTCCGACATGTTTGCTAGTAGATTTTTAGAAAATAGATAGCGAGGTGATGTTTCAAATGGCATTAATGAGAAAAGCGCAGCGCAAAAAGGCGAAACTAAGACTAGGTATAAGTGGTCCAGCTGGTGGAGGCAAGACATTGGGCGCACTTCTATTTGCTTATGGAATAACTGGTGATTGGGACGACATCTGTATTGTTGACAGCGAAAACTATTCCGGCGACCTGTATGCCAATAGCACCAAAGCAGGCGTTGAAATAAAAGAATATAACATCATATCTCTTGCCGCACCATACACACCAGAGAAATACGTTTCAGCTATTAGGGAATGTGAAAGTGCAGGAATAAAAGTTGTGATAATTGATTCTCTTACTCATGCTTGGGCCGGTGTTGGTGGATTGCTTGATAAAAAAGGTCAGATAGAAAAAAGTAATAAACCAGGAGTAAATTCATGGACAGCATGGAGAGATATTACTCCAATGCACAATAACCTTGTAGACACCATTTTGTCTAGTAAATGTCATGTAGTTGCCACCCTTCGCGCAAAGATGGAGCATGTTCAAGAAAAAGACCCATCTACCGGTAGAGTTGTGGTCCGTAAAATAGGCATGAACCCAGTCCAGAGGGACGGTATGGAATATGAATTTACGACTTTTATAGACGTAGATCAAGACCATCAATGCACCTCAAGCAAAGACAGAACATCTATTGTAGATGGCAGGGTATTTCAGTTGTTGCCGGAGTTGGGTAAGCAGTTTTTGGAATGGCTTGAAAGTGGTGCAGATGAAACACCTCAACCAGTCAATTGGCCTGTATTTTGGACAGGAGTTAAGTCAAAACTCGGTTACAGTGAAGATGATGTTCACTCTATTGCTAGTGCTATGCGTAAAACTCAGATTACCAGTCTTTCTGATTGGTCGCGTGAAGAAGTTGCCGAGTTGATGGAAAAACTTAAACAGGTATATGTAGAGGATTAGGCAAAACTTAAAGAAATGGAAGGGGATAAATAAATGCAAATAGTAGGATTGCAAGTTGAAAATTTCAAGAGAATTAAAGCAGTCGAGATTATACCACAGGGCAATACGGTTATTATCTCAGGGGCAAATGGTCAGGGCAAAACATCTATCTTAGACGCTATTTGGGCGGCATTAGGCGGTGCTAAAGCTGATAAAGCGCAGGGAACCATTGAACCAATTCACGGCAACGAGAAAAGAGCAGTCATATCGGTTGACCTGGGCGATATTAAAGTTACTCGTAAATGGACAAGCAATGATAAATCAACCTTGGTGGTGGAAAATCAGCAGGGCGCGAAGTTTAAAAGTCCGCAGGCAATGCTTGATAAGTTGGTCGGCAGTCTGTCCTTTGACCCGTTGGCGTTCTCTCAAATGGAGGACAAGCAACAGGTTGAAACATTAACCGGTTTGGTCGAGTTTTCGATTGACCCAAAGGAACTTGACAGACAGAAGAAGGAACTGTTTGACGAGAGAACCATTGTTAACCGCATGGTCAGTCAGAACAAAGTAATACTTGATGGGTTGCCGGTGCCAGACGAGGACACGCCTACCGAGGAATTGGTTGTCAGTGAAATATTAGAGAAGATTCAGGCTGCCAGTGAGACTTTGACCGCTAACAATGTCAAAAGGTCTGATTTGCAAAAACTTGGTCAGCAAATGAACGGTCACAAGGCAGAGATAAAATCTTTCAATGATCAGATTGATGGACTGAATGAGCAAATTGCCAGACTCGGCAAAAGGATTGACGATGAACAGGTAAAACTTAACGAAGTTATTGGGAAGGGTAAAGCGTTGCAGGAAGAAGTCAAGTATTTAGTTGACCCCGACATAACCGGACTGCAACGGCAAATGACGGACATTGAAAAAACCAACAAGGAATTTAGAAGTGCGGTTGAATATCGTGAGGTAGAGCATAAACTTAAAACTTCACAGGAAGAAAGTAAAGCGTTTACTAATAAAATACAGGCAATTGAGCAGCAGAAAGAAACGATGCTTAAAGAAGCAAAATTCCCGATTGACGGATTAGGATTTAACGAGCAGGGTGTTGCCTTTAATGGAATACCGTTAAAACAGTGCTCTGGTGCTGAGAGGTTGAAAGTTTCACTTGCTATGGCAATGGCGTTAAATCCTGAGTTGAAGGTTATCCGCATAACCAACGGGAACCTGCTTGACAGTAGCAATATGACCGTAGTTGAGCAAATGGCGAAGGACAACGACTATCAGATTTGGCTTGAAATGGTTGATGAAAGCGGCAGTATGGGTATTTATATCGAGGATGGGGAAGTAGTCACGATGCCGACAATTGCCGCAGTTAAGGCAGAACCAGAGAAGGTTGCTGTTAAGAAAGAAAAAACCTTAGATGATGTGCTTACATCTTTGGATGATGGAATTGATTTCTAGGGAAGGTTAGGAGGAAATATCGTGATACAGGTCAAGGAGTTTTTAAACTATCGGGAAGCGCAAGACGACATGATTAATAAATGGTTTAAAGAAATGGACGGTAAGATAAGTGATGTTGTTATTAAATATAGCGTTTGTTACTTTACCGACGATAACGGAAGAGCGCAGGAGTTTTCAGGCGTACTAATAATATACAAAACAATCTAGTTAATAAAAGGAGGCAGCACATGGACAACACCTACGACAATGGTTTTCGCGCCGGTTACTTGGGCAGGCCTAAGCTGCCTCCAATCGGTAAACACGAACATAAAATTTACTGCACTGGATACCGTGATGGGCGTATATCGGCAAGGAGAAGTGTCGTGGTTGCCCGGTGGGTACAGGGTGCGGTGAGAGGAAGAGCGATATAATGAGTATGTCGTGTGATTGTAGTATGAATACGGATAATTGTGGATTAACGGAATTATATAATTCGTCTTTCCCTAAAGCGCGAAAGAATCATGCCTGTTGCGAGTGCAGGGAAGTTATCAAGGCGGGCGAGGTGTATGAAAGAGTTTCTGGCAAATGGGACGGTTATTTTACGGAATTCAAAACTTGTCTTGCTTGTGTGAGAATCCGTAATTATTATTGCCCTAACGGTTTTGTGTTTGAAAGTCTCAAAGAACAACTCATGCAATGTTTGGGCTTTAATTATACAGAAGTCGAGGAGGATGATTAGATGTCATTCGTAACGGTCGAAGTCGAAGGAGGCAAGTTAACCCTGCTCGGTGGTGACGAGGCAATGGTTGATGCTATCGAGAAGGAATGTCCCATTGACTTAGCGTTTGACGATAAACTATTCAAGGAAATTTATCACCACCCCGACGGAACAAGGTTAAATGTGTACGGCAGCGTTAGGGGTAGGGGATTAAATGAACATATACTTTGGAGTGATGTGGAGGTAGTTAATTAACTACAGAATGACCGGAAACAGTATTTTAAGGACTGTACGGACGAGTAGATATATTTTAGGTATAACGGGAGGTAAGAAATGAAAATAAGACTTAACGAGGACTACAGAGTGTCAACAGATCCACATAACTATATTTTGGAGAAACGGCGTATTGCTGGACCTAAATCTGCGGAACCGGGCAAGGAAATGTGGGACAAGACAGGTTACTACAGTTCCATTGCCGGCATAGTGAACGGTTGTCTGCTACATGGCATCGAAAACAACGATTTAAGTGACGTACAGCAGATTAAAAATCATTTAGATACTTTAGGTGCTGAAATCCTAAAAAGCCTTCAGAAACACTTTAAGGGGGTTGAGTAGTGAGAGATGGGAAAAGGGATTTATGTGCAGATTTAATAGTGTCCAAGAAACACTCTCCAACGATAGAGTTTATTGTAGCAGCAGAGCATTGTTGGACACATGCAGTAGAAAGAGCAATTGCGGCAGAGGCAGAGGTTGAAAAATTGCGGAAACATCGCACAGAAGATATTGAACTCATGGAAGAGGCTTTAGAGGTGCATAAGTTGTCCTTAGCGACTATTACTAAACTTCGCAAAGCACTAGCACTTGCACATTCTATGATTTTAGGCGGCGAACAACATACCGAGCAAAGCAGGCAGGTTATTGAAGGTGCTTTAGGGTTACTCTAACCCACTGTATCCGGTAGGCAGAAACTTTTAACGGGAGGCAATTAGTTGGTTGATAATAAAGTTTTCAACGGTGACTGTCGGAACGTGTTGAGGCAGTTTCCAGACAATAGTTTTGACAGCGTGGTGACTGATCCGCCATATGATTTAACAAGTCCGGGGGCGGCAAGACGTTCAGCGTTCCCTGGTCATTATGATGGTGAAAGTTTTGGCAGAGGAAATAAAAAGGAAAAACAGGGTAAGGGTTTTATGGGCAAAGAATGGGACGGAACCGGGATAGCGTTTAAAACAGAAACATGGAAAGAAGTTTTTAGGGTGCTTAAGCCTGGAGGTCACTTATTAGCGTTTGGTGGCACAAGGACATATCACCGCATGGCATGTGCTATTGAGGACGCAGGTTTTGAGATTAGAGATCAGATTCAATGGTTGTATGGGACTGGATTTCCAAAATCGCAAGATATAAGTAAGATGATTGATAAGAAAGAAGGTAAAGAAAGAGAAATTATAGGTGAAAAACAATCATCTGGTATGCTTAGAAATGGTAGAACAAATAAAGAAATGTCGGATAAATGGTCAGACCAAAATAGAAAACCTAATTATATAACTACTCCTTCTACAGACGAAGCGAAACAATGGCAAGGATTTGGTACAGCACTAAAACCTGCAAATGAACCTATATGCCTTGCCCGTAAACCTTTATCAGAGAAAACGGTTGCCGCTAATGTTCTGAAGTGGGGGACTGCCGGATTAAATATTGATAAGTGCCGGATACCTACTACTGATAAATTGGGTGGGGGCATGCTTAATGGTACTACTCCGGCGAGTGATGGTTGGGATAGACCTTGGAGGCATAACCCAGAAGTGGCTAAAGTAAAAGCATTAGAGACATCCGAAAAAGTGGCTAAGGCTGAACAACTGGGCAGATTCCCTGCCAACGTAATATTTTCCGAGGAAGCGGCGGCAGAGTTGGACAGGCAGAGCGGTAAAACGGTTAGCAAATCGGGAGGTTTTGGAGGCAATGACCCCGGCATGTGGGCAGGTAAAAAGAAAACTGCAAGAGGTGGACATAATGACTCAGGCGGTGCCAGTAGATTTTTTTACACAGCTAAAGCCTCAAAATTAGACCGAGCAGGCAGTAAGCACCCGACGATTAAACCGCTTAACCTTATCCGTTATCTATGCCGATTAATCACACCTCCAGGAGGCATTGTCTTAGACCCCTTCGGTGGTAGTGGGACAACCTTACAAGCAGCTCATGAGGAAGGTTTTGGGGTAGTCGTTATTGAGAAAGAAATGGAGTATTGTGATGATATTTTAAATAGAACCTTGGTAATGGAATAGGAGAAAACAATATGTCCGATACGGAAAGACAAGCACTATCACAGCAAATTAAGGAAGCGCAACAAAAAATGTACGATGCCGTAACTGATTTTAACTTAACCGCTACTGACGTGGTGAAAGCGTCACAGGAGTTGGACAAGTTGATTGTGCAGTATATGAGGGGTACGGCATGAAGATAACGGACCCGAATAAGACTCTGGAAATGGCCGGTATTGTTCTATACATTATTGATTGGCCTGAGCATGTCGTTTACGTGGATAACCTACAGAAGTTAGCTGAGTATTGCGACATGAATTGGTCGGTGTTGGCTGAGGAGGTTGATTGGAGAGGGTGGAAGTGGAGGAATTTAGAGTGAATGAATTTATTGGGGGGGGTGCTGGCAGTAACTAAGGATAAATGTCCGAAGTGCGGTTGTCGGTCTGTGCAGGAAATACCGTCTAAGACTTTTGTTTATAAGTTATGCCAGCATTGTAAGTATAAGTGGAGGTAGGAGTAAACCCAGTTATTGCCTGCAATAAGATAAAACTTAGGAGGTACGAAATGTATAAATATAAAATTTCTAAGGAAATGCTCAAAGTTTATGATGAAAAGGGAAAAATTAAGGGTTATCGCTCAGAGAAGGAAATGATCGGTATTATTAACTCCACTTTTGGCCTTAACCGTGTTGTTACCGGATTGGTTATTAGTTAGTTAACGGCAAGGGAGCAACCGCCGTTAATTTCGGGGTTGCTCTTTGTGAGAGAGGGCGTATTTAAGAAGGTCGCGGACTACTTCGGCGGTTGGGGGTACTTTATCTAAGGTTTTGCGGTATTCTTCAATTTGATTAAGTAAACTTTGACTGATAGCAAAATTAAACCTTTTATCGTATATGTGTGAGTGACATATTGAATTTATCATAAACAGGAGGCACAAATTGAAAGTAAAAAACTTTACTGTTGCTACTTGCGACATAAAAGATATAAGGGAATTTATAGAGCATTGGCACTACTCAGGAAATGTTAACGGGGTTAAGTCTAAGTATTGCTTTATGCTTAAAAGTAGTAATGATTTAATCGGTGCTGCCATATTCGCTGAAATGGGCATGGCTAATGTTTGGAAGAAATATGCCGATAGTCGTACCGAGTTGATTGAATTAAGAAGGTTGTGCTGTATTGACGAAACTCCTAAGAATACAGAGTCATACTTCATAGGTCATTGTCTTAGGTGGTTGAGGAAAAACACTGACGTTAAAAAGGTTATATCATATGCCGACATGGACTTTGGGCATAAGGTAATTATATATCAGGCAACCAATTTCACATATTTAGGAATGACTAAAAAGGGTAAAGTGATAATTTTTAACGGCAAGAGATACCACGACAAGACCATAAGGACGTATCATAATGGAAAACTAAAACCTTATGCGGTTAAAATTGCCGAGGCATTAAAGAACGGGCAAGCATTTTACCAGGAAACCAAGGGTAAACATATTTATTTATACAAGTTAGTTAGCTGACGAATTGGAGGTAAACAATAATTGACTTGGGATCAAATAGTGTCGATTGAGCCGAGATTAGGCAAGTTAGCGGAATGTGCCAGTAAGGAAAGTTTTGCCGCTAATAAAGATGAATTATGGAGTAACAAATATAAACCGGCGTCAATGGAGTTAGTTGGTTGCTATAGCAATAACGGTAAACTTCAAACTTCGGAAGCGTATGTAGTTGTCGTTAGAAAAATTTGCGAGTTATTGCGGTATTAGGTGGTGGTAATATGTCTGATAAAAAGTTGAAACGCTCTGTCATAAAAGAAGAATTGGTTGTGTTGACGGGTGATTTTGTAAAGGCAGTTTTATTAAACCAATTTATTTATTGGAGCGAAAGAGTTAGTGACTTTGATAAATTCATCCAAGAGGAACGTATCAGGGTAGAAAATGATGGAAAAGAATTGGACATTGACCTGCAAAACGGCTGGATTTATAAGAAGTCAGAGGACTTGTCTAAAGAAACAATGCTTAATATGACCGCCAAATCTATTAGAAATCATGTTAGGGAATTAGTTGATAGAGGTTTTTTGTCTGAAAGAACTAATCCTAAGTTTAAATGGGATAAGACGATGCAGTATAGAGTTAACTTAAAAAAAATACAAGATGAATTATATGTGATAAGTTATTATCTTGAAGGATATAAGGTAAGTATTTCTCGAAGCGAAAATATTTCCGTTCAAGGGGAAGAAAATACGCTTCAAGAAGTGGAAAATTACGCAGCAATACCAGAGACTACAGCAGAGACTAAAACAGATATTAATATATATACCATTTTTGATTTTTGGAATAGTAAAAATATCATTAAACATAAGTCAATCTCAAAAACATTAAGAGGACATATTAATGCCAGGTTAACTGGAGGGTATGCAGTTGACGAGTTGACCGATGCAATGAATAACTATGCAGAAGTTTTACAGAGTGATCAATATTACTGGACTCATAAATGGAGTTTACAGGAGTTTCTTTTGAGGGGATTAGATAAATTTCTTACTATTAACAATCCTCTTGAAAATTATAAAGTTAGTAATGGCGGAAATAAAAATACTGCACCGGTAAAACAAAGTATTAGCGATAAGTTAAAGCAGTTGGAGGATATGAGGGAATGACAAAAAATGAAACTATCGAATTGATGAAAATGATACTTTGGTCATATCCGAACTTTGAGGTTGAACCGGGTAAAATTAATTGGTGGCATGAGAACATAGAAGAAATGTCGTTTGGTGATGTTAAGACTAATCTTAAAAAACATATTTCAAGAAGCAACTATCAACCTACTATCCATGATATTAAGGGAGAGCAACAACTATCTGCAAAAGAAAGGTTGTTAGGCGGCAGAAGATTTGTTGTATGAAAATGACACCTACTGATTTTGCGGAAAAACATTTTAGGGAATACCGGATAAAAGGAAATGAGATAGTCCCAACCTACTGCCCATTTTGCCAAGGCGGTAATAGACAGGATAAACATACATTTGCCATGAACGCTGATACTGGTACATTTAACTGTAAACGTGGTAGTTGTGCATCAAGCGGTACATTTAATCAACTACTCAAAGAATTCGGGGAAAAAACGATGAACCAGAAAAACTATGAGATTAAGCAGCGACCAAAAGTAAACTACAAAATACCGGAAACTGAGATAATGCCGATTAGTCAGGCAGAGAAGTATTTAAAGAGCAGGAAAATATCTAAGGAAACATGGGAGAGTCGTGTAGTAGGGGAAGATGCCAAGGGTAATATTGTTTTCCCTTATTTTGAAAGCGGCAAATTGGTACTAGTGAAGTTTCGCCCCAGTCATAAAGTTAGACCTGACGAAAAGAAGGGTTGGCGAGAACCCGGAGGAAAACCTGTATTTTGGGGTATGGATTTGTGTAATACCGAAAAACCACTGGTTATAGTTGAGGGCGAGATTGATGCACTCTCACTTGATGAAGCAGGTATATCGAATGTGGTAAGTGTTCCGTCCGGTTCAAGTGATCTGAATTGCGTTGACCTTTGCTGGGACTGGTTAAACCAGTTCAAGAAGGTTGTAATATGGGTAGACAAGGACGAACCGGGACAGGAGTTGCAACGTAATCTAATTAATCGGTTAGGTGCTTGGCGTTGTAGTATAGTTGACCATGCAGGGCGCAAAGATGCAAATGAGGTTTTATTTTACGATGGACCAGAAGCGTTAAGAAGTTATTTTAGGAAAGCGGTGGAAGTGCCAATAACAGGACTTGTCAGGGTGTCGGAAATTGCAATGTTTGACTACTCAAATACCACTAGAATACCGTCAGGGATACAAGGTATTGACGAAGCAATAGGCGGTTTTATGACAGGCGAGGTCAGTATATGGACTGGTAAGCGTGGTGGTGGTAAATCTACTGTATTAGGACAAGTCCTGCTAGAAGCGATAAATAACAGATTTGTTGTTTGCTCATACTCAGGAGAATTAAAACAGGCAATTTTCCGCTACTGGATTGATTTGCAGGCAGCAGGCCCAGGCAACATGGAAATGAAATTCGATAAGATAAAAAACAAAGAGGTAGCGCACCCCAAAAGGGAAGTCGTTAATAAGATAAGAGAATGGTATAAAGACCACTTTTTCTTGATTGATAGTTATGGTTCGGTGACAGATAAGAGTCTCATTGAAACTTTTGAGTATGCGGCAATGAGATATGGTTGCAAGGTGTTTTCGATAGACAACCTTATGACTACAGAATTTACGAGCGAGGATAGGGACTTTTACCGCAAACAATCTGAATTTGTTAAAAAGTTAATTGTCTTTGCTCAGAAGTACGATGCACATATTCACCTTATAGCGCACCCAAGAAAATCTGACAACTCCGTATCGGGTACAGCAGACACAGAGAACAGGGCAGATAATATTTTCATAGTTAATCGGTTGAGCGATAAGGATAAAAAAGATTTGGGCGTTGATACGGTTATAGACATAGATAAAAACCGTTTTAGTGGAACGCAGGACGTTTCGGTAGGACTTCACTTTATACCTGAGTGTAAGAGATTTCATATGTTTGGTGAAAGACCAAAACAGTTTGGTTGGGACGAACCAACAATTTACGAAGCAGGACAATTATTCGCAACCGAGGCATAACCACGCCCTGACCAACCGCAAACAGTAGAAATTATCTTAATTTAGGAGGATTATTATGTTAGAAATAGGTCTGAATTTACTTGATTCAATAAAGTCTATAGCTGGATTTGCTGCACTTGTAGTAATTTGTTGGATATTTTTTAGATAGGAGGAAAGCAAATGGGAATTAAATGGGAGAACATTAAAGTTTTGCATTGCGCCATAACTAACAACATGGTTTTAGGTAAAACAGATAAGTCGGGCAGGATTGCTACTGACAAGTCTAATGATAGAACGAATGAAATTGTAACTGCAACTATGCACTATATGGATAACGAGTTGAAGCGCGGCAAGGGCGACCCTACCGATAAATTTGCTATTACCTGTGAGGCAGGGCGTCTTATATGGGAACCTAAAGAAGCGGAGAGGAAGGTAAGAGAATGAGAACATGCCACATCAACGCATCACCGGATCAGATTAAGCAGATAGCGGAAACCATTAAGGGTGCTAATCCCGACAGTATTTTAGTTTTGCCGCCTGTCAATCCCATTAGCACCTATGCACCGACTAAGAAAAAGAAATGTCACCGGATAACTGCTGAACTCGTGATACCGGATGATGCCTTGAAAAGCGTAAATGCCCTTACTGATTTCGGAGTTTTCGCTGTACTGCGGATACCTGAGAAACATATTTCAGAACAGTATTTGACGGATAAGGAGAATACCATCAATGAAACCTAAATTCAAATTCTATTTCCGCAGCAACTACGGAGCCCACCTTTGGGCCAAAATGACACGCGGAACATATCGGAAACCTAACGGTAAGGTGATGGATTATACCGATGGGATAACCGTTGGCGTATGTGTGGCAGCGGTGGAGGTAGTGAGTTGATTAACGAAAGGAGATCGCCAATGAAAAACAAAACCACAAAACTGCTCCTAAAACTAGGGATGCCGACGGAATTAGACGGTTATCTATACGCAAGAGAAGTAATACTGCTAACCCTAAATACTCCGAACTCCGCTTATCGTTAGTGCGAAACATACGACAAGGTAGGAGATAAATTCAGCACAACCGGCAAGAGAGTCGGAAGATGTATCCGTCATGCTATTAAGAAAACTCAGGAAAACGGAACTATCGAATATGCCGATATGTTTTACCAAAACATAACTAAACCTCCTATTGTAAGTAGATTTATAGCGACGGTTGCCGAGCATCTAAAGATGCAGGACAGTTAATTGGTTAGAATCAAAAATAACGGCAATAACAAGCCCATACAGCGACGTAAAATTACAGGACATGCTTTTATACCTGTTGTTGCAAATGGGGCGTAGAAGGGGGAGTAAAATTGAAAATAGAAAGAAATGTATCAGTACCAACAGGAAATATCTGTATAGCTAGGGGAGAAAAAGGACTTCTTGAATTTCTTTCAATAGGAGATTACGGCAAAGATATAAATCTGAATCAAGGTAAGAAAGTTGAGCATTGTAATATTATGCCATTAGAAGAAAAATGGGTAATAACAATATCAACTCAGTATGGATGCTCGATGAATTGTAAATTTTGCGACGTTCCTAAAGTTGGTCCTGGCATAAATGCAACATATAGCGACTTAAAAAACCAGATTGTCGAAGGCTTAAAACTTCATCCAGGAGTTACGTCTACTAAGAGGCTAAATATCCATTATGCTCGCATGGGAGAACCGACATGGAATAGGAATGTTTTGGATTTTTCTTGGTATATGAGAAAAGAATTGTATCCCTATATTGGGAGAAGTTTAATTCACCCGGTAGTTTCTACTATGTTGCCAAAGAAAAACAGTAAGTTAAATGATTTCTTGAATGAGTGGATAGAGATTAAAAACGATCTTTTCCGTGGCGATGCCGGACTTCAATTTTCTATAAATTCTACAAGTGACAAGGAAAGGGAAGATATGTTTAGTGGAAATTCATTGTCTTTAGATAAGATAATGGAAATAGGTGATATGTTAGACATGCCAAAAGGTAGAAAGTATACACTGAACTTTGCGGTTGCTGATTATGAGATTGATGCTGAAAAATTAAGGAGATTATTTCATCCTAAGAAATTTATCGTAAAATTAACTCCGATGCACAAAACTAAAATGGCGTTAGAAAATGGCATAGAAACGGGTGGAGATTATACTGAACCATATCCATATGAGCATTATGAATATGCTTTAAGAAATGCCGGTTTTGATGTATTAGTATTTATAGCGTCAAGGGAAGAAGATGAAGGGCGCATAACCTGTGGAAACGCTATTTTAAGTGGCACAGAACCATTTGGTAGAGGCGTTATGGGGCATAGAGAGGCATAGAAAGGGGTTTAAAATGAATTTCTTCAAAGGCGATAATAAATTCGGCATGGATACTATAACGCCAACTCTGAGTGCAACGAGTCGGGCAGGCAGTAGAAAAACAACCACAAGGGCATTGACGGATGATGAGATTAACTATGTCCGAGAAAATACAGGCAAAATACCGTTGCAGGAAATTAGTAAAGAACTGCACATTTGGACTGAGGACTTGAAAACGCTCTGTAAAGGTGTAGTAGAAATGAAGAAACGCCCCAATAAGGGCGCACCTAAATACGTAGTGCCGAAGTTCACAGGCAAGAGTTCCCATGTTTCAAAGGGTAATGTCAAGAAAAAGCCGGAGCAGGTCAAGCAGCGAGTTAGTCAAAAGATGTTTGAAAGGTCGATAGAGGAATGTTTCGCCAATCCGATAATGAAGGTGAGCATTGAAACCGGACAAGTCCTGTATGAGAGGGATTGTCTATGACCAGGGGTGACACGGTAAAAGTTGTCAGGATGCCGAAAGGAACACGTAGAACCAAGTACAAATTCACCGTTGGAGATACTGGCGAGGTAAGAAATGTGTACGGTAAACGTGCTTATGTGTGGTTTGATGTTGGCAGGAGTGCATTAGTTAGCGTGAGAAATTTGGAGGTGGTTGGTGGTGAGCAAGAGAACCGCGAAAAATAAGGCCAAGAAGCAGGAAATAGCTGAGTTAAGGTAGGAGATTTCTGCACTAACTAAAATTGCAAATGATCTCATAAATACTAATTATGGTTTACGCGAAAGACTTATCTATGATGAAAGCAGACTTACCGCTATCGAAGGTTCTTTAGCTAAAGCAGTTAGCGAAAATTTCAGCATGGCGCGAGCTATAGGAAAACTTCAGATTTTAGATGCCGATAGGGTTAGAATAATTAACTATCTGGATGGCAGAATAAATATCCTTGAAAAACCTGTTGGATTTTGGACTAAGATATTTGGTAGGAAATAATCTACTGTTTGCGGTATAATGTAACTGAATATGGGAGGGACTATGGGGCGCAAAACTGGCAGGCCAAAGCAGGACCGGCAGACACTTTATGACGAGTTTAGGAGTGCTGTGGAAGTAAATTTACCCAAGAAGGGGGATAAGTAAATTGGCAACACAAACATTTTTGGAAGCAAGAATTATTCGTGAATCAATACCGGCAGACGCTTATAAGGCATGTGCAGGGACAGCAAAACAATGCTACAGTCCTGTTGATGTGCAGACAATCATCGAACTACTTAATCAGCAAGATATTGAGCGCGTAATAGCGCATTGCGCCAAGTCTGGTCATTTAGCAGTGTTTAACGTGGTATCAGTGGCGGTAGCAGTTAATGTGACTAGGGAGTGCCTAACTCAGTTAAATACTCACGCATTTGTCAAGACCGTTACCCAGTCCCAGCAGTATGTAGATCATCGGGATTTTAGGTATCATGTGCCGCAAATAATGACCGATGATGATTATGCAATGGAGCGTTTTAGGTGGTTAATGGAGGCACTTCAAACTGAATATGATTTCCATAAAAAAAGACTGATTGAACGAGGATTTACACCAGAAGAAGCCAGAATGAACGCCAGGGCAGTTCTGCCGAACTCTGCCGAGGCTAATACCGTATTAGCAGGTAATTTATGGGCATGGTTTAACTGGATACAAAAACGTATCTGTAAGAGAAATACGCCGGTAACGCTGGACTTAGCACAGCAGATTTTGAAACTTTTTCAGCAAGAATGGCCGCTTATTTTTAATCATTGCGGTGCGCCTTGCCAGACCAGAAAATGCACAGAAGGTAAGTCGTGCGGTAAACCTTATCCGAGATTGGGGGTTAATTAAATGACTGACTATATGAAACTTGCCGAGCGCATGGCAAAGTCCTCAGATTGTCGCAGAAAACAGACAGGGGCGGTTATTGTTAAAAACGACGTAGTGAGAGCAAAAGGTTATAATCATTTACCATATGGAACGCCGGAAGGATTTTGCAAAAACTGTCCAAGGGAAAATAAAACTCCTGGCAATTGGAACGGTAGTCAAGAATGTCCCGTAATTCATGCTGAGATAGCGGCAATTCAAAACGCCGCAATGTTGGGGCGACAAACAGATACTACAACGATGTACTGCACATACAAACCGTGCCTGACGTGTGCTATTGCCATAGTCGAGGTTGGCATTAGGAAAGTCGTTTATCGTGACGACTATGAGGGCGACGATGCTATTGAATACCTCCGCAAATGTGGCGTTGAAGTCGAGCAGTACAAGCAGGACCCCATCATCATAGACAATCCCGACGAGGGAGTGATTGAGTAATGGACAACTACCGAAGCAGACTAATTGCCCTGCACGAAGCGCAAACACAGAAGGGTATAGATAAATACGGAACCGTCCTAGAGCAAAATACGGATGATGTTTTTAAGCGACTAGAACATTTTAGGCAGGAAATGTTGGACGGGTTGAACTACTCGTTTTGGATGGAGGACGAACTTAGACGGTTGGGGTTCAATAAGTCCTGCGGGAATTGTGGAAACTGGTTAAATGGGTGCTGTCAACTCATGGATTCACATAGAAAACTCTGTAAAGACAGCCAGTACTTCTTCTGGGAGCAGGATAGTCCCAGGAAAACCAACGAACCGGATAATAAAGGTTTATTAAGAGGATGTTTTACCTGTGACAATAGGAATATCATATTTAGGGACGGATACTCTCTTTCCTACGGCGAGGCGGTTGAATGTAGGGAAGAAAACTTAAAACACTACGTATCGGAAGATGCTTTGCTAGATATTTCTGGACCGGAGGTAACTGATTAATGAGCGAAACAAAAATCATAAAACTGCCTAAACTCAAAGAAGGTTTATATAAATCTCCAATATCTCAGTTTATGCAAATTGCCGAGGAAATGGGCGAGTTGTCGGAGAGGTTGGGACAGTTGACCGGGGAGACAGGAAAACGCAAAGACGTTCCTGCTGATATAAGAAATAAGGTGATTGAAGAAGCAATGGATGTAGCGCAGGCTGCGGTAGAATTAGTGTTTAATCTTAGTGTTTTCTATGACGTTGCCGAGGAAATGCACTGGCGCAAGATGATTGAACGAGGTTATCTTGAATGATCGCAAAATGGACATGCAAAAATTGCGGTAAGGAAAATCCTGCTAACGTATATTCACCGGGAGCAACTACAGTGAAATGCTTACGGTGCTATGAGGATCACATTATGGAAATAAAAACTACCGTAACTAAGTTAAACTTTGGGAGGACTGAGGTTGGAAAATAGGAGTTGATAGTATGGGTAGGTTATGGAGCGACGAGGAAAAGGAAATAGCGAGTCGCGACTTAACGATTAACGATATTTATAACATATTTCTCCGCAATGGATTTAATAGGAGTCGGGATAATATCCGCAGATGGCGAAACGTCCAAGGTATGAGCAGTTTAAGAAAATCAGATCTTGTTGCTAATGTTGTTACTGTTGTTGCTGTAGAAAAAAAACCGAAGGAGCGCAAACGATTTCCGGTGGGACTTCGGGACTGGTTGATGTTCTGATGAAAAAACGCAGACGAAAGAAGAAAACTCCTCATTGTGGGTGGTGTCTCTCAAGTCTCCACCCCGGCAAGATGTGGTGGATGCGAGTATTAAGGAAGAATTGCCTTCATAAGAACGGGAAATTTAAACCCTGCCGCCACTTTGAGCCGAATATGGAGCATCCGAGGTGGAGGAGGGATGGGTTTAGGGATATAAGTGATTGTTGAAAAAAGGAGGATTATTATGCCGATTAAGGACGATGAAGGCGTAAGGGTATTAGAGTTTGGTTACGGAGATATTAATGTTGGTACTGTAATGCTTGAAAACAAACTAAACTCCATTGTTTTTATACAAGACAGTGTTTGCCGTAAGATAGGCGAAAAAAACACGCATGGAGTTAATGGGAAAAGTCACCGTGAACTAGATACTAAAGTTATGATGCACTTTGATAATATCGAGTCGCTTGATGTTGTTATTGGCAGGTTGCAATATATTCGGGATAATTTTAACCAAACTGTAGAAATACAAGAAAATGTATCTAATGAGTAGTCAGGACGGACAAATGCCGGTATTCATCAAGTTTACAGTTTATGGTGAACCTGTAGCGCAGGGAAGACCAAGGTTTGCGAGGATGGGTAATAACGTAAAAACTTATGACCCTGAGAAATCAGCGAATTATAAAGAAATTGTCAGGGCAGAGGCATTAAAGGTTAGACCCGATAAACCGCTTGTAGGGCCAATTTCTTTAGTTGTATTAGTCTATAGAAGTATACCTAAGTCCTTTTCTAAAAAGCGTGCTGTGCAGGCTCAGGAAGGTTATATAAGACCGATAACACGTCCCGACATAGATAACATCGTGAAGGGGGTAAAAGACTCGTTAAAAGGCGTTATATGGAAGGATGATAGTCAAGTCGTTACTCTAACGACTAAAAAATATTACTCCGATGTGCCGAGAATTGAAGTTACTATAGGTGAATTTTGATGAAACTAACAGCAGACGTTGAACGACAATTAACCGACGAGTTTGTGAAATTTTGCGAACTCAACCGGGATAAGTTGGCCGGGATGAAGGATAATAGCACCCGGATGAACTATATATGGGAGAAGTTACCGCATGTGCCGCAATATCTCGCATTGAGGGCGGTTAGACCTTATTTGAATAAGGGGGTTTAAATTTGTGCTTTCCGTTTGAGTTGAGTAATTATTTTATTCCTGAGTACATCTTTGAAGAACATTTACCTATTTGGCGACAACATAACTTTTCCAATAGTGCAAATTTCCGCAATATTGGCAGTAGTTTTTGCCGCAACCATTTCCGCAGGGTCAGGGCAAACCTGTGGTCGGGGCAGAGAAAAAGGCAGGTAGTTGATGGCCAATAAACTTAAAGATCCGTTCAAAAATGAAAAACGAATAGTCGCTAACTATCTAATCAACTACCACGAACTGAAAAAACAATACGATCATGACCGGGAGAGGATTTTAGAAAACTCTCCCCCGCCTCCCGACGGCATGCCTCGCGGTAGCGGTGTCGGTAATAAAACAGCTAGCGCAGGGATCGCGTTGGCATCGTTAGTGGTGACAGAAACGTGGCTAAAGGTAGTCGATGAATTGGCAGTAGACCTGAACAATGATGATAAACTGTTGTTGGAGTTGAAGAGGACACATAAGGAGCATGTTCGCGGAAACTCGGTGAAACAATTAATTGCGGTTGAGCTTGGGGTAAGTATAAGGACAACCTATAACCGTTGGCAGGAAGTTTTGGAGCAGGGTTGCAGGTTGGCGGTTAAGAGAGGATTGTTGAGGTGAGCAGGGGAAAGATCCCCTGCTTTTATTTAATATTGGATAAATATAAAATCAGTGAAGTGGGTAGTTATGAATTCCATAAACTGCTTACCTTCGGGGGTGGGGATTTTACCCTTGCCCTTACAACCTAAGCAGAGATCCTTGTTGCGTCCGATAGTTTGTTTTTGTGGGGAGTTTATGTGATCGCCCTTGCAGACTGGACAAACTTTCTCCATAATAACACCTTGGAAAGAGTAAAGTTTAGGGCGATCAAGTAACTTAAATATCTCCACATGATGCTTCTTAATAGCGTCAACTGACTGTTCTGCTGAGATTTCCATGATATGCCTACCGAGCGACAAACCTACCTCCAACTTAATGATGTCCTCAATTTCAGGACATTTAATACTTCCTGACAAGATATCTACGACTAACTTACTAATCTTATCTTGCATAATTCATTCCTCCTTCTGGGGTTTAGGGATTACCCCGAACCGATTTTCTAACTACTTGTATATTTCCGCTAAATCCCTGACGGTTACCGTATGTCCCCACTCAAAGACGTTTTTAATGCACTCCTTGAGGACTGGGCAGAAGTTACCTTTGTACTGGTTATAGCACTGGTAATCTTCTGGACAATAACCCGTGTATGAATCTTGCATACTGCAAGGAAGATCTATGTGTTCCAATGTTGCACGCTTAACGGCATGGACAGCGCGTTTCAGTTCGTAATCATCCATCACCATACCCCTCGGACTTCCGGCGATCCCCTTATGACCGCCTGCCTCCGGCCCCCAAAGTGACTGAACCAGTGCGCGGCAGTCAATCGATCCGTCTGAGCAGGAAACCGTGATCGCCTTGAATTTTTCGTTGAAACTGACTACAGCTTTGGCGATCGTGCGGTGGGTTGGGGAGTAGTAACTTGCCCCACAAAATACGCCATCCGTACTAAAAACACGGTAATTCTCGGTTTCCATGAGTAGTTTTGACTCGGTTTCGCGCTGGATATTTGCTGCCCATTCGCGCCCTTCCTTGATAAGTGGAGGCGAGTTGTGAGCATACAGGTCAAACAGCAATTCAAAAAACTCAATATACTTGTGAATTGTAGCAGTAATGTCGGTAATATCGGCTACCCTCGGAGCGCGGTTTTCCGGCAGTGCGTTCCATGCCCAGTAAGCGTTGAACAGATCCTGAGTCTCTTGGTCGAACATGTATATATGATGCGGCCCGTTCAAGTCGATAAACTCGGCAACCTCGCGGAACTTTTTAGGGATGAAATACCATTCCCCCATGAGTCCCATGACACCCAGAACGGTATCAAGGTCAATGTGACTGACCACGATGTTGACGCCCATCGGCAACCCCGTATGGTAGTCTTTCGGCAGGTCAACATTGCAAGGCGCAGGTTGCCCGGCGTACTTAGGCAAGTGATGGTTTGCGGTATAAATAGTTCCCTCGAGTGCCCAATCGCCGTATTCGGTTTCTACGCAACAGTGTGCCTCGAAAGGCAAGTTTTGAGCTAATTCCTTGGTCGGTACTAAGTAGATGTTTTGTACTCTTTGTGTCATTTTAAAATCCCCCTCTTATTTTAATCCTTCGGCATCCCCTGGCACGGCAGGAGATAACGAAAAACTAGAACTTCTTACCGCAGTACGGACAGAACAAGATTCTAGTAAGCAGATACCCGCCGCCGTAGTGTTTAAACACCAAATTAACCTCACCACGACATTCAGCATGTTCCTTTTCTGCTAGGTTTTTGAGGTACTCGCAACAGAAAGTTTTAGACTTGTTTGGCATCTTAGTCCCTCCTTAGTTTTTAATCCTCTACCCAACGCCCTATAGACGCTCGGCAGGGGATTAAACCCTGTTTACTTCACTGGGGTATAATATTTTTTCATATATCCGGTTTCTTTCACCTTGTGCGCCCACTTTTTGCTATTTTCTGCACATTGAGCGCAATACCTTTTCCCTTCCTGTTCTTGTGCGGCAAACTCGGCATAGACTTGGATTTCTCTCTGATAACGATAATTTATACAACCCATCTGTCAAATTTGTTGATAACGTCTGACTTAAAAGCATAACTATTGCAACTATACTGGTCGTTGTCGGTTTCTTGGTCTTCATAGTTTCCAAGCGTCAGTTTTTCTTCAGGAACATCAACGGCAACCCAGCAATCATGATATCCGCCGAAACCGGTAAGAGGTTTGTCGGCAAGAAAAACAACATCTTCCAGATCCCAAACGTCGTTACCGCGAAAACCTTCTTGCTCTATTTTCTTGGCGTTTTCGTAGGCCGGTTGGCGCGTTGCGTGATATAATATCATGCTCATTCCTCCTTCGCCGGTTCGCCCGGCATGATTTTTTTAACCACTATCTCGGAAACCGTCTTACCCTCTTTGTCCGCTTGCTCACGTAACTGCTCGGCAAGCGACTTCGGCATGGTTATTTGTACTCGTGTGTTAGTTTTTGCTATCATTGTGCTGTCCTCCGTCTTGGTGGTACACCTATTATATACTATGGTGTACCACCTGTCAAGCGTGAGAATAAATTATTTTATCTTACCAGTTCCACCCACTCGGCAGTGGTAAAATGTCCCATCATCCATTGACAGGCATCAAGTGGCGAAGTTCCCCAAACTATTTTATTTTCCACCCCGGCAGGTATGAGCGTTTTACCTATACGTAAGTCGGGGAAATGCACTAATGTAGTGTATTTGCTCAATTCAGGTGTATTTGTATCTGTTGGCGCTTTGCTCCCCTGTATGGTGGCGTGAAGCAGGTTTTTGGCGGTTGCTAGCATGTTATTTACCTCCCCTCCTGAAATATTCATCCGCAATGAGTCCCTTTAACTCATGCGCGACGACGTGTTTTTCGTCCTGGCGCAACGATCTTTTGTGCTGCCCATCAAAGAACGTCCCCGGATTAGTCGGTCCGTCATAACAGTAACGAACCTTCTTTTTCAACTCCCCGTCGAAGTAGATCTTGCAATCATTTTCGCTGACTAGAAGTTGATACTTGCCAGACACGGCACAAAATTCATTGTCCTGTTTAAAGTTTGCTAAAAACTGCCCAGCGACTAAACCGTTTGGGCGAAGTTTTATTTTCAAGTTTTCCACACTACTTACCTCCTTAATTTCATAATAGCGTGGCACATATCCTGGGCTGTGATTTCGCCGTCCTGAATGTCCTCCTGCGCCTCGTCGTACTGCAAATTTCCCCAAACTCCAGCATCTACATAGTCCAAAAAGCAGGAGGTAAGGTTTTGCTCGGTTGGTTCGCTATTGTAACCTGCATGGTCAAGTGCGCGCTGGATTTTTTGTTTCATTGTGTAACCTCACCTTGTTAATTTAATTTTGAGTAAGTGTGGTAATCCTTAGGTTTGTAAACCTCTTTTTCGTTTGAGTTGGGCAGGAACATCGTTCTCACTCCGTCAACGTCAGCATGGTAACAGTCAACGTAAGAACCGTTTGACACTCCGACATACCGTTTTGCATTCTGCGGTATTTCTTCCATGCTGCGGAAATATTTCTCGTTATACTGACCATGCAGTTTGTAGCAGTCAACTTTGCCATGTTCGCGACTATTGACTGTCCGCTGGAATTCCGGTGTAAGTCCGGTTCGCTCAAGATAGTTTTTGTAGCCCTGCTCTGTTTTAAATGCTGTATGAGAAGTTGCGCCTGACGTTATGATGTAGTGATAGTTGATTCCTCTAGGTTTTTCTGATACTTCTAGGTATAAATTATTATACATTATATCTGCCTCCCTCATAATTTTACCTAAACCCTCTCGCAAAAGGATTTGGGTAAAACCCCTGCTATTACAGGGACTTAGTGAAAATATTGGCATCACCCTTGAAGTAGCAGTATTCGCCGCCTCGCATTTCGCGAATTGCCGGATCTTCTTGTGGGTAAGTCCATGTGTTACCCCGGTTTAACTCAAATTTTTGGCGGTAAGCGATTAAAGCTTGCTTTGCCGACAGGGTATATGTTGCCAGTTCGGAAATATCGCCTTGCTCGTCGAGTAACATTATTATTGTCATCGTTATTCCTCCTTCACCTCAACAAAATACCTCTCTAAAGGTACTTTGGCGAAGCAGGGACCGGAGTCCCTAGTCTACCCTGTTGACTAGATACAACCAATCCAACCAGTATTCGTCGGAGTCAGACAAAACCAATGTCCAACCACCTGTACAACTGGAAAGATTTTCTACATAGACGAAACTATTTTCGCTCTGCAAAAGTTCGTCTGCCGCTTTCCTGCGCTTTTCTTTTTCAGCATCTTTCAATGATTGCTCATACTTGCTCGCTTCACTGACGTAACTTTCGTATGTTTCCAGCATTTTATCATCCTCCTTAGATTTTAGCTCCACACCCGGCAGGATGCAGAGGTAAAACCTAGCGGAGTGCTAGGAGTTAGCCATTAATGTAGTTATCCAGTAATTCGGTTGCTAATTCTATGCCCACGGAAAAAACTTCCCTTTCTCTTTCTGTCTTATAGGTGTCATTAAATTCACCTGATTTAACGCGTTCTAAAAGTTTTTTGTTGTGATCTACTATTTCTTTTAGATATTGTTTTTCTTTCTTAGTCATTTTTAATTCCCCCTTTTAGATTTTACCTCAATCTCACGGACTCAGGTAAAACCTAACGCGAGGTTAGGCGTTACAACCTGGACATTCGTAGTCTAGCTCGGAATAACATTCTGGACAGGTTTCACATCCGCATTTGTCGCAACATAAACCCGCTGCTTCCTCGTAGTCATATTCAAAATCTTTTCCACATCTATCGCAGGTGCAAATTTCTATTATTCTATCTTCCTCCATCTTATTATCTCCCATTTAAGTTTTATCAAAAATCCCTCATTGAAGGCGTTTGGATAAAACCTAAACTTCCTCCTACCTTTTTCTTACAAGTTGGACATTTCATATTTTAGCCTCCTAGTAGTTTAAATTTACGTCAATCCCCTTGTGGGTACTCACGCAAACCTAAACTCCCATACTTCCCTTTTTCTGCACCTCTAGCGGATATCCCTTCGGGTCCAGTGTTCGCGTTCCTTGATCCGCATCATGCAGACTTCGCCGGTTCGCGCTGTGGGGTTTTTGTTATTCTTTTCTGTGTGTGCGGTGCGCTTTGTTGCTGTGGTGCTGTATCGCCTCCCTTTTATTCTGACTTGCCACCCCCACCCTTTCGGGTAGGACGCTCCCAGCTTAAGGCACTTTTTATACTCGCTGAGACGAGTTATTGCGGCCAAACTCCACCTGATGGTAACTGATGCTCTAAAGGTGTTTTGTTTTTTTCGTAGTTTTCCTTAATTTTCTTATCCCTCAAGACTTTACCACATTCGTCAGAGCAAACCGAAGGTTCCCAGCTTTCAAAAAAAGATTCAAATTCTGATTTCTCAATCTCTTTTCCGCAAAGTTTACATTTCATGTGTGCATCCCCCTTATTTAGTTTAAAGTTGACTAAAGCACCATGTTAGAGTTGCTATTGTTGCTAGTAACATTGCGCTTACTATGTATTCCATGTTCGCGCCTCCCGTTCGTGTTGCTGTGTTCCATATGCTTATACTATCACATCTGGCTAGCCACAATCAAAGTCGATATAACGTCATATTCAATTATTTTCGACTGCTCTGCATCTACTGGCTAGCCAATGCTCCCCGTATCTGCCTTTTTCATCGAGTTTTGAAATTCTGAAATAGTTCTTTCAATGGCTTTTCTGCCTATTTCAGTTGCCGTCAAGCCAGTGGTGGCTGCGATTCTGTCTATTTCTTCCCTTTGCTCTATTGGTATACGAAGGAAAAGAGTTCCCCATTTTTCACGATATTTCTGCGCTATTCTTTTTGTCATTTTATTTCCTCCTGTCTTGTGATTTCTATGTAGTATTATAGCACATGTGCTAGCCAGTGGCAAGCCAGCTACAGAGAGCAAAGAAAAAACATATCTATAGAAGAAACACGCAAAATAGCCGGAAACGTGCTTGTAGTGACCATACGCAAATTGGAGGTACAAACATACCTGTAATGTGTTTTGTGTCGCTCTGTGGTCGCTGTGGCGAAGCTGTTTTTGTTGTGGAGGGAAGGAAGCATGAGAAAACGGAAAGTTTTGCTTGTTATCCGACTTTAACCGTGATAGAATGGTAGTGTGGGGTTTTTATACCTGCTTATTTTTTTTGTGTCTGTCTACTGTTTTCGGTTGGCGAATACTGTTTATGGGAGCATCCGAGAGGGTGCTTTTATGTTTTGTTTTTATGTATGTAGTATTGATTTCTACCTGCCAAATATGGCAGGTGCTAAAATGGTGTCTAGCCTTACTCCCATAAGGGTTTGCTGGTTTGGCTCGTGAAAAGCAGTATATATATCAGAAAGTGAGTTGTTTTTGCTTGATTAAAAGATGTTTAATTTTGGACGATGATTTCGGATATGGCAGGACAAGGCGACAAGTTATAGATCCGGAAACCGGCGAAATGCTGGCCGAAGTTTGGCATAACAAACCTGAGCAGGGTATATTTCCAATTGGAGTCAGCGCGACAGTAGCGCAAACCATTTTTACTAGGGAAGAATCGCCGGACAAGCAGTCGGAACATATCAGCATCCGCGACAAGGATATAGAACATAGTTATTATGAGTTCTGGAATACGAAAAAAGGACTAAAACCGCCCAAAAAGCGCAGTACAGGGAATAAAAAAGGTTACGTGAAGCTGTATAATGAAAAATTGGTGGAACTGAGCGCAAAACTGAGCGATGCAGACATGGGGTTTTTGGTGAAGTTGTCGCCGCTGATTGACTGGGACAGTGGAGCATTGACGGACAAGCGGAAAAAGGAAAAGCTGAGCGCAGACGATTTGATTCGTGTGCTGAAAATGCCGGAACGCAACTTCTATAGAAGAATGTCAGCACTCACGGGTGCAGGTGTAGCGTATCGGAAGGACGATTGTTATTATATTAATCGTTCGTATATGGCTAAAGGATAGTAGTTTATTGTATCTTACATAGGAATATCTAAGAAAATGAGGTGAAATGATTATGGCAGAGTTTATTGACGAAAGGCATCCGGGAGGACGACCGCTGAAGTTTACGAGCGTCGAAGAACTTCAGAAAAGAATTGATGAATACTTTGAGTATTGTGATAGTAGAGTAATAAACCAAGTCACGAAGCAAGGTGATGTTGTACCTGTCAAAATGCCTAGACCTTATACATTATCAGGATTAGCTTGTTATCTGGATTGTGATAGAAAAACGTTGTTTAACTACTCAAAAGATGACCAGTTTTTCCCCGTTCTTATGCGTGCGCGAAGAAGATGTGAGAACTTTGCCGAAGAACAGCTCTATGAGGGCAACGATAGAGGCGCGAAATTCTGTCTATTGAACGGTTACGGCTGGTCCGACACTCAAAAGCTAGAGCTGACGGGCGCTGACGGTGGTCCCGTGGACGTGCGAATAGCTGGTATGAGCGACGAGGAGCTAGAGCAGTTGTTGGAGGATTAGCCCGAAAACCATATTTCGAAATCCTTCGAAGTTCCGAGAATATACATTATGTAAACTAGCAGAAACATTGTAGCGTGCGTCGTTGCTGGGTTTCTCTATTTGCCGGCACTATTGCAGGTACAAAAACGCCATTTGTCCTCCACTCATGGACATTTCATTGTACCTGCTCACCTTCACAGGCGCAGGGTTGTGATACTGTATTGTACGCACAGAGCGCAGCGCATACGCGAGCAGGAGAGCGAGCGCACGTATTTAGATAGGAGATTCGCCAAAAAGATGGGGTGGGGGTCAAACACCCCCGGTATGGATTGGTGGGACTCCGGCGGCGGGTACCTGTACCTTATGCTATCTCCATCTAACGATTTATCATTTTATGTATATACATAAAACTAACTGAGAACAGGAGACTTGTTATGATAATACCAAATAACATCAAAATACTAGGTCATATTTACAGCATCATCATGGTTGATGATAGAGAAAGTGGTGACTATGGAAGTCTTAATCCAAACACTAACACCATCCGCTTGAATAAGAATAAAACTATAAGTCAGATTGATACAACTTTACTGCATGAGATTATTGAGTGCCTCAATATGAGTCTTGAACTAAGACTAGAGCATCAGCAAATATCAGCACTTGAAGCGGGACTATATCAAACACTAAAGGACAACAAAATTTCATTCAATTAATGGCTTTTCCATAATCACCAAAACTTCATAAATCATATCATCAAAGGTTGTTAACTATGAAAAGTAACATTAAAGCATGTGGGGTTGTATGTGGATATTGCAGAGAAGAAAATACAGTATATATACATTCACCTTATGTAACAGAAAATTATTCAGAACAGCGGTGATTAAATGAAAACTCCTGCTTGGACAAGAAAAGAAGGTAAAAGCGAATCTGGCGGGTTAAATAGTAAAGGTCGTAAATCCTATGAGAAGGAAAATCCCGGCAGTAATCTTAAACCTCCTGTATCTAAGGAAACGGCTAAGAAATCACCTAAAGCAGCGGCAAGAAGGAAGTCCTTCTGTGCAAGAATGGGTGGTATGCCAGGACCGTTAAAGGACGAAAAAGGCAGGCCGACACGAAGTAAACTCGCTTTAGATAAGTGGGATTGTTAAATATAACCGAGGACGGTGTAAGTAATGAGCAAAACCAAAAGGTACCGTAGAAAACCTATTTTTGTTGATGCCGAACCTTATGTTGATGGTTTGGAGGATGGCTTTTATCAAGGAATTCCTTATATTGCTGCCGGACAAATAAAGATAAAAATATCACCGGTAGATTATATTGCAACAAGACCAGACGGTGTTAGATTTCCTTATGAACCTAAAAACTTCGAGGCAACTTATGAGGAAGTAGGAGATATCGAAGACACTCGCCCCATATGTCCTGACTGTAAGACCATCATGGTTAAAACTCACATTGAGTTAAGTGACGGTAGTGGTTGGTTCTCTGGTTGGGGTTGTGATTGCAAATATGAGCCAAAAAGTTAAGCGCATATTACCCGGCCCCGTCAATGGACTAATCAATTGGATGGAAGAATTGAAATGAATTTTCCCAATGAATTAAAAAGTTGTAGTAACATGCCGATGAATGAACCTGCATGCTCTATGGAGTTAACCCCACTAGAAAGCATAATGGGGGCAATAACCCAATCTGTGCATGAAAACAGCAATGCCATTTCTTTGCTTGAAGGAATTGTGCGGAAACCATATCCTGTTTCTTGCGAAGGTAAAGGTTCAACAAATAACGATGTTACGCTGTATGAAAAATTATATACTTTAGCAGGAATTATAGTAGACAACAATAAGGCATTATATGACTTATGCGACATACTTAAAAACGAAATCGGCGAATTTAAAATAATCTAGTCACAGTAAGGTGATCTTATGACCGAACAGCAGGAAAAGAAAAAACTATCCACTCAGAAGTTAAGGGAAAAAGCGGCAGCAAAAGTTGAGTTAGAATATCGTAAATCCTCTAAGAGTGTAGAGTATTTCATAGATAAGTACGCCTACATTGAGGATAGAGACGTTCAAGACTTAGTTGCCAAACTCAACCTATGGGACGGTCAGAAGGAAGCGTTAAGGAAGATTATTGACAGTAAGTTATCAATTATACTTAAAGCGCGGCAGTTAGGTTTTACTTGGTTATCTCTTATTTACGGATTGCACGGGGTTATATTTCGACCTGGATATTCTGTTGTTGCTCTGTCTAAAAGGGAAGAGGATGCTAAGGAACTTGTCAGGCGTATTTGCTTTATTCTGAGGTATCTACCTTCATGGATGATTCGTCACGTTAAGGGTACTCCGAAGCAATATCCTAACCCTACGTGGGATTCAACGGTATTGTCGGTTACTATCTACCATAAAGGCAAGGAACCTGCTGTTTTTAACGCTATGTCTGCCGGTCCTGACAGTGGACGCTCTTTCACAGCTAACCTTGTAATACTTGACGAATGGGCGTTTCAGATGTTCGCTAGAGATATTTGGTCTGCTGCTTATCCGACTATTAACCGTCCTACTGGTGGACAGGTTATTGGGTTATCTACCGCTAAAAAAGGTACCTTATTTGAGGAAATATTTTGGAAGGCGTACAACGGTGAGAATACGTTTACGCCTATATTTATGCCTTGGAGTACCGACCCTAGACGTACCCAGGAGTGGTATGAGCAGGTCAAAAAAGACTTACCTCATAGTTATATGGCAGAGTATCCAGCAACTCCGGAAGAGGCGTTTACTGCCGGTGAAGGGCAGTTCTTTAAAGAGTTTCGTCGTGATGTGCATGTCGTTAAACCTTTTAAGATACCGTCCTGGTGGAAAAGGTTCTGCTCGTTGGACTATGGACTTGATATGTGTTCATGTCACTGGTGGGCAGTATCGCCCGAAGGCATTATGTGCGCTTATCGTGAGTTATATCAACCCAACTTAACCCTTAGTCAAGCGGCGAAAAAGATTATCTCCATGACACCCAAAGACGAGAAAATTAGCTATACGGTTGCTTCTCCTGACTTGTGGAATAGACGACAAGAGACAGGGACAAGCGGTAGGGAGATAATGAATCGTGCTGGACTTAATAATCTGAGAAAAGCAAAGCATGACCGTGTTGCAGGTTGGAGGGCATTAAGGGAATATCTATTGGTTAGAGAGGAAAAGCAGGACGTTATTACTGATGAAGGTATTGATGCGGTTACTGTACTTACTTCTAAACTGAAGATATTTGAGGAATGTAAGAATCTTATACGGTGTTTACCACTACTTGAACATGATAAGAATGACTCCGAGGATGCGGCAGATACTCCACACGAGGTCACACACGCGCCGGAGGCATGTTTGATTGGACAAACAATAATAAATACTCCTAATGGCGACTTTCCTATTAAGGATTTAGTCGGTAAATTAGGTTGTATATATTGTTATGACGAAGAAAACAAGTGCATGTCAGTATCTACTTTTTCTGATGTTAGGTTAACAAGAGAGAATGTGGATGTGTATGAAATAGAACTATGTGACGGAAGAAATATTGTTGCAACTAAAGATCATCCTGTACTTACTAATAGCGGATGGAAATTAGTTGAGCAACTTACTGACAATGATTTTATTATCGACGTATCATTAGAGGTGAATCATGCAAATAGTAACAGAAACAAAAACAATAACAACACAATACATAATCTTTAACGGAGTTAAGTTTTATAAAGACGGTAAAGGTTATTGGTTAGCAACTATAGATAAAAAACCCAAAAGACTGCATGTTTATGTATGGGAATGTAGTAACGGAAAAGTGCCGAAAGGTTATCATGTCCACCATGTCGATTTAGACAAGGATAATAACTATATTGATAATCTGGTTGCGATGAAAAAAGAAGATCATCTAAAACTACATGCACTACTCAGCAATATTGACGGAGAATGTTTGGAAAGGAAAAGGAAGAATTTAGACAAATACAGACACCTTGCTACTGAGTGGCATCATACGGATGAAGCAAGAGAGGTGTCGAGAAAGAATTGGCACAAATCTCTTGGTTTATACATGGACCAGATGATAGTCCTCAAGTGTGACCTATGCTGAAAGCAATATGAGACAAGCATAATGATGAGAGATCATAGTAGGTTTTGCTCTAATAAGTGCAAGTCTGCATACAGGAGAAGTATAGGTGTGGACGATATTGAGAGGGTATGTATTGTTTGCGAAAAAATATTCCCAATAAATAAATATTCTAAAACAAAGACATGCTCAAGGAAGTGTAGTGCAAAATTAATGCTCCTTAAACGAAATGGTATAAGGAGGTTTTAGTTTGTGGTACAGGTTAAATCGGTAAAATATGTTGGTAAGTCAGATGTGTTTAATATGGAAGTTGAAAAACATCATAACTTTAGCGTTAACGGTGGACTTATTGTCCATAATTGTCGCTACGCCGTAATGTCAAGACCTCCCATTTCTAAAGATGATAAGTATTCGTTCCCCGATGATATGTCACTATCTGAGCAGTCAGCAGTTTTAAGCAACATTGCGTTTGAGAAAGAATATGAGAAGTTGCAGGAACATATTGTAGGTTTTTAATAATAACCGAGGACGGTGTTATTGTGAAAGAGTATATATGTTTTTATCATCAAGAATTTGTAATGACTTATTGTGTTAAGGTAAAATCGCTAAGTTATGATGAATCTGAAAATAAGTTTAGAGAGTATTTGAAACAAAACGGCATTGCCTATATTAGTGACAGTAATCTTACGATTTTTGAAGTTGGTAATATATGTGAAATATCTTAAGGGTGTGTCTAAATGGACTGGAAAAAACCATTTCGTGCGTTAAAAAAGAAGGTGAAAGAAATAGTAGCACCTGTCATAGAATACGATCAAGAGACTCTTGACCTACTTAAATACTGGCAAGATCAGTTTGAGATTGACCGTTTCGCTAAGAAAAAGTATGACCTTCTCATGGACTCATGGGAAAACATGTATAACGGTAATCGTGAATTTGAGAACGTCAATAATCGGCAAGATAGGGAAGCGAGAACAGTTGTTAACTTCCCTCGCTTAATTATAGAAGCACTTATTGATATGACTATTCCTGACCATGACTTTAAACCTGTTGCCGCTGCCGATGAAGTGCCTGTTAATGCTTTGAAAAGTTACGTCGGTTATGTGCTGAGAAGTTCTTCTCCTTCATTAGAAGAAATGAATATGTCAGACGAGCGCAGAGTTTCAAAGCTGGGTGGTACATTTAAGAAGGTTCACTGGAATAATAATATTAAACGTGCGGGGTATATTGGTGAGATTGAGATTAGTAATCCTCACCCCAAAGATATCATTCCCAATAAATCGTCCATCAACTTCGGTGACGATATGGAACATTATCACCATCCGGTTAACCGTACACAAAAGTATATTCTTCGTAAATGGAAGGATATAACGAAGGATATGCTGGAAGAAAAGGCAATTCTGTATGCCGAGTATGACGAGATATTGGGCGACCAAAGGATAACTACCGTTACCGATACTACCGGAGTTTCTAAGGATACGGGACTTGGTAAATATACAATTATTGAGACTACCTATCGTGACGATGACGGAGATATTTGTAAGTTGTGGTGGTCCGGTGACTTGTTGATTAAGCACCTGCCTAAGTTCTTTTATCGTAGGGACGAGGACGGTAATCCATATAAGACTGAAACTATCGAAGCAGGTACGCAGGTTCGCAAGGGAATTGATGAATACGGCAATATTGCCTACCGTGTTATTGATGCCGAAACAGAGGCAGAGTATTACATACCTACTTGCTGGGATATAGTCTATCAACCCTTTATTATGCGTGATAAGTGTTGTTGGGGTATATCTATTATGGAAGATGTTTGGGACTTGCAGGAGAGTATTAAGAAAGCGGTGCATATGTACGAAGAATCTTTCCTTCGTGGTAGGAAGAAGATTTTAACCGACTCTCTTGAAGTACAAAGGAAACTTATGGACCCAACATCAGAGATAATCCATGTTAACGATCCGAATTCTGTTAAAGAAGTCGATTTAAGTACCAATATTGACGGTATTCAATTGGTTGATAAATTTAAAGAATGGATGCAACTTATTACCGGCGTAACCGATGCCTCACTAGGAGTTCATCAACCTGGGGTAACTTCCGGCGATCAGGCGCAGGCATATATAAGTCAGTCAAGTAATAAATTAGCGATTAAGTCTGCCTATAAGTCAACCTCGTTTAAGACTCTTTACCGCACTATTGCCGAGTTTGCGTTGGCGTTCTGTGACGATGACAGACCTTTCCGCATTACCGGAGAGAAGGGCGAGAATAAATACGGTCAGTTTAACCGCTTATCTATGCTTCGTGACGTTAACGGAGACTTAATTTATCCTGACTTCGATATTGAGATTAGTGCAGAAGTTGGATTTATGAAGAATAAGTCGGAAATGATGAATTCTATTGTGTCTCTTGCAGGGCAGGGACGCTTTGAACCTACTCCTGGCAATATGCTGATACTGAAAATTCTTGACAAAATCGGTGTTCCGCATCTCAAAGAGGTTATTGGTCAGATGGAGCAGGATATACAGCAAGCGCAGGAGGCCCAAGCAAAGCAGGAAGAACAGGCTAAACTTATACAAGAACAACAACTACAGCAGAGTACCGATATGATGCTTGCCAAACAGCAGCATGAAAAAGAACTTGCCGTCATAAAACAGCAGGGAGAATTAAACCGTCAACAGCAATCGCACGACCTTGAAAGTGACAAAGAGGCTATGAGCGGCGATTTACAGCAGGAAGCGGTTATTCAGTTCATGGACAGGTTGAATCAGATTAAAGAACAAGATCCCGATGTGTTTATGCAGATTATGCAGTTGCCAGCAGATCAGCAGGTACAGGCGGCAATGAGCATGGTGGGTTGATAACGGATAACCGGAGGTAAATAATGTTAACTGACAAAGAGAAAAAAGTAATCGACAAGATGAAGTCTACTCCGTGGGGTACAATCGTTATTAAAATGAAGGGCGGTAAACCTGTCATGCTGAGTACGACCGAGGATATTAAACTTGATTAGGAGGCGTTTACTATGGCAGGTTGTAAAGGTAAGGGCAAGGGCATGAAAGGTATGCCTAAGTCAGACAAGAAAGAAATGGGCATGGGCAAGGGTTATGGTAAGAAGATGAAATAATAACTAAATAACCAATCCTTAGTAGGAAAACCACAGGGATAGTGTATGAGACAATGCGACTAAGCACTCTCTCATACACTATCCCTATTTTTATTGCCTAAATCTATGAAAGGAGGTGTTAAACATGGCCAAAAATCTCGACAAAGCTATGCCGTGTAGCGGTACTTTTACCTATGGTAATACTGGTAGTCGGCAGGCAGATGTTACTCGTGTCATTAAGGGTGGCGATCTGCGTTCACGCCCCGGCAAGAACAACGGTGCTGTTAAATAGTTAAGGCAGGGTAAAACCTGCTTTTCCTATTTGCCTACATAACATCGTTCCGCATTAGGGTGGCAGTTGGAAATAGACAACGTACACGCCGGATAGACGGTGAAATATATCGCTGGCGAGCGTAAACGTGGGGTGTAATTATGGAAGATCAAGTATTGGAAACAGGAACAGAGGAAGTCGTTTCACCTCAAACAGATATTGACACTAACGAACAAACCAATACCGGGGACGTAACCGGCACTCAGCAAATGAGTGATGCTGAAGTCGTTGAACAGCAGAAACAGAAGCAGACACAGGAACAAAACAGGGCATTTGCTCAGATGCGTAGGGAGGCACAAGAGGCCAAGCGCAAAGCAGATGAACTTGAACAATGGAAACGTGACTTTGAGCAGAAGAATAACGCACAGCAACAGAGACAGTTGCAGGCAGACATGGATGCTCAGAGGGAAAAACTTGCCGCAGAGTTAGAGGAACAGGGATTTCCTGTTAGTCAGATTAACAAATATCTGAAAATGGACCCTGTTTTTCAGCAGATGCAGGAAGAGTTAAACGCCAATAAGCAGCAGTTAGAGCAAGAAAGACACCTGAGAAATAGGCAGGAGGCAGAACAGCAGTTTGTGAAGGACCATGCCTATTTAAGGAGTAAATACGGTGACATTGTTCCCGACTTGAATAATCTTGACCAGGCAACCGTTGATATGCTGTATGGCGGTATGCCGCTTAGATCGGCATGGCTAACTGCTAATGAGGATGCTATTGCCGAGGCGTTGCAGAAAAAGGCAGCGCATAAGGCTATTAAGCAGGTGGGCAGTAAGGCGCACTTGGGTACTGAGAAGTCGAATGATAGTACGGATTTGGGTACTCAGGTTAGTTTGAGCGCGGAACAGATGAAAACTTGGAAGTCAATGTTTCCTGGTGAAACAGAGGCACAACTAAAGAAACGTGCCGCAAAATACGTTAATAAGAAATAGGGGGTTTATCATGGCATTAAGAATTATTGGAAGCATTTTGACTGGTGCTTCGAGAGATAAGTTTATTGATAACATCTATATGACAGATTCGGAGGCGGCAGTAGCTGGGCGTGGCTATTACCTTGCTTCTGGCAGATGGACTAAATCTGCTACAACCGCAGCAATTGAGGCGGTTTGTGTTAAGGCGGCAGATGCTGGAACTGATGTATTGCCGATTATGGCAGTAGTTAAGACTGGTGACATTATTGAGGCAAATTATACCGGAACCGCAGATGCAGCATTTTTGCCGGGACTTACTGTAGCAATTTTGGATTCTAATGGAGACAATGTGGATGCCGCAACCGTTACTGGAGGTCATGGGGTTATCTTGGAGAAAGATACTGTTGGACTAAAAGTAAGGATGATTGTTAAGAAGAATTTCACTGAGGCCAGCTAATTAGTTGGTCTTTTTATTTTGTAAATTGAGAGGAGAAAAGACATGGCAGTTTTAATTCAAGAAAGCGGAGATTTTGAACAGTTAGTTGGTAAATATGAACATGCGCTCTTAGAATTCTGGCAGGACGGTTTTACCGATGCTATTCAAGATAGTATGATTGATGAGTTATATACTCCTGAGCAATCAGATAACCCCACTGAGGCAATCGGTGAGATGGTTGGGGCGATTGACTACAGCAAGTGGAACGGTGAATTCACTTATGGCACCATGAAACAAGGCGATACGAAGATCTGGACCCCAATCGTGTGGCAGGCTGGCATGGAGTATGACAGATTTTTACTGTCTAATGCCAAACTTATTAATTTAAAAGATGATTTCAGTGGTTTCTCTATTGGCGCAGCAAGACACCGCGAAGCGTGCGCATCCGGTTTACTTACTTATGCCGACCAGACAAGTTTTATGGTTAACGGAACTCCTGTTAACTGGACTTTGACAGCCAATGGGTTGCCACTTGCTTCAAACGCTCAGACTTCTGCTAATTATGGAAGCACTCAGGATAACTTAGAGGCTCTAGAACTCAACGACGAGAATATCGAAATTTTATGTCAAAAAATGTTTGACGTTAAGGACAGTTCGGGCAAGGACGCAAATCTTCAACCTGATACTTTAATCGTGCCTACCGCACTTCGCAAAAAGGCTTTGGAGTTAATCGGTGGAGAAGGTAAGGTAGATTCTTCCGACAACAACCCGAACATCTATAATGGTTCGATGAAATTGATTGTCTACAAGCAATTCCGTCGTCAGGCCGGAAAGACTGGTCAACCGTGGTGTATTATGGACTCTAAGATGGCTAAAAAATCCATGAAGTGGATTAATCGCCTAGAATCTGGTGATAAATACGATATTATCTCTTGGAAGAATATGGAGAATCAGGTCTGGAAAGTAGGTTCCATAATGTGGTATTCATGCGGCAGCAAGTCATGGAGGCCTTTCCAGTTCAGTATACCTGCGTAATTTGTAGTATTTGAGGTGTGATTACCTTACATCACACCTCATTGTCCTTTACCCATAACTCTAGTAGCGACTTTACTGTGTCCTGTATGTTTACGTCTTTCTTTATACATAAAACCTTAACTTTCTTTATTAGTTCATCTTCTAATCTAATATTTAATTGTTTTAGCATTTTAACCCTCCTTTTAGCTTGCTATCATTATATAAATATGATATAATAATATCATGCTATAAGTATAGCACAATATAAAAATAAGTCAAAGAGGGTTTTTTATGAAACAGCAAAAAAATATTAAATTAAGAAAAAACTTCAATGAAATAGTTAAGGGATTTGAGGATAGGGATTGTATACTGCTTATAAAGGAAGAGGAATATATAAATACTAAACAAAAACTTCCCTACATCTGCAACAAACATAAAGATAAGGGAATTCAGTATACAAGGTGGGATAATTTTAGAATATCTGTTGGCTGTTACTATTGTAGTTATGAGTATAGGGGTAAAAATAGGAGAGTTGGTTTTGATGTAATTTGTAAGTCTTTTTCTGATAGAGACTATATGTTATTAGCTAAGGAAACTGATTACAATAACAACTCAACTAAACTTCCTTATGTCTGCCCTAAACATAAGGAAAATGGCATTCAATATATAACATGGTCAGACTTTAATTCTGGATGTGGTTGCTATTATTGCGGCAGGGAAAAGGTTGAGGAATTAAAGTTTAGATATACCTTAGAGTATTTACAGAAAAAATACAATGATCGCGGATACACACTTTTAAACCCAGACTATAAAGGAACCGACAGTTACTCCTATTTTGTTTGTGAGAAACACCCAGACAAAATTCAAAGAGTTAAATTCTCTAATTTTATACATCTTGGCGACGGATGTGCTTTTTGTCGGGATGAACGCAGACCGAGAGGTAAAAATCACTACTTATGGAATGGCGGCGTTACTCCTGAGCATGAGAGAATAAGGAAAAGTAAAGAGTATGTCTCATGGAAGGTTAAAGTTCTCATAAGAGATAAACATACCTGCCAATGTTGCGGAAGTAGAAAGGGAAAGGATTTAAGGGCACATCACATTAAAGGTTTTGCCAATAATCCAAAACTAAGGACTGATGTAAATAATGGCATAACTCTTTGCAAATACTGCCACGACACTAAATATCCTGGTAGTCTGCACAATGTTTATGGATGCTGGGATGTTACCGAACAACAACTAACTGAATACATGAAAAGAAGGAAGGAGGAATTATTAAATGCAAATTGATAAGGGTATCCTTCCTATGGTTGAAGTAATGAACGCAACTGGTTTCATGCAAACATGTTCTAGTTGTCAGGGACATAGTAAAGGCATCCACCGCCTACCATATGTATCTTTTTATTGCAGGCAAAATGAAATAAGAAAACTATCTATAATTCTGGATAATGCTAGTGTGGAGTTAGAGGAGATTGGCGCACCGTTCTCTATAGATTGTTGTCTGGTGTTTAGTCCCGATATAGGTGATAATACCTTGGATGCAAAACTCGGCTGGGCAGTTTTTAATATCAGCCCCATAGAGGATAAAGGCTTTAGAATGAAAAAGACTGACAAGGAAATTTTCATACTTGTAATAGCAAATGCAATAATAGATTCACTTTAGACACCTAACGGTGTCTTTTAATTTTCCCATAAGGAGGTATAAAATGGCAACATATTCACATAACAAAAAAGTATGCGGCATCGAAGGTTTATATGTAGGTGTAGCAGGGTCAGAAAAGAAAGTCGCTGATGGCACAGGTAAACTATTTCAACAGGAAGTAGAAATCACCTCTAATGCTGCTGAGTTGAACTTAGTTGACAACGCTGACCGCATCGAAAAAGTAGCTAAAATAGCACTCTCTGCAGTCAATACGGCAGGCGGTGTATTTGCCTGGCAGAATGACGAAGGTGCTTCTATTATCGTCACCGGACTGTATCTTAACGTAACCACCAAGACTACCGGAGCATGTTCGCTGGATTGCGGTACTACTGCAACTTCGGCAACTACCCTGTCTGACAACTTAATTAACGCCGTTGACGTTAACTCTGCTGCCGGTGTATTTGACAATATTACCGATAAAGGGACTAACGGTAAGTCTCGTCAGTTATTAGCATCTGGTAAATGGGTAACTGGTTCGGTTGTATCGGGTGGTGCAAGTGCCGGTATCGTTGGGTTTGCCTATATTCGATATATTGTAATTTAAACTGAGGTGCTTTATGCGATACACCAAAAAACCGGAAAATTTCACCGATACAGAGAGGTTGCTTTTAGGCATATTGGAGGAATTGCAGAAAATATCCTCACTTTTACATACACCAAAAGTAGTTGAAACGCCCAAGAAAGATGTTGGGCGTACTGTATCGGTGAAGAAAACTAAGGAAATAAAGAAATATTCATGCAAAAAGTGCGGCAGGGAGTTTGGTAATGCCCGTGTCCGCACTAACCACGAAAAGAACTGCAAGGGTGGTGTTAAAGATAGCAACTAATATTCAAGGTAAAAATCCTGTCGGAACAACGGCAGCTAATACTAACCCCGTCACCATTGGCGGCGTTGATGGTGACAATGATATAGTTGGTCTAGTTCTAAATTCAGACGGTTCAATAACGGCAAAATTGGGTGCAGGTACGTCGATAGTAGGTAAGT